>Ga0247827_10000101_pt1 | contig 40616 bp, 40 predicted proteins | sample 12C_Control_Day2_FD_194414 | JGI IMG/M metagenome (GOLD analysis project Ga0247827, IMG submission 194414) | Soil microbial communities from agricultural site in Penn Yan, New York, United States - 12C_Control_Day2 | ecosystem: Environmental > Terrestrial > Soil > Agricultural land | place... | reverse complement strand
GAACGTAGTGTTTGGTAAGGAATGAATCATGCGTCATCGTAAAAGTGGACGTCACCTGAGCCGTACCAGCTCTCACCGCAAGGCTATGTTCCAGAACATGGCAGTGTCGCTGATCGAGCACGAGCTGATCAAAACCACCCTGCCGAAAGCCAAGGAACTGCGCCGCGTTGCCGAGCCGCTGATCACCCTGGCCAAGGAAGACAGCGTAGCTAACCGTCGTCTGGCCTTCGATCGTACCCGTTCGAAGTCCGCTGTTGGCAAGCTGTTCAACGACCTGGGCAAGCGTTACGCCACCCGTCAGGGCGGCTACCTGCGCATCCTGAAGTGCGGTTTCCGCGCTGGCGACAACGCCCCTATGGCGTACGTCGAGCTGGTTGATCGTCCGGTCGGCGGTGCTGTAGAAGCTGCTGAGTAAGACGTTCTGTCTGCTACAAAGAACCGGGCCTAGTGCCCGGTTTTTTGTATCTAGTTGCATTGTTTATTTCTATTGATACAAGTCATGTAATGCATTTGTTCTTGTAACCTTGCTCGTCAATACTCTCTCCAGAGCCGATTAGCCGGCGCTTGAAGACCGATAAGGAGAGCCCATGAGCAAGATTCTCACCACCGCCAGCGGTGCACCCGTAGCAGACAACCAGAATTCCCGTTCCGCCGGCCCGCGCGGCCCGCTGCTGCTCGACGACTTCCACCTGATCGAGAAGCTCGCCCATTTCAACCGCGAGAACATTCCTGAGCGCCGCGTACACGCAAAAGGCTCGGGTGCCTACGGCACCTTTACCGTTACCCGCGATATCACCGGTTACACCAGTGCCAAGTTGTTTGAACAGGTTGGCAAGCAGACCGAAACCTTCCTGCGTTTCTCCACCGTTGGTGGCGAGCGTGGCTCCGCTGATACCGAGCGCGATCCTCGTGGTTTTGCCGTCAAGTTCTACACCGAGGAAGGCAACTGGGACATCGTCGGGAACAACACGCCTGTGTTCTTCATCCGCGACCCGCTGAAATTCCCAGACTTTATCCATACGCAGAAGCGTCATCCGCAATCGAACCTGAAGAACGCCCAGATGATGTGGGACTTCTGGTCGCACTCTCCCGAGGCGCTGCACCAGGTGACCATTCTGTTCTCCGATCGCGGCATCCCGGACGGTTACCGCCACATGCACGGCTTCGGTAGCCATACCTACAGCCTGATCAATGCCAAAGGTGAGCGCACCTGGGTCAAATGGCACTTCAAGACCCAGCAAGGCATCAAGAACCTCGCACCGGCAGAAGCCGCACGCCTGGCAGGTACTGACCCGGACTACGCCCAGCGTGACCTGTTCGAAGCCATCGAGCGAGGCGATTACCCACGCTGGACCGTATGCATTCAAGTGATGAGCGAGGCCGAGGCCGCCAGCCGCGACGAGAACCCGTTTGACGTGACCAAGACCTGGTCGCAGAAGGACTACCCGCTGATTGAAGTGGGCGTGCTGGAACTCAACCGTAACCCGCTCAACTACTTTGCAGAGGTAGAGCAGGCCGCGTTTGGCCCGAGCAACATGGTGCCGGGCGTCGGCCTGTCGCCAGACCGCATGCTGCAAGGGCGGGTATTCGCCTACGCAGATGCGCACCGCTATCGGGTCGGTACCAACCACCAGCAGCTGCCAGTCAACGCGCCACGTTGCCCGGTCAACAGCTATCAGCGTGATGGTTCCATGGCTACCGGCAGTTACGGTAGCGCGCCGAACTATGAGCCTAACAGCTACAGCGATGCACCGAAGCAGTCGCCACGCCATGCCGAGCCCGCACTGGCCCTGCAGGGTTCCGCAGACCGCTACGACCATCGCGAGGACACCGACTACTACAGCCACGCCGGCGCGCTGTTCCGGCTGATGAATGATGAGCAGAAAGCCCTGCTGATAAGCAATATTGCCGGCACCATGGCAGGCGTAAGCGAAGACGTGATTCAGCGTCAGCTGCAATACTTCTTCAAGGCCGATCCGGCTTATGGCGAAGGGGTTGCCAAGGCTTTGGGCATCAATCTCGCCTAAGTCGAAGTGATAAGAAGAACCGCCCTCATTTGGGCGGTTTTTCAATGAATATCACTACTGTTTAACCGTTTTTTTGCTTCTTATTGCGCGGTTCTCAGTGACCGCAGGCAAAAGCTGGTTCACACTATGTGGCATAGACGTTTTCACATGGAGAAGCAGGGCGATGCAAGGTCACCCGGACGTAATCAACTACCTCGTTACGCTGCTGAAGGGCGAACTGGCGGCGCGCGACCAGTACTTCATTCACTCGCGTATGTACGAAGACTGGGGCCTGTCCAAGCTCTACGAGCGCATCAACCATGAAATGGAAGAAGAGACGCAGCATGCCGATGCTCTGATGCGTCGCATCCTCATGCTCGAAGGCACCCCTGACATGCGCGCGGACGACCTGGAAGTGGGCAGCACCGTGCCGGAAATGATCGAGGCCGACCTCAAGCTCGAGTACAAGGTACGCGGCGCGCTGTGCAAAGGCATTGAGCTGTGCGAGCTGCACAAGGACTACATCAGCCGCGACATCCTGCGCGCTCAGTTGGCTGATACCGAAGAAGATCACACCTACTGGCTGGAGAAGCAGCAGGGGTTGATCAAGGCAATTGGCCTGGAAAACTACCTGCAATCGCAGATGTAAATGTTGGGGGCGCTTTGCGCCCCTATCGCGACACAAGGCCGCTCCTACAGGCGATCGCAAATATTTGGATTTGCGCGATCGCTTGTAGGAGCGGCCTTGTGTCGCGATAGGGCTGCAAACCAGCCCCCATTACTGTTAAGCCCGATCCCGCTCCAGCAGCGGTTTCAGGTAATGCCCGGTATAGGACTGCTTCATCTCGCTCAGTTCTTCCGGCGTACCGCAGGCAATGATCTGCCCACCTTTCGAGCCACCCTCCGGCCCCAGATCCACCAGCCAGTCCGCGGTCTTGATCACATCCAGGTTGTGCTCGATCACCACCACCGTATTGCCGTGATCACGCAGGCGATGCAGTACGTCCAGCAACTGCTGGATATCGGCAAAGTGCAGACCCGTGGTCGGTTCGTCGAGGATGTACAAGGTCTTGCCGGTGTCACGTTTGGACAGTTCACGCGACAGTTTCACCCGCTGTGCCTCACCGCCCGACAGGGTGGTCGCCGACTGCCCCAGCTTGATGTAGGACAGCCCCACATCCATCAACGTCTGCAGCTTGCGCGCCAGCGCCGGCACGGCGTCGAAGAACTCGCGGGCATCCTCGATGGTCATCTCCAGCACCTCGTGGATGTTCTTGCCCTTGTACTTGATCTCCAGGGTTTCGCGGTTGTAACGCTTGCTCTTGCACACATCGCACGGCACGTAGATGTCCGGCAGGAAGTGCATCTCCACCTTGATCAGGCCATCGCCCTGGCAGGCTTCGCAACGGCCACCCTTGACGTTGAACGAGAAACGCCCCGGACCATAGCCGCGTGAACGCGACTCCGGCACACCGGAGAACAGTTCGCGGATCGGCGTGAAGATGCCGGTGTAGGTCGCCGGGTTCGAGCGAGGGGTGCGGCCGATCGGGCTCTGGTCGATATCCACCACCTTGTCCAGGTGCTGCAGGCCATCCATGCTGGCATGCGGCGCCGCTTCCAGGCTGCTTGCACCATTCAGGGCGGTGGCGGCCAGTGGGAACAGGGTGTTGTTGATAAGCGTCGACTTGCCCGAGCCGGACACCCCGGTCACGCAGGTCAGCAGGCCGATCGGGACTTCCAGATCGACGTTTTGCAGGTTGTTGCCACGCGCGCCCTTGAGCTTGAGTTGCAGCTTCTTGTTGCGCGGCGTGCGCTTGGCCGGCACGACGATCTTCTTGCGCCCGGACAGGTACTTGCCGGTCAGCGAGTCGGGGTGGTCCATGACCTCCTGCGGCGACCCCTCGGCGACGATCTGCCCGCCGTGCACGCCGGCCCCAGGGCCGATGTCCACCACGTAGTCGGCCAAGCGGATGGCGTCCTCATCGTGTTCTACCACGATCACCGTATTGCCCAGGTCGCGCAGGTGGTTGAGGGTGGCCAGCAGGCGGTCGTTGTCGCGCTGATGAAGGCCGATGGACGGTTCATCGAGGATGTACATCACCCCTACCAGGCCGGCGCCGATCTGGCTGGCCAGGCGGATACGTTGTGCTTCACCACCGGACAGGGTGTCGGCGCTGCGGTCGAGGGTGAGATAGTCGAGACCGACGTTGACCAGAAACTGCAGGCGCTCGCAGATTTCCTTGAGGATCTTCGCCGCAATCTCGCCACGGCGACCGGTCAGGGTCAGCTTGCCGAAGTAGTTGCTGGCTTCACCGATCGGCAGGTTGGTCACTGCCGGCAGCGTTTTTTCGCCCACCCACACATGCCTTGCCTCACGGCGCAGGCGGGTGCCGCGGCAATCCGGGCAGGGCTGGGTGCCGAGGAACTTGGCCAGTTCTTCGCGCACGGTGGCTGACTCGGTCTCGCGGTAGCGACGCTCCAGGTTCGGCACGATGCCTTCGAACGGGTGCGAGCGCTTGACGATGTCGCCTCGGTCGTTCAGGTACTTGAAGTCGACGCTCTGCTTGCCGCTGCCCTGCAGGATCACCTTCTGGTGCTCGGCCGACAGTTGGCCGAATGGTTCCTCGAGGCTGAAGCCGTAATGCGCGGCCAGTGAACCGAGCATCTGGAAGTAGTACACGTTGCGTCGGTCCCAGCCGCGGATCGCGCCTTCGGCCAGGGTGAGCTCGGTATTGACCAGGCGCTTGGTGTCGAAGAACTGCTTCACTCCCAGGCCGTCGCAGGTCGGGCAGGCGCCGGCGGGGTTGTTGAAGGAGAACAGCTTCGGCTCCAGCTCGCTGATGGCATGGCCACAGACCGGGCAGGCAAAGCGCGCGGAGAAGATCGTCTCTTCGCCTTGCTCGTCATCCATCGGTGCCACCAGGGCGATGCCGTCGGCCAGCTTGAGCGCGGTCTCGAACGACTCGGCCAGGCGTTGTTGCAAGTCGGCGCGGACCTTGAAACGGTCCACCACCACATCGATGCTGTGTTTTTTTTGCTTGTCCAGCTTGGGTAGTTCGTCGAGCTCGTAGAGCTTGCCGTTGACCCGGGCGCGCACGAAGCCCTGGGCGCGCAGCTCGTCGAATACCGCCAGGTGCTCGCCCTTGCGCTCGCGTACCACCGGCGCCAGCAGCATCAGCTTGCTGCCTTCCGGTCGCTCGAGTACCAGGTCGACCATCTGGCTGATCGTTTGCGCCTCCAGCGGGATATCGTGGTCCGGGCAGCGTGGGGTGCCGACGCGGGCATACAGCAGGCGCAGGTAGTCGTAGATTTCGGTGATGGTGCCGACCGTGGAGCGGGGGTTGTGCGAGGTCGACTTCTGCTCGATGGAAATGGCTGGCGACAGGCCTTCGATGGTATCGACGTCGGGCTTTTCCATCATCGACAGGAACTGCCGGGCGTAGGCCGACAGCGATTCCACATAGCGACGCTGGCCTTCGGCGTACAGGGTGTCGAACGCCAGGGACGACTTGCCGGAACCGGACAGGCCGGTGATCACGATCAGCTTGTCCCGGGGCAGGGTCAGGTCGATGTTCTTCAGGTTGTGGGTGCGTGCCCCACGAATCAGGATCTTGTCCACTGCGGCCTCGCTTGGCGGGCATAAACAAAGAATTATACGGCCCCCTGCCAGTACGCGGCAAAGCGTCGCGTAGATGCCGTCAAGCTGTCGGACTGATAGAATCGCCGCCGGTTCACACGAGGTTAATCCATGCACGACACCCACAACGAGCGCATGAGTGGCGGCGAAACCCGCGCCGCTGGCGGCCTGGCCCTGGTCTTTGCCTTTCGTATGCTGGGCATGTTCATGGTCTTGCCGGTGCTGGCCACCTACGGCATGGACCTGGCCGGTGCCACGCCTGCGCTGATCGGCCTGGCCATTGGCGCCTATGGCCTGACCCAGGCCGTATTGCAGATCCCGTTCGGGATGATTTCCGATCGCATCGGCCGCCGGCCGGTGATTTATCTGGGGCTGGTCATCTTTGCCCTGGGCAGCGTATTGGCGGCCCAGGCCGACTCCATCTGGGGGGTGATTGCCGGGCGTATCCTGCAGGGCGCCGGGGCGATTTCCGCTGCGGTCATGGCGCTGCTGTCCGACCTCACTCGCGAGCAGCACCGGACCAAGGCAATGGCCATGATCGGCATGAGCATCGGCCTGTCGTTTGCTGTCGCCATGGTCGTCGGCCCATTGTTGACCAGCGCCTTCGGGTTGTCAGGATTGTTCCTCGCCACGGCAGGACTTGCCCTGGTCGGCATCCTGCTGATCGCCTTTGTCGTGCCCAATGCCCACAGCATTCTGCAGCACCGCGAGTCAGGTGTGGCGCGCCAGGCCATCGGCCCGACCCTGCGCCATCCGGACCTTCTGCGCCTGGATGTGGGTATTTTCATCCTCCACGCCATCCTCATGGCCAGCTTCGTTGCATTGCCACTGGCCTTCGTCGAGCGCGGCGGCCTGCCGAAGGAACAGCACTGGTGGGTGTACCTGACCGCGTTGTTCATCTCATTTTTTGCAATGGTCCCATTCATCATCTATGGCGAAAAAAAGCGCAAGATGAAACGCGTGCTGGCCGGGGCGGTCAGTGTGTTGCTGCTGGTGGAGGTGTTCTTCTGGCAGTGGGCTGACGGTTTGCGCGGACTGGTGATCGGCACCGTGGTATTCTTTACTGCATTCAACCTGCTGGAGGCATCGCTGCCTTCGCTGGTGAGCAAGGTGTCGCCTGCAGGTGGCAAGGGGACGGCAATGGGGGTCTACTCCACCAGCCAGTTCCTCGGCGCTGCCCTGGGAGGAATCCTCGGTGGCTGGTTGTTCCAGCACGGCGGGCTGAACATGGTGTTCCTCGGTTGTGCGGTACTGTGTGCCATCTGGTTGGTCGTCGCCTTGCGCATGAACGAGCCGCCCTATGTGACCAGCCTGCGCATGCCGCTGACGCCAGAGGCGGTCCGGGAAGCCGGCCTGATCGAGCGCCTGATGGCCGTGCCGGGTGTGACCGACGCCGTCGTGGTGGCGGAAGAAGCTGCCATCTATATCAAACTGGATACGAAAATTTTGGACCGTACGACCCTCGAGCGCCTGGTGAACCCGGCCTCTTCGGCGTGCGAAGCCTAGGAGAACGTTATGGCCCGTGGGGTTAACAAAGTCATTCTGGTCGGCACTTGTGGCCAGGATCCCGAAGTCCGCTACCTGCCCAACGGTAACGCCGTGACCAATCTGAGCCTGGCCACCAGCGAGCAGTGGACCGACAAGCAATCGGGCCAGAAGGTCGAGCGTACCGAGTGGCACCGTGTGTCGCTGTTCGGCAAGGTTGCCGAAATTGCCGGCGAATACCTGCGCAAGGGTTCGCAGTGCTACATCGAAGGCAAGCTGCAGACCCGCGAGTGGGAAAAAGACGGTATCAAGCGCTACACCACCGAAATCATCGTCGACATCAATGGCACCATGCAGCTGCTCGGCGGTCGTCCGCAGGGCCAGCAGCAGGGCGGTGACCCATACAACCAGGGTGGCGGCAACTACGGTGGCGGCCAGCAGCAACAGTACAACCAGGCTCCGCCACGCCAGCAGGCCCAGCGCCCGCAGCAGGCTCCTCAGCGCCCGGCACCGCAGCAGCCAGCCCCGCAGCCGGCGGCTGACTTCGACAGCTTCGATGACGATATTCCGTTCTGATCAGAGCGTTTGAGCGTCTAGCAGGACCAGAAACCCAGGGCAGTTGCCCTGGGTTTTTTCATTTGTGGGGAATGCAGAAGAGGAGGTGAGGGCTGCCAGGTGCTCATCTCCCGGCGAGTACATCACCGGTTGCTAATTTCAGCATTTGGTGATGAAGCTTTTTCATGGGACGTGCCCTGTGGGAGCGGGCAAGCCCGCGAAGCAGGCGACGCGATGGATGGCACCGGCTACGCCGGTGTTCGCGGGCGTGCCCGCTCCCACAGCGCTGCGTGGGTTTCTGCTATGGCGCAATCCTGTGAGGGCGGGTCCAATCAGCCAACGCTTCAATAGAACAACCGCGGCTCCGGGGAATCAAGCAAGCTGGCCAACTTGGTCAAGGCAAACCCCAGTTCCTCGCGCTTGGGCGCCATCAAGGCGATGCGCACGCCGCAGGTGGCGTGGCTGCGTTCTGGCAGGAACTGGCTGCCACTGACTACCGTGACGCCGTTGTTGCGTGCCAGGTTGGCGAACTCGTCGCTGGTCCACGGCTCCGGCAATTCCAGCCAGATGTGGAAGCTGTTCGGCTGGCTGCGGATCTTGTACTTGCCAAGAATCTCCCGGGCCATTTGCTGGCGCGCGGCCGCCTCCTCCTGTTGTTCCCGCACAAGCTGGTCGGCCATGCCACTGTTGATCAGGTTACTGGCCAGCTGCGCCATCAACGGTGACGGCATCCAGACACTGCTGCGTACCATCGACGACAGCCGCGAGAGGGTTTGCGGTGGGGCGTACAGATAGCCGATGCGCAGCGCCGGCAGCACACTTTTGGACAGACTGGTGAGGTACACCGAGCGCTCGGGCGCATAAGCGGCCAGTGGCTGGTAATCCGGTGCGGGCTCGAGAAAGCCGTAGATATCGTCATCGACGATGAACAAGTCGAACTCTCGGGCGATCTCGGCGATAGCCTGGCGCCGTGCGTGGGGCATGATCGAATTGGTCGGGTTCTGGTGGGTGGTGACGCACACCAGCAGGGAAGGGCGGTGCTCCAGGCACGCCGCGCGCAATGCCTCGGGAATCAGGCCGTGCTCGTCCATGGCCACGCCGCGCAGTCGGCGGCCCATGCTGTGCGCCAGGGAGATGATGCCCGGGTAGCAGAACGACTCGCACAGCACCACATCGTCGCTCTTCGACAGGCTGCTGATGGCCACCAGCAGGCCGTGCTGGGCCCCGGAAGTCAGCACCACCTGCTGCCAACGCGCCTCGGGCAGCCAGCGCTGGATCCAGGTGGCACCGGCCTGCTTGTGGGTCGCATGGCCGCCATCGGTGACGTAGTCGAGTACCTGCGCCAGGTCGGACGACGCAGCCAGCTCGATTATGGCTTCGCGCAGCCAGTCGGTCATGTGGGCATCGTTGGGCTTGATGATCGACAGGTCAATCTGGTCGCTCGCGTGCTCGGAAACCACGGGTTTTGCCTGGATGACCGGGGCACGGTTTTGCAAGTGTGGTTGCGGCAGTACGAAGGTACCGCGGCCCACTTCGCCCACTACCAAGCCGCGCTTGGCGGCTTCGTCATAGGCTCGCCCAATGGTGCCAGGGGTCACATCAAGGGATTCGGCCAAGTCCTTGAGCGTCGGCAAACGTTCGCCAGCCACCAGCCGGCCGCTGCCAATGTCTTGCTCCAAGGCATCGGCGATCATCAGGTAGACCGGCTGCGCCAGGTCGCTGTAGTGAGGAACCCACATGGAAAGCACCAGAATCTGCGAGAACGCCGAAGCCTAGCATGAAAGGACTGAGGGGTGTAATTCTCAGCCGCTGTGCATAAATTACCTTGATTACATCGGCCACGTTCCCCAGGTAGGTGTACTGCTCCGCAATCTGTACCGCTTGATCTCGAAGCGCCCGGTCAAACAATTATCAGAAAATTCATTAGATTCAATAAGTTGAGACTTTACTTGAAATGGGCTGCGTGATCGCGCAAAAAACCAATTGAATCGATGTTATTTCTATAAATACAATCATTGAATCGATTCAATCGCCAAGGTAAGGGAAATACCGTTATGGAGCTGTTAGGCGCTTTCTGGGCGGAGCACTGGTTGCTGGCACTTTTCATGTTGGGCGCGATCGCCTTCGTCGCCGGCTTCGTCGATAGCATCGCCGGGGGCGGTGGGCTGTTCCTGGTGCCGGGCTTCCTGCTGGTCGGCATGCCGCCGCAAATGGCGCTCGGCCAGGAAAAACTGGTCAGTACCCTTGGCACCCTGGCGGCCATCCGCAACTTCCTGGCCAACAGCAAGATGGTCTGGCAGGTGGCGCTGGTCGGCGTGCCGTTTTCGCTGCTCGGTGCCTACCTGGGCGCACACCTGATCGTGTCGATCTCCCAGGAAACCGTGGGCAAGATCATCCTGGCGCTGATCCCGCTGGGCATCCTCATCTTCCTCACGCCCAAGGATCGCCCGGTCGAGGAGCGCGAACTGTCATCGCGGATGCTGTTCACCGTGGTCCCGCTGACCTGCCTGGCCATCGGCTTCTATGACGGCTTCTTCGGCCCTGGTACCGGCAGCATGTTCATCATCGCCTTCCATTACCTGCTGCGCATGGACCTGGTCTCCAGCTCGGCCAACTCCAAGACCTTCAACTTCGCATCCAACATCGGCGCCCTGGTGGCCTTCATCATGGCCGGCAAGGTCGTCTACCTGCTGGCGTTGCCGCTGGTGGCCTGCAACATCCTCGGCAACCACTTGGGCAGCGCCCTGGCCCTGCGCAAGGGCAACGAAGTGGTACGCAAGGTGCTGGTGTTCTCGATGCTCTGCCTGTTCACCAGCCTGGGCGTGAAGTACCTGGCCTGACCCCATCCATAGGAGAAAACTGATGAAAACCGCATTCGTAACCGGCGCCTCCTCGGGCTTTGGCCGCGCCATCTGCCGTACCCTGATCGGCAAAGGCTACCGCGTGATCGGTGGCGCCCGGCGCATGGACAAGTTGCAGGCGCTGGAAGCCGAACTGGGCGTCAACTTCATTCCGCTGACACTCGATGTGACCGACCCGGCGTCGCTCGAGGCGGCAGTCGGGCAAATCCGCGATGCTTCGCTGCAGATCGACCTGCTGGTCAACAACGCCGGGCTGGCGCTGGGCGTAGACCGTGCCCAGGCCAGCAGCGCAGAAAACTGGCAGCGGATGATCGACACCAACATTACCGGCCTGGCCATGGTCACCCACAAGGTCCTGCCGCAGATGGTGGAAGCCGACAGCGGCATGATCATCAACATCGGCTCGATCGCCGGCACCTACCCCTACCCGGGCGGTAATGTGTATGGCGCCAGCAAGGCCTTTGTCCGCCAGTTCAGCCTCAACCTGCGCGCCGACCTGGCAGGCACTCGCGTGCGGGTGAGCAATATCGAGCCGGGGCTGTGCTCGGGCACCGATTTCTCGGTGGTGCGCCTGAACGGTGATCTGGATGCCGTGCAGGCCCTGTACCGGGACGTGCAAGCCATCCTGCCCGAGGACATTGCGGCCACGGTGGCCTGGATTGCCGAACAGCCGGCACATGTGAACATCAATACCATCGAAATCATGCCGGTGGCCCAGAGCAGTGCAGCGCTGAACGTGGTGCGCAACCTGCCGCGCTGCTGATCGGCCGGTGGTGGATGGCACCGGCGTTGCCGGTGTTCGCGGGTGAACCCGCTCCCACAGGAAAGCGCGACGGCTTGGGCATGTGCAGTACCTGTGGGAGCGGGTTCACCCGCGAATCAGGCAACACAGCGCCCTCAGCTGACCCATGTCATCGCACCTTCCTGATTCTTGGCTAGTCTTACCTGTTGGCGGCCATCAACCGGCCGCCACCGTGACTACCAAGAGGCGCCGGCCATGTTCCGTGCGTCCACCACCTGATCAGGAGTGCACGATGGACCTGAACCGTCGGCAGTTCTTCAAGGTCGCCGCCGTCGGCCTTGGAGGCTCGAGCCTTGCGGCGTTGGGCATGGCCCCGACACCAGCATTCGCCGAGCAGGTGCGTCACTTCAAGCTGGCGCATACCAAGGAAACCCGTAACACCTGCCCCTACTGCTCGGTCGGCTGCGGCCTGATCATGTACAGCCAGGGCGATGCGGGCAAGAACGTCAAACAGAACATCATCCATATCGAAGGTGACGCCGACCACCCGGTCAACCGCGGCACCCTCTGCCCTAAAGGCGCCGGCCTGCTGGATTTCATCCACAGCCCGAGCCGCCTGCAGTACCCCGAGGTACGCAAGCCGGGCAGCAAGGAGTGGGTGCGGGTCAGCTGGGACGAGGCGCTCGATCGCGTCGCCGACCTGATGAAGCAGGACCGCGACGCCAACTTCATCGAAAAGAACGCCCAGGGGCAAACGGTCAACCGCTGGCTCACCACCGGTTTTCTCGCTGCCTCCGCCGCTTCCAGCGAGGCTGGTTACCTGACCCACAAGGTCGTCCGCGCAACAGGCATGCTGGGGTTCGATAACCAGGCTCGTGTCTGACATGGCCCGACGGTGGCAAGTCTTGCCCCGACGTACGGCCGTGGCGCCATGACCAACCACTGGTCCGATATCGCCAACGCGAATCTGGTCCTGGTGATGGGTGGCAACGCAGCAGAAGCGCATCCTTGCGGCTTCAAGTGGGTGACCGAGGCCAAGGCGCACAACAAGGCGCGGCTGATCGTGGTCGACCCACGGTTTACCCGTACCGCTTCGGTGGCGGACTACTACGCACCGATCCGTACCGGTACCGACATCGCCTTCATGGGCGGGCTGATCAATTACCTGCTGAGCAACGACAAGATCCAGCACGAGTACGTGCGCAACTACACCGACGTGTCGTTCATCGTCAAAGAGAACTATGGCTTCGAGGATGGCCTGTTCAGCGGTTACGACGAGGCCAAGCGCGTGTATGCCGACAAGTCCGGCTGGGGGTACGAGCTGGGTGAGGACGGTTTTGCCAAGGTCGACCCGACCCTGCAGCACCCGCGCTGCGTGTTCCAGCTGATGAAGCAGCACTACAGCCGCTATACCCCGGAACTGGCCAGCATGACCTGTGGCATGCCGCAAGACGCCATGCTGAAGATCTGGGAAGAGATCGCCACCTGCTCGATTCCGGGCAAGACCATGACGATCCTCTACGCGCTTGGCTGGACCCAGCACTCGATCGGCGCACAGATCATCCGCAGTGCGGCCATGGTCCAGTTGCTGCTGGGCAACGTCGGCATGCCGGGTGGCGGGGTCAACGCCTTACGTGGTCACTCCAACATCCAGGGCCTGACCGACCTCGGCCTGCTGTCCAACTCGCTGCCGGGTTACCTGACCCTGGCCGGCGATGCCGAGCAGGACTACGCCGCGTACATCGACAAGCGCGCCTCCAAGCCGCTGCGCCCTGGGCAACTGTCGTACTGGCAGAACTACGGCAAGTTCCATGTCAGCCTGATGAAAGCCTGGTACGGCGCCAATGCCACGGCGGAGAACAACTGGGGCTACGACTGGCTGCCCAAGCTCGATGTGCCGGCCTACGACGTGCTGCGCATGTTCGAGATGATGGGCCAGGGCAAGGTCAACGGCTACATGTGCCAAGGCTTCAACCCGATTGCCGCGTTGCCGGACAAGAACCGCGTCACCGCGGCGCTGGCCAAGCTCAAGTGGCTGGTGATCATGGACCCGCTGGCCACCGAGACCTCGGAGTTCTGGCGCAACGCCGGGCCGTTCAACGATGTCGATACGGCCAATATCCAGACCGAAGTGATCCGCCTGCCCACCACCTGCTTCGCTGAAGAAGACGGCTCGCTGGTCAACAGCAGCCGCTGGCTGCAGTGGCACTGGAAAGGTGCCGACGGTCCGGGCGAGACCCGCACCGACGTTCACATCATGAGCGAGCTGTTCCTGCGCTTGCGCCAACGCTACCAGGCCGAGGGCGGCGCCTACCCAGATGCGCTGATGAACATCAACTGGCCATACAAGGTCCCTGAAGAGCCATCCCCGGAGGAGCTTGCCAAGGAAATGAACGGCTGGGCGGTGACCGACGTCACCGACCCGACTGGCGCAGTGCTCAAGGCTGGCCAGCAACTCGCGGGCTTCGGCCAGCTCAAGGACGACGGCAGCACCGCGTCCGGCTGCTGGATCTTCGCCGGCAGCTGGACCGAGCAGGGCAACCAGATGGCTCGCCGTGACAACAGCGACCCGTACGGCATGCACCAGGTGCAGAACTGGGCCTGGGCCTGGCCTGCCAACCGCCGCATCCTTTACAACCGTGCATCCAGCGACCCGCAAGGCAAGCCGTGGGACCCGGAGAAGAAGCGCCTGGTATGGTGGAATGGCAAGGCCTGGACCGGCACCGATGTGCCCGACTTCAAGGTCGACTCGCCACCTGAGGCGGGGATGAACCCGTTCATCATGAACCCTGAAGGCGTGGCGCGGTTCTTCGCCATCGACAAGATGGCCGAAGGCCCGTTCCCCGAGCACTACGAGCCGTTCGAGACGCCGATTGGCATCAACCCGCTGCATCCGCAGAACAAGAAGGCTACCAGCAACCCGGCCGGACGGATTTTCGACTCGGTGTGGGACACCCTCGGCAAGCACGACGAGTTCCCTTACGCGGCGACCACTTACCGGCTGACCGAGCACTTCCACTTCTGGAGCAAGCATTGCCGGCTCAACGCTATCGCCCAGCCGGAGCAGTTCGTCGAAATCGGCGAGGTCCTGGCCAACGAGAAAGGTATCAAGGCCGGTGACCGGGTGCGTGTGTCGAGCAAACGCGGGCATATCGATGCGGTGGCGGTGGTGACCAAGCGGATTCGCCCGCTCAAGGTCAACAACCAGACCGTGCACCAGATCGGCATCCCGCTGCACTGGGGCTTCACCGGGACTACGCGGCATGGCTACCTGACCAACACCCTGGTGCCTTTCCTGGGTGACGGCAATACCCAGACGCCAGAGTCCAAGTCGTTCCTCGTCAAAGTGGAGAAACTCTGATGGCCAGCCAAGACATCATCGCCCGCTCGGCCACCACCACCGTACCGCCTTCGGTACGCCAGCAGCAGGAAGTCGCCAAGCTGATCGACACCACCAAGTGCATCGGCTGCAAGGCCTGCCAGGTGGCGTGTTCGGAGTGGAACGAACTGCGTGACGAGGTCGGCCACAACCACGGCACTTACGACAACCCCCAGGACCTCACTGCCGAGACCTGGACCCTGATGCGCTTCACTGAGCACGAGCGCGACGACGGCAACCTGGAGTGGCTGATTCGCAAGGACGGCTGCATGCACTGCGCCGAGCCAGGTTGCCTGAAGGCCTGCCCGAGCCCGGGGGCGATCATCAAGCACGCCAACGGCATCGTCGACTTCAACCAGGACCACTGCATCGGTTGCGGTTACTGCATCACCGGTTGCCCGTTCAACATCCCGCGCATCTCGCAGAAGGACCACAAGGCATACAAGTGCACCCTGTGTTCCGACCGCGTGACCGTGGGCCTGGAGCCGGCCTGCGTGAAAACCTGCCCGACCGGCGCAATCGTGTTCGGCACCAAGGACGAAATGAAGGTGCATGCTGCCGAGCGCATCGTCGATCTCAAGTCGCGAGGCTACGACAATGCCGGGCTGTACGACCCGGATGGCGTCGGTGGCACCCACGTGATGTATGTGCTGCACCATGCCGACACGCCGAAGCTGTATGCCGGCCTGCCGGATCAGCCGGTGATCAGCCCGCTGGTCGGGCTGTGGAAGGGCATCACCAAGCCGCTGGCGCTGCTGGCCATGGGCGCGGCGGTGCTGGCCGGGTTCTTCCACTATGTGCGGGTCGGGCCACAGCGGGTGGAGGAGGACGAACACCCGACACCTGCGGATGAAAGCGTGCAACAGGTGGACCCGTCGGTCCATGTCTATGATCCGACCAAGCCCGGTGGGCAAGGGGAGCAGCGACCATGAACGACAACAAACCCATCCTGCGCTACAACGCCAACGAGCGCAGCAACCACTGGGTCGTCGCGATCCTGTTCATCCTGGCTGGCCTGTCGGGGCTGGCGCTGTTCCATCCGGCGCTGTTCTGGCTCAGCCACCTGTTCGGCGGTGGGCCGTGGACGCGTATTCTGCATCCGTTCCTGGGTGTGGCGATGTTCGTGTTCTTCCTCGGCCTGGTGTTGCGGTTCTGGCGCGCGAACTTCATCACTGCCAATGATCGGCTATGGCTGCGGCGTATCGATCGGGTCATGCTGAACAGGGAGGACGGCGTGCCACCGATCGGCAAGTACAACGCCGGTCAGAAGCTGCTGTTCTGGACCTTGTTGCTGTGCATGCTGGTGCTGTTGATCAGCGGCGTGGTGATCTGGCGTGCCTGGTTCAGTCATTACTTCGACATCGGCGCCATTCGCCTCGCCACTTTGCTTCACGCCCTGGCGGCGTTCGTGCTGATCCTCAGCATCATCGTGCACATCTACGCCGGCATCTGGATCAAGGGCTCGATCGGCGCCATGCTGCATGGCTGGGTCAGCCGCGCCTGGGCGCGCAAGCACCATGAGTTGTGGTACCGGGAAGTGACCGGTGACAAGACGCCGGGCAATCACGGACGAAAAGAAGGATGAGCGCTTGAGCACGATACTCGAACCCGGGCAGATCGAAGCGTCGGCGGTGATGCCGCCGTTTCTGCACCTGCCCCCCGCCAACCTGTTCGAACTGCGCGCCGCGCGCCTGGAGCAGCTGGCCGAGGGCAATGCCCTTGGCCAATACCTGAAGCTGGTGGCTCGTTTGTGCCGTATCCAGCAGCAGCTTGTGGATAACCCGCCCGCTGGCATGCCGGTGGCCGAGGAGCGTCAGCGCCTGTGCATAAGTCATGGCTTGCCGCCGTTGGCCGCGGACAGTCTGGTGCGTGAAGGGCCGTGGCTGGTCTGGTTGCAGGCCTTGCTCGAACGCTTTGAGGGTGAAACCGGCGGTCCGCTGGGTGATACGTTGCAGGTGCTGCGCGGCAGTGATGGCGAGCAGCGCAAGGGCTGGGGCATCGCCTTGCTCGGCGGCCAGTACGACGCGGTACCCGCAGCGCTGGTCCCGTTCATTGGCGCGGCCTTGCAGGCGGCGTGGTCCAGCTGGCTGTTGGCATTGCCCGCGCCCGAACTCAAGCCTGCTGGCAGCCTTGCCCAGTGCCCGGCCTGCGGTTCGCCGGCGATGGCCGGGGTGGTGCGCAACCGTGGCAAGCACAATGGCCTGCGCTACCTGGCCTGTTCACTGTGTGCCTGCGAGTGGCATGTGGTGCGGGTCAAGTGCGTGTACTGCGAGTCGAGCAAGGACCTGCGCTACACCAGCCTCGACGATGACCGCCATGCGCCGGGCAAGGCGCCGCTGCGCGCCGAGTGTTGCCCGGAGTGCGACAGCTACCTGAAACAGAACTACCTGGAAAACGATGCGGCGGCCGAGCCGCTGGCCGACGACCTGGCCAGCCTGGCGCTGGACATTCGCCTGGACGAGGAGGGCTTTCATCGCCTGGCACCGAACCTGATGCTCGCACCCGGATAGTGGCTGAGTGTCTACACTGTAAGACCGAGTCGCCTTCTTCGCGGGTAAACCCGCTCCCACAGGGCCCTCGCAGCTTTTTAGGCTTGCGCGGCCCCTGTAGGAGCGGGTTTACCCGCGAAGAGGCCAGTACAGACAACGGAATAGTCCAAGGTAGTACCGCATGTCCTCCAATCTAGCCAGCGACACCCCACGCCTGCCCTCCATCGACACCCTTTTGCGCCACCCAGCCTGTCTTCCGCTGATCGACCGCCACGGCCGTGACGCAGTCCTGGCCACCCTGCGCCAACTGCTCGACGACCTGCGCGACCCCACCCGCAACGGCCAGCTCAGTGCCGCCGAACTGGCCGCAGAAGTGCTGCTGGGCCGCACTGGTGAACGCTTGGCCACCCAGCAACGCAGCCAGGTCCGCCGTGTGTTCAACCTCACCGGCACCGTGCTGCACACCAACCTCGGCCGCGCCCTGTTGCCAGAAGAGGCCATCGAGGCCATGCAGACCGCCGCCCGCTACCCGCTCAACCTGGAATTCGACCTGGCCACCGGCAAGCGCGGCGACCGTGACGACCTGATCGAAGGCCTGATCCGCGAGCTGACCGGCGCCGAAGCCGTCACCGTGGTCAACAACAACGCCGCCGCCGTGCTGCTGGCGCTCAACAGCCTGGGCGCGCGCAAGGAAGGCATCATCTCGCGCGGTGAACTGATCGAGATCGGCGGTGCCTTCCGCATTCCCGACATCATGGCCCGCGCCGGCGTGAAGCTGCACGAAGTCGGCACCACCAACCGCACCCATGCCCGCGACTACGAGGCTGCCATCAACCCACGTACCGGCCTGCTGATGCGAGTGCATTGCAGCAACTACAGCATCCAGGGCTTCACTACCCAGGTGCCCACCGCCGAGCTGGCGCGCATCGCCCACCAACAGGACTTGCCGCTGCTTGAAGACCTGGGCAGTGGCAGCCTGCTCGACCTTACTCGCTGGGGCCTGCCCGCCGAGCCGACCGTGCGCCAGGCCCTGGCTGACGGCGCCGATATCGTCACCTTCAGCGGCGACAAACTACTCGGTGGGCCGCAAGCCGGGATCATCGTCGGGCGCAAGGAGCTGATCGCCAGGATCAAGAAGAACCCGCTCAAGCGCGCGCTGCGGGTCGACAAGATCACCCTTGCCGCACTCGAAGCGGTGCTGGCGCTGTACCGCAACCCCGACCGCCTGGCCGAGCGCCTGCCCAGCCTGCGCCTGCTGACCCGCAGCCAAGCCGAAATCCAGGCCCAGGCCGAGCGCCTGGCGCCAGAACTCAAGGCCCGCCTCGGGGAGCAATGGGCGCTCAGCGTGGAGCCAGCGCTGGGCATGATCGGCAGCGGCAGCCAACCGGTGGCTCGCCTGCCGAGTGCAGCGTTGTGCCTGCGCCCGCAGGTGTCGAAGAAACTGCGCGGGCGCAGCCTGCATGTGCTGGAGCGGGCCTTGCGTGACTTGCCGGTGCCGGTGCTCGGCCGCATCGCCGACGACGCCTTGTGGCTGGACCTGCGCCAGCTGGATGATGAGGCCCAGTGGCTGGCGCAGTTGCCCGCCCTGCAACTGGGGCCGGTACAGTGATCGTTGGTACCGCCGGCCACATCGACCATGGCAAGACCGCACTGCTCCAGGCCCTGACCGGCCAGGCCGGTGACCATCGCCAGGAGGAGCGCGCCCGTGGCATGACCATCGACCTCGGCTACCGCTATGCGGCGCTGACCGAGGGGGCAGCGCTGACTGGTTTCATCGACGTACCGGGCCATGAGCGCTTTATCCACAACATGCTGGCGGGCGCCCACGGCATCGACCTGGTGCTATTGGTGGTGGCGGCCGACGACGGAGTGATGCCGCAAACCCGCGAGCACCTGGCGATCATCGAGCTGCTGGGCATCCCACAGGCTCTTGTGGCGATCAGCAAATGCGACCGGGTAGAGCCTGCCCGCCTGGCCGAAGTGCAGGCACAAGTCAGCGAACTACTGGCGCCGGGCCCATATGCCGGAGCGCGGCAGTTTCCGTTGTCGAGTGTGACCGGCGAAGGTATCGATGCCCTGCGCCAGGCCGTGCTGGCCGCGCAACAGCGCGTGCGCCAGCGCAGCGTGCGCGGCGGTTTCCGTCTGGCCGTCGACCGCGCCTTCGCCGTTACCGGTGCGGGTGTGGTGGTCACGGGCACGGCGCTGGCTGGGCGGGTCAGTGCCGGCGACACCTTGTTGCTGGGCAAGGCCGGCAAACCGGTGCGGGTGCGTGGCCTGCATGCGCAGAACCAGGCCGCGCTGGTGGCCGAGGCGGGCCAGCGGGTGGCACTGAACATCGCTGCCGAACGGCTGGCGGTGGAGCAGGTGCGCCGAGGTGACTGGCTGGTGCCCGAGTGGCTGCACGCCCCCAGTGTGCGGGTGGATATCGAGCTGAACCTGTTGCCTGGCGAGACCCGTACCTTCGAACATTTCAGCGCTGTGCACGTGCACCTCGGCACCCAGGACGTAACCGCCCGGGTGGCCTTGCTCGAAGGTGAAACCTTGGCGGCGGGTCAGCGCATGTTCGCCCAGTTGCTGCTCAACGCGCCGCTGCAGGCGGTACACGGCGACCGTCTGGTACTGCGCGACCAGCGTGCCCAGCGCACCCTGGGGGGCGGCAAGGTGCTTGACTCGTTCGCGCCAAGCCGTCAGCGTCGCAGCGATGAGCGCCTGCACCAATTGCAGGTGCTGCGTGATGCCGAGGACCTTGAGCAGGCCCTGCCTGCACTGCTCGCCAGCGCACCAGGGGGTATCGACCCGCAGCGCCTGGAGCGGCAATTCAATCGCCTGCGCGAAACCTGGCAGTTGCCGGAACATGTACTGGTGGTGGCCACGCGGCAGGGCCAACTGTTGTTTGCCAGCGCCCGGTGGCAGGCGCTCAAGCGTCAGGTGTTGGAGCAGCTGGCGCGGTTCCATGAACAGGAGCCCGACCAGCTCGGCCCGGACCGCGATCGCCTGCGCCGCTTTGCTGCCTTGCCGCTGGAGCGGCCCGCTTTTGTCAGCCTGCTGGATGAGTTACTCGGGGACGGCGCAATTGCCAGCAGCGGGCCTTGGCTGCACCTGCCCGATCACAAGGTGCAGTTGAGCGAAGCCGACAGTGCGTTATGGGCGAGCCTGCAACCGAAGTTGCTGGCGGGGCAATACGATCCGCCCTGGGTCAGGACGCTGGCGAGTGAGGAAAATTGTGCCGAGGCCGATGTGCGCCTGTTGCTGCGCAAGCTGGCCCGGTTGGGCATGGTGCACCAGGTGGTGCGCGATCTGTTCTACCCCGAGGCGACGCTACAGCGCATGGCAGAGCTGCTGCTGGGGCAGGCAAGTGAAACGCCGATAGTGCAGGTTGCCGCGTTTCGCGATATGTTGGGCATCGGTCGCAAGCGCAGTGTACAGATTCTGGAATACTTCGACCGCATCGGCCTGACCCGGAGGGTGGCCGATCAGCGTCACATTCGCGCCGACAGCGCCCTGGCCCAGCAGCAGGCCAGGCACTGAGTTCAAGGAAGGCAATCGCGCCCGGTGGCGCGGCCGGGCTTCAAACCCGGTTGGGGACGGCAGCCGTTCCCGGGCAGGTTCGACTCCCGCTGCCTTCCGCCATTTTCTTTTGCCTCTCAGGGCCTCTTCGCGGGTAAACCCGCTCCCACAGAGCCTGCATAACCCTCAGGCTGATGCTATCCCTGTGGGTGCGGGTTCACCCGCGAAGAGGCCAGAGCAGGCAGCAGTCAGGCCCGCTCCCCACACAGATCCAGCGCAAACCAACGCTCCGCGCTATCGACATCCAGCCCGGCCCCCAGCAGCGCAACCATCTTGGCCAGCGCCGCCTCGCGGGTCATGCCGCCACCGCTGACCAGCCCGGCCCCGCGCAAGCGGTTACCGGCTGCATAGGTATCGAATACCACGGACCCTTCAGGGCACTGGCTGATCGCCGCCAGCATCACGCCGCGCTGGCGTGCCGCGCTCAGTACATCGAGCAATGCCTGGTCATCTGACGGCCCGGTACCGCTGCCGTAGCACTCAAGCAGCAACCCTTGCACGCCACTGCCCAGCAGTGCCTGCAAGTGCGCGGCCTGCAAGCCCGGGAACACCGGCACTACCGCCAGGTTCACCGGTTGGCGCGGGTGCTTGTAGCCAAGCTCGGCAGGGATCGCCGTGGCGCGCTCGCTGTCACGATGACGCGGCAGCGCGACAAAGGCGTCGAATGCCTCGCTGCGCAGTTTGGTCGCCCGGCTGCCATGCAACAGCTGGCCATGGAAGTACAGCTGCACGCCATCTTCCAATCCCTGTTCGAACTGGCGCAGGGCGCCGCACAGGTTACCCCAGGCATCGCTGTCTGCAGCGCCTGCCGGCAGCATCGAGCCAGTCAGCAGCACCGGTACCGGCAGGCCCAGCAGCAGGAACGACAATGCCGCCGCGCTGTAGGCCATGCTGTCAGTGCCATGCAGCACCAGCACGCCATCATGGCCAGCCACTTCTACCGCTGCGACGATGGCATCGCGCATCGCCAGCCAGTTGTGCTGCTGCATGTTGGCGCTGTCCAGCAGCGGGTCCAGTTCCTGCAAGGTCCAGCGCAGCTGTGGCGCATCGCTCATGTGGGCGAAGTGTTCACGCATGCGCGCTTCGAAACCACCTGCCGGCGCCAGGCCTTCGGGGGTTTCGAGCATGCCGATGGTGCCCCCGGTATAGAGTACGAGGAGATTCTTTACTGCTCGCATGGGAAGTATCCGTAGCGGTGAGCGGAGAAAGGTAAGCCGCCCACGGACGGGGCGGCTGGCAGGGGAGAATATCAGCGCTGCGTCTGGACTTCGCCGACTGCTTTGTGAGTTGCTGTTTCCGCCTGAGGATTGGCAGGCCAGGCATTGCGGTCCAGGTCCAGGTCGGCGAACTTGCTCGAGTCGAACACCGGCTGGTTGACACCGGCCTTGCGCTGCTCGTCGTAGTCGCGCATCACCCGCAGGCCGACCTTGAACAGCAGGGCCAGGGCAATCAGGTTGACGAAGGCCAGGCAGGTCATGGTGATGTCGGCAAAGGCGAACACGGTCGACAGGTCCTGCATCGAACCCCATACCACCAGCGCCAGCACCAGGCCACGGAACACCATCAGGACCACGCGATTGCGGCTGAGGAACTGCAGGCTGTTCTCGCCCAGGTAGTAGTTGTAGAGGATGCAGGTGAACACGAACAGCGACAGCGCCACGCTGACGAACACACGGCCCCAGTCACCCACTACGGCGGCCAGCGAGTTCTGGGTCAGGACGATGCCGTCACCTTCGAAGCCCGGGGTGTAGAAGCCCGACAGCAGGATCAGCAACGCGGTGCAGGTGCAGATCACGAAGGTGTCGAGGAACACGCTGAAGGCCTGGACCACGCCCTGGGCGCCCGGGTGTTTCACCGCGGCCACGGCAGCGACGTTCGGCGCACTGCCCAGGCCCGCTTCGTTGGCGAACACACCACGCTTTACGCCCATGACGATGGCGCTGCCGAGCAGGCCGCCGAATGCCGGGTCGAGGCCAAAGGCGCTCTTGAAGATGGTTTCCAGCATGGCTGGCACGTGCTCGATCTGGGTGCCGATCACGTACAGGGTCACGCCGATGTAGGCCAGGGTCTTGACCGGTACCAGCAGGTCGGACACCGCGGCGATGCGCTTGATGCCGCCGATGAAGGTAATGGCCAGCAGCACGGCGAGTACGATGCCGGTGTGCTTGGGGTCGAAGGCAAAGGCGTTCTGCAGCGAGTGGGTCACGGTGTACGACTGCAGGCCGATGAAGGCGAAGCCGTAGGTGACCAGCAGCAGGATCGAGAACACGATGGCCATGCTTTTCAGCTTCAGGCCGTGCTGGATGTAGTAGGCCGGGCCACCACGGTACAGGCCGTCGCCATCGGCGCGCTTGTAGACCTGGGCCAGGGTGCATTCGAAGAAGCTGCTGGACATGCCCACCAGTGCGGTAACCCACATCCAGAACACCGCACCTGGTCCACCCAGGGTCACGGCAATGCCGACACCAGCGATGTTACCGGCGCCCACGCGGCCGGCCAGGCTCAGCATCAGGGCCTGGAAGGAACTCAGCTGGCCTGCCTGGCCACGCAGCGATTCTTTGAACACACCGAACATGTGGCCAAAATGACGGAACTGGACGAACCGGGAACGGATGGTGAAGTAGCTACCCAGCCCTACGATCAGCACAATGAGAAGTTTCCCCGAGAGGAAATCGTTGAGTACTTCGAGCATTGGAAAATGACCTCGATTCTTATTGTTCGTGTGGAAAGACCAGCGGACGGCAGGCGCACCGCTATTCGTTGGGGCGCATGGTTGGCTATGACAAGAGTGGTTACAATTTCGCGGCTTGCTCTGTTTTGGTGCGACTTGATGCTACACTTGCGCCATTCGCGTCACCTGAGTCCCCTGTCATGAGCGATCATTTCGCTACCAACCTCAAACTGGCCTGCAGCCACTACCGCTCTATCTCCGAAGTTTGCCGCCAGCTTTCGATAAACCGTGCGCAATTCAACAAGTACCTGAGCGGGCAGAGCCGCCCGACGGCTTACAACCTCAAGCGCATTGGTGATTTCTTCGGCGTCGAGGATTACGAACTGAATTTGCCACCCGAACAGTTCAGCCGCCTGATCGGTGCCCGCGTATCAACCCCGGCCGAGCAGCACGGCGATCCGATCAGCGAACTGTTCCGCCCGTTGCACGACCACGCGGGGAACCTGTCGCGCTATTGCGGCTATTACCTGGAGTATTCCAACTGCATGTCGGTGCCGGGCACGATCCTGGTGTCGCTGGTGCACCTGTGGGAAGAGCGCGGGCGCTTTCTGTTCGAGCGCCAGGAGCGCCAGGAACGCTCCAGCGCCACCGACCCCCATGCCGAGGTGCGTTGCCGCTACCTGGGGGCGGCGTTCCAGTTGCAGGACAGGATGTTTCTGGTCGACTACGAGTCGCTGACCTACAACGAGATGAGCCAGACCATCCTCATCCCCAGTTTCAAAAGCCGCATCACCCGCCTGAACGGCCTGAAGGCCGGCGTATCCAGCGGCGACCGGCGCAACCCTGCCTGCACCCGGGTGGTGTGGGAGTACCTGGGCGAGGAGATCAATCGCATCAATGCCTACCGGCAGGTAAAACTGTATCGGCCGGATGATCCACGCATAGATGACGATGTGCGTGAGCGCCTGAGCGTAGGGCCGTTGCGTAACAGTCTGTTCGAGATCGAGTGATGTATCGTCAGAGAACGAGTTGACGTAACCACTCGCCAATCGGGTTGCCTGGGTCGAGCAGCAACTTGGTTGCCATGATGCAGCAAACACAGACCAGCAATGGCTTGATCAGCCGGGGGCCAAAGTGCACTGCGCAGCGTGCGCCCAGTTGAGCCCCCACAAAAGCCGCGAACGCCATTGCCAGCGCCAGTGGCCAGATGATCGCCCCGCTGAGTGAAAAGACTGACAATGCGCCCAGGTTGCAGGCTGCGTTCAAAAGCTTGCTGGTGCACACGGCTTGTATCAGGTGCTGGCCCAGGAGGATCACGCAGGCCAGCATGAAGAACGAGCCGACACCGGGGCCGAAGATACCGTCATAAAAGCCAATGATCGGTGCTGCCGTCACGCAGAACAGGCTGGTCGATACCTTTGCCTTGCGCGCTTGTTCATTCGGCTTTGGGCTGAAGGCAAAGTAGGCGGCTATCAGGATCAGCAGGGGTGGGACGCACGCCTGCAGAACACTTTTGGGCACATAGGTTATCGACAAGGCACCCAACGCCCCTCCGATAAACGACATGGCAGCCATTGGGCTGCCTCGTCGCCAGTCGATCATGCCTTTGCGGGCGAAGGCGCACGTGGCCGAAACCGTAGCCGAAGCCGCCTGGAACTTGTTGGTGGCAATTGCCGCCAAGGGTTCGATACCGGCAATGAACAAGACCGGAAGTGTGATCAGGCCCCCGCCCCCGGCGATAGCATCGAAAAAGCCGGCCATCAGTGCCACCAGCGCAAGTGTCAGAACAAGCGTCAAGTCAAATTCGATCATTGAGAGTTTTCCTGTGATCAGCCACGCACCAGCAGCGGGTCTTCAGCGAGCACCAACGGTACTGCGAAGGGGGAGTATCCGAATTGACGGATGAGCAGGCGCCGGTTGTCCTGGAGCATGTCGCGGCCGTGCAAGGCTCGGCTGTTGTTGATCAACAGTGCGCTGTCAGGCTGCAGGACAAACGCCAGTGGTCGTGCGCTATCCAGTGCTTTCTGAAAGGCGTCGAAAGCGCGCGCCGCTGCGCTGCAGGCGCGTTCATTCAGGCTAAAGCGATAGCTGTTGTAGCGAACAGAAAAACCACCATTGGGTTCGAATTGCAGCACTGAAACGGCTTAGCCTGCATTGCCCTGTCCGTGAGCGAAGCAGTCACTGCGGGTGAAGTCGAAAGACGTTGAAGTCAGCGCAAGTGTGTCCAGGCTACCCAGGCGTTCGATGATTTCCCGGAGCGGGAAGACATTCGTAGGTTCATTGGCGGGGTTCATCAAGGCAGATAGTTGGCCTTCGTTGAAGCGCTGGAGCAGCGCACGCTGATCCTCACTCAAGGCTTGCTCGAGTTGATGGGCGAATATACGAGCTTGAAGTGCTACGCCTTTGGCCTCCGGTCCACCCAGGTCAGCAATGGTCTGGCTTGCAAAGGTTATGGCCTTGCTTTGCTCCGGGCTGAAATCCAGGTATGCAACTTCCGAATGAGGCATTGAACGTTCCCTGTACTTGTTTTTGTGAAGCTCCCCGGCTGGCAAGTGGGGCGTCGACTATTCAATGCGGTTGTGCTGCTGCATGGAAGTCAGCTCGTTCCTGGTATTTCGTAGGAGATTTCTGCCTGTGGTGGTATTGAACGGGGAACTTTGGAATCACTACCGGCTGTGGCATCGAACGGGTCCGGTGTTGGACTTCCCCGCCCGGAAACCGCAAAATGGCCACTTTCCTTCAATCAACCTCTCCGGATCTGCTGACTCTATGCGTATGCGCCTAATGCTGTTGGGTGGTGGCAATGCCCTCGGGCAAGCGCTGATTCGTCTTGGGGCCGAGGAGGACATTGCATTCCTGGCGCCGCGCCCGCCTGAGAACGGCTGGACGCCGGCCAGCCTCACCCAGTTGCTCGACGATCATCGTCCCGATGCCCTGGTCAACCTGGCCTATTACTTCGACTGGTTCCAGGCCGAGTCGGTCAGCGAGCAGCGCCTGGCCCAGCAGGAGCGGGCTGTGGAGCGCTTGGCGGAGCTTTGCCAGCACCACCAGATCACCCTGGTGCAGCCTTCCAGCTACCGGGTGTTCGATGGTTCGCGGGCCACGGCCTACAGCGAAAAGGACGAGCCGGTACCGCTGGGCCTGCGTGGCCAGGCGCTGTGGCGCATCGAGCAGAGCGTGCGCGCGGCTTGCCCGCAACACGTGCTGTTGCGCTTTGGTTGGCTGCTCGACGAAAGCATCGACGGGGCGCTGGGCCGCTTCCTGACCCGCGCCGAGCAACCTCAGGAGCTGCTGCTGGCCGATGACCGGCGTGGCAACCCGACGCCGGTCGACGACGCCGCCCGGGTGATCCTGTCGGTGCTCAAGCAACTCGATTGCAGTGCGCCGCTGTGGGGCACCTACCATTACGCCGGCAATGAAGCGACCACACCGTTGGCGCTGGGCCAGGCGATCCTTGCTGAAGCAGGCCAGTACCGCCAGCTGGCCGTGCAGGCGCCGACGCCGCAGGCCCATGCCGCACGGCCGGATGCCAGCGAAGAGCCGCAGCACGCGGTACTGGCCTGCAAGAAAATCCTTCATACCTTCGGCATCAAGCCGCGTGCCTGGCGCGCCGGCTTGCCGCCTCTACTGGACCGTTTCTACCGCCATGGCTGACGCCCCCATCCTGATCACCGGCGGTGCCGGCTTCATTGGCTCCCACCTGTGCGATGCGTTGTTGGACAAAGGCTACGCCGTACGCATTCTCGACGACTTCTCCACTGGGAAGCGGGGCAACCTGCAGGTCGGCCACCCACGGCTGGAGCTGGTTGAAGGCGATGTCGCCGATGCCGAGTTGGTCACGCAGGTTGCGGCTGGCTGCAGTGCCGTGGTGCACCTTGCAGCGGTGGCCTCGGTGCAGGCCTCGGTGGATGACCCGGTGCGGACCCACCAGAGCAATTTCATCGGTACCCTCAACGTGTGCGAAGCCATGCGCGTGCATGGCCTGCGTCGGGTGCTGTTCGCCTCCAGTGCGGCGGTGTATGGCAACAATGGCGAAGGCGAGTCGATCGCCGAAGACACCCCCAAGGCGCCGCTGACCCCTTATGCGGTGGACAAGCTGGCCAGTGAACAGTACCTGGACTTCTACCGTCGCCAGCATGGCCTGGAGCCGGTGGTGTTCCGCTTCTTCAATATTTTCGGGCCGCGCCAGGACCCGTCCTCGCCGTATTCCGGGGTGATCAGCATCTTCTCCGAGCGCGCCGTGAAGGGCTTGCCGATCACGGTGTTCGGTGATGGCGAACAGACCCGGGACTTTCTCTACGTGGGCGACCTGGTGCAGGTGATGGTGCAGGCGCTGGAGCAACCGCAGGTCGAGGAGGGGGCGGTGAATATCGGCCTCGACCAGGCCACATCGCTGAACCAGTTGCTGGCGGCGCTGGAGAAGGTGGTGGGCAGTTTGCCGGCGGTCAGCTATGTGGCAGCACGTTCGGGTGACATTCGCCATTCGCGGGCGGATAACCAGCGCTTGTTGGCGCGGTTCGAGTTTCCGCAGGCGACGCCGATTGTCGAAGGGCTGGCGCGGCTGTTGGGCAAGGGCTGAAATCCCTGGGGGCGCTTTGCGCCCCAATCGCCGGCAAGCCAGCTCCCACAAGAGCGAGTCCGCGGTCCCTGTGGGAGCTGGCTTGCCGGCGATTGGGCTGCACAGCAGCCCCAGAATCACTCATGCCGCACCACTTTTCGCAGGCAATCCCCTGCCGCCAGCACCCGCCCATCCCGGGCCCGCACCTGCAGTGTTTCCAGCGCCTGCCCCGTATCACCATCCACCAACTCCGAACGCAACTCACCCGCCTCGAACAGAAACCGCTCCCCCCATTGCCTCAAGCCAACCACCACCGGAAACACCGATCGCCCTTTCTCGGTCAGCACATACTCCTTGTAGGCACTGCCATCCGACGCCGGCTGCAGCGTCAGCAGCCCGCTTTCCACCAGCCACTTCAGCCGTGAGGCGAGGATATTCTTCGCCAGCCCCAGGTTCTTCTGGAACTCACTGAAGCGCCGCAAGCCATCGAAAGCGTCGCGCAGGATCATTAGCGCCCAACGGTCTCCCAGTACCTCCAGGGCCCTGGCTACAGGGCATTGCGCATTATTTTCATCGAGCATGTGTGGGAGCCTTCTGTGATCATCTGGTTGCAGATTAAAACCACATTTGCTAAATAGCCAGTATGTGGTTTCAATTCGAAACCAGATTGACGAGGCCAGCCCGATGAACCCTACGCTGACACGCTGGATAACCCTGTTGCTGGCCATCACCAGCGCCATGGCCGTGGCGACAGTGTATTTCGCCCAGCCTCTGCTCGAGTCGATGGCCGCTGACCTGGGCGTGGCACAGCAGCAGATCGGTTGGGTTGTTGGCGCGACCCAGGCGGGCTATGCCCTGGGGTTGTTGCTGATTGTGCCGCTGGGGGACCTGATCGACCGCAAGCGCCTGTTGCTCGGGCAGTTGCTGTTCTCGGCCGTGGCGCTGGTTGGTGTAGGCATGGCACCGAACTGGGCACTATTGCTGCTGGCCCTGGCCATCACCGGGCTGATGGCGGTCATGGTGCAGGTAATGGTGGCGCATGCAGCGAGCCTTGCCGCTCCCGGCCAGCAGGGGCAGGCCGTGGGTACCGTCACCAGCGGCATAGTGCTGGGCATTCTGCTGGCACGGCTGGTCTCGGGTGGCCTTGCCGACCTGGCTGGCTGGCGCAGCGTGTACCTGATCGCCGCAGGGCTGTTGTTGTTGCTGGCCCTGGTGCTGTGGCGCAGCCTGCCCACAGGGCAACCAGTGGCGCTGCGGTCTGGCTACCGGGCGCTGATCGTTGCCCAGTTCAGGCTGTACCGGAACGACCGGTTGCTGCGTCAGCGCGGGCTGTTCGGCGTGTTGATCTTCGCGGCGTTCAGCGTGCTCTGGAGTGCCATGGTCATGCCCCTGAGTGCTGCGCCACTGGCGCTGAGCCATACCGAGATCGGCCTGTTCGGCCTGGCGGGTGTTGCCGGCACATTGGCGGCAGCGCGCGCCGGTCGCCTGGCCGACCAGGGGATGGGGGAACGGACCACCGGGGTGGCGTTGGCTCTGCTGCTGCTGTCATGGCTGCCTACGGCCTTCGTCGGGCATTCACTGGTGGCGTTCGGGTTGGGTGTGCTGATGCTGGACTTTGCCGTGCAGGCGGTGCATGTCACCAACCAGAGCATGCTGCTCGCCGGGCGTGGCGCAATGGCCAGCCGGTTGATCGGCGCCTACATGTGTTGTTATTCGCTTGGAAGTGGAGCGGGGGCGGTGCTGGCGAGCTGGGTGTATGCCCATTGGGGTTGGGCAGCGGTGTGTGGGCTTGGGATGGGCATCAGCGCGGTCGCGCTGGGGTACTGGCTATGGCTGCAACGCGCGAGGGCGGCCGAAGCCGCCCTGCCGTGTTCAGGTCAGAACTTGTAGCCAAGGCCGACCATGTACACCCATGGGTCGACCTCGACGTCGACCTTGGTCTTGCTGTAGCCCAGTGCGGACGGGCCGTTGACGCTGGCCTTGGTGTCGATGTCGACGTACCAGACCGAGGCGTTGACCAGCAGGTTGTCGGTGATCATGTAGTCCATGCCCAGCTGACCGGCGATGCCGACCGAGTCCTGCAGCTTCAGGTTGCTGAAACCCTGCTGCTTGCGTGCACTGCTGAGGTCTTCATCGAAGAACAGGGTGTAGTTGATGCCGACGCCGGCATACGGCTGGAACTTGGAAGTCGGCTCCATCGGGTAGTACTGCAGCGACAGGGTCGGTGGCAGTTGCTTGATGTCGGCCAGCTTGCCGTCCAGGCCGCCGCCCAGGCCTTTGACGCCGACGGTGTGCTTGAACGGGGTGGCTGCCAGCAGCTCCAGGCCGATGTGGTCGGTGAGCATGTAGGCGAAGGTCAGGCCCAGCTGGGTGTCGCTGTCCAGGGTCGCCTTGGTGCCCGAGACTTTGTTGCCGTCGAATTTCAGGTCGCCGCTACTTTCGTTGGGAGCGGTGGTGATGGCACCGGCGCGGACGATGACATCGCCTGCCTGGTGGGCGTGGGCGACGGGGGCAGCGAGCGCCAGGGCCGCGAGGGCGGCGCTGAGCAAGGACTTGTTCATGGAAGCTCCCAAAGGACGTGAGTAATCGAGTAGTCCAATGGTACGGATGCGGTTAAACAGAAAGTTTGACCCAGCTCAAAGAAGCGTCGTCACGAATTCGAAACAGTTCTCATCTCAGCTCATAAGCGTATATTTTTTCGGCTTCCATCTGGTAGCCGGCGTCTGCCAGTTCGCTGCTGGAGGCTCTGACCTGCAGCTTTCCCTCGATCCAGTAGGGTTGGTAGAGGTCTTCTACGCGCACGCCCATTTCACTGAAAATATGCACGATCTGGTTCGAAGGTGGTGGTGGCACGTGGATGCACGCGCCGTAGTAGGGGACCAGCAGGAACTCGGTGGTGCGGCCTTCTTCGCTCACTTCCAGAGGCACGATGTAGCCGGGCAGTTTGATCTGCTGGCCGTCGAGGCTTTTTACTACCGGGGCATCGGGGGCCTGCTGGCGCGCCGGTGGGGCGGACTCGGCGGACAGCGCGTTGCTGAGTTGCGACATATCGTGCAGCGGGGCGAGTTGGGGCTGGATGAGCGGGGCGCCTTCGGGGATGAGGGCGGGCCAGTCCAGTTCGCGGGGCTCCGAGGCCCAGGCAGGCGATGCCATTGAAAGCAGCACAACCAGTAGAAGTTGTACTGCCTGTGCTGGCCTCTTCGCGGGTAAACCCGCTCCCACAGGTCTTGCGCAGGCCTTGAAGCTTTTGGTGGACCCTGTGGGAGCGGGTTCACCCGCGAAGAGGCCAATGAGATATTGGATCATTGCACGCCCTCAGAGGTGAATGGACAAGCCATCGGCCAGCGACTGCCGATAGGCCCGCCACGCCGGCACGCTGCCCATCAGCAGCGCGGCTCCCAGGATGATAGCCAGCAACGTCCACTCATGAGCGCTCGGCATGGCCAGCGGCAAATACAAACCATAGTTGGCCTGCACATACCCCTGTGCCAGGGCGATACCCGCATACAGCAAACCAAGCCCGGCAGCGATCCCGACCGCCGCCAGCGACAGCGCCTCCAGCACCAGCAGCCCCGCGATATGCCACGGCCTGGCGCCAACCGAGCGTAATATCGCCATCTCCCTGCGGCGTTCATTGAGGCTGGTGAGAATTGCCGTAAGCATGCCGATCAGGCCGGTCAGTACCACGAACAGCGACACCACGAACAATGCCTGCTCCGCAGTGCCCATCAGGCTCCACAGCTCCTGCAGGGCTACCCCTGGCAGGATCGCCAGCAACGGCTCGTTGCGGTATTCATTGATTTCCCGCTGCAGGCTGAAGGTCGCGATCTTGCTGTTCAGGCCGAGCATGAATGCAGTGATGGCGGCAGGTTGCAGGTCCATGGTCCTCGCCTGCTCGGCGCTGATACGCCCGGCGCCACGGGCCGGCACGCCGTTGTGCCAGTCGATGTGGATGGCTTCCATGCCGCCCAGGCTGATATGCAGCGTACGGTCTACCGGCGTGCCGGTGCGCTTGAGCACACCGACCACGGTGAACGGCTTGTCGTCGTGCTTGACCAGGCTGATAGCTGCGACACCATGCGCCAGCACCAGCTTGTCGCCCAACTTGTAGTGCAATGCCTCGGCCACTTCGGCACCGAGCACCACCTCGAACGGATCATCGGCAAACGCGCGACCCTGGCTCAATTCCAGGTGCTGGCGGCGGCCGTACTGGTAATGGCTGAAGTAGTCGCCGGTAGTGCCCATTACCCGATAACCGCGGTGCGAGTCGCCCAGCGAGATGGGGATAGCCCATTTCACCCGCGGGTCTTTGGCGTAGTGCTCATAGCTGTCCCAGCGGATGTTGTTGGTGGCGTTACCGATGCGGAACACCGAGTACAGCAGCAGGTTCACCGAGCCGGAGCGGGCGCCGACGATCAGATCGGTACCGCTGATGGTGCTGGCGAAGCTGGCCCGGGCTTCGGTACGGACCCGCTCCACGGCCAGCAGCAGGCACACCGACAGGGCGATGGCGAAGGCGGTGAGGAATGCGGTGAAGCGGCGGTTGGCCAGGCTGGCCAGGGCAAGGCGGAGCAGGTACATCAGGCCTCCCGGGGCTTGGCGGCACGGTTGAGTTCGGCCAGCGACAGGTGGCGGTCGAACAATGGCGCCAGGCTCTGGTCGTGGCTGACGAACAGCAGGCTGGCACCGGCGGCGCGGCATTCATCGAACAGCAGGCGGATGAACGCTTCGCGGGTGTCGGCATCCAGCGCCGAGGTCGGTTCGTCGGCGATCACCAGTTCGGGTTGGCCGATCAGTGCGCGGGCGGCGGCAACCCGTTGCTGCTGGCCGATCGACAGGCTGTCGGCGCGCCGGGCCAGCATGGCGGGGTCGTCCAGACCCAGGTGGGCCAGCAGCGTGCTGGCTGCCTGGTCGACACTGCCATGGCGCTGCTCGGCGCGGGCCTTGCGACTGCGCGAGAAGCGGCAGGGCAGCTCGACATTTTCGCGTACCGAGAGGAACGGCAGCAGGTTGAACTGCTGGAAGATATAACCGGTGTGGTCGACCCGGAAGCGGTCACGGGAGCCTTGGCCCAGGCTGCCGAGGTCCTCGCCGAGCAGCTGGATGCGGCCCTGGCCCGGCACGTTCACCCCACCCAGCAGGCCCAGCAATGTGGTTTTGCCACTGCCGCTGGGGCCCTTGAGAAACAGGGCCTCGCCAGCCTCAAGGCGGAATGCCGGAATATCCAGCAGCGCCGGCTGGCCGGGCCAGGCGAACACCAGGTCATGCAGTTCGATCAACGGCTGGCGCATTCAGAACGCGACCGCGGCCTTGGCCGGCGTGGTTTCCACGCCTTTCTGGCCATTGGGGCCAATCAGTTGAACGTTTATCTTCTGCGTGGCCGGGAAGGCCTTGAACAGCGGAGCGAGGTCCAGCTGCGCCAGTTTGTCGGGGTTGGCGCAAGTCAGCTGGTAATGGGCGCCAATGTCGCTGTGCTGGTGGCCATGCTCGTGCTCGTCACCCTCGTCGTCGGCTTTCGGGGCATCACCGAACAGCGGGCTTTCCAGTTCCTGCTGGTCTTCCTTGCAGCCGGCGGCAGCGGGCAGGCCGAACAGCTTCAGTGGCTGCTCCAGTTGCTGGCGCACCGCCGCGACCTTGGCCTTGTCGGCGTCGCTGCTCGCAGCATGTTCGAAGCCGACCAGGTTCATTGCCGGGCTGTCCAGCTCCAGCTCAAGGGTATTGCCATCGAGCACGGCATTGAGCTTGGCCACGCCATGCTCGTGGGCGCCAAGGGTGCCGTGGGCGTGGTCGTGATCATGGTCATCATCGTGGGCATGGGCCACGGCCAGGGGCAGCAAGGCGAAGGGCAGGGCGAGCAACAGGCGACGCATGGACGACTCCGGAGCGGGCGGGAAGGTTGAGTTATGTTATAACAACTTTTCTGCGCGCCGCCAGCCTGCATCACGCAGGTTTCATGTTGCGGTAGGATGGCGGCATTGACTTGGCTTCAGGGAATGCAGCATGAGAATTCGTGGACAGATTGGTGACTGGCCTGTGGATCTGACCATCGAGTTGGCGCCTGAAGAGTGGGCGCAACTGGGGCGGCAGGTTGAATTGCCCGCGGTGGCGCAGACCGCAGCAACGGAAACCGTGGCGACAACTCGCCAGGATGACGGGCAATGGATTGCGGCACGTGAGGTGTTGCGCCTGGCAGGGCAGATGAGCGGGCCGGAATTGCTGGATCGGTTGGAAGGGCTGGCCGGGAGTACGGCGGCGGGTAAACGGCTGCTGGTGCGCTTGCGGCATAGCAGTGAAGTTAAGGTGGAAAGTGGCGTGGACGCGCCGGTTTATCACTGGGTGGGATAAATCTGTATTGCCTGTGCTGGCCTATTCGCGGGTAAACCCGCTCCCACAGGATTTCACAGCACTTGGGGCCTGCGCAGTACCTGTGGGAGCGGGTTTAGCCGCGAACGAGGGCGAAGCCCTCGCAATGAGCCTCAGGTCAGAACATCGCCGCCGACAACTTGCGACGATACACGCCGACCAGCGGGTGATCACCGCCCAGCAGCTCGAACACTTGCAGCATCGCCTTCTGCGGCAACCCGTTCTCATAGCCACGGTTACGCTGGAACAGTTTCAACAACCCTTCCAGCGCCGCTTCATACTGCTGGCGCGCGAGTTGCTGGATGCTCAGCTGATAAGCCGCCTCGTCATCCTGCGGGTTCTGTGCCAGGCGGCTTTTCAGGTCGGCCACTTCCGGCAGGCTGGCGGCCTGGCGCAGGAAGGTCAGCTGGGCCTTGGCGCCGGCCAGCGCAGCCTTGTGCTCGTCGGTCTTGACCGCATCCAGCACCACCTGGGCTTCCCCCAGCTCCCCACGCTCGGCCAGGCAACGGGCATACAGGATCAGTGCCTCGGCATTGCTGTTGTCCTCACCCAGCAAGGCCTGCAACAGTGCTTCGGCCTCGGCAAAACGGCTTTCGGCAAACAGCCCCTTGGCCTGCTCCAGCGGCGATGCGCTCGGGGCGGCGGGCAGTTGCACGTGCGGCTCGAGCATGGCGCGGATAGCCGATTCCGGCTGGGCACCGGCAAAACCGTCCACCGGCTGGCCGTCCTTGAACAGCACCACGGTCGGCAGGCTGCGGATGCCGAACTGGGCAACCACCTGTTGCTCCACATCACAGTTGATCTTGGCCAGCAGCAGTTCGCCCTGGTACCCCTCGGCGATCTTCGCCAGCAGCGGCATCAATGCCTTGCACGGCGCGCACCACTCGGCCCAGAAGTCCACCAGCACCGGTTTGTGGAAGGAGTTCTCGATAACCAGTTGCTGGAAGGTGGCATCGGTAGCGTCGAAAATGTAGGACGTGTCTTGGGTCATCGCGACTCTCGCAAACTCGTTAATGCCACCACTATAAGGTGTCGCGGCTGGCGTGGTACAGGCTGACCCGGCGGAATTCGTGCGGCTCGGCCAGGTCCGGCAGGGTCAGCGCTTCCAGCACGCCCAGCTGCTGGTACAGCGGGTGGCTGAAGTCGCGCACTCGCGAGTCGGCCACCAGCGCCTGCCGCCCGCGGCCGAGGAAGGCATCCAGCAGCGGCAGGTTGGCGCGGTCGTACAGCACATCGGCCACCAGGATCAGGTCGAAGCGGTCGTCCTCGGTAAAGAAATCGCTGCTGTAACCCAGTTCCACTCCGTTCAGCGCGGCATTTGCGCGGCAGGCATCGAGTGCCAGCGGGTCGAGGTCGCAGGCCACCACTTCCAGCGCACCGGCGCGGGCGGCGGCAATACCGGCAATACCGGAGCCGGCGCCAAAATCCAGCACGCGCTTGCCGGCTACCCATTCCGGGTGCTCGGCCAGGTAACGGGCCATGGCCAGGCCGCTTGCCCAGCAGAAGCTCCAGTAGGGCGGTTCTTCAAGAATGCGCCGGGTCTCTTCGCTGCTGAAGGCACGGTCCATGTTCTGGTCGTCGATCAGCCAAAGCTTGAGGTCGCAGCCGGGCAGCTCGCTGACGACAAGACGCGCTTCGCCGATCAGGCCGCTGAGGGCCTGTTGCAGAGACTGTTGCAGGGACACTGGCGCCACTTACGGCGCCTTCTCGAAACGCAGCGGGCCGACGGCCTGGGTCTGGGCCTGGGTAATGCGCACCGGCGGCAGGTGCATGATCAGTTGGCCAGAGCTGCTGGCGCGGCCGCGCAACTCTACCCGGGCACCGGCGGGGAAGGCCTCGGGGTTGAAGCGCAGCTGGTAGGGCAGGGCCTGACCGGTGCCTGTGAGGTTGCTGCTGGCCAGCAGGCGCTGCGGGCGGTCGCGTTCGTCGATGACCAGCAAGGCCAGCTCCACGTCGGCACCGGCCGGGATTTCCAGCAAGGTGCCGCTCAGCTCGCGCTGGTAGGCCGGCAGCGGGCCCAGTACTGCGGCCGGCTTGGCCGTGCGGGCTGGCGTGGGTGCCGGAGGGGTGTCGGGCTTCGGCCTGTCGCTGCCGCAGGCGGCGAGCAGGGCGGCGCAGCACAGCACGACGAGCGCTCGGTAGTGCATGGGGTAGTCCTTCACGGGCAGATTTCCCATGGATGTTAACCCCTTTGGCTTGTCTTGCCAGTGGGATGCGCTACCATGGCCCTCCCTTTTTTTGTTGCCTGCCACCATGCACTGTCCCTTTTGCGGTGCCAACGACACCAAGGTCATCGACTCTCGCCTCGTCGCCGAGGGCGAGCAGGTGCGCCGCCGCCGCGAATGCGTCGCCTGCGGCGAGCGCTTCACCACCTTCGAAACCGCCGAGCTGGTGCTGCCCCGGCTGATCAAGCAGGACGGCACGCGCCAACCCTTCGACGAAGAAAAACTGCGTGCCGGGATGCAGCGGGCACTGGAAAAGCGCCCGGTCAGCGTCGAGCGCCTGGAAGCTGCGTTGGCGCATATCAAGAGCCGCCTGCGTGCCACCGGTGAGCGTGAAGTCAAATCGCTGGTGGTGGGCGAGATGGTCATGGCCGAGCTGCGCAAGCTGGACGAAGTGGCCTATATCCGTTTTGCCTCGGTTTACCGTCGCTTCCAGGACCTCGACGAGTTCCGCGAAGAAATCGACCGCCTGGCTCGCGAGCCAGCTAAAGAGTGACCATGCCCAGCCAAGCTGCCATCCTCGACGCCCACTACATGGCCCGCGCGCTGGAGCTGGCGCGCAAGGGCCTGTACACCACCCACCCTAACCCGCGCGTTGGCTGCGTGATCGTGCGCGATGGCGAGGTGGTCGGCGAAGGCTGGCATGTGCGCGCCGGCGAGCCGCATGCCGAAGTGCATGCCCTGCGCCAGGCCGGTGAGCGTGCCCGTGGCGCCTGTGCCTATGTCACTCTCGAGCCGTGCAGCCACCATGGCCGCACGCCGCCGTGCGCCGAAGCGCTGGTCAAGGCCGGCGTGGCACGGGTGGTGGCCGCCATGCAGGACCCCAACCCGCAAGTGGCGGGGCAGGGCCTGCGGCGCCTGGCCGAGGCTGGTATCGAAGTGGCCAGCGGCGTGCTCGAGGCCGAGGCCCGTGCACTCAACCCCGGTTTCCTCAAGCGCATGGAGCACGGCCTGCCGTTCGTTCGCGCCAAACTGGCCATGAGCCTGGATGGCCGCACCGCCATGGCCAGTGGCGAAAGCCAGTGGATCACTGGGCCGGCCGCCCGCTCGGCGGTGCAGCGCCTGCGTGCCCGCTCCAGCGTGGTACTGACCAGCGCCGCCAGCGTGTTGGCCGATAACGCGCGGATGACCGTGCGCGGCACAGAGCTGGGCCTGGATGCCGAAACCACCGCCCTGGCACTCAGCCGCACACCGCTGCGCGTGCTGGTCGATGGCCGCCTGCGCCTGCCGCTGGATGCCCCGTTCTTCCAGGCTGGCCCGGCGCTGGTGGTGACTGCTGTCGCAGATGACCCGCGCTATGCCGCTGCCGGCCACGAACTGCTCAGCCTGCCGGGTGACAATGGCCAGGTAGACCTGCCGGCGCTGCTGCAGGCCCTGGCGACCCGTGGCATCAACGAAATCCTGCTGGAAGCCGGTGCCGGCCTGGTCGGCGCCTTCGCCCGGCAAGGTCTGATCGACGAGTATCTGTTGTTCGTCGCCGGCACTTTCCTCGGTTCCCAGGCCCGCCCGCTGCTGGACTGGCCACTGGACAAGATGAGCGAAGCGCCGCGGCTGAAAATTACCGAAATGCGTGCAGTGGGCGATGACTGGCGGGTCACGGCCATCCCCCTGCCGGCGCCCGGCGTATAATGCCGGGCTTGCCCCGCGCAAACCGTTTTTGAGGAAGACCCCATGTTCACCGGCATCATCGAATCCATCGGCACCATCCGCAGCCTGACCCCCAAGGGTGGCGACGTGCGCGTCTACGTCGAAACCGGCAAGCTCGACCTGGGTGACGTCAAGCTCGGCGACAGCATCGCCGTCAACGGCGTGTGCCTGACCGCCGTCGAACTGCCGGGCGACGGCTTCTGGGCCGACGTCAGCGTCGAAACCCTCAAGCGCACCGCCTTCATTGACCTCAAGAGCGGCAGCAAGGTCAACCTGGAAAAGGCCCTGACTCCCACCACCCGGCTGGGCGGGCACCTGGTCAGCGGCCACGTCGACGGGGTCGGCGAAATCATCTCGCGCAGCGATAACGCCCGCGCCATCCAGTTCCGCGTGCGTGCACCGAAGGAACTGGCCAAGTACATCGCCCACAAGGGTTCGATCACCGTCGACGGCACCAGCCTGACGGTCAACGAGGTCAATGGCGCCGAGTTCGAGCTGACCATTGTCCCGCACACCCTGTCCGAAACCATCATGGCCGACTACCGTGCAGGGCGTCGGGTAAACCTTGAGGTCGACCTGCTGGCCCGTTACCTGGAGCGTCTGCTGCTGGGTGACAAGGCTGCCGAACCGAACAAGGGCAGTGGCATTACCGAAAGCTTCCTGGCCGCCAACGGCTTCTTGAAATCCTGATTGAGAAGGGGGTGCCGCGTGGCGCTCAACAGCATCGAAGAACTGGTCGAAGACATCCGCCAGGGCAAAATGGTCATCCTCATGGATGACGAAGACCGCGAGAACGAAGGCGATATCATCATGGCAGCCGAGTGCTGCCTGCCTGAGCACATCAACTTCATGGCCAAGCACGCCCGTGGCCTGATCTGCATGCCCATGACCCGCGAGCGTTGCGAAACGCTGAAGCTGCCGCTGATGGCGCCGCGCAACGGCTCGGGCTTCGGCACCAAGTTCACCGTGTCGATCGAAGCCGCCGAAGGTGTCACCACCGGCATCTCCGCCGCTGACCGCGCCCGCACCGTGCAGGCGGCCGCCGCCAAGGACGCCAAGGCCGAAGACATCGTCAGCCCTGGCCACATCTTCCCGCTGATGGCCCAGCCTGGCGGTACCCTGGCCCGTGCCGGCCACACCGAGGCCGCATGCGACCTGGCGCGCATGGCCGGTTTCGAGCCGAGCGGCGTGATCTGCGAAGTGATGAACGACGACGGCACCATGTCGCGCCGCGCCGAGCTGGAAGTGTTCGCCGCCGAGCACGGCCTGAAGATCGGCACCATCGCCGACCTGATCCACTACCGCATGATCCACGAGCGCACCGTGCAGCGCGTCTCCGAGCAATCGGTCGAGAGCGAGCTGGGCGAGTTCAACCTGGTCACCTACCGCGACGCGGTGGAAGGCGACGTGCACATGGCCCTGACCCTGGGCAAGATCTGCGCCGAAGAGCCGACCCTGGTGCGCGTGCACAACATGGACCCGCTGCGCGATCTGCTGCTGGTCAAGCAGCCGGGCCGCTGGAGCCTGCGCGCCGCCATGGCCGCCGTGGCCGAGGCCGGCAGCGGCGTGGTATTGCTGCTGGGCCACCCGCTGGACGGTGACGTGCTGCTGGCGCACATCCGCGAAAGCGCGGGCGATGCACCCACCAAGGCACCGACCACCTACAGCACCGTGGGTGCCGGTTCGCAGATCCTGCGTGACCTTGGTGTGCGCAAGATGCGCCTGATGAGTTCGCCGATGAAGTTCAACGCGATATCCGGATTCGATCTGGAAGTTGTAGAATACGTGCCCTCCGAGTGACTTGAGGCGGCAATGACGCCCTCTGCTCGAGTCCAGACCCCTGTCGAGGCCGCTTGTATGCGGCCTCGCTCTTGAAGATGAGAATATCGGAATGACCCTGAAGACCATCGAAGGTACCTTCATCGCCCCCAAAGGTCGCTATGCTTTGGTGGTTGGCCGCTTCAACAGCTTCGTCGTCGAAAGCCTGGTAAGCGGTGCAGTTGATGCCCTGGTACGCCACGGTGTCAGCGAAAGCGACATCACCATCATCCGTGCCCCGGGTGCATTCGAAATCCCGCTGGTGGCACAGAAGGTCGCCCAGCAAGGCGCCTACGACGCGATCATCGCCCTGGGCGCCGTGATCCGTGGTGGTACCCCGCATTTCGAATACGTGGCGGGCGAATGCACCAAGGGCCTGGCCCAGGTGTCCATGGAGTTCGGTGTTCCGGTGGCCTTCGGCGTACTGACCGTCGACTCCATCGAACAAGCCATCGAGCGTTCCGGCACCAAGGCCGGCAACAAAGGTGCTGAAGCTGCCCTGTCCGCTCTGGAAATGGTCAGCCTGCTGGCGCAGTTGGAGGCCAAGTGATTAGCGACGAAAGCGATCGTTTCAACCCGCGCGATCCAAAACCTGCGGATGCCGGCAAGCCCTCGA
>Ga0247827_10000099_pt1 | contig 41222 bp, 55 predicted proteins | sample 12C_Control_Day2_FD_194414 | JGI IMG/M metagenome (GOLD analysis project Ga0247827, IMG submission 194414) | Soil microbial communities from agricultural site in Penn Yan, New York, United States - 12C_Control_Day2 | ecosystem: Environmental > Terrestrial > Soil > Agricultural land | place... | reverse complement strand
TGAGCCTCGCTGCTCCCTCCGAGGACGGCGACCTCCTCAGGCTCGGTGTGCAGACCAAGCGAGGAGGAGGCCAGCACTACATCGACAGCCAGCTCAGGATCATCAAGAGGCCTCCGATAGAAGAGGTTTGAGAGTACCTCGAACATGTGCAACAATCAACTCATGAACAAGCGTATCACCTTCGAGCAGGTCATCAACACCGCTTTCGGCGAGTCCACCATCGTCCGCACCGGCACCATCATCGGCGAGTCCGAGGTTGGCATGCTTCGGGTCGAGTGGGACCAGGACAGCCTCGGCAAGTTCGGATGGGTCAAGCCTGGCTCGTTCCAGGAGGCTCCTGTCACCGACCACACTGAGGCCATCATCGCCTCGGTCAAGAAGGCTCGTGGCAACCGTCCCTTCATCGTCGCAGTAGCCAAGTAAGGACACCTCTCATGGACACTCTCACCTCAGCTCAGGCCAAGATGCTTGAGACCATCGACAGCATCGTCGTCCGCCGCTCCTACGGCCGTGATGGACAGCCCCTCTGGCTGTTCGACGGTCGCCGGGCGACCGCTGGAGAGGCCCGAGTCATCACCTCGCTCCAGACCAAGAAGCTCGTCAAGGTTGTGAGCCAGCAGGTTCACATCGCAGGCTGGAACGGCACCAAGGCCGTCGGCCGTCTCGTCAGGAAGTAGGCCACACTCATGCGCATTCTCAACGGACACGCGGGCATCGGCGGCAACCGAGCACTCTGGGGCAGCGAGCACGAGATCGTCGCTGTCGAGCTGGATCCCGCCATTGCTGCGGTCTACCAGGAGCTGTACCCCGATGACACCGTCGTGGTCGCGGACGTGAACGAGTACATGCTCGATCACTACTCCGAGTTCGACATGATCTGGCTGAGCCCTCCCTGCCCGACGCACGGTCAGTACCGGTACAACGTCGGTGTGCGAGGCAAGGGCTTCCGCCCGGCGATCCCCGACATGACCGGCTTGTACGGTGCCATCGTGTTCCTGGAGAGCCACTTCGAAGGCCTCTGGGCTGTCGAGAACGTGAAGCCCTACTACGAGCCGCTCATCCAGCCTACGGTGATCCTCCAGCGACACCTGGTCTGGGCCAACTTTGACATTGCTCCCAAGGCCTTCGCTCCCAAGCAGGTCCGCTCGAAGAACAAGATCAGCGACTACGACGACCTAGGCGTGGACCTCACTGGCACCAAGATCAGCAACAAGCGACAGGTCCTGCGTAACGCAGTGGACCCCGAGCTGGGACTTCACGTGCTCCTCGCTGCTCTGGACGAGTTCTCGAAGTAGGGTTTGCGCTCTCGATCGAGGTGTGCAACAATCTACTCATGAGCACATTCAACAACCTCCACACCAACCTCGTCGAGCACGAGGGCTTCTTCTTCGTCGAGTACAACGGCAGCTACTTCAAGGGATGCCGTCGTTGTGGTGGCACCGGTCACTACAGCTTCGACGGCATGTCGAGCGACTGCTACCTGTGCGGGAACACTCCTGCGAAGCTCGGTGAGCCGCTCGACTCCCTCGAAGCCGCTCAGAAGTGGTGCCACGAGCGTGCCGTCCGCCGCGCACAGGCCGACCGCAAGCGTGAGGCCAAGCGTCAGGTTGAGGTGCAGGCCCTGGCCGACAAGGTCGCCAGCCTCCCCGAGGAAGTGCGCACCTTCCTCCTCGGCATCAGCCTGGAGGAGTTCGCCACCGAGGAGGACTACTACAACGGCATCAAGAACCCTGGCTACGAGCGTAGCTCCTTCCTCCGGGCGATGGCTGAGCACGTCCAGTTCGTCAGCATGGCTCGCAAGCCCTTCACCGCGAACATGCTCACGGCTGTCCAGAACGAGATCGCCAAGCGTGCCACCAAGCAGGCCGAGGCCGAGCTTACCCCGGCTCCCTCCGGTCGTGTGGCTGTGACCGGTGAGATCGTCTCCGCCAAGATCGTCGAGGGCGACTACGGCACTAGCTACAAGGCACTCGTCAAGGCCGACGAGGGCTTCAAGGTCTGGGTCAGCATCCCCTCCGCTCTCATGACCACCATCTGGGAGACCGAGTACAGCGACCTCATCGAGGAGCTGAAGGGTCGCCGTATCACCTTCACCGCCACACTTGAGCCGAGCCGCGACGACGTTGCCTTCGCCTTCGGGAGCCGTCCTGCCAAGGGAGCCTGGCTGTGAGCGTGACCCTAGCTCAACTCGCCAAGATGACCCCTGAGGAGCAGCAGAGACGCCTCAGGGGCATCGACGAGCCGACTCGGCTCAAGCTCCTGGTGAGCGCTGCTCAGGTCCTGGCATCAATTTCGAATGAGGGCTTGCGCTCCTCCCAGAAGTGAGCAACAATCTACTTATGCACATCATCGTAGGTTACTGCAAGGGCGAAGCGTTCGTCGAGGGCCACACCACCAGCCGTGCCAAGGCCGACAAGTGGATCGAGACGTACCCGAACGGCAAGAACAACGAGTACGACTACGTTGAGCGTCAGACCTCCCACAACCTGAGCATCTAAGGAGCACATCATGGCCACCACACTCACCACCGACAGCCGAGTCCTTCACCACCGCTTCGCCTGCCTCGGTACCGTCAAGCAGGTTTCCACCGTCGATGGAGCACTCCGAGTCGAGTGGGACATCTGGCCCTCGAAGACCGATCAGTGGTACACCGCCGAAGAGCTGATCGACGTTACCGGAGAGGGAGTCTGAGCATGGCTCGTGCAACCTTCCGCCAAGTCAAGGCCGAGGACCTGGAGGCAGGCATGGTCCTGATCGACCCCGAGGGAGCCGAGTCCACGGTCTACAACATTCGCCGGATCGACCACCAGCGAGGTCGCCTCACGACCGGCTCGGGTGTGGCCATCGTCCAGCTCGACACGCTCTTCCCAGTCAAGCAGTAACGAGCCAGGCACAGCAGAGGACCCCCAGCGTCGCTGAGGGTCCTTTGCTATGAGTGTGGTAAGGCCTACCGTGCTGGCGACCAGGGCAAGGAGCAGGCCACGAAAGCCACCGACTCCTGTGCCGAGGCTGCCCCGGTACGCGGGGACTCCGGCTCAGGCAGGGTTGCCATCGCCCTTGTCCGTCACGAGAACGCTCTGGGCCTTGTCGGCTACCTCGGTCGGCTTCCACAGGCCGAAGTGGAGGCCTACGGCAATCAGGAACGAGCCGAGAGCCAGCACAAGAGCTGTACCGAGGTCGAACGGCACTCCCTGAGCGATGGCGTTCCCCAGCTCGGTCAGCAGACCGGTAGCGGAGGCCAGCGCTGCCAGCAGCACAGCCTTCAACCCTCCCGAGGTGACGCGCGTGGTGACGAGCCCCACGAGCAGGGGCAGGATGGTTGATACGAGCATGCCGATGATGACGGCAAGCGGAACGTTGAACTGGATTTCCATGGAGGTTACTCCTTCTCGATCTCTTCTGGGTCTACGTACCCAGACCCCTGCCGACTTGACACGGGATGGTTGGCCTGCTGGACGAGCAGCAAGCCGAGCAGGGCGATCCACGCCTCGACAGCGAGGAGCACCAGGAACGTGATCAGGATGGCGTCACGTCCGGGCCAGTGAGCGTCTACGACGAATGTGTCGAACACGAAGAACAGCACGAGCAGGAGGAGCGTGACGGTCTGGGCCATGAGCGTGATGCCCTGCCTCGTGGCCCTCCACGGACTGAACACTCCGTATCTGTAGACGAACGCTGCTTGAGCTGCTGCCTGACTGAGCAGCAGGATTACGGTGATGATCTGTATTACTGTCATGTTGCCTTGCCCTTGGGGTAGTGATGAAACAGGGTCTCGATGTAGTGGTTCTGCCCCTGTCTGTCGATGATTGGCGAGGTCAGACGGTTGATGAGAGGTACCGAGCGCTTGAGCATATCGATCTCTCCAGTCACCGCTTCCTGGAGTGCTCGTGCCTCGTGTACGTCGTCTCGCAGAGCTAGTTGCTCAGCGGTCGGCTTCGGCTTCTTCTTCATGCCGAACAAGACGCTCACCTCCCCCATCCCGTAGGATGGTGCCGAAGAACTCCGAAGGTGTCTTGGAGGCCTCGGCAAACTTGTCGATCTGCTTGGCTTGCCGAGCAGCCAGCTCAGCAGACTTCTCAGCAGCGCTCTTCCACTCGTCTCCTCGCAGATTAGCAGCAGCCAGGATCTTGTCATGAGTGCCTTTCGGTATCAGTCGGCCTGCCAGGATCAACGCTATGACCACGGTCAGGATCGCCGCATAGGCGATGTCCTTGATCGCAGCGTTCGCGAAGATTGTGCTCAGCCATTCCATGATGTCTCCCGAGGAGGTTAGAGTGCTCGTCTGTTGGCTTCGTTGGCTCGGGTGAGCGCTGCCTTCATGTTGGGACCCCACACGTCGTTCCCGACGTACCCATGCTTAGCACGCAGCCAAGCCGGGAGGGAGCCACCGTAGTTCTGGTTCAGGAAGCGCTGGAGGCCATCACGCGACTTGGCTCCCCAGATGTTGTCGATGGGCTGAGGCACGTACAGCCGGGCGATCTTCTGGAGGCCTGTGACGTTGCTGAGGCTCTTCGCATCGGCGACCGTGCCTCGGTGCTGCAGGATCGGGATGGGCTTCTTGGTGACAGCGTCGTAGTACTTCTGGTGAGCTGTCTGCGTGCCCCTGCCCCATGCACCGTCGATCGGACCGGTGTATCCGTACTTCCGGAGGAAGCTCTGGTACTTCTTGACAGCCTCCTTGAAGCGAGGCCCTGCCAGGCCATCCACCACGAGGGTCGAGGTACCGATCTGGCTCCTCCGAGAGTTCATCCAGTTCTGCTGGTTGGCCACGGTCTGGCTGTACTTGAGGCCTCCAGCCGGGAGGCCCACCACGACGCTGCCATCGTTGTCGGCTCCTCGCTGGAGTTCGAAGTCCAGTGTGGCATACGTGCCGAACCTCAGGGCATGCGTCGGGAAGAGCGTGTGATGCACGTGAGCACCGACTCCCCACTCCTTGCCCCAGGCCGAAGCTCCCGACTTGGCGATCTCCTGGCCTCGCTTGACTCGCTGGCCATTGCTGACCAGGATACGGCTGAGGTGGATGCTGCTCGTCATCTGGCCATCCGGGTGCTGGACGCACACTCGGCGACCCTCAGCACCGTAGGGCGACGTGTCGATGTACGCCACGACACCGTCCTCCGAGGCGTAGACGGACGAGCCGTAGGCCACACCGTAATCGGTCCCAGGCTCGGTGCTGGGAGGTGTCCGGTTCTTGTGGCCCTGCCACGTGTCGGTGATCCTCAGGGACAGGGTTGTCTGTACTGGGCGAAGGTATCCACCCTTGCGTTCGGTCATGCTTCTTCCTCCTGTGTTGGCTCGGTCCAGATTACCTCTGGCTGCTCGGGGACCGGAAGGCCGAGTAGCTTGCGAGCGTGGTCGGGGTAGTGCGTCACCAGCAGCTCAGCTAGTGCCGTGCTGGACTCCTCGCTGAACCCTCCGTCGTGGAGGGCCTCGATGATAGCTTGGTGCAGATCCATGCTGTTATCCCCTGAAGTACTTGATGGTGAACTGAGTGGAGCCACTGAGGCCATCTCTGACGCTCATGGCCACCGAGCCGTCGGTACGAGCATACGCAGCAGTAGCGTACCCATTGTTGACCCCAGTACCGAAGCCGATACGCTTGGTCGGCCTGAGCCACGTTGGAATGTTGTCCAGGAAGTCGACAGCCGAAGCTCCTGCTGCCGTGGTCGGAGCGGTCATGATGCCACGGATCTCGAGATCCTCACCCGAGCGTCGCCCCTCGATGTTGCCAGCCGTAGCAGTGAACCCTCCCACGAGGTACGGAGTCAGGTCGGTCCAGCCGGTGTCGTCAGCGATGACTCCTGGAGTACCATCCCAGGCGATGGGCGTGATGAGGATGGTAGCGTAGCCGAGCGTCGGAGTACCTGTCGTGACGTTGCGACGCTTGCGGAACTTGAGAGTCGTGGCACCAGCCGGGAGCAGGAGCATCTTGTGGAACGTGAGGGTCTTGCCTCCGGTGCTGGCTGCGATCTCACTGTAGGCAGTGTACCCGAACCTGCTGCTGGATCCGTCGATGCCGACCTCAGGCTCCAAGGCGAGAGCACCAGTCGCCTGGACACCGATCATGCCGTAGGTGCTTGCAGCACCGTTGATGTTGGCTGAGCCTTCGACCATGACCCAGAGAGGGTCGGCCAGAGTGTAGACCTTCGCAGCAGCAGCGTCGATATCGGTCCACGTAGCAGCAGCCCCATCTACGTTCACGCTGCCTCCGGAGGCCCACGTCCAGGGAGTCGGCAGAGAAGGAGCTACCAGAGCAGCCACACCGTTGGACTTGCCGTGGATCACAACCTTCCGCAGCGTCATCTCAGTACGTACTCGGTCGCCGACCTTCAGGAAGCTCGGGTCCACGAGGCTGTCGGGGGTTGCTGCCAGCGGAGACTCGTCACCGTCCAGCCTGAGCTGGAGAGGGCCAGTGTCTACGATCGTGCCCCACTTGAACGACGTGAGGTCTTTGACGCTCTGGATCGTCACAGCGAGATCACCTCCTGGAGTGTGCTCGACATGAGGCCGAGCGAGTTGAGTTCGAGCTTGAGAGCAGTGATGACGTGCCGAGCCTCGACCCCTGCCCGAGTGTTGGCGAACACGAGCACGTCGCCTACTCGCACCGGGATCGGGAGGTGAGTGACCTCCACGACTGCCTGCGTCGACGACATCTGGATGAGAGTGGTACGTGCTCGCTGCTGGAGGAAGGCCAGCACCTCTTCCGGCTCAGCCTCCGGTGTCTCCACCGAGTCGAGCACGTGAGGGATCCAGCGACCTCGACGAGGGTAGCTGTAGGGGCTGTTCGGGTCTTCGTTGGTCCAGACTCCCACGATCGCAGGCTCGTCCTCGCCGCCAGCAGCCTGGACCGCTATGACCTTGTTCGGGACGTTGAAGCTGTCGCGCTCAAGGGTCCACGAGGGATCGTAGATGGACTGTTCTCCGGACCTCAGCTCCCGAGGGATGCCAAGCAGCTCATAGTCGATCGAGCGGTCGGCAGGCAGGACACGAGGAGTGGCCCTGAGGTTGCCGTACCCATCCATCCAGAGTGCGTTGTAGTCGGCTACGTTGAGGAGGTCGTTGATGATGTTGAGCTTGCTCGTCCCGACCTCCCAGACCATGCCTGTTGATGTGGCCAGAGTGTTGGACTCGTCGATGGAGATGGTCTCACCGCTGCTCAGGAGGAGGTTCTTGACCTCCTGCAGGATGCCTGTGCCTGCTGCCACTGCGTAGGTCTGGTCGACCTTGTCCTGAGCCGGTACGGTGCACCGGTCGAGCAGCTCCAGCGACCACGTCCTGCCAGTGGCATCCCACTGCTCCTTGGCAGAGGTTACCAGATACGTCCCGAGTGGCTGGTCCAGCAGGCCCGAGACCTTGCACACCGGGCGAAGCCTCAGCGACTCCAGAGGCAGATCGCCGATGCGGAGCATGCCGGGAGCAGCCGTCTCGAGATCGATGACCTGTGCGCTGCCTCCTCCCTTGACCTGCTGGTAGAGGTTCCAGCCGAGCTGCCCTTCGCTCACGCCATCGAGAGTGCCGATGAGCCGGTCGGAGGTGCTTACCTTGGCACTGGATGAGAGGTTCGGTACTCCACTCCAGTAGGTGCCGTCTCCAGTGCCTCCGTCGAAGTAGGGGCTGTCTGACAGGCTGGTCTGGAGTGCAGTCATGTCTATGAAGGAGGACGTAGTCACGGTAGCGTTGACACGAGCGCTGGCAGAGAACCTCGTAGCTCCCTCAGGAACCCTGATAGTGTTGGAGATTCTCACCCACGTAGCAGGAACCGGGGGAACCACGACAGGGCCTCCTACGATACCATCTACCCAGGACCCTGCCCCGTTATGGAACCGGATCATAAGCTGGTACGCAGATACAGCCGAAGTGGTCCCCATACGAACCCAGCGAGAAACAGTGATTGTTGAGCCAGGGGTTACGGCAGGGCCATCTACCCAGTCGCCAGTAGTCCCCGGTGTGACGAGGTCAGCGTTTCCGTATGAGTCGAAGCCTCGTCCGCCGAAGGTTCCCGTCTCGACTGAGGTAAGCCGAGCGAGGGTCCCGAAGGGCATCGGGATGGTCTCGGCTCCTGAGGTGTGGAAGGTACGAGTCCAGCCCCAGCGAGTTCCGAAGGCACCAAGCGAGCCAGTCGAGAGCGCTCGGGGGTTCTCCTCCAGATTGTACTGGACAGGAAGGTGCTCCAGCACCTCCCAGCTATACGAGGTAACTCGATCCCCGTAGAGGACCTCCTGGGTCGTCCGGCTGCGAACCGGGATGAAGGGTACAGCCATGTCAGCTCGTCTCCGTTATCGTGAAGCTCAGCGTAGCTCGGGTGTCCTTGACGTAGCTCAGGCCTCCCACTGCCGAGCCGAACATTCGGCGACCGGAGGCGTCACGGTAGCAGGCCTCCCCAGGCAGGAGGAGAAGCTTCCGTAGCTCGTCCACCGTGCTGCCGAAGCCCTCGAAGACGTAGCTGCTCACGTTGAGCGCGACGCTGGTCTCAGTGCCATACAGGCCTACCGGCTTGGTCCGGCCTGCTGCCTGGATGGTTGCCGAGGCCACACCTAGCGACTCTTCAACGCTGAGGTTGCCACCGAAGACCCCGACGATGCTGTAGTCGGTGCCCTTGGACAGGAAGGCCCTCTTCAGCTCGGTTGTGACGAGGTCGATGGTGACAGGGGTCTGAGCACCGAGGGCTGTGGTCGAGATGATCGTGTAGGTGTTCGTGCCGTGGATGGTGGCAGTGGTGTCGAGCACAGCGAGGTCCGCACCGGTCGTGGCGGGGTAGTCGAGCAGCACGGTCTCCCGTACTCCATCGATGTCTCGGTAGACTGTGAGGGTTGCCGTAGCTGACTGCCCTGCTCCCGGTGCTGGCACCACGATGTTCACCTGACCGAAGCCGGTGTCTTCGAGGTACACCGTTGAGACCGTCGCAGGAGGGGCAGGCAGGTACGTGACGGTGAAGGCGTTCGTGACCCAGGCGGACCAGAGACCGTTGCTGTCCTGGACCTGTGCGCTGATCTTGTAGCTGCCTCCGTTGAGCACCGGAGTAGCCATCGGGACAGCCGTCCGGCTCGTGCTCTCCTTCTCCTCCAGCAGAACGTCAGCCGAGGTGAGCAGCCGGTACTTGGCCTTGACGAACGTGGCTGCCTCAGCCTGCGTGAAGCTGAGGGTGACCCGAACTACGCTGTCGTTGAGGACAGCAGCAGCAGCCGGGGTTGTGATGGTGGTGACCGGGATGCTCTTGAAGGTCACTGTGCGGAGGTCGGACCAGGGAGAGGCACCGAGGCCATCCGAGCCTCCGGAGGTCGCAGCTCCCCAAGTGCGGACACGAGTGGTCAGAGCCACGTTGCCAGCGTATGTGCTGGCAGGCACCGTAAAGACCTGAGCAGCCGATGCTACCTTGCCGGTCGTGGTCGGCCAGGTCGTGCCTCCATCAGTCGATCGCTGGAACTCGTATGCCGTCTGGAGAGTGGAGTCGACAGGGTTGTGGGTCCAGGCGAAGTCGAGCGGCTGAGCCTTGTCTGCCGTGGCAGGCATGGCAATCGTGTTCGGCTTGTTCGGAGCCACGAGGAGCTGGACAGCCTCGGAGATCACGTAGGGTGAGTACAGGGCTGTGCCAGATGCGGTCTTGGCTCGCACCTGATAGATGTGGACCTGCGACGCGTTCGGAGCCGAGTGCGTGTACGTGAGCACACCGGTCGCCAGTGTCGCCAGAGCAGCACCGTCCCACGTCGTGACTCCTCCAGAGACGGTACCGTGCCACACCTCGTGGACGTACTCGGAGTAGTTGACGTTCTCGGCGAAGCTCACCACGATGTTGAGCGAGGCGTTCTTGATCGCCGTCAGAGCGCTCGGTGCTGCCGGAGTGGTGTAGATCGGGGAGGTAGCAGCCGAGTAGGCTGTCGTTCCGGCCGCGTTCTTGGCTGCGACCTTGAAGGTGTACTTGTGGTTCGCAGCGGTCGTGATCGTGGTGCTGCCAGCAGCCGAGATGGTCGCGACAGTGACGTAGGCTCCACCGTCCGTGCTCATCTGTACGATGTTCTGTGTGGCCTTGCCGTTGGACGCTCCTGCGTTGGTCCAGGCGACCTTGGTCTGTGTGTCGGAGACCCGAGTTACCGTGACCGAGGCTGGCACGCTGGGCAGGACCGTGCGTGTCGGCAGAGCCAGGCTGACCGAGGAGGTAGTCGGGCCTCCTGCTCCAGCCGTGCCCGAGGCTGCCATCGCCACCGACGCAGAGACCGTCTTGGTGCCGTCTGCGTTGTGGTTGACTCGGAGGGTACCGGAGGCGATGGTCTTGTTCTGGAGGCCTCCTGCCAGCCAGGACCACGAGAAGGTGCTGTTCCAGACGACCACGCCATTGACGGTGATCGTGGCAGGAGTGCCACCCGACGAGCTGAAGTTGTACTCCGTCCGCTCGTTGAGAGCAGCGCTCCAGTCGACATCGGTGTAGTTGCCTGAGGCACTACCTCCGCCATCTGTGATGGTGATTACGAGTGATCCCGCGTCACCTGTGTTGGTAGCCTTGCTAACCAAGGGTCACACCTCCCTGACGTGCCTGGACGCGTACTGCGTCGACGATTGCTGAGGCCAGCATGTTCACTGACTCCTTGGACAGAGTGACCGGAGGCTGGCCCTGCGAGGTAGGCAGGCTGCTTGCGAAGGCATGAGCCAGCTTCTGAGTATCGATGGAGGCCTGGAAGTGAGCCGGGGACGCTGCCTGAGCCATCGCCCTCATCGGCACGAGTGGCTGACGCTGGAGGGAGGCCGAGCCGGTGAACGACGAGGCCACACGCAGCTTGGAAGCCTCCTTGAGCATCCGGTCGTTGAGTGCCGTGATGGGCTTGATGGCCAGGGCCTCGTTCTGCTTGATGCCGAGGCCGAGGCCTGCCGGAACCATGCTGCCGACCTCGTCGCGGAACCTCCGAGAGGGCGACTTGATGCCGAGGGAGGCCTTGACTGCCTTGACGAGGGCATCGCCCATCTTCTTAGCAGCAGCGTCGAGTGCCTTGGACTGCGACTCCAGGCCCTTGACCAGGCCCTCTGCTGCCTGGATGCCTGCCTTGTACATGTCGTCGCCGACAGCCGTGCCGAGCTTGAGGCCCTGGCTGCTCAGCTCCTTCTGGAGGTCTGCGATCTCCTGGACGGCACCAGGGCCACCCTTGAGGAGTGCGTCCGCAGCGGTGCTCTTGCCGGTGCTGAGGAACGAGTCGAGGAGCTGGTCCCGAGTGGTGCTGTCCAGGCCCATGCCTTCGAGCGCTGCCAGCTTCTCCCGGAACGCTGCCACGGCTGCGATGCGGTCGGCCAGCTCCTTCTTCATTGACTCGGCCGACTTGTTGTCGCCGAGGTTGACGTCCATGGCCCTGCCCTGGATGTCCTGGATGAGTTCGGAGCGGTCCTCTCGGAGGTCGGCGAGGGCCTTCTGAGCGTCCTTGAGCTTGGTGGCCAGCTTGCCACGAGCCTCGATGGCCTTGGCGATCGCAGCGGTGTCCTTGTTGATCCGGGCGATCATTGCGTTGCCCTTGGCTGCACTGATGTCGCCAGCAGCCATCGCCTTGCGGATCTTCTCGTTGAGGTCCTTGGCTGCCTTGGTGACCTGAGAGGCACTACCCTTCAGGCCCACTGCGAAGCCCTGGCCGACGAAGCCACCGATCTCAGCCATGAGCTTGGAAGGCGAGTGGATGCCGAAGAAGTCCTTGATGCCGTCGACCACGTTGCCGAAGAAGCCGCCGATCTGCCCCATGAGCCAGCCGTATGCGTCGCTGATACCCTGCCAGAGGCCCTGGATGAGGTTGAGGCCTGCTGCTGCCAGCTTGGGCACGGCACCGACGATGGCTCCTACGATGCCGCCGATGATCTGCGGGATGGCTCCCACCACAGTCGCGATGATCTGAGGAAGGTTCTGGATGAGGGCGATGAACAGCCGGATGCCAGCCTGCACAAGCTGAGGGATGGCACCGATGACGGCACCGAGCACAGCGCTGATGATGGTCGGGATAGCGCTCACGATGCCACTGATGATGGCAGGGAGGTTATCCACGAGGGCGATGAGGAGCTGGATGCCAGCGTCGATGAGGAGCGGGATGGCTCCCAGTACAGCGCTGATGACCGAGTCGATGATCTGAGGCAGGGCTGCCACGATGGTCGTAATGATCTCGGGGAGGGCTGAGATGAGGCTGACGAACAGGCTCAGGCCAGTCTCGATGATCATCGGGATGGCACTCGTGAAGAAGCTCACAAGCTGCTCGATGAGTGCCGGGAGCTGAGCGATGATGAGGGGCATCGCCTGCATGATGCCCTGCCCGAGGCCTGTGAGAAGCTGGAGGCCAGCCTCGATGAGCATGGGAGCGGCTGCGATGAGCGCTCCGACCATGCCGATGACTCCGGAGACGATAACCGGGATGAGTGTCGGGAGGGCTGCTGCCAGGCCCGAGGCGAGAGCACCGATGGCCTGCACTCCTGCTCCGATGAGCTGAGGAGCCAGTGTAGCCAGGGTAGTCACAAGCTGTACGATGCCCGGAACGATGGCTCCGATGAGGCCAGGGAGGGCCGAGGTGACTCCCTCGACCAGCCCACCGATCATGGCCACACCAGCACCGAGGAGGGCCGGAATGGCGGAGGAGATGGCTCCCACGAGTCCGGTCATCATCTCACCGAGCTTGGGACCGAGCGTCGTGAGGTTCGTACCGATGTTCTCGATGATGGGAGTTACGTTGGTGATGACCTGCTCGAAGGAGTCGATTACGTTGCCAGCGAGGCCAGCCACGTCGGCGTCGGCCGAGCCGAGACCGGTGAGGAGGTTCGAGAACGCTCCCTTGAGTGTGGCCACCGAGCCGGTGATCGTGCTCGCTGCCTCCTTGGCAGTCGTGCCGGTGACACCGAGCTTGTCCTGGACCGCTCCGATGGAGGCGATGATCTTGTCGTAGCCTACCGAGTTGATGTTCTCAGCCGTGGCTACGAAGCCGTCCTCCATGAGGCCAGCGTCGTTGACGAGCCGTGCCATCTCGGAGGCTGTGCCACCGTACCCCAGCTTGAGGTTATCGAGCATCGTGTAGTTCTGCTTGGCGAACCCCTGGTAGGCGTTCTGGATCATGCCGATGCTCGTGCCGAACTTGTTGGCGTTGTCCGACATGTCCGTCATCGCCCTGTTGGCGATGTCTGCTGCCTTGTCGGTGTCGCCGCCGACACTCTGGAGGAGGCTCGACGAGAAGCTCGTCACCTGGCTCATGTACTCGTTGGCACTGAGGCCAGCGGTCTTGTACGCTTCCGCAGCGTACTGCTCCATCTTACCGGCGGACCCCTTGAAGAGGGTCTCGATGCCGCCGATGTTCTGCTCGTACTGTGCGTACTGATTCAGTACTCCTGCTGCCAGCGCTCCTCCTGCTGCGACAGCAGCCGTGGAGAAGCCGACCAGTGCCTTACCGGCACCAGCCAGCCCTCCACTGACCATTGTACCGAGCTTGGAGTCAGCCTTGCCAGCACCGTCGCCGATGCCTGCCAGGCCCTTCTGGACCTGATCAGCACCGTCGAGTGAGACCTTGATCTTCACGTCGTTGTCGGCCATGCTGCCCTCCTTCTACTTCTCGGGTTGTGGTAGTGCCTCACCCTGACCCTGTGCGAGCCAGAAGACCCCCATCCGAGGGTCCGGACCGTGTCCGGAGGAGTGCTGATCGATGTAGGCCTTGTTCTCCTTGTTCCACATCTCCTGGCCCTCAGCGATGGCTTGCTGAGCTGGGCAGTCGACTGTCCAAGCAGTGTAGTCCTCGATCTTCTCTTCTCTACCGAGTCTTGAGTTGTGCAAGTGCTGTGCCAGAGGCCTTCCGCAGCCGGGGCACTTGGCGTCCTTGAGGTGCTGCCACTGAGCCAAGACCTCTAGGTCTAGCTCGGTCCAAGTGTCCGGGCTTCCCCCGTCAAGGAGGCGAACCGGAGGTCGCCCGGACACTAGAGCCATGTCGAGCAGGAGTGCTAGACGAGGCCCGACTTCGTAGGGCGGATGGTGACATCTCCCCCACTGTTCTGCCAGGTCATGAAGGCCTGCACGACCGAATGCAGGATCCCTCCCGGCAGAATGCTGACAGCTCCACCGTGCGAGCTGACGGACAGAGGATTGGTGGTCAGCGGCTCGGGAGCCTCCCAGACCTCTCCAGGGTTCTGCTCGTCCCAGTCATCCGGCTGTACCGGGTCCTGGCCGAACACTCCCTTGAAGGTCTTCGGAAGCACCCTCTCGTACTGATCGATCGGCGTCATGTTGCTCGCCTTGACCAGCGAGGCCCACTCGTTGAGGTCCAGCTTCTCGAACTGGATCCAGACGGCAGGAGCCTCCGGCTTCGTATCGGCCACACGCTGCTTGAGTGCGTCGATGTTGTCGCCGAGGAACTGCTGTCCGCCTGCGAGGGTCTGCATGGCCTGAGCCTGCTGAAGCTCCTTCTTGGCGTCCTCGTGCTCCTGAGAGAACGAGCCTCCAAGCTCGACTTCCAGCGTGAGAAGCTCCTTGCGTCGCTGCTCGACTGCTGCCATGAGTTCTTCGTAGCTGCTGAATACCATTTCTCTGTCTCCTTGTGAGTTGGGTGACGGGTCAGGTCACGATTGCGACAGCCTGCGTCGAGCGACGCAGTACCGTGATGTGGGCAGTGATTCCGATGAAGGAGTTGTTGGCCTCCAGCGGGTCGATGGAGGTGATGATGACCTCCCAGACCCAGATGAACTGACCGACGACCGGTGCCGTGGCAACCGGCATGCCGTCTCGACGCCAGATGTACAGCTTCTGGCCCACCTTGAGCGAGGTGATGAGGGTCGTGTCGGCCTGGCCAGTGCCCTTGATGACGAGGTCGTCCATCTCGTGCGTCGTGCTGCCAGGCAGGGTCTCCGACGCGGGGTCGCAGAGCCAGTCGACGGTCTCGCTGTCCGAGCTGCTCGTGGCGTTGAACGTCTGGATGGCGCACTCCAGCGTCGTACCAGTCGCGCTCAGCTCGGTTGCCAGCTTGGGAGCGTTGATGTCCGCAATCGCCGGGGCAAGCCCGACGACGACGTTGCCGCGACTGATCTGAGTCGCGGGCTTCCATGCGGTGATCGGCATGTTTGCGTGTCCTTTCTTACTTGCCCGAGCGCGACGCGGTGTCGGCCTCGGGGGTCGGGGTTTCCTCGGTGTTGAGGTTCTCGTACAGCTCGACGACCTCGGCCTCGGCCTTCTCGTCGGCTTCGTACTGCTTGAGGGTCTTGACCGGATAGCTCAGGACGCTCTCTCCCGGCAGGAGGTCACGAACCTTGCGCTCGGTCTTGGGGTCGAAGTTCCGGTCGTGAGACGCGTACCGGAGGCCGGACTCCTTACCTTCCACGACGATGCCGTGGCTGCTGGGCTTGATCTGGGACATGCTAGATACCTCCTTGATTGAGCTGGACGGTCACTTGGGATTCATAGTGGCCTTCGACCTGAGCACCGGAGTAGCCCATGGACGTTGACAGTGTGGTGCCAGACACTCGTGCTCCTTGGAGAGCACGCATGACTGCGAGGGCCAGATTGTAGGAGGCCTCGACGCTAGCAGCACAGCAGTAGATGGTGGTCTGGTGGTCCCAGTCGATGACCTCCCCGGTGAGGGCGATGACGTCGCCTCCCACGAAGAGGGGTCGGTGCACCGAGTACGGGGGAATGGCTCCTGTGGGAGCGTAGCCAGTGTGGATGGTGAGGCCAGCAGCCTCGACCAGAGTGTTGATGTCGCTGAGGGTACTCATATGCCGAGGTCCCCCGTTCCCAGAATCTCAGCAGCGAGAGGAGCCAGCTTCCGAGCAGCGGTGATGTGGAAGGGCCGAGCAGGCATCCGGCTCGTGCCGAGGGCCACATAGGGAGCGTAATGGACCGTCGGGCCTACGAGGTACGTCGTGGAGTTGGACCGCTCTGCTACCGTCGAGTTGAGCATCGTGCCAGTGTCGACCGCGTGGAAGCTCTGGATCTCACCCTTGACGAGGCCGACTGCTACCTGTGCGAGAGTGTTCAGCTTCTGCTCGGAGACCGGTGCTACCTTGCCAGCAGCGTCCGCGTAGCGCTTGGCAAGCTGCCCCATCGTGACGCTCATGCGAGGCCTCCCTTGCCTTCCTGGTTGATTACCTCGAAGTCGGTGCCGGTAGCCTTCCGGAGCATCGCAGCACCGTTCTTGCTCACCTTGTCGACGAGGATGGTCTTGCCCACGAGGGAGAAGTCTGTGCGAGTATTGAGCACCTTGACAGCCTGGCCAGCCTCCAGCGGAGTGCTGAGGCCCACCTTGATAGCGAACGTCTGTGTGGCCCTGCTCTCGACAGCGTTCTCGAGAGTCACAGCCTGGACGAGGCCTGCGACCGGAGGGCCGACAGGAGTGAGCGGCCGAGTGACGTTGATGCCGACCGTGATGGGGTCTCCCACGTCGTAGATCTGGACGGAGTCGAGGAGTATGTTGGCCTCCAGCAGCCGAGCTGCTTCAGCCAAGATCGGTGTCGACATTGACATCGTTCCACCTCCCACTCATGTCCACCCGAGCCACGTGAGGGCCATCGGGGATCAAAACCTTCGTCAGGGGACCCGTTGAGGTCGCCTGGAGGATCGGAGACATGCTCCGGTAGTACGCACCTACCCCAGACCAGTCTGGAGCGTCCACGGCGACCGAGGTACCCTCGGAGGACGACTGCCGAACTACCGGCTGAGCCTGCAGGAAGCCGAGGAGGTTCGTTGCTGCGAAGTAAATGTCGTACGTGGTCTGGTAGCCAGCCTGTCCGGGCCACACTCCGAGGGAGTCAGGAATCTGTGAGCCGGTGAGGGCTGTCTGCTTCATCGAGTCCGTGATGGAGGAGGCACCAGGCAACGGTGCCAGGAGTGCCGTCAGGTCATCCAGTGCAGTCATCTCATCCTCCTTGGAGTGAGTGGAGGGGCAGGCAGACCCGCTACCTGCCCCTCCGCTTCAGTGTTGTTGCTCAGCCCCGAAGAGCCGTGACGAGCGAGTTCACGTCCGTCTTGAGTTCGTTGACCAGTGTCACGACTGCGTCGAACTCGGCCTTGGTCGGGGTTGCTCCTGCTGCTGCCGTGGCATTCGCCGCTGCGACAGCCTGAGTGGTGGTCCGGAACGTCTTGAGGTTCCGCTTGTTGCGACCAGCGAGACGAGCCATGCTACACCTCCTCGGTCTTGGTCGGCTTGGCATTGATCGACTTCTCGACCGCTGCTGCTGCCTTCAGGAACTCCTCGTTGCCGAGGGTCGGTGCCTTGCCGAGCCGCTTGTCCTTGGCTCGCTGAGCTGCCTTGGCGTCCGCAGCCATCGTGACGGCTGCTTCCTCCTTGGCTGCTGCCCGGATCCGCTGGTAGCGGGCGGACTCGGACTCGTAGGCCTCCTGCTCGGGAGCCTCGGCCTCCTGGACCTCGACCTCCTCGGTCGTGACCTCAGGCTCTTCAGCCTTCTGCTTGGCGGTCATGGCCTAACCTCCTAGGAGCCGACCGGGACGTTGTCGCCGGGGGTCGGGTCGGTGGGCGCGATGATGGCGAAGGGGTAGTCCGTGATGGCACCACCGATGCGAGCGGTCGAGTAGGCCGTCGCGAACGCCACACGGAACTTGAATCGCAGCGCGACCATGTCCTTCTCAGCGAGGTTGATGCCGCCGACCGTGGCCTCGGTGAGGAGCTTGACCTGGACGTCCTCACGGATGCCGATGACGACCTTGGAGGCGTCTCCGACGAGTGCCGTGGCGACAGCCGGGTTCCAGCCGCCATTGCTGACGTACTGGAGGCTCTGACCGTAGATCTCCGGAGTGGAGCCGTCGCGGCGGATGCCATCGAGGTAGATGGGCTGACCGTCGGCGTCGCGGAGGCCTCGCAGCTTGCGACGCAGGAAGCGACCGGTGAAGGCCGAGTTCACGTCGAAGCCGTCGTCCTCGACCAGGCCGAAGGCCTCGTTGAAGTCGTCAGCGAGGTCGAGCGAAGCCGTGCCGTCGGGGAGCTTGCCTTCGACGATGTAGTTCTTCGCCGCGATCGCGCCAGGCACGAGAGCAGGGTCGAGCCACGTCGCAGGCTTGTTCGTGCCGAAGAACACGGCTGCATCGAGGATGCGACCGAACTCCTGAGCCACGAGCGGCCGGATCTCTCCCCAGATGTCGAAGTTGGAGTCGGCGATGGTGTTCTCGTGCACCGGCACGATCACCGCCATCTCCTCCGCGATGAGGTCCTTGTTGGCCCACGTTGCCTTCGAGGTCGGCTTGATGCCAGTGGCGTCGCCCGAGGCGTCGTCCGTGACCCAGCCAGCCGTCGGGATGGCCGACAGGACCGGCATGCGAGCCGTGCCAGCGCTCATCCGGATGGTCCGGAACGCAGCCAGAGCAGCGCTCGAAGCCGTGTCGGGCTTCACGATCTCGTTGAGGTCCTGACGAGCCAGGAGGGCCAGCGCATCGGCCCGGGTGATGTCAGCCATTTGACTGACTCCTTTCTGGCCCGGAGGCCCTTGTTGGTACTACTCCTACTTCGAGCCGCGAAGCGCTGCTCGGATGAGGTCGTTGGGATTTGCCTTGGACTTCCCCGGCTCAGCGGCTGCCGAGCTGAGGGCCTGCGATGTGGCTGAGGGGTTCGCTCGGTTCCAGGCCTTGACCAGGTCCGTCACGTCCTCATCCGACTCGAAGAGCTGCTTGGTGAAGGTGCGACTGTCGAGTGCTCGGGAGAGGGGTCCACCGACTGCCTGGAGGAACGACTCCAGCCGGTCGTACCGGGTCTGGAGGGTCTCAAGGGCCTCCGTTGTGGGCCGAGCCTGAAGCTCCTGCTCCAGCTTGGACACGTTCGCTGCCTTGGCACGGACCTCTGCGAGTTCCGCACGGACGGCTGTGAGCTTGTCCTTGTCGGCCTTGAGCTGCTTCACTACCGGGTGATCATCCGGGAGCTTGGCGTCCTTGGAGACGGTGTCGGTGCTGGGCTGCTGCTGCTCTCCGTTGCCCGACGTGTCGTCGGTGGGAGCCTGCTGCTGCTCGTCCTGCTGCTCCTGACCCGAGGTGTCCTCGGTGGAGCCATTATCCTGATCTTCAGTAGCCATGTCGGCTATCCTTCCCATAATTGTTGCCCATGGAGCGAGCGAACGCAAGCCCCTGATACTCCCTGGCGAGTCGCCTAGCAGCGCTAGAGCTGGCCACACCTAGTAGGGAGCCTTCCTCCTTGGAAGACTGTGTACGCTGGCCTCGGCTCAGCGGTCGGAGACAGGAGTCATGGCCTTGAGCCGCTCCTGCTCGTTGAAGTAGACCTCCCGGTGCAGCTTGCCGGTAGCCTTGGAGACCAGATTCACCTGGTCGTCCGGCTCGGGCTGAGCTAGCAGCACGTTGTAGTCCTTGTCGTCCTCGAATCCGGACGTGAGGGTCTCGCCGAGCTGCTGCTCGACGACCTCTCGTGCCTGTCCGAAGGTATTCATAACAGCCATTGTTGCTCATCTCCTTGATTGTGGCAAGCATCACTTGGTCTCCTTGCCGTTTACTTCGAGCCAGCCTCGGGTGACTCCTGCATCGGTCGGCAGGAGGTCGTCTACGCGCATGAACCGTACCGAGCCTCCGGTACCGGCGAATCGCTCGAAGTCGAGGTCTGCGAGGTAGCTCGTGGTGAGGCCATCGGTGCCTGAGTAAGCGCTGAAGACCTGGCCCTCGTGGAAGACGATCCGGCCGTTACGCTTCTCAGCGTTCCAGATGTGAGCACCACCACCCTTCCAAGGGCCTACCACGAAGAAGCGTGCTCCCTCGGGATGCTTCTCCATCTCCTTCATCAGGACTGCCTCGCTGCGAGTCTTGCGAAGGCTCCTCGTCTTGCCGGTAGCGGGGTCGATCCAGTTAGCCTGGATGGCGACATCTGACTTGTTGGCACCGTCTCCAGCCTTGGCAGCCGTGACGTTGTGACCCCTCATGCGCATCTCAGTAGCGTAGGCCACACGAGTACAGTTGATCTGGTAGTCACGCTCCAGCGTGCCAGCGAGGTTCGAGTTGACCTTGCCGGTGTTCGGGTCGAACCAGCCTCGGCCCTTGGGGTTCGCCTTGCCAGCAGCGTAGGCAGTGTCGAGCGAGGAGGGGATAGGCATGGTCGGGAGCTTGTCGACCTTGGGATGCTTGCCCACACGAGCCATCCGCTTGGCAGAGTCCTCGGCCTCCTTGAGCACCTTCATCCGAGCGAAGATGAGGTTCAGCTCAGCCCTCATGGCCTGGTATGTAAGGTCGGAGTCGAGGTAGTCCCGACCGTGAGCTATGGCCTTCTCTCGATAGTAGTCGACGCTGGCCTGCTGCTTCTCCTGCATCAGAGTGTTGAGCGAGGCGTAGTCCGAGTACTGGGCTTCCAGCTCCTCAGCCGTGAGGGTAGCAGGCTTGATGGGCTTGGTGCTCTTGTTCCAGTCGGAGTCGTGGAAGATGCTCCCATCCTGGTCGACGCTGCCTCGGTACTTGACCTGGCTCTTGAGCGTCGGGATAGGGGTACAGCGACCGTTAGGGTGATCCCTGAGGTCCGGCGAGGCCATCACTAGGCCATCACGCTCCCGGCACCACTCACACGTCCTAGGACCATCCTCGCTGCCCCAGAGCATCACCAGGGAGTCAAGGCCCTCGATGGAGTTCCAAGCGTTCTTCCAGTAGGCCGAGACCGTCTCGGTGCGAGCGTAGCGCTCCAGCTTCCGGTACGACTTGTCCATACCTGCCCTGACCATCGCCCGAGCTGCCTCCTTGGCACTGAGGCCCGAGGCTATGGACGCTGCGACTGCTGCCTGCTTCATCTCGTCGTAGATGTAGCCGATCCGAGGCGACAGCTCCAGCAGCTTGGGAGTTGGGAAGTCCCCGAGTGCTCCGAGGCTGGCGACCTGGCCTCCCATGCGCTCGATCACGTCGTTGGCCCTCATGGCGAAGACGTTGACGTAGCCTGCCACGTCGGTCTGCGAATCCAGACGTGCAAGCCAGCGGAGGTACAAGCTTCGCAGCTCCCTCTCCAGCTTGCCAGTCGGGATCGTAGGCATGGGTCAGCGCTCAGGCCTTGGCACGCTGGCCAGGGTCAGTAGCGTAGGCCTGCACCTGACCGGGAGTTGCCGGGAGGCCAGGCTGACCCATAGCGGTCATGTCGACAGGGCCAGGAGCGGAGGGCAGTCCGCCTTCCTCCTCGTAGTCGTCGAGGTCGACACCGGGGGTGACCACCGAGGCGATGTACTCCAGAGGGTAGCCCATCTGGCTCAGGCTGATGCCGTGAGCGTCCAGCGACTCCTGGAGAAGGTCGTCTTCAGTGTTCCAGAACTCGTACTCCGGCTCACCGTCCTCGTTCTCTCCGGTCTTCTCAACCCCGAGCAGGGCTGCAAGCTCTTCGAGCACCGGCTCAAGGTCCTCGCGGATCCGGGCGACCTTGTTGTTGAAGCGCTTGGAGAGCACCTTCAAGGCCACACCAGTAGGAGGCGTGCCCGAGCCAGGCTTGAAGTAGAACTGAGGGATGCCGGTGCTCTGGCTCACCTTGTCTACGATGCTGTCGTGGTAGGCGATCATGTCCTGGATGGTGGGAGGGTCGAGCTGGCCGAAGGGTCCCTCGCTGCTCGTGGTGAAGATGCGACCGGAGGCTCCATCACCCTTGTGCTCCTTCATGGCCTCGGACTCGGGCTGAGCAGCAGCAGGCATGTACGGATTGCTCACCGGAAGCTCGACGTTGAGCAGGTACCAGAAGGGCCGAGCGTACATCTCAGCGACCACGGTCTGATCGATGATGGAGTGGTTCACTCGGTCCTGGAGAGCAGCCAGCGAGCCACCGAAGCCCTTGTCGTCCAGGGCGAAGCGGAACAGCGAGTTGCCGGGGGTCTCCTCGACGAACTGATAGCCCTCCTTGGTCGCAGCCGTGAGGTCGGTGGGCACGTCCTTGGAGTACAGCCGAGTCCGGCCGTCCGAGGAGGCGAACGTCACGAAGTCCTGCATCAGCTCAAGGTTCCGAGTGAAGATGGCTGCCACGGTGTACCGACCGTCGCTGACCATCTCGTAGTGCTCGGGGAAGTGGGGAGTGCCAGCGGAGTCCACCACCACAGGGCACTCCCCACGTGAGAGCAGAGGCACCAGCACATTGCTGAAGCCCCTGAGCTGTTCGGGCTGAGGCACGAGGTTCTCAGCGTAGAGGTCGATGACGCTCTTGTAGATGTTCTCCGATGTCTGCATGTTCTTCAGCTCGGGGAAGGCCTCGGCAACGTAGTCCTCCCAGGCCTTGCCATGCAGCGTGTACGACATCTTGCCGTTGTAGTACGTGCCGTAGGTCTGGCTGTCGCGGCCGAGGAGGTACGTCTCGATCGGCAGGAGGGCCGAGCTGTTGGACTGCTCGACTGCTGTGAGTGGTGTGGCCATGCTGCTAGCTCCCCATCTTGAAGAAGTCCTGGCGACCCTGGTTGAGGGCCTGAGTCATTGCGTCTACGTCGTCATCGTGCTTGCCGAAGGGGAAGTCCCGGAACTCCTGGAACATTGCCACTCCGGTAGCTCCCTCGGCGTCCTGAGCCTCCAGCACGGTATCGAGGATGGCGACCTGACCGTTGTCCACGAGCGGCTGGATGGCCAGCGCTCGCACCTCCTTGGACCCCTCCGGAGAGACAGGCTTGATGAGCGCTGCTCTCTTCCGCAGAGTGTTGAGCAGGGCAGTACCGTTAGCTGCCTTCTCGACGTACACTCGGCTCGTCTGAGGCCAGCGAGCAGCCATCATCTGGACCTGAGTGATGGTCTCGGTGAAGGAGTACCTGCCGTGTACCCTGTCGAGCAGGACCCAGCGAGTGCCACCGAAGCAGGCCCACACGTGTCCGGCCACATAGTCTCCAGCGCTGCTCTTCTTGCGTCCGTTCTGGATATCGCCGAAGGTGAGGTCCCAGCTTTGGATGACGAGCGCTCGGTCCAGCGTGAGCAGGCACTTGGTCCGCTCGTCCATGTACACGAGCTGCTGCCACGGCACCACATCAATCTTGTCAACGTTGATGTAGCTCCCTCCGGTGACCTTGGGGTCACCCTGGTAGAGTGCCTGCCAGACGTAAGTGCCCACAGCCTTCTTGATGAGCAGCCAGGACACCTCCGACCGGTTCTGCACCGAAGGGAGCCAGTCCCCGACGTGGCGACCGAGGATGTCCCCCTCCTCCGTCGCTTGAGCGGGAACGTTCACGTAGCGAGCACCGAGCACGTCGGGCTTGCACACGTGAGCAATGAGATCATCCTTGTGCCACCGAGTAGCGATGACGATGATCTGGCTTAGGGAGGCCATGCGAGTAAGCACGACCGAGGAGAACCACTCGACGGTAGAGGTACGGATCAGCTCGGACTGAGCCTCAGCCATGTCCTTGATCGGGTCGTCGATGACGGTGAGGTCGGAGCGGAATCCAGTCATTGCCGAGCCTCGGCCTGCTGCTAGAAGTCCGCCTCCCTCCTTGGTCTCCCACCGCTGCTTGGTCTTGGTTCCAGCACGCAGAGGGGTCCACTCAGAGACCAGGTCCCGGATCTTCTCGCTGACCGAGTTGGCTCGATCCTGCGAGTACGTGGCGTACACGACCTTGAGATACGGGTCCCTGATCAGCGTCCAGGCGATGTAGTGGACGATCCAAGTTGTCTTGCCCTCCTGTGGAGGCGTGGAGTAGGCCACACAGCCGAGCGAGGTGTTCAGGACCTCAGGGTCGATGCTGTCGGTCAGGACCTCGGTGAGAGCACTCGTACGGATGCCGCTGGCCTTGCAGAACAGCGCGAAGTCCTCCGACACCTCCTCGTAGGTGTACTCGTCTGCGTCGAGAGTGTCAAGAAGCACGCTTGCTCACCTCAGCAGCAACCTCGTCAACGCTGATACCGGGGAAGGCCTTGAGCAGGCGAGCTGCCTCACGAGCCGTCTGCATCCGGATACGTCGGGTGTCGACCTCCTCCGAGCCACCAGTGACTTCGTGGAGGAGCCTCATGATGGCCAGCAGCTCAGCTTCGGCCTTGTGAAGCTCCTGGACCCAGACGGAGGTGCTGGCCCTCTTGGTCTGGGTCTGCTGAGTGCCGGACTTACTCTGGACGGTGCCTTCGATGTCGTACTCGGTGAGGACCTCATTGTCCACGAGTCGACCGATGTGCCTCTGCACAGGATCAGAGCTGATCTTGATCCGGAGGGCGATGATGTCTGTGAGCTTGTTCCGAGCGAGCTTGGTCAGCTCCTCCTCGATGGAGATGCTGCCAGCGTCCGGGCTAATGCCCCATAGCTGAGAGGCCTGCTGGCTGACGCTGGCCCTCTTTCCCGCTCGGACGCTGGCAGCAGTGCCTCCACCATGACTCTTGCACACCGTCAAGCCTGGAACGGCTGAGCGACGGCACGGCTGACCCGCTGTCGTCAGAGCACGGCAGACGCGGCTGGACCCTTGGTCCTGGCTGTGAGCGCGCTGCTGGGGAGGCATAGGCCAAGTATAGGGCCTACCCCTCCCCGAGCGCAAGCGCGACTCCTGGCGTCTGCAGGCCCTCTAGCGTAGCTAAGCCAGGCCTCAGGCCACACTCAGCCGAGGTCCGCAGCTCCATCCTCCTGGGCACGGCTGTACCCTGCCAGGATGGCGGTCTCCACGAGCTTCTGGACGTCAGCCCAGTCGCAGAAGCCGAGCGAGAGCTGGTTCGGAGTGTTCTCGATGATGCTCAGGGCCAAGGCCTTGACCTCGTCCCCAGCGTCGGGGATGCCGAGGTCGGCGAGCACCGAGTCCAGCCGCTCAGGCTGGTGAACCCCACGAGCCATCTCACTCCGCATGATGGCCTGAGCCGGTGTCACCGAGTAGTCCATCCGCTTGAGGGCCTTGACCTTGCGCTTGTGCTTCCTCGACACCGGTCGCTCCTCTGCGAGGTCGTCGTCAGGCTGGTCGTACATCGCCGTCTCCTGCTCCTGCGACATCAGGCGTGCCAGTAGTGGTTCGGCGACACCGAGTAGTAGACCACGTTCGCCCAGAGCACCACGACCCCGAGGATCAGGTGCAGAGTGAGCGAGTGCCCCTTCTGCTGACGGACGTACTGTGCTCGGTCCGCCGACTGCTTGACCGGCTTGTGCTCGAACTGCCGAGCCGGATTGGCGTGATGCTGCGAGGCAGGCACCGGAGTGGGAAGCTGGATGGGGACTGGAGGCTGTTCCGGGTGGAACGTGGCCTCCGACTTGTCGTTCGACATGAGGTGGACTCCTTGTGTGATGCGAATGTTTGGAGTGGGCCTGCTAGCTGCTCATCCCGGCTCCTCTGTCGATCTCCCCTAAGGGCCTACAGTCGAGGTTACCGGAGCCACTCGGCTCCCGAAGGTTACCGAGCCAGCAGGCCCACAACCCAAGCATGCCCCATCTCAGCCTCCTCCGCAAGCCCTGACCGGAGATCGTGTACTACCCAGACTGCGAGCCGGACTGCGATGGCGTGCGTCCCAGGGCCGAAGGCCCGAGGGGGACGTGCGTCACTCCCGAGCAGCAGGCATTCAAGAGCAGTCGTACCGATGTCCTCAGCTCCTGCCCTCCCTTAGCACCTTCGGTGCCGGTCGGGTAGTAAGAGTGTGATTATACTATAGTAGCGCGCACGCGTGATTATAGGTTATCTTTAAGGGCCTCCCAGAATCGCACTTGCGCTGGCTGGCAGCACGAGGCAAGCTAGGCCCACAACCCCATCGCCTGAGGAGGCACCATGACCCCTGTACCGACCACTCCCGAGCAGCGCATCCAGGAGGCCTTCGAGCGATGCAACGAGGAGATCAAGCGCTTCCAGCAGCGAGTGGCAGAGGCAGTCCGGGAGTTCGAGAGGGTCTACGCTGAGACGGTAGTCAAGGCCACACTCAGCAACTCCTGGACCACGACGCAGACGCACACCGAGTGCGTGGACTGCGAGGCAGCAGTCGAGATGGCCATCCAGCATGCGACGAACCTCCGGATCCTCTCAGCCAAGTGGACCATCGCCACACCGTACTCGGAGATGCCGAGCCTGGCAGTCGAGCACGTCGGCACGGCAGACCGCTCGTGAACACCGACCGGCGGAAGGCCTGTGAGGTCACCATCGCACTCCTCGTGGAGTGCCACCACATCGGCCTCATCAGCGACGAGTCCCACCTTGCCATCACGGACACTCTGAAGCACCTCCAGCAGCAGGAGTTCTGGCAGCTCCGGAACCAGGAGAAGCACGAGGGCAAGAACGCCTCAACCGACACTCAGCTTGCCATCTGTCGAGTAGCTCTCCCGGCACTGGACGCGGCGATTGTGGCCTGGAATGCCGACGACTTCGAGGAGGTCATCCGACAGCTCACCCTAGCAGCGAGTACGAACGGCAAGGCTCCCGAGAAAACTTCCAGGAAGGGTTTGCGCTCAACTCGGAAGTAAGCAACAATCAATCTTGTGAGCAGCTCAGCTCACTTCAACCCCGACAGGAGTCCACCGTGTCAGACAAGATCCAGGAGCGCATCGCCCTCCTCCTCAACAAGGCCGAGAGCACGACCGCACACGAGGCAGAGGCCCTCCGCGAAGCCGCTGAGAAGCTCATGCAGAAGTACCTCATCGACCAGTCGGTCATCGACGAGCGTCGGGCCAAGCAGGGCAAGGCCTCCGAGAAGATCGTCGAGGAGCGGCTGGACTTCACCGGTGCGTACCGTGGCGAGATGCTCCACCTCTGCTCGAACGTCGTGCGAGGCCTCGGTACCCTCCGGGCCATGCAGTACACCGGAGGCAAGGGCAAGGTCTTCTCCTTCTACCTGGTCGGCTTCGAGTCTGATGTGGCTCAGGCCAAGCTCCTCATCAACTCGCTCCAGGTCCAGGCCGCTGTCGCGGTCCGGGCATGGTGGAAGGACGGCAACCAGTCGTACTACGCTGGTGAGTCGACCTACAACCAGGAGAAGGCACGCAGGAGCTTCGTCCACGGCTTCGGCTCGGGTGTCGGTGTGCGCATGGTTCAGAACCGTCGCACCATCGTCCAGGAGGAGACCTCGACCGGTACTGAGCTGGTGCTGGTGGCTCGCAAGGACCGGGTCGACTCCTACATGGACGCCAAGACCGGTCTGCGTCGCGGTCGCGCTCGCTCGGCGACCGCTGGAGGGTCCGCTGCTGTGGACGGATACGAGGCTGGCAAGCAGGCCAACACTGGCGAAAAGGGCCTCGGCAACACCAAGTCCATCGGCCGCTGAGCTAGTCGAGGGAGGCCTTCGGGCCTCCCTCCCACAATCTAAGGAGAAGTATCATGGCACGTATCTACACCAAGAAGACCAGCCGAGTCGCACACGTGTGCGGACGAGGAGGTCATGAGATCCCCAAGGGTGATGGCTACTACACTGCTGCTCCCGGCTTCCGAGGTCGGGAGATCTACCGGTGCTTCCAGCATCCCTTCCGGCCCTCCGAGCTGACCACGTCGCTCACGTCGCAGCCCCTGGCAGCACAGGAGGCCTTGGAAGAAGCCCTGGCCACACTGGAGCAGGGCGACTGGGACGGTCTCCGTAGCTCGCTGGAGGAGTTCGCCTCAGAGGTCCGCGACTACGCTGACCAGCGTGAGCAGGCCCTTGACGCATGGGAGAACGGCAACTCCATGCTGGAGGAGCTGAACGACACCGCACAGAACGCTGCGGACGAGGCTGAACAGCTTGCCGACAACGTCCAGGAGTTCGAGGAGGAAGAGCCTGACCGCGACGCCGAGTGGGACTCAGACGAGGCCTACGAGGAGGCTCTGGAAGCCTGGCAGCAGGAGGCCGAAGAGGCCTGGGAGGCAGCAGTCAACGAGGCCCTCGACAACGCACAGTCCTTGGAATTCTAGGGATTGCGCTCAACCTAGAAGTGAGCTATAATCTAACTATGAGCACACACGAGAACCCCTCCGCCAGCCAGGTCTCTGCCTTCCTGGCATCCAACGGCTGGTCCCCCGCTGAGGTCGCTGACCTCCTCCTGGTCCACTCCGAGTACGTCACCGAGGATGGCCACACTACCGTCGACCGCGACTTCTGGACCTTCACCGCTATGGGCCACGAGTACGACCCGAACGTCGCCGACAAGCGCATCTGGTCGGCCACCAAGGTCTGGTTCAACCAGCTCGACCCGAGCGTCCAGTGGCGCGATCTCAGCGAGGCTGAGCGTGTCGGTGCTCGTGAGGCCTTCCTCGACGAGTTCACCAGCTAGTCCCCTGAGGGAGGGCTTCGGCCCTCCCTCCCTACAGCCCAAGGAGGGCATGATGGACACCTTCGTACAGCCGATGCAGGCACCGAGCGACCACGAGCTTCGGGCGCAACTCCGCAAGGCCCGGATCGACAACCTGATCCTGGAGAAGAAGCTGGCTCACGCCAACAAGCAGATCGAGCAGTACAAGCTCAGCGCTGCTCTCCTCCAGGAGATGTCAGCAGACCCGAGCTGTCCGTAAGACCCTGGCCTCGCTGCTCTAGCGCTAGTAGCGAGGCCAGCCCCTTGTGGGGAAAAGTTCAGTGCGCTATACTAGGGTTGCTGGTACCCCATACCAGCCTAGTCCACAAGGAGGAAGCAACATGACGTTGCACAAGAACTCGATCGATGATGTCGTACAGGCCCTGGCCTCCGCTCCGATCGATGAGCGTACCGGCAACCGAGTGCTCTACTCGGTCGACTGGATCGCCGACAAGCCGAGCATGATTGGCAACACGAACCCCGACTGGGTCCGCCGAGAGCTGGACTGGTTCTTCAGCGGCTCGGACGCTCTGGCCGACATGGAGGAGCCGGTACCTGCCCTGTTCAAGGCCTGTGCTGGCGACGACGGCAAGGTCAACTCAGCGTATGGCCACATCCTCTTCACGCCTCAGTGGTCGCCTCGGCGAGTCACGAGCAGCCTGTTCGACCGAGTGGTGAGCACGTTCATGCACGAGGGCCTGGGCACGAGGCACGCAGTCGCCATCATCAGCGACCGCGACATTCACGAGCTGAGCCGCTTTAACGGCCGGAACGACTTCATCTGCACGAACGCTCTCAACTTCATGATCGACGACGACAACCGACTGCACATCATTGCTCAGATGAGGAGCATGGATGCCGTGTTCGGGTACCGTGCCGACTGGTCCATGTGGAACGCTCTCATGGACTACCTCCTCGGCAACTTGGAGATGGCCTACCCCGAGCTTCAGCGAGGCGACATCACGTTCCAGGTCGCCAACCTCCACGTCTACCCTCGGCACTTCCAGCTCCTCTCCGACACCGCTCAGGACATCGACGACCGGCTGGACCGGAGGGTCTGGCAGGAGCAGGAGAAGCGGCTGAGCACCGGCAGCGGAACTCTCGAGACGCTCTTCGCTGAGGACTTCTGATGAGCGTCTGGGACGTGGTCAGGGCCTCGCTTGAGTTCACCCTTGGAGTGTTCGCCTGGGTCTTCTTGCTGCTGGTGGTGGCAGGAGCTGTGATCCTCATCTTCGCTGTGCTGGTGGGTCTGGTGCGCTCGGTGCGAGCAGCAGCCACACCGAGGCCTCGCAAGTCCGAGTACGACGAGGTGTACCGTACCCTCGGCGACATCGCTGAGGAGCTGAAGCGCATGCGAGCAGACGGCATGACCAAGGAGTCCATCGAGTACGCACTGACTCAGGTCTTCTACAAGTAACCAAGCTCCCTCCTGCCTCGTGAACACCGAGCCGAGGCAGGAGGGGCGATCCTAGCAGAGAGGGCCGACGTGGCTCAGTCAGTACGACTCCATGGAGGCCCTTGGCATGGACGGATCACAAGCGTGCCAGATGGGCATACGCACTTCCACATCAGGACGCCTCTCGACGCTGTCTCCTTCTACGAGGAGGAGGACATTCGGCAGATCGAGAGCATACCGTACCGGGAGGGCACGTACTCCCGAGTGGCAGGCTACGAGCACGACTTCGAATGGGACGGATGGGTAAGCCATGGATAACGAACACATCTCGCTGCTGAAGAGGGCGAAGGCCTCCTGGCTGTACCCGATCTACGTGCCGAGCTACACGAGAGCAGGCACAGCACCGTTCCTGGAGCTGCTGAAGGAGGCACCGAGCAGCGTCCAGCGGAAGACCACGATCGTTGTGAGGCCCGAGGAGGTCTCGGCCTACGAGCGTGCCTACCCTTGGGCATCTGTCGTCCCTGAGGCGACTCCAGGGATCGGCCCTGCCCGAATGCGGTGCCTCATCGACGCAGAGGAGCGAGGCTTCCAGCGCATCACGATTGTCGACGACGACATCGAGCGCATCACGCTCCTCCAGCGGCTCGTGAGGCCAGGGCAGCCCGACTACGCTCAGCGCTTCTCCTCCTCGCTGGCTGGTGTGGCCAAGCCCCTACTCAACGTCAAGTCGCTGGCTGTCGCCTGCAGGATGGCTGACGCTGTCTTTGACCTCCGAGAGGACGCAGCGTATGGGGCAGCTCGGAACGCTCTCTTCGCTGGCCCAGTGGCTGACCCGAGGATCGGAGCCATGCTGCACAAGCAGAGCTTCCCAGCATGCGTCATGCTCATCGACGTTGAGCGCTTCAGCATGAGGGAGATGCCTGAGCCGTTCCACTTCCATGGGGAGGACCTGGCCATGTTCCTCGACACGCTCACTCAGGGGCAGCGAGCGTTCCAGCTCCCGGCTGTCGCCTACGACCAGAACAGCTCGGTCCGGACCACCATCCCTCTCGACCCCATGGACGAGGTCGGCAGGCCACACCTCCAAGACACTCCCGAGTACTACCCTGAGATCCACCCGTACCTCCGAGCCAGCGTCAAGAACAAGCTCGGAGGCGTGATGCGTATTGGAGTAAACTGGAAGAGGCTCTACAAGGACCACAACACAGGCCCGGACATCATACCTATGACCGAGGTAGTCCACAACATCAAGGAGAAGATCTAATGCTCATCGCATTCGAAGGCCCGGATAACACCGGCAAGAGTACGGCAGCAGCAGCCCTCACGAGCTTCGAGCAGCCCATCTACAACGCCACGAACCTGAACCACAAGCTGGCAGTCGCCCGGCTGGCAGGCCAGGAGGAGTTGGTCCAGACGTTCGACCGTATCGACTGGTTCACGCACATGGTCTACCGGCTGGCTCTGCCGGACCGGGAGTGGAACGACGAGAGGCCTCGCACCGTGTTCGCGATGCCGGACACGCACCTCGTGATCCGCCTGCATCACCCCGAGCTGGCCAACTTCACGGCTGAGGAGGTAGTCGACACTCCTATCGCCCGAGTCAACCCCATGTACTACTACATGGCGGTCCACTTCATGAACCTCAACCGAGTGTGGGACTACGCGCACTTCAAGAGCATCACGATCGTGGAGGTGCGGAACGAGGAGGGCAGCTACCAGGAGTCGGTCGTCGACCACGACAGCCCTGCCTTCGATTGGGGTACCTCGGCGACAGCGCTCGTCAAGGACGCTCCCTCGCTGCTGGACTTCCTCCGGTATGTCGATCAGCACATCGGCTGACCCTCACCTCGGGCATCTGCACTTGATCGGAGTGCTGCTGGCCCGAGGCAAGCAGGAGGCGACGGCTGAGGAGGCCGAGCAGGAGCTGACGAGGTACCGGGACCAGGGCCTCATACTACAGAAGTACGGAAGGGAGCACACCGTGAGCAAGACCAAGGCCACACGAGCCAGCACCGAGCAGCCAGCCACGTTCAGCGGTCAGGGCATCCTGTTCGCTGTCGTCGAGGACCGGGAGAGCATGCGAGAGGGCAACCCCTCAACGGTCGACGTTATAGCAGACGCCATCGAGGCAGCGCTGGACGCTGGGCACGAGACGAGCGAGGCCATCGCCCGGTACCTGACCACGAGTGCCTTCCAGCACATACCAGACAAGAGGGTCCGCTTCAACTCGGTGCTCAAGGCTGGAGACGTGGTCGGAGCACAGATCACCCGCAAGCTGTACAACGCGTACAACGAACTCGAGACGCTGGCTGAGGAGGAGCCAGACAGCAAGACCAAGGAGGCCATCAGGAACGAGGCACGAGGGTTCGCAGAGGCCCTCAACGTTGTCATCAGTCCGTTCTCCTGCGAAGACCCCCAAGACCCCCGGCTGGTAAGCTGGGACGAGGTCGACCGCATTACCGAGACATTCATCAAAGAGCAGCGCTTCGTGCGCAAGGAACGAAAGGGCAAGCCCCAGTGAACAGCATGCAACAAGGAGTCGTCGAGTTCCACCGAGCGATGGGCCAGCCGGTAGGCCACAAGGCCAAGCCGCTCCCTGCCTCCCGAGAGGCAGTCCGGATCGAGCTGATCCGAGAGGAGTTCATCGACGAGCTGATCCCTGCTCTGGCAGCAGGAGACATGGTCGAGACCGCTGACGCGTGCATCGACATCATCTACGTGACCCTCGGCCTCCTCACCGAGATGGGCATCGACGCACAGGTTCTCTTCGACGAGGTACAGGCGAGCAACATGTCCAAGCTGGGAGCCGACGGCAAGGGCATCATCGCCGGTCCGGACGACCCGGATGGAGTGTTCGAGGGCCGAGTCAAGAAGGGTCCGAACTACTTCCGGCCTCGGCTGAGGGACCTCCTGGAGCATGGCTCAGCCGACCTCGACGTGGCAGGCCCTGAGATGCTGGCAGCAGCCCTCAAGCGTCGCGAGGACGAGAAGCACCAGGCAACCCTGGAACAGCTCCGAAGCGCATGACACTCCAGCTCAGGGAGTCCCAGAGGGTTGCACTGGAGGTGCTGACCGAGCCAGGTCGGCACTTCGCAGCCCTCTGGGCTGAGCCACGCTCGGGCAAGACCGCTGTCGCCCTCAAGTGGATCGAGCACGTTGAGCCGAGGGTAGCGGTCATTGTCGGTCCCAAGATCGCTGAGGGAGTCTGGAGGGGCGAAGCTGCGAAGTGGCTTGGCAAGAGGTACACCTTCCATCCGCTGACGGCTGGCAACGACTACCCTGCAGACCTCAGGCCTGGGATCAACCTCATGTTCGTGAACTACGAGCAGTTCGGGAAGTCGCCCTGGCAGCGGCTCAGGCCCTTCCTCGACAAGCTCTCCAAGCTGTGCGGAGGGCAGGGCATGATGCTGCTCGATGAGAGCCACCAGATCAAGACCCCGAGCAGCGTCACCGGCAGGAACATCAGGCCCTTGGCTGCGAAGTGGCATTACCGGCTGCTCATGACTGGCACTCCTGTCACGAACCCGAACCAAGTCGACGCAGTGTACGGTCAGTGGACCTTCCTCGACCCGAGCATCCGAGACCTCTGGCCCTCAGCTCGGGACTTCCGGGAGCACTTCGGCGAGTGGAGCACGGTCAAGGGTTTCCCCGAGCTGATCAGGCCTCGCAATCAGTACGAGCTGAACGCGTACATACAGAAGAACGTGGTCACGATGGTAGGCCCTGGCAAGCCGGTGCCGATACACCGAGTGTACTACTCCATGCCCGAGAGTGTGGCCCTGATGCACAAGACCATGCTCAAGGAGGGAGTCGTCGAGTACGAGGGCCGAGACGTGGTCGGCCTCAACCCTCTGGTCCGCCTGCTGCGGATGCGAACTCTCGTGGCTGGCTGGTGGAAGGACGACGAAGGCAGCTCCATCACGGTACCCGACGCAGCTCGGGCCAGGCTCGGGGCACTCGGCAAGCTCCTTCGGAGGTGTGAGGGCAAGATCATAATCGCTTGCACGCACCTCTGGGAAGTCAAGCTTGTTCGAGGGTACCTCCGGAGGAGGGGCATCGGCCACACTGTCATCGTGGGAGCCACCAAGGACAAGAGCCACGTCATCGAGGCGTTCCAGCGCGACCGGGAGCTGAGGGTCCTGCTCGTGCAACCCCAGACCGTGAGCATGGCTGTCGACATCTCGGTTGCCCAGGACCTCATCTGGTACTCCAGTAACTTCAACTACGTCACGTTCAAGCAGGCCTCAGACCGCATCAAGCTCAGCCCTGCGAACCCGAGAGTGTGGTTCCTGTGCGCTCGGGGCAGCGTGGACGAGGACGTGTGGAAGACCCTCCAGGAGGACCACGATCACCTCCGCAAGGTAGTAGCTCGTATCCGGCCCTCTAGAGCTGCTAGGCGTAAAAATCAAGTTGGGAAAAATGTCCGCCAGGGCTTGCGCTGAGTTGCCCGATCAGGCATAGTAGTACTTGTCAGGCAAGCGAGCCAGGCAGGCAGGTTAGCACCAAGGCCCTCACGGGGAAACCGGGAACAGCGCTCCCAGGCAGCTCGCAAGCTTACAGTCCACAATCCGGCCACTATCAAGGAGATCATCATGGCCACTCGCACCGCACGCAAGACCGCTCCCGTCGTCGACGAGACCGTGGAAGAGACCACCGAGGCCGAGGCCCAGACCGAGGCCGAGGTCACCCCCAAGTCGCTCATCAACGAGGCCATCGGCCGCGTCATCGAGGCCCACGGCATCGACGTCCAGAAGAACCGTTACAAGGCCATGCGCGCCATCGCCTACCAGGCCTTCGTCAACGCCATCAACGACGGCACGTTCGACGACCTCGTCGACGAGGCCATCGCCAACGTCGACAGCCTGCCCTCCGGCTGGGAGATCGAGCGCTCGGAGAAGGTCGAGCCGGTCAAGGCCGCTCCCGTCAAGAAGGCCGCTCCGGTCAAGGCGACCCCGGCGAAGCGTGCGACCCCGGCGGCGAAGGCCACTCCGGCCGCGACCGCTCGCAAGCGTCCCACTCGCTGACCCGAACCCTGCCCCTGTGCCAACCTCCCCCGGCACAGGGGCAGGCTCATCTAAACCCCACGACCGAGCCAGCAGGAGTCCACCTTGCAACTACTCATCAGCGACAGCCTCGCTGAGGTCCAGGCATACCTCGCACAGTCGAGCGCTCCCACCATCACCGACATTGAGACCACGTCTCTGACGGTCGGCAAGGGCCAGCTCCTGTGCGTCTCCCTCGCACCGTACGACCGAGACGACGTGATGGTCTGGTGGCCCTCCTCTCCGGAGGAGATCGCCAAGCTCCGGATACCTCGCATGGTCGCCCACAACTCACCCTTCGATGAGCGCTGGCTCTGCTCCTACGGTGCACGAGTGCGCGTCGTCTGGGACACGATGTTCATGGCGCACCTCATCGACGAGAACCACCCGATCGGCCTGGAGGACCTGGCTACTCGGCTGCTCCATCTGGAGCCGTGGAAGCAGGAGAACGTCAAGCACCTCGGCGACGAGTTCGGCCAGATGTGGGAGGACCGAGCCAGCATCCCGAAGCAGGCCTGGGCCAAGTCCAAGCGAGAGCTGAGCATCTACGCAGGACGAGATGGCCACATCACACGGCTGCTGCTCAAGTGGCAGAAGCAGTACCTCCGCAAGAACCTCAAGCCAGGCGAGGACCCTGTGCGCGTCATGCGCGACGTGATGCTCCCGGCTGTGCTGCCACTCCGCCAGATGGAAGACAACAGGCTCCCGGTACGCGTAGCTCGTGTGGCCAAGGTCAAGGAGGAGGTCGAGGCACGGATCGCTGAGATCGAGCGTAAGCTCGACGAGAGCATCCCAGACAAGGAACGCTGGCCCGACTGGCTCCAGAAGACGAAGCCGAAGTGGGGAGCCACTAACTGGACCAAGTGGTGGCTCTACGAGTATCAGGGAGCCATGTGCCCGAGGAGGGGCAAGCCGACCAAGACGTGGCCCGAGGGCAACCCTGGCATGGCACAGGAGGACCTCGCCAAGATCGACCATCCTGCTGCCAGGCTCCTCAGCGAGCGGTCGACCCTGTACAAGCAACTCACCGGCTTCCTGGTCCATCTGGCCACACGCACGGTGGACGGTCGCATCCCGACCAGCTTCAGCCTCACTGGCACGGTGACCGGCAGGCTGAGCAGTAGCAGCCCTGGCGAAGATAATCCGGGCCTCAACTCGCAGCAGATCCCCCGCGACAAGAGCACTCGGAACCTCTTCGGGGAGCGAGGCCAGGCCTGGATCGAGGTGGACTTCTCGCAGCTTGAGCTTCGGGTCGTGGCTCAGCTCTCCGGAGACCGTACCATGATCGAGCTGTTCGAGGCCGACCAGGACATCCACACCTACATCGCCAGCCGAGTCACGAAGAAGCCTGAGAGCGAGGTCCAGAAGGGCGACCGCACACTGGCCAAGGGCATCAACTTCGGCTTCGTGTACGGCATGCACCCGAAGCACTTCGTGAGCTACGTGAGAGACGAGTACGGCATCACGATCACGCAGAAGGAGGGAGAGGCGTTCCGGGAGGAGTACTTCCTCAACTTCAGCGGTCTCGAGCCGTGGTACCGTGAGCAGCGGAAGGAGGCTATCGAGTTCGGAGGAGTCCACAACGAGTTCGGCCGCTTCCGCCACTTGCCCCGAGTGTACCACTCGGACTACTGGGTCCAGGAGAACGCGTTCCGGCAGGCCATCAACAGTCCTGTCCAGTCAACTGGATCGGACTTCATGCTCATTAGCCTGGCTAGGCTGAGCAGGGACTTGCGGCTCCCCGAGCTAGGAGCTAAACTTGTAACTACCGTCCACGACTCCGTCTGCCTGACTGCCCCATACAGTACAGCTCGTCGAGTCGGACGGATCGTCAAGAATACAATGGAGATGGCTGATGACACGCTCGACCGCAAGTTCTTCCTCAAGGCTGACGTCACGATCAGCCGCTGCTGGGGAGGTGAGCCCCTTGCCGAGTTCTAAGGCGAAGCAGCTCCCGAGCACCGGGAAGAAGCCTGGCAGCAAGGCCTGGAATGGCCCTCGGGGCACATGGCCCACAACCGACGACGGCAAGCTCGTGATCACGCAGAGCATGGTCAGCGGCTTCGTCGAGTGCCCGAGGGAGACGTACTACGGAATCGTCCTGGGCCTCAGGCCTCGGATCGAGTCCAAGCCCCTCACCCGAGGCACTTGGGTCCACTCGCTGCTCGAAGAGCGTGGCAAGGGAGGCGACTGGAAGAAGCTCCACGAGGAGCTGACCGCCAAGGCCGAGGCTGAGCAGTTCGAGGAGGAGGTCTCGACGCTGGCTCGGGAGTGCTACAACATCGTGCTCAGCTACGACTACGTCCACCGCGACGAGGAGCTGACTCCGGTAGCTGTAGAGCTTACCGTCGAGCGCACGATGTTCCGTGGGAAGGTGCTGTACCGAGGCCGGATCGACATCATCTGGATCGATCGTAACGGCGACGTATGGCTCGGCGACCACAAGACCCACGCCACACTGCCGGACTGGCGTTACCGGGAGCTGGCCTTCCAGCACTACTCGTACCTCTGGGCAGTCGCCACGTCGCCCGAGTACAAGGCCCTCCGGTACAAGGGCAAGCCGCTCCCGGCTCCCAAGGGCTTCATCTACGACTACTGCCGGACGAGTGCCATCCATACTCCTCAGCTCACGACCAAGGGCAAGATCAGCCGAGTGCTCAAGCCCTCAGGCACGACCCTCCCGGTCTTCAAGGAGTGGCTGCGGGAACAGGGCATGCTGACCACGCTCAAGGGCAAGGACCTCCTCGCCATCGAGGATCCGGCTGAGAGGGCCTACGTCGAGGAGTTCATCGTAGCGCTGGAGCAGCGCGACTACAGCACCGAGTTCCGGCGCGACTACCTCACGTTCACCCCCGAGCAGGCAGAGCGTCAGCGGAAGGCGTTCGTGACCTCGGCTCGGAGGCTCCTCCAGTACAAGTGGGATGACCCCGACTGCGTCGAGCGTAACCTCCATGCGTGCTCGGGGTACATGTGCAACTACAAGGACCTGACCGTGGCAGACCTCATGCACGGCACGAGCGAGATCGAGCAGCGTACTCGGTACGTCCACACTCGTGACCCGCTGGACTACTACCCGAACCAGAAGAAGAAGGGCACGAAGTGAGGAAGAGAGAGCTGGCCTGCTCCTACTGTGGAGCCAAGCCCAAGGAGCCATGCATCATCACGCTGGCACCGGAGGTCACGGTATCCCAGCCGTGGAAGCACCGCACACGTATCGAGAAGGAGGAGAGGGCAGCATGACCGTCTACACCATCTACAGCAAGCCCAAGGTCGGCAAGACCACGCTGGCCCTCAAGGAGGCAGTCAAGGGCAAGACGGCTGTGCTCAGCGCTGACCAGGGCCTCATCGGTATCGACACGACCGGCATCACCGTTGAGGAGGACATGTCGGCCAAGAACCTGAACAAGCTCATGAACCCGACCGGCTCCTTCCTGCGTAGCCACACTCGTATCGTGCTGGATACGGCAACCTCGCTGCATGCCACCATGATGTTCGACATGAACAAGGGTGGCCCGAGCAGCCAGGCTCAGTACGGCTCGGCGAACAACGCTCTGATCGCCATCGTGCGTACCCTCCGCGACCAGAAGAGCACTCAGTCCATCATCCTGGCTCAGGAGAAGCTCATCATGCCTGGCCAGGGCCTCGGCTCCGACGGCAAGGAGGAGTGGTCCCCTGAGGACGACGAGGAGGACATGACCGTCATGACCACGGTGGACCTCAGCCCTGGAGCAGCCAGCGGACTCCTCCAGATGTCAGACCTCATCGGCAGGCTGTACATCGCGAACGTCAACGACAAGCCGGTGCGTCGGCTCTGGCTCGGGCCTAGCAGCTCGATTGTGGCTGGAGCACGTAGCAAGACGTATCACGGCAATCCCCCTTACCTCAAGCAGCCGAGCATCGGCCGACTTGACAGCCTTCTCGGCTGGACCCGCTAGTCGAGAAACCCCAAGAAAGAAGAGAGATACATCATGGCAAAATCCATTCGCCTGGACTTCTCCAAGGTCGAAGAGCGCTCGGGCTGGAACACCCGTTCCATCCCCGAGGGCATCCACAAACTCAAGGTGGAGTCGGTGCAGGTGACCGAGGCCCAGGACGGCACGGCGATGCTCGTGTACGCACTCCGTCCGGACTCCGCGAAGTACAAGACGCGGCTCTTCCCGTTCTACTGCAAGCTCCAGCAGAACCAGCTCTGGAAGCTGCGCGACCTCTTCGTGGCAGCGGGCATCACCGTGCCCAAGAAGGCCACGAGCATCAACCCCGAGGCACCGGTCGGCAAGTTCATCGCCGGTGAGATCGAGGACGAGAGCAACGCACAGTACGCTGGACGCTCGGTCGTGCAGGGTACCTACGGTCTCGAGATCCTGGACGACGAGGACGGCACCGAGCCGGACGATGACGACGAGGAGTACGAGGGCGACGACGAGGCCGACGAGGCCGACGACGAGGAGTACGAGGACGCTGAGGAGGACGAGGAGGACGAGGAAGAGGACCTCACGGCTCTCACGCTCGTCGAACTCCGCAAGCGTGCCAAGGGCCTCGGCCTGGACACCGACGGTGTCAAGAAGGCCGACCTCATCGACCTCATCCTGGAGGAGGAGTCGGCCGAGGAGGGCGACGACGAGGACGAAGACCTCGACGACGATGACGACCTGGAGGACGAGGACCTGGAGGACGAGGACTTCGACGACGAGGACGAGGAGGAGGAGCCTGCTCCTGCCCCGAAGCGTCGCGCGGCTGCGAAGCCTGCTCCCAAGGCAGCGGCACCGGCTCGTCGTGTGGTCAAGCGTCGCTGACCAAGCATGGACGAGGCTGAGGTAGTCCGGCGCATGCTGGACCGGCTCAACCGAGTGGATGGAGTCTACGCACTACGGACTCACGGGGGTTCCTTTCAGCAGAAGGGAACCCCCGACATTCTCGGTTGTGCACATGGCAGGTTCTTCGCCATCGAGGCTAAGCGCTCGGCACGAGAGAAGCCGAGCAGCGCACAGCAGTACAATCTCAAGAAGTTCCGTGAGGCTGGTGGAGTTACCTTCACCAGCCACGACCCCAAGGTTCGGGAAGTACTAGAGTGGATATCAACCCTCTCGATCTGATGCAGGCAGTCTGGCGGCACTCAGGGCAGCGAGGCTACGTCTGGGTTCCGCACATCTACAAGATCGGAGTCAAGGACGAGGAGAAGTTCCGAGAGGGCAAGCCCCTGGCTGCTCGGAGGCCCGAGTTCCCCGAGCTGAGGGACAGCGTCGACTGGTACTGGACACCGGCTGTGAGCAGCAGTGACAGCCGGAAGGCCAAGCAGTACCCTGCCCAGAAGGCTGTCTGGGTCGACTGCGACGAGAGCTACGACGACAAGCTCCTGCTCAGCCTGAAGCCCTCGTACCTCTGGGAGACCAGCCCTGGCCACAAGCAGGCCATCTGGCTCCTCAGGGAGGAGATCGCCAGGAGTGAGTTCCATCGGGATGGCTTCATCGGCATGCTCACGCAGGCCCTCGGAGGCGACAAGTCTGGCGTCGACGTAGGCCAGCTCCTCCGAGTCCCCGGCTCCTGGCACCACAAGCGAGAGGCGTTCCAGGGCCGGATCATCAGCAGCTCGGGGCAGGTCTGGACGAGGAGTCAGCTCCTGGCTCGTGTGGCCAAGGGTCTCGGCTTCTCGCCTGCCCTGGCCTCCGAGCTGTCAGCGGCCGACCCCTATGGTGATCGCTCCAAGCTCCTCTGGAAGTTCGCCAGGAGCGCTGCGGAACTCGGCCTGGCTCAGGACCTCACGTTCAAGCTCATCAAGGCCACGGCATGGAACAAGTGGAAGGACGAGCCTGAGCGTCTCAAGGAGGACATAGCACGAGCCTACGAGCAGCAACCCTCCGAACCTGCCAAGGTCGCAGAGCGGCAGCAGGAGATCGAGCAGGTAGACCACGAGGACGAGCCTGTCGGACCGTGGGAACTCGAGACGGTAGCCTCCTTCGCCGAGGTCATGCGCAAGCCCATCTCGTGGATCTTGCCTGGCATCATACCCGAGGGAGGCTGCGGACTCATCGTGGCTCCTCCGAAGGTGGGCAAGACTCGTATCGCGATGGAAATGGCTCTGGGCCTGGCTACCGGCAAGCGTCCTCTCGGCATCGCCGTCCGCAGGCCTCAGCCGGTCGGCTTCTTCTCGCTGGAGGACGGTGAGAGGCTCTTCGCCGAGCGCTTGAGCAGCGGCATGAACAACGGTCGCTCGAAGTATCACTGGGATGGCCACATCAGGTCCGAGGGTAAACAGCTCGTCTGGGAACCGGCTCAGCCCCTCAGCCTGCTGACGCACTTCTCTCCGGTGGACCTCAGTGAGGGCAACGACATGCAGCGCTTGTACGAGACCATCGAGCAGTACGGTCTCAGGCTCGTGGTGCTCGACACTCTCAGCATGGCCATCGGCAAGGCCAACGTCAGCGACCAGAAGGACATGTACGCCATCCTCAAGCCGCTCAAGCTCATCGCGCAGAACACCGGCTGTGCCATCATGTTCATCCACCACACTCGCAAGCGAGTCTTCGAGAAGGGTGAGACGGTACAGGAGTCCATCCTGGGAGCGACAGCCCTCCATGGCTGGTCAGACTTCATCATGAGCCTCGCTGCTCCCTCCGAGGACGGCGACCTCCTCAGGCTCGGTGTGCAGACCAAGCGAGGAGGAGGCCAGCACTACATCGACAGCCAGCTCAGGATCATCAAGAGGCCTCCGATAGAAGAGGT
>Ga0247827_10000097_pt1 | contig 41723 bp, 62 predicted proteins | sample 12C_Control_Day2_FD_194414 | JGI IMG/M metagenome (GOLD analysis project Ga0247827, IMG submission 194414) | Soil microbial communities from agricultural site in Penn Yan, New York, United States - 12C_Control_Day2 | ecosystem: Environmental > Terrestrial > Soil > Agricultural land | place... | reverse complement strand
TGTGCTCTAGACCGCTTCGCCGCAGCTCGGGCAGTAGGTGTCGTCGTCGATCTCCGCACCGCAGGCGGGGCAGTTGTCGGGGCTTGCGTCGCTGATGGTGACCTCGTCGCCCATCGTCTCGAAGCGGCCGAAGCCAGCCCCGTACCGCTGGCCATTGGCGATGACCACCTTCGCGTCCTCGCCGAACTCCTCGATGGCCTGCTGGATGTCGGCCAGCAGCGAGGCCAGCGTGACCTCGGTCTGGATCTGGTCCGGCGCGTAGCCCTGGTTGTCGTCGACTCCGATGAGAACCGTCTTAGCCATGATACCCTCCTCAGGGTGTTGTGTGTTGGTAAGTTAGATTTTAGCACGGATCGAGGTTTGGCGCAAGCCCTAACTCGACCCGTGCTGCGGGCTAGAAGCCCATCGCCAGGATGCTCCACTCGTCACGGCTGAGGGTCGTGGTGCCGTCCGGGTTGATGTGGCGGAAGTAGTACCCGCTGAACTGATCCCACTCCTCCTGGGTCCAGGAGTTGTCGTCCATCAGGTAGCGACGCAGCTCCTCCGCCGTGGGGCACTTCTCGTTCAGGCCAGCCATGTCCTCAGTCCTCGTCGTTGATCATGCCAACGAAGTTCTCACGCAGCATAGCGTCGAACAGCTCGCGGGCTTCCAGGGGGATGCTGTCCAGTGCAGCCATCCGGTTGAGCAGGTTTTCGAAGGTGTCCTTTTCCATACCTTGATTTTAGCTGAGGCGCTCGATTTCCGCAAGCATTTCTCGAAAGTAGTTTCCGACGGTCCGCTCGTAGTACCAGTGGAGGGCCAGCTTGTCGCCGTCGACTGGTGTGGCTCGGCCGAAGGTCCAGAGGGAGCTGGCCTGTGCTAGCGTCAGCTCCCCCGGGACCCCGTTCACGCCGAGCCTGTCAGCCGCTTGGCGCACTTCCGGCAGACGATCTCGGTGATCGGCCGCGACTGGTAGGCACGGCTCCAGTAGCTGACGTCCAGGCCACATACCGTACGCTGGCCGTCGTCTGCGAGCGCGTGCTGGAGGGTGGGACGGCCCTTGCCCGTGCGGGCGATGATGTAGGTCGCCACGGTCACGCCTCGATCCCGCGACCCTGGGTCATCGACCGTCCGCCCGTGTTGGCCTCCCGGCCTGCCCGGTACCCGTGGCCCGCAGCAGCGTCCTGGCCGGTCGCGTTACGGCTCCGGCCCTTGCGGGTCGCGATGCCGTCCATGTGCTCGTCGACCTTCGCCTTCCGGCTCACCAGGACGAGCTCAGTGCCCGTGCTCGACTCCTGCACAGCCTGGCGACGGCCCTCAGCAATGCGCGAGCCAGCGCCCGACCCGAAGCCGTGCACGAAGGAGCGACGCTTCTTCTCCTGGTCGTAGTTCGACAGGTAGGCGAGGCCCTCCTTGTGCTCCTTCCACCAGTTCCGCACGGCGACCATCGCCTGGAGCTGGAGGCTCCGGATGAGGATCTCGGCCTGCTCCACGTCCGACTCGAAGCCGACGAGGTAGAAGCTGAAGACCTTGCCCTTGCCGCCGGTGTACTGCATGGCGCGGAGGGTGCCGAGACCCCAGACGACGCTGGAGCAGAGGTTGAGCATCTCGCCCCGGTAGGCACCGGTGAAGTCGAGGCGCTTCTCGACGATCTTCTCGCCGGTCTTGCCCTCCTTGGCGCGACGCTCGTCGATGACCGCCTGGTCGATCGAGTACTTGATCATGAGCTTCGACGCGGCCTCGAGGAGCGCCTGTGCTTCCTCGGGGGTCGTGCTCTCCGCCTTAGCGAGAAGCTGGGCGATGAGGTCGATCTTCTTTTCGGACATGTTAGCCTCCTCAGGCTCTGGTGTGTTGGTAAGTTCAAGTTTAGCACGGGGTTGAGGTTGAGCGCAAACCCAAACTCAACCCCACGCTAAACCCTACTGCCCGTGCTTCTCGATGTAGTCGAACACCGACTGGAGGTCGGGCTCAGCTGCGACCGTGTAGTCACTGATGAGGTCCCACTCGTTGCCGCGGACCAGCATGACCCAGTCGTCGTTCTCGGTGAACAGCCAGGACATGTCCAGGTTGAACACCTGCTCGAGCATCTCCCGCTCGTTCTTGACCGGGACGTACTCGCCACCGTCGTAGACCTTCACGACGGGGTTGCCCGCAGCACGCAGAGCGCGGTAGACCTTGCGGGTCAGCTTAGCCTCGATGGGCGATGCCGCGATGGCCTCGTCGATGAAGGTCTTGAAGTCGAAGGTGCTGGTCATGATTGCCTCCTCAGGCGTGGTGTGTTGGTACTTAGAACTTTACCTCAACCCGTCCTGGAGCGCAAACCCTTCTTCGAACTTTTCTTCACCGGCTTCGCAGCAGGCACGTCGGTCACCGATGAGGCCAGCAGGTGCCTCTTGAGGCCGATGTAGTCCAGGTCCTCGTGGGCTTCCACCGCAGCATCCAGCTCCATGAGGCAGTGGATAGACAGCTCGATCTGCCTGTCCGTCGAGGCGTTCTTGCCTGCGTGCTTGCGCATGTTCTGGAGCTTGTGATACTCGTCAGTCCGGATCGCGTGGATGGCCACACGGAGAGCGTCGTGGGTACGCTCCTCTACATCCGGCGTCTGGGCGTCCAGGACCAGGTCGATGACCTCGATCATGGTCAGCAGGTGTGCCCGCTTGTCCGCATTCACGACTGACGGATCACAGTCGCCTCATGCTGGATCGTCGCACCGCCTTCGCGGCCCTGATAGACGTACCACGAAGCCAGGTCCCGGCCTGCCTCGTTCGCGTACCTGATTCCCGCTTCCGCAGCGTCCTCGCAGTGTGAGCAGTCGGGGTGCTTCTGCTTGACGGTCCAGCTTTCGGCCATGCTGTTCTCCTGTAGTTGTGACGCGGTCCCCCGAATGGGCCGCGCTGCCATCTTAGCGCATCGTGTGGCCTGGGCACAAGTAGATTATCCACCCTCCGGGTCCTTTTTAGGTAAACGCGCGCTCGCGCCTAAATGAAGATAAAAACACCTCTAGCGAACCCGAGCTACTCCGAAGGAGTAAGCGAGGGGAGAGATGGCAGGGGCAACAACAGCTTCGCCCCGCAGGCCGACTAACACGCTCGGCTGCTCTCCCGCACCGTACCCTCGCTCACGCCTCCGGCGCGCTCGGGCACGATGACGCAGTCCGGCGGACCGTCTAGGTTGCCCGCGTGTCTCGCTGCTGGCTGGGAGGTACAGTCGGGCTTGCTCATGCCTGGGTGCTGCGGTATACTTGGCACATGCCCAGCCTGTACCCCAACAGTGGTGTCTGCACTCAGCTGATTCACAGCGGAGTCCGCACACACTCGAGGATGCTCGACCTCGACCTTCCGGTGTCCCTGACAACTCCCGGTGGCGAGGTGTTCGTGTGGTCAGAGGGTGACATGAAGTACCTCAGCGAGTTGGATGGGACCCGCTCGCTGAACCTCGAGTCCGGGATAGTGAGCATCCTTCGGCCGGATGCTCGGTGGGACATCTCGGACTCGAGCTAATGGGGGGAGTCCGGTTCCGGGACATTCTGGGGCTTGTGCCGGGACCGGACTTCAGGCAAGGTTGTAGATGTACGGTTCCACCATCACACCATCAAGGAGCGCAACATGGAAACTCAGACCCTCGGCAGAGGACTGGACGCATTGATCCCGGGAGACGATACCCGACGCGTCCAGCTCCTGCCCGACCAGAACACGAAGCAGGTGGCTCAGTTCCGGGTTCGCGCAACGTGGCGCGTGCTCGACACTCAGTTCGGCGAGGCTCGGCTTTCGCTGAAGGACCCGCTGGCAGAGAAGTGGATGCCGCTGACGGGCATGCCGCTTCTTGTGGCCAGGCGCTTCAGCGGGAAGGACGACTCCCGTGAGGCTCCCGAGTTGTCGATGGTGGCGCTCCTCCGTCGGCAGCTCGGGGCAGACCAGATGGTTCACGTGCTGCGGTTGAGCGGCCAGGAGGAACGGGTCGGTGACGGCGTCACGGACTATCGCTACTGGGCTTGCCTGGCGGCTCCGCTGACCGTGGCTCTGGCTCGCCGGGACGACGGCTCGGTCTCAGTCATCGGAGTGTAGCACACTCGCAGGTCCTACTCTGAGTAGGGCCAACTGAATAGCCACGTAGGACCGCCTGTTTCCCGTTTGCGCGGGTCTCGGGCGGTCCGCTATGCTTGTCTGCATGCCCAGCCAGACGAGCCAGCCGCGTGGAACCGGTGATCGGCGCTGTCAGGCACTTACCACGAGCGGGTCCCGGTGCCGTCGCGCAGCAGTCGCCGGTTTGACCGTGTGTAAGAGTCATGGTGGTGGCACGGCTGCCAGTCTCCGAGCGAGCAAGCGAGCCCAGGTCTCAGACCAGGCAGTGACCTTGTGGGGCATCAGCTCGGAGGCTGGCAGCATCTCTATCGTTGATGAGCTGACCAAGCTCGCGCGGAACAAGCTGACGGACATCCTCGCTCTCCGCATCGAGCTCGGCATCGATCCGAACAAGCACATTGGCACGCTGCTCGAGACCTCTGTCGTGGTTGACTACGACATCGAAGGAACGGTGCAGTCGAAGTCCGGAACGCAGAAGACCAGGACGCGTCGCAGTGGTGTCTCGCCGTGGGTCCAGGAGCTGCACAAGGCAGAGATGGAGTTCCTCCAGATCGCACGCCTGCTCCACGAGGTCCAGGGTGGCACGGACGAGGTCGACGTCAAGCGCCTGCGTATCCAGACGGCTCGCGAGACGGCTCGTCTGCTCAAGGCGTTCCCTGGTCTTCCGGTTGACGAGGTCGTCGCCGAGGTCAGTAAGGCTGCATCGTGAGCACGTCGCTTCTGGACTCCGAGTTCAAGGAGTACACGTTCGAGGAGGTCGAGGCTGACTTCACGACGTTCTGCCTGGCGTCCGGCATCCGCGAATCGGCACTTACCGAGGCTCTCACGCTCTCGATGCCCGACGATGCACTGGACACTCCTCTCGGCTGTGTGGCCTACTCCACGCCTCCTCAGGAAGGGAAGACCACGTGGATCGTCCATTACATCGCCTGGCAGCTCGTCCGGAATCCGTGGCTGAAGGTGGTCTACGCGACGTACAGCCAGGCACGTGCGAACGCAGTGTCTCGGCAGGTCCGAGGGCTGGTGCGGCAGTGGACTCCGCTCGCAGCAGGATCGTCTAACGTCCAGCGCTGGGAGACCAAGGAAGGTGGAGGCCTGCTTGCTGCGGGTCGAGGTTCCGCCATGACGGGCTTCCGCTCTGACTTCACGGTCATCGACGACCCCATCAAGGACATGCAGGAGGCTCAGTCCGAGCTCATCCGCGAAACGACTGTCGACTGGTTCAGCTCCGTGGTGCTCACCCGTATGAGCAACCTGAGCCAGATCGTCGTGATCTGTACCCGCTGGCACAAGGACGACCTCATCGCTCACGTGGTGAAGTCCTTGGACGCGGAGTACATCAATATCCCCGCACAGGCATCGCATGACGACGATGTTCTGGATCGCAAGATCGGGGAATGGCTCCCGTCAGTGCAGAACCGCTCTGAGAAGTCCTGGCAGCTCATCAAGGCCGCTGTCGGTACTTACGTGTGGCAGGCACTCTATCAGGGTGACCCTCAGGTCACTGGCGGGAGCTACCTTAACGTCGACAAGATCGATGTCATCCCGGCCGAGTCGGTCATCTACCAGGATCAGCGCACAGGCAGCTTCCTCACGCTGGACCGCGCTCTGGTCATCCAGTCCTGGGACCTTACCTTCGGCGACATCGACACCAGCGGCAAGCGTCGCAAGACAGACGGCTCGTATGTGGCCGGTCACGTCTACGTGGTCATCGGGGGTACTAAGTGGATCCTTGTGGACCGCGTGCATGAGCGCCTGACCTTCACTGAGTCGGTGTCTGCCGTGCTGCGGATGAGCGCCAAGTGGCCTCAGACGAGCCGCATCTACGTCGAGAAGAAGGCCAACGGGGCAGCCATGCTGAACACCCTTCGCAAGAGGGCCGCGCTGATCAAGCCGGTCGAGCCAGGCGGCAGCAAGGAAGTCCGGGCACTGGCAGCTCAGCCCACGGTGGACCAGGGCAACGTCGCTTGGCTGGACACGGTCTACGACGAGCGCATGGCTCAGGAGTTCAGGGACTTCCCCTTCGGCAAGCACGACGACGATGTCGACGCGTTCACGCAGGCCGTCAACAACGGCAAGCAGGACTACTTCCGGATGGGCAACTAGGGGTGACCAACAGATTGTTGGAGCCAGAAAGGAAGGGCAACATGGCAGAGTACCATCTCATCGGACAGCAGAACTCCGGTGTCAATGCCAACTTCTACACGTATCGCCCGGTGTTCGGCGCGATCTACTTCCGCTTCACGGACATCGACATCAGCGGGTTCCAGTGGAGCACCGCCTCGTCGATCGTCCGGATGTGGAACCGCAGCCAGGCTCAGGTCGGTGCGGGGACGGTCTCGCGGACGTGGGGTCAGCCGGGCAACTGGGTGTACATGTTCTCGTACGGCAACAACAGCCAGGCGATCGACATCCGGATGGGCGTCGACTCGTTCTACGTGAACCCCTACAACCCGAACCAGTTCACGACCTGGAAGGGTGACATCCTGTACGGGTGATCCATCCGGGGTCCAGTCGCTTAGTGTGGCTGGACCCCTCCTCCAACACCAGGCCACACTCGATAAGAAAGGACCCAGGCCATGACCGAGATGACAAAGCTCCAGAGCCACCTGCTCCTCCAGAAGAGCCCGACGTACACGTCGTACTACAACGGCAAGATGTCGTTCAAGCTGGCCGGTGCGGCCTGGAACACCTACGTCGAGGAAGCGTTCCCCGGCCTCAAGGACCAGAACACCAGCGAGAACATCTTCAAGGCGGTGATCGACCTCTACGCCGAGAGCCTGATCCCCATGCCCGAGGAGCTGAAGCCCTTCGCCCAGACCCTCGTGCCCCTGCTCTGCCGTGGAGCGGCTCCTGTCTTGGTGCTGCGGGATGGCACGGCCAGCTTCCCCGAGCACTTCGAGATGATGAGCGACGGCAGCTTCAGCATCGCAGCTATCTTCACCCGGAACCTCAAGGAGATGCAGGACAACGTCGTCTTCGCAGACAGCGATGGCAACACCAGCCTCTACAAGAAGGACATCCCCGAGGACTTCGGCCCTGCCACGACCGAGGGCTACACGCACCACGAGGACACCACGGGCAACACACTCTTCCGCTTCGCCCTGGACGACAAGGGCTTCGGGGCAACCCTGGCAGCACTCCAGGACCGCTTCAACCACTCGATCCTGGACCAGACCGTGGTGGCCGAGATGTACGCTCGCCCCTTCTGGTACCTGCTGAACGTCGAGATGCCTCCCGTGAACCCCTTCCTGCCTGCCACCAAGGACGCAGTCGACGAGGCCCTCAAGGAGCGCAAGGACAGCTCGGCACCCCGCATCTTCACCAGCAGCAGCGAGGGTCCCTTCGGCCAGCTCGAGCCTCCCACCATCGGGGACATGATCGCCTACCACGACAGCATCGTGGACAAGGTGCCTCAGTCCTTCGGCATCCCGGCTCACTACTTCAAGCCTGGCAGCGGTGTCCCGCCGACTGGTGTGGCCCTGAAGGTCCTGACGAAGCGCTTCTCGACCAAGGTCAGCCGCATGCGCGACGACATCCTCCCGACCCTCGAGGACCTGGCAGACCTGCTCGGTGTCGAGAAGACCAAGGAGGTCATCGAGCCGACCGGCAAGAAGGAAGAGCAGGCCGACAGCCAGACCCCCGAGGGCGAGGTCATCGAGGTCCAGGAGGAGGAGCCGGAAGTGACCTACGAGTACGAGTTCTGGGGCGAGTCCGACGACCTCCTCCAGGAGGCCCTGGACGCCCACGGTGTCGCGCTCACGACGATGGGCTACCCGCTCAAGTACATCGCCTCTGTTGTGACCCCTGGCGTCGACCTGGAGGACTACGAGGAGGAAGAGGAGGGTGGCCTGCCTGCCACGGGCAACCCCGGCGAGCCGACCGACATGACCGCGATGGGCCAGCCTGGCCTCGTGGCAACCCCCGGTCAGGTCGCAGCCTACGGTGCGAACCCCGGACAGAAGGCGAAGGTGAGCTGAGATGGGCACGGTCCCTACCGGCAAGCTCGAGCGTGAGCTGCGGAAGCTGTACGTGAGCTGGGTGGCTGGCCTGCCCTCTCACGAGGATGACATGGAGGCGTACATCGCAACCTTCCGTCGCCGCAGCACTGCACTCATCGCTCGGCTCGGTGGGGACATCGCTCGCCTGGGCAGCCACTTCGCTGACTTCCCTGCTCCCAAGGAACTCGAGCTGTCGCCCTACGCAGGGAAGGTCTACGACGAGATGCAGCTCGCGGCCGTCCGTGCTGGTGTGGCCTCGGGACTCCAGGCGACGGACATGGCACGGGCCATGCTGCGGGCAGGGCTGGAGCGGAGCTTCTACAAGCTGAACCGTCTGGCCCGCACCGAGACCGTCTCGGCCTACTGGAAGAACCAGTGGGACAGCACTCGGGGTCTGGACCTGGTCCTGCTCTGGAGCGTCGAGTTCGGCCCGAGGACTTGTGCCTGGTGCAAGGAGAGGGACGGCCTGGTCGTCGAGTACTCCAGCATCAGGGATCACCCGAACGGTCGCTGCACCCTGCTCCCGACCCTGCCCCAGAACGTCAAGTACAAGGGGTCCATCGCCTCAGATGGGACCATCTTCTGGGACCCTGGGTTCGAGCGTCGGGCAGCACGCATGGCCACACAGAGCCAGACCGCCTCTCAGCCGTCGCAGGGGTCGGCAAAACGCACCCAGCAGACCCAGCCCATAGCCCCGGCCACCCTGGCGAGCCAGCAGGAGGGCAAGCGGGCCGCAACGACCTACGTGGCAACGGCTCCCGATGGGACCACCTTCAGCCGCACCAGCGTCCGGGACTACTCCTGGGCGAACCTCTACTTCGCTGAGGGCCGCTGGCAGCTTAGCCAGATGACCACCAGCAGGATCAGCGCGGAGAACTTCGAAGCACGACTGAGTGCCAAGAAGCTGCGTAACGTACTCGTGCCCCTGGCACGACTGTAAGCTTCCAAGGAGGAAGATCGGGTTCCTAGCACCGCTAGGCGACTCGCCGAGAAAGAACCGGGGCTTGCTTCCGCAGGTCTCATACGCTAAACTACAGGAAGGCGGACGAAATGTCTACCGAATCGCAGGAAAACGGCACCACCGACGAAACGTCGGGTCAGGAGCCGCAGGATCAGCAGCAGCAGGGCACCACTCCCGAAACGGGAGCCAACGGAGGCCAGCAGCAGCAGACCGAACCCCAGGAGCCGGTCAAGCTCCCGGACGACCACCCTCTGGTCAAGTCCCTCGGTGCCTACAAGGGCCAGATCGCCACTCTCAAGTCGGAGATGGCCGAGCTGCGTGCCAAGTCGGGTCAGGTGACCAAGCTCGAGGAGGAGTTGGGCAAGCGCCCGACCACGGAAGCCCTGGAGACGCTCCAGACGCGCTACGACCGGCTCGAGTCCTTCCTCCTGGAAGCAGGCGGACCCATCTCCAAGGCGCTCGACAGCCGTACCTTCACCAAGGACCTGTTCGAGACCGACAAGGATGTGGCCGACCTCGTGAAGGACTGGCACAAGGCGAACCCCTCCGCCACGTCCTCGGCCCTCAGCACGGGACCCGCAGGCGAGACCGGCAAGGGCAAGCACGACCCCAACGACCTCATCCGCGCAGCATTCCGCGGAACGAAGTAATCCACCTATCGGCCTTCGGGCCAGAAAGGAGTCAGTCACATGGCTGACATCTCCCGGGCCGATGCACTGGCCCTCCTGGCGACCCAGGAACTCGATTCGATCATCAAGCCGGAGACCTCCGGTTCGGCCGCGCTCGGCGCGTTCCGTTCCATCCGGATGTCGGCCGGTACGGTCTCGATGCCCGTCCTCGCGGCCCTCCCGACCGCTGGCTGGGTGACGGACGACACGTCCGGCGCGGCCACGGGCACCAAGCCCACGTCGAAGGTCTCCTGGACCGGCAAGAACCTCGTCGCGGAGGAGATCGCGGTGATCGTGCCCGTGCACGAGAACACCATCGCGGATACCCGCTTCGACATCTGGGGCGAGGTCCGCCCGCTGGTGTCGCAGGAGTTCGGTCGCGTCCTCGACGAGGCGGTCTTCTTCGGCGTCAACAAGCCCGCGACCTGGCTCGACCCGGCCCTCATCCCCGGTGCGATCGCCGCAGGCAACACCATCGCGGACGGCACGGGCATCGACCTCGCCGACGACATCAACGAGGCCTTCGGCTTCGTCGAGGACGACGAGTTCGACGTCAACGTGGCCTTCACCGGTCGCTTCCTGCGTCGCCGCCTGCGGGGTCTCCGTGACGCCGACAACGCGCCGATCTACCTCGACGGTGTCCGCTCGGACAACCGGACCGCGGAGATCTACGGCCAGGACCTGATGTACGTCGGCAACCGGTCGTGGGACCGCGACACCGCTGTGCTCCTGGCGGGCGACCGCTCGAAGGTGCTGCTCGGCATCCGTGAGGATGTCCAGGTCAAGCTCCTGACGGAGGCCACCATCGGCGGCATCAACCTCGCCGAGAAGGACATGGTCGCGCTGCGGTTCAAGTTCCGTGTGGCCTACTCGACCGCCTTCTCGACCGCTGGCGGAGAGGTCACGGACTACCCGTTCGCCGTCATCACGCCGGACGTGACCCCGTGAGCCGGGTGACCCAGGCTGAGTGGGACGCTCAGCGTCGGGAGGCGAAGGCGAAGGCAGCGGAGCAGTTCGAGGCCAGCAAGACGGCAGCCCTCAAGCGTCTCGTCGACGAGCGAGGCGAAGCCAAGGCAGCTGAGCTCGCCGGTGCGAACGCGATCAAGGCAGTGAAGGCCGCTTCGGCCGCTGAAGCCGTCGAGGTCGAGACCCCCGAGGTCCTCGAGGCCAGCGGGCAGGCACCGGACGACCAGTCCGAGTGACAACTCCAAGAGGGGCAGGGTAGGCGGGTCCTGCTCTGCCCCTCTTGTCAGACAAAGAAGGAATCCAGCATGGCAAACTTCATCGCAAACGTCGTCTTGAACGGGGGTTGGGGTGCTCACGAGAACGCTCGTTCCATCAAGCACTACTACACCTGGCGCAAGATGGTCGCCGGTTCCAACAAGATCACACTGAACTGGGTCACCAGTCAGTTCAACCGGACGGGTCTCTGCTCGCACTGGCAGAACCTGCCCTACGCGGTCACCGTCTACCTCCGGAACAGCGCTGGCAGCATCGTGTCCAGTGTCACCTTCAACGACGAGCAGCAGGGTGTCGCGAAGTACCTCACGGTCCCGGCCACGGGCAACTACGCGTACAGCTTCGAGCTCTGGCACCCCGGCGACCCGATCGCCACTCCGTACCACCAGGACCACGCGGAGCAGTACTACATGCCGAGCTTCCAGTTCGCGTCGCAGTTCACGTCGAACACCGACTGAACCGGCCACATCAAGGAGAGATGACAACCATGGATGAGCTGAACGCGCTGCTGCAGAACCTTCCCGGCTTCGCGCTCCTGACGGAGACGCAGAAGCAGGCGGCTCTCACTGGCGCACAGGTCCCCGACAGCTTCGGCATCTGGCCGGGCGAAGAGGGCTACGAGGTGACGTATGACGTCTACTTCGCAGCACTCACGCTGATCGGATTCCTGATGGCTCAGCCCGTGGTTCGTCAGACCTCCAGCGAGGGTACGTCAGTCGCAGTTGACGCTCCCGACTGGCGTGCCCTCGCAGCCTACTACCGCTCGCAGAGCGTCATCTGCGGAGCCACGGGGAACGGTGTTCTCCAGCGGGTCACGATCCCCGACACGGCTCACGTCCGCAAGACTCCCATGGAAGGATACGGTCATGGTTACGGCGATGTCGACACAGACCTTAGCTGAATCCTCCCGCCTGCTGGAGCTGGTCCTCATGGACACCATCCAGATCATGGACGTGGGAGAGCCTGTCACCGTGGGTCACAACGTCACCCGCAGTCTGACCCCCGTGGGCGAGCCTGTCCCCGGCCTGGTGCAGACGACCACCCTGGCGAACGCAGCAGAGTCCCGTGTCGAGAACACGTACTCGGTCAAGGTCCGCCAGGGCACTCAGATTTCCGCAGGGCAGGCCATCAAGGTCCTCGCCTGCGTCCAGGAGCCCAGCCTCGTCGGCAAGGTGCTCCTCCTCGACAAGTTCAGCCAGAACGGTCTGGCGCTGATCCGCAAGGGTGTGGCCAGCGACGCGACCGTCGTCAACCAGGAAGGGAAGGAGGCACTCGCATGAGCATCACGATGGGCCAGCTCGCTACCCGCTACGCGAAGGCCTCCGGCAAGCCTGTCGGCAGCACCGAGCTTCGCCGTCTCGCCCAGGTCGGCGTCGGCATCATGAAGAAGGAAATCCAGAACGTCCACGCTGTGGACACTGGCACGATGCTGAACAGCACCACGGCCGAGACCGCAGGCAAGGACACCTACCTCATCGGCCCGACCGTCAACTACGCGGTCTATGTGGCTCGGGGAACCTCCCGCGTGGCAGCACGGCCCTTCGACCTCACCGCAGCACGCCTCCTCCGCAGTCAGGTCGCCGACATGGGCTTCGACCCGGACAGTCTGGGGATTTGATCATGGTCAGCATGAGCGACATCAGCGACGTGGTTCGGGCAGCAGGCGTCACCGTGTATGACGGGTACGCGCCGACGAATGCGAAGGTTCCCTACGTGGTGAACCGGCCTCTGATCATCGATCACGAGAACGTAGCCCTGAACGGGTCGGCCCTGGACTGGGACAATCAGTTCGCGCTCTACGCAGCAGGCGGGAGTGTCGAGGCCAGCTTCAATCTTGCCAAGGACGTCGTCATTGCCGCCCAGGGTAAGCGGGTCGCGGGATCCACCCTCGACACCAGCATGGGATACGTAGGAGCCGCAGTCGAGGGTCACTACGAGTCCCAGGTGACCATCCAGCTCACTACAGGAGGAATCTCATGAGCGACATCAAGCCCAGCTCCCACGGCATCGTCGTGGAGCTCAAGGAGAGCGGCATCCACTTCGCCCTCTCCGACCAGAACTACAACCCGAAGCTCCACCGTAAGGTGCGAGACCTGAAGGTCGGGGAGTCGGTGCGCACCTACGTGCCCCGCATGCCCGAGCCCATCTCCGAGGTCGTCGAGAAGTCGACCCCGGCACCGCGGACCCAGCCGGGTACCGAGGACTCCAAGTAAGGAAGGAAGAGGATATGCCTCTCACTCAGTGGAACCCGGCCACGCAGATCAGCCGGGGCAACGTCGCGGTCGGTGTGGCTCCGGCCATCATCGACATCAACTCGCCGAAGCTGGCCGAGATCGACGCAGGCATCGGCCTGGACTGCTCGATCACGACCATGAACGGCACGTCCAGCACCGACAGCGAGTCGATCGACTGGCTCTGCGACCCGGCCAGCGAGCAGCTCCCCGGCAGCACGACGCACAGCATCGACGACCTTCTCATCAAGGCCACGGGCCAGGATGACGAGGACCTCATCAACGGTCTCAACATCGGCGATGTCGTGTACATCTGGCGTCGCGATGGCCTGGCCCACGAGACTGCCCCGACCACGGGTCAGTTCGTCTGGGTCTGGAAGGTCATCATCACCTCGATCGATCCCGCGGAGGCGAACAACACGTTCGTCGCGATCACGGCACACGTGACTGTGCTGGCCCGTTCCCAGAAGCCGGTCGCCATCGCGGCTGCGTAAGCCCCGGCCACATCCAAGGAGGATACAGAAATGTCATTCAGCAGCTACGAAGAGCTCATGCAGGCAGTCGAGGAGCGTCGTCAGGACGTGCTCACCCTCGAGGTCGACCTCGGGGCCAAGTACTCCCCGGAGTACGAGGCAGCCAAGCAGGAGCTTCTCCAGGCGAAGGCCATGAGCACCATCGCTGGGGGTTTCCTCAGTGACAACATCACCCAGCTCGAGGACAAGGTGGAGGCCCTCAAGCCTCCGCAGCGCCTCATCTGGGTGCAGTACTCGAAGCTGGAGCTGGCGGAGTGGAGCATGCTCATGAAGCAGAGCAACCTCACCCCGCTGGAGCAGTACGAGAAGGTGCTCCCGAAGGTGTTCCTGGGCCTCTACGGCCAGGACCCCGTCAAGCCGGATGACTGGGACGAGACCCACGACGACGAGTGGATCAAGCCCGAGCCGCTGGTCACGACCGGTGCTTCTGTATCCTCCAAGGGTGGCCCGCAGGCCATCGTAGGTGGCGCACAGCTCCACCAGCTCGTCAACGCGTTCATGAGCTGGCAGAACTCGTCGGGCGATGTCACGATCCGCCCTACGAAATCGGGCCGCGTCTAGCACTCCTGCTGGACATGGCCCTGGTGTCGGGACGGTCCCCGGTTCGCCTCCTTGACGAGGACCGGCCCGACACCTGGACAGAGATAGACCTCGAGGTCGTCTCGCAGTGGAAGTCACTCAAGGAGACCAAGTGCCCCGGATGCGGCAGGCCGCTTTCGCAGCACCTTCACAACTCAAGACTCGGTCGGGAAGAGACAGTCGAAGACTACACTGCCTGGAGCCTCGACTGCCCCGCGATGCAGGCCATCGCACACGGGCAGGAGATGTGGAGGAACCAGAACAAGGGTGCCATCGACTCCCACATGAAGGGCTCCGGCCCTGACCCCGGGATGGGCATCTACTGGCTCTCACAGGGCCAGGGTGAACGGCTCCCGACCCCCGAGTAAACCTCAGCTAGAAAGGAGACGACAATGGCAGCTGATAACGACGTCCGGATCAAGCTCTCGCTTGACGGAGCCAGCGATGTCCAGAAGGGACTCGCCGGTGTCGGTGACGAAGCTGGCAAGGCCGACTCCAAGCTGGGTGGCATGGTCAGTGGCGGACTCAAGGGTGCTGGTGTGGCCCTGGCTGGGTTCGCCACTGCGGCCGTCGCCGCTGGTGGAGCGCTCACCGTCGGCGTGGTCAACGCGTACGCAGCGTACGAGCAGAACGTCGGCGGTATCGAGACGATGTTCAAGAGCTCCGCTGGCAAGATGCAGCAGTACGCAGCTGACGCCTACAAGACCGCTGGCCTGAGCGCCAACGAGTACATGTCGCAGGTCACGAGCTTCTCCGCAGCGCTCCTCCAGGGTCTGGGTGGAGACACCGAGGCCGCTGCTGATGTGGCCAACACGGCGATGGTCGACATGAGCGACAACGCCAACAAGTTCGGCAGCAACATCGGCGACATCCAGAACGCTTACCAGGGCTTCGCGAAGCAGAACTTCACGATGCTCGACAACCTGAAGCTCGGCTACGGTGGAACCCGTGAGGAGATGGCCCGCCTGGTCAACGACTCCGGGGTCATGGGCGACAGCTTCGAGGCTACGGCCTCCAACCTCGACGAAGTCTCGTTCGACAAGATCATCGCCGCGATCCACACCGTCCAGGACGAGATGGGCATCGCTGGCACGACCGCCAAGGAAGCCACCGAGACCATCAGTGGCTCGGTCGGCATGCTCAAGGGTGCCTTCGACAACCTGCTCATCGGCCTCGGTTCCGCCGACGCTGATGTGGCTAAGCTGGCAGGCGACGTGATCGACTCGCTGGAGCTGGTCATCACCAACGTCACCCCCGTCATCGAGAACATCGGTGCCAACATCGCCACGCTCGGTCCCAAGCTCGGCGAGATGATGGGGTCGCTGGTAGGTGCTATCGCCTCGGCCATCCCTGCCATGCTGGACGCAGGCGTCGCCCTCATCGGTGGCCTGCTGACCGGCATCACCACGGCTCTCCCCAGTCTCATCACCGCGCTCGTGCCTGGCCTCATCCAGCTCGTGCAGACGCTGGCGGAGCTGGGTCCTCAGCTGATCACCGCAGGCGTGCAGGCGATCGTCGCACTGGCCACGGGCATCGGGCAGGCGCTCCCGACCCTGATCCCGCTGCTGGTCAACGGGGTCATCAGCATGATCGGTGCCCTGATCGGCGCTCTGCCCATGCTGCTCGACGCAGGCATCCAGCTCCTCCAGGGTCTGATGCAGGGCATCCTCACGGCCATCCCTCAGCTTGTGGCCATGCTCCCGACCATCATCAGTGCCATCGTGAACTTCATCGTGACCGGTGTGCCGATGCTGCTGGACGCAGCGGTACAGCTCTTCAATGGCATCATCCAGGCCATGCCCACGATCATCACTCAGGTGGTCGCGGTGCTCCCGACGCTGATCGACGCTATCATCAACGCGGTGCTGGGTGCCATCCCGCTCCTCATCGACGCAGGCATCAAGCTCATCGTGAGCCTGGTGCAGAACCTGCCTGCCATCATCACGGCCATCGTCGGTGCGATCCCCAAGATCATCACCTCGCTGATCTCGGCCATCCTGAACAACATCCCGATGCTGATCAACGCTGGCATCAAGCTCATCACGTCGCTGATCGGTGCCCTGCCCCAGATCATCGGCACCATCGTGGGAGCCATCCCTCAGATCATCGGTGGCATCATCGGTGCCATCCTGGGTGCAGTGCCCCAGCTCGCACGGGTCGGCCTCCAGCTGATCCAGGGCCTCTGGCGAGGCATCTCGGATGCTGCGGGCTGGCTGATGGGCAAGATCGGCGGGTTCGTCAATCAGGTGATGGGCGGCATCAAGGACTTCTTCGGCATCAAGTCGCCCTCGAGGCGGATGCAGAAGGAGGTCGGTGTGCAGCTTCCGGCCGGTGTCGGGGTCGGTGTCGTGGAGAACGAGGACGCAGCCCTCAAGCCCATCGACGACATGAACAAGAAGATCATGACCGAGGCCACCCTGACCCCGCTCTCGATCAAGTCCTCCGTGGCGCACAGCCTGACCTCCTCGTCCATGAGCGCGGTTCCGGCGAGCTACACGGCCACACCGAACGCGGCAGCAGGCACCCAGACGGTCATCATCAGCGGCCCTCTGGTCAGTGTGGCCGAGATGAGCGTCCGGGACGACCGCGACATCCGTACCCTTTCCACCCAGCTCAAGACGGACATGACCCGTGAGCTCCGAGCACAGGGAGTCCTCGCATGAGCTTCAAACTCGGCACCTTCGACACCAACGACATCGACGGCTTCAAGGCCATCCTGACCGAGTGGCCCATGCTCCCGGTCGAGCTTCAGCTGGACAGCCTGCCCGCAGGCGACGGAAGCCTGTTCTACCGTGCCCGTATGACGGAGACGGAATGGGTGTTCAACCTCGAGCTGACTGGCACCGACGTGGCAGACGTGCTGGCCACGGCCAACCTCATCTCGGCTCAGCTGAACCCGCTGCTCCAGGGTGGCCCGCAGGACTTCACCCCGAACGCCATGGACCCGTTCATCTGGCAGGGTGTCCTTGGAGCGCCCATCAAGTGGGAGAGGGACAAGGTCATCTGGTTCGCCCAGGACGGGGTCTGCCGCCTGGTCGGCAGCGCAACCGTAACCACGCCCAACCCCTACGGGTACGCTGTTGGCGAGCCAGTGGTCCTCTCAGGCGACGGGGAGATGGACCTGGTCGGCAGCGGCAACACCACGTTTTACCCCGTGCTTGAGTTCCGCGGAGTTTTGTCGGCCGCGCAGACCCTGGCAGTCGGGCCGGTTGAGGTATCTGGACCGCTGACCGCAGCACAGACCCTGGTGCTCGACTTCGAGGCCATGGACTTCTACATCAAGACCACAGCGACCGGGGCACGTGTCCGTAACGTGGCCGACCGCTTCATCACCTTCGAGCGCCTCGAGGGTGTCGCACTGTCCCTGCCCGTGAGCATCTCCGGTGGCACCTTCACCGAGATCAAGGGCACCGTACCCTCGAGGAGAATCTGATGGCTGAGTACTCTCGCGCCACCAGTCGGGGTGACTGGACTGGCGAATGGGATCCGGATGCAGTCACTCAGGTGCTGCTCCGGATGGACTCGTTCGTCGGCTCTGAGATCGACCGACCCACGCCTGACGCATCCGGCAAGGACCGTGCTGCGACCGTCATCAAGTACGGAGGCACGTCGGCTGTCGCCGTGGCTGACCGCTGGGGCACTGGCCTGCGGATCAACAACCTCGGGGTCTCCGAGCAGTCGTACGTCCACGTCGAGAACGAGGGAGCGCTCTGGCCGACCTCTGGCTCGGTCATGGTCGGTGCCTGGTACAACGGCAAGAACACTGAGCAGTGGTCCCCCGTGGTCTCGACCCGTGGGGGTGCCGAGGCTCCGCTGTTCCACCTGACCGTCAACCACTCCGCCGGTCCCAACGACCTGGTCAACTACCGCTTCTACAACAACGCAGGCGCTGAGGTTGTCAACAGCTACCTCTCCGGCTTCCAGATCACCCCGAACGAGTGGTTCTGGATCGGTGCGGTCATGGACGTCACGCTCGGCACGTGGTCGGTCTACGCGGTCAAGCTCAGCGACGGCAGCATGGCATCCGCCTCTGGTGTGGCCAGCCTGAACAACGCTTGCACGGCGGACCTGGTCGCTGGCTTCGGTCCGGCAGGCTTCTACACGCAGGGCATCCTGGACGAAGTCGTGGTCGTCTCGCCGTTCTCCGGCAACGCAGGCCAGTGGGCTCTCCGGAACCGTCTCGCCAACGGTGCTCTGGAGGCCACGGGTACCGACACCACCACGATCTCCGGCCGTGCCAGCGTTCGCCCCACGGCGACCCTCCCGGTCGTCTTGCAGTCGCGTGCCATGCCCGCAGCATGGGGCACCGACATCCCCCAGCTCGGCGTCAACGGGCTGGGTGCAACCGTCCGCTACCGTACGAGCAACAACCTGACAGCCTGGTCGGCGTGGAAGCCTGCGTCCGACATCACGACCGAGCCGAATGCAGCATGGATCCAGTACGAGGTCACCCTCGCAGCGCTCGACAGCTACGTCGACGAGATCCTCCTCAGCACGGCTCCCCCGGCGACCCCTCCCCTGCCCAGCACCCTCCCGGTCGAGCCGTTCTCCCTCGACCCGCTGCTGGCCATCCCCAGCGGGGGAGGGGTCTTCTTCCAGGACAAGCTCCTGAAGTGCAAGACCTTCGACAACAGCTCCAACGAGAGCACCCTCACGTTCGCTGTGTCGTGGGCCGATCCCAAGGCCACACTGATTGAGGCAGAGATGCCCATCCTGTTCAAGGGCCGTCGGTATGTGGCCCGAGCAGTCACGACCACCAAGGAGCGAGGCAAGGCTACTACTGAGGTCTACGCAGAGCGCATCTGGTACGACCTCCTGTACGCAGGCGACATCCCGGCACAGACCTGGAACGTGAGTGCCTTCGACGCGATCTCCAGCGTCCTGGCTGGCACCGACTGGTACGTCGGTCAGATCGACCCTGAAGGTGTCCTCGGCTGGGAGAGCGAGAAGGGCACCGTGCTCAGCACCCTCCAGCAGATCGCCAAGATCTACGGGGGTGACCTGGTCTTCGACGACAAGAACAAGTTCGTCCATCTGCTGGATCAGGGTGGCCGTGACCGGGGCACTTACTTCGACTACGTCAAGGGCATCACGTCGGCCAGCAAGCGGGAGGACACGACCAGCCTGGTCACCCGCATCTACGGTGTGAACGCCGACGGCCTGACCATCGCCCCTGCCAACGAGGGTGTCCCCTACGTGGAGGACTTCACGTGGACCACTGAGGTTCGCGAGAGCACCTACGACTTCAAGTCGGGTATGACCCCGCAGGCCATGATGAGGTTCCTGACCGCGTTCATCGCGCAGCGGGCTAAGCCGAACATCAGCTACGAGTACAAGGTGGCCGGTCTGGTCGACCGCGTAGACGAGATCGACCGGTTCGAGGTTCTCGACGTGGTGTTCGTCATGGACGAGGACTACGCACAGTCGGTCAAGTCCCGCGTAGTGCAGCTCGAGATCGACTACGTGGACCTTCGCAACAGCACGATCACCCTGGCGAACAAGCTCCGCAGCCTGGCCTCGAGCGACGAGTCCAGCGACCCTGGGGCACTGACCACGGGGCAGACGATCGACACTCGTGACATCTACCCGTTCAACCTTCTGCTGAACAGCCGTGGGGACAACGGGATGGCTCACTGGGCAGGCACGGGAGTCAGCGTCGTGGAGGGTGGAGCAACCGGTCGGTACAGCTTCGCGTTCGGGGCAGGCGGCGGAACCCTCCAGCAGACCGTCACCAGCGACAACCGGGACAGCTTCATCTTCTCCGCACAGGTCGACGCAGCCACCGAGGCATCGGTGCAGATCGAGGTCACCTTCCAGTACACCGATGGCACCACCGAGACCCAGATCCTGGAGCTGTGATGATTCGTCGAGTGCAGATCGCGAACCCTGCGAACTACAAGCAGACCCTCACCATCCACGTGAAGGTGACCACGACTGATCCTGCCGTGGAGGTGACCGATCTGCTGCTCCAGCCTGGTACCACGGCGACGAGCTGGGTGCCTGCGATCAGCGAGATGCCCTGGACCACGGGGGTCGTGTCATGAGCTTCGTCCGCACCTTCGGTCAGCTGAAGCCCAGCAAGCCGGTTCTCGGTGTGGCCGTGAAGATCACCACGGGGTCCAGTGCCAAGGTCACTGACATCCAGCTGAACCCTGGCTCCAGCCTGTTCTCCTGGTCGCCTATGGTGGCCGACCTGGGGCTGGTCTCGGCTCCCCGCTGGCGGTTCGTCAACGGCATGATCCAGTCGGACTACGACACGTGGATCGCTAGCGACGAGGACATTGCTAGCCCGTACCGGGGCGAATTTTACCCGGTCGGTCCCCAGGAGGTAAAGTGGGGCTTGCTGCACTTCGGCGAAGTCAGCTCAAAGACGAGCTTCGACGGTACGGACTACAGCATCACCACAGGGGCAGGCATCACGCCTCACCTGACGGCCAGGGCCGACCAGCGGCTGGACCTGGTCACGACAGGGCTCATGAGCGCCATTGTAGGCGTCAAGGGCATCAGTGTCGCTCCTGGCAACCCAGCACGCACCGACCTCGGTAGCGTGACCGCAGCGCACCCTCAGGGATGGAACAGGGTGTGGGCATTCCACGACACGTGGAGTGACGTACTCGCAGAACATGGAGCCTGGTAATGCCTCTCGTAGAGCCTGAAGCACCGGACTACGGTCCGCAGACGTTCACTGACCTCGCTGATGCCCTGGCCACACTGTACGCGAACGACGAGTTCCTCAAGGGCCTCATCGACGACATCGACCCGACCCCGACGGTCACGAAGGCGAACCTGAGCCTGGCAGCAGGCTACGGCAACAACTCCTCGTACGTCACCACGCGGGTCGTCAAGACCGGTCAGCAGGTCACCCTCGAGTGTGGCGTGATCACCTGCCCTGCCTCGTTCTCAGCAGGCACGTACAACACTCTCGGCACCGTGCCTGTCGGCTACCGGCCTGCGGACGGGAAGCACCGCATGGGAGTCGGCGCGCTGTTCACCAGCACGGCCATCGTCCCGGTCCAGTACCGGATCAACGGGGCTGACGGCACCATCAACTTCTACTCGGTGCCTGCGGTGACCGGTGCCACGTACATCATCCTCTCGCCCATCAACTGGGATGTGAACCCGTGAGCCACAAGGTAGTCCTCTGGCACAGCAACGCGACTGTGCGTACTGAGGGTGTCCTCGACCGCTACGGGGATGCCATCGACGATGTGCTCCTGGTGGCCTACGAGCTGAAGACCACGGGCCTCACCAACCTCAACATCCAGAACACGGTCGAGGCTGTCCGTGCCAAGTGGCCGAACATCCAGTGGTGGCTGACCATCCAGTGTTTCAGCTCCGCCGCCTGGAAGCTGCTCAACACCGACCCGACCTTCAAGGCCAGCATCCTGGCCCAGATGGACGCGATCTACGCGACCTACCCGTGGATCACTGGCATCGACCTCGACGCTGAGGGCTTCGGTAGCAACATGACCGTCGCAGAGGCGTACGCCGGATACAAGGTGCTCGGGGACCACGCAAGGACGCACGGCAAGCTCGTCAGCGCGGCTCTGCCCGCAGCAACCGAGGGCAACTTCAGCATCGGTGGGGAGAATTGGCTCGACTACGCGCTGTTCGGTGCCTACTTCGACCGTGTGGCCATCATGACCTACGACTTCGCCTGGTCGGGCAGTGCTCCGGGACCCATCGCTCCCCGATTCTGGATTCAGCAGGTGTATGACTGGACCGTCTCGGTCATCGACCCCGCGAAGGTGCTCATGGGCGTCCCTGCCTACGGGCAGAACTGGAGCATCCACGCTCCCATCGAGGACCTCCCTGGGTATCCGGGCTGGCCGTACCGGGGCAACTCCGGAGCGTACTACTGGTTCTGGTACATGACCACGGGGGTCTGGGGACCGATGGCCGGGGATGACGACCCGGTGGACTGGGACCAGACTCGGGCCAGCTGGCTCGTTTTTCGCGACAAGGAGACCAATTCCCCCTTCACCCTGATTGGGTGCTACTGGTGGGCTACGGCGATCCAGCGGACCGGCAGCAGCGGAATGGAGCTCGGTGAGTTCAACGGCCGGAGCTACTTCACTCGTTACGGGCAGGCCGCAGCAGACCCGGTAGGTGGCATGGCTGACCAGACGGTCGGCTCGCAGCACTTCACGCACACGGTCCGCCCCATTCAGGTGATCGACTCCAACGGCCAGTGGGCCAACAACGACGTTCACAACCTGACGTTCGAGGTCCTTCAGCGCGACCCACAGTCGGCCACCATCATGGATGACGACTGTGCTACCGCAGGCACCCTGGACATCTACTACAACGAGGCAGGCGGAGCCGACTGGACTCACTGGCGGCAGGGAGACCCGCTGCTCAACCCCCGTACCTACGGTCAGTTCCGCGTCGGGGGTGCTGGTCGCCTGTCTCTGACCAACATCGATGCAGGCGGTGAATTCCACGTGCAGGGCCGGTTCCAGCTCCCCGCAGCAGGCGGTCGTGCAGGCGTCTTCCACGGCTCCTACGAGGCCACGGTGGACCAGTGGGGCACCCTCATCCTGAGCCGCAACGGCACGACCCTGGCGACGACTGGGGTCTCTGCTCCGGGCCTCAGCGCGACCCCTGGCTCCGGCCGTGCGGTCATCGGCTTGCGGGTACGCGGGCAGCACGCTCGCGTGTACTACAGCCGGACTGAGGTTGATGTGCCCCTCGTCCTGGAGTACAACGACCCCTCGTATGTGGCCGGACGCAGCGGTATGGTCAGCATGAGCGGCTCGGCCTGGTTCGATCACGTCCGCTGGGGCGATGCCTGGTGGTACAACCCTCGTGAGGCGATCGACGTGCAGGTCGGCCCGTTCATGTTCTACGACGTGGGCCGCATCCCCCGCAGCAACGTCACGTGGGACGGCTTCAACCGCTTCAGGGTGAACACCGACGTGGAAGAGCGCACCACTCGCACCAAGGCAATCTCGAACGACTGGGCATACATCCACCTCAAGGGTGTCGGTATCGCCGCTGGCACGACGAGAGACCTCAAGATCATCCCCCGCGACATCGACTGCTGGGTAGGCACGACCTACCTGTGCGATCCGCAGGGTACAAGCCTGTCCCACTACGCAGACGCGGAGTACATGGCCCACAGCCGTGACATCGCTGACTCGGAATGGGGGTTGCAGGGCATCGCTGTCTGGCGACTCGGGCAGGAAGATGTAAGGTTCTGGGAACGGATCAAGAGTGGCCGTCTGGACCCGGCAAGCAGGATCCCCATCCTGTAATCAAGGCCACACCAAGAAGGAGAAACAACATGGGTACGAAGGCACTCAAGAACCATCCCGGTATGTGGCTGCGTGAAGACGCCGCCGATGCCATCAATGCCCTCGAGGACAAGCACGGTGTGATCCGCATCAACCGTGCGGGCGTCACCGAGGCACAGCAGCAGGAGATCATCGACAAGTGGGACCGGGGTGAGCGTGAAGGCCTCTTCCCGCCTGCCCGTCCGGCTCGGGAGTCGAACCACGTCAAGAACGGTGGCATCGCCGTCGACGTGTTCAACTACACCGACGACCGCGCGAAGCTGAACGAGTTCGGCTTCCAGTGGTACGGCAAGTCCGACCCGGTGCACTACACGTTCATCGGTCGCCCTGGTGGCTCGCAGTCCGGCCCGATCGGCTGGGTCACGGTCAACCGCTCGGTGCAGGACATCCAGCGCACGGTCGGTGCAGCGGTCGACGGTGTCTACGGTCCCGACACCACGGCGAAGGTCAAGGCGGCTCAGGCGTCGAAGGGTCTCACGGCCGACGGCATCTGGGGTCCCAAGACGGACGCCGCGTTCTTCCCGGCCGCAGGCAAGCCCAGCAGCAAGGCACACTGGGAGCTGACCTACAGCGACATCCAGGCCGCGCTCGTCCGCCACGGGTACAACCTGAAGGTCGACAACGTGTGGGGTCCCCTGAGCAGCAACGCGCTCGCGGACTTCCAGCGGAAGAACGGCCTGGTGGCGGACCGCATCGTCGGTGCAGCCACGTGGGACAAGCTCAACCGCTGATCGCCTAGCAAGGACCTCCAGGAAGGAGCCTCACGTGCTGGAGGCAGTCAAGACGATCATCGACTCTCTGATGCCGCTGTTCGTCGCAGTAGTTACCGTGGTCGGTGGCGTGATGGTCGCCAAGCTCAACAGTGTCCAGAAGCAGACGCAGGCCACTAGCGACAAGGTTGCCCAGGTCCAGAAGGACATCGTCACCAATCACGGCAGCAAGAACATCGGGGACGCAATAGATCGTCTCACCACTCATGTCAACGTCATGAGTGACAACCAGGATGACCTCATCAGGACGGTGAAGGGCATGCAGTCTCGAGATGAGGCGCTCGAGGCCCGCATGAACGCGACGGATCATATCCTCGCTCGGCTGGGGCATGCCCCTCGCCGTCCTATCCGGGGCTTCCGACTCTTCAGAAAGTAGAAACAATGGACATCGCCATCACGCTCGCAACCATCCCGGCCATCATCGCCGTCGTCACGCTCGCCAAGGACCTCGGCCTCCGCAGCACGTTCGCCCCGCTCCTCGCCATCGTGCTTGGTGTGGCCTTCGCGCTGTTCGACCTGTTCTCGCTCGGCGACTCGATCATCGGCACCCAGACCATCCTGCAGGCGCTCGCCGCTGGCGTCCTGCTGGGGCTGTCGGCCGCTGGCCTGTACGACGGTGCCAGGGCCATCGGCAGCAAGACGCCTGCGGCCACGGTGGTCGTGGAGGAGGACGTGGCTACCCGGCCTGCGACCCGCTCCCAGGACACCCTCCCCGGCATCTGAGCCAACAACCAGAAGGACCCCCGGCCGATTGGCTGGGGGTCCTTTGCTGTGCCCGTTACTGCTTGACCGGGAAGTGCATGTCCAGGTCGACCACGGCCACACCCAGGTCGGTCTCGAGACGGCCGCGAAGGTGGTCGACCCGGCGGATCCGGATGACCGTGGCCTCGTTGCCCTCGGGGTCGATGATCTCCATGCCGTGCTCGAGGTTCTCGGCCTTGACCTGACGGTAGGTTGCTCGTGCCATGATGCTCTCCTTGTGGTGAGTGGTGTGTCGGTACTTAGAAGTTTGCCTGACTGGGCGCTGGAGCGCAAGTCCTACTTCCGTACCAGGCGGGAGACGGCCTTGCTGCCAACCCATCCGGACAGCTTCACGTTCTGCGACTCCACGCGGACGAGCTGCTTCTTCTGCAGGGACGTGATGACGCGGACCTGAGCAGCGGTCGCCCGCTTGCCGTTGATCAGCCAGACGGAACCCCCGTCACGGTCGTAGCCCCGGCGGACGACAACGCTGTCGATGGTCTCGAGCATCTTCTGCTGCGGGAGGGTGAGGTCCATGATGTGCTCCTTAGAGGTTGTGAGAGGTCTGGCGCTCGACGTAGTCGTACTCGCCGTTCTTGCCGTTGGGGTAGGTCTCGATCCACTTGTCCGCCTTCGCGCGGCTGGCAGTGTGGCCCTCGACGAACGCCTCGCCCTTGCTGTACCCGATGATGATGTGCATAAGTAGATTATTGCTCACCCTCGAGGCTTGCGCAAGTCCTCGTTGGAAAGTGCTGCAATGATCTCTGCACACTGGAGCAGGAGCTTTACGCGGGTAGGCTCGTCGATGCCCCGGAGGCGGGCCTCTCGCTGCTCCGGGGTCATCTTGACAAGCTGCTGGAGCGTCACGCTCACAGCCAGGCACCCTTCGTGGGACGCTTGCCGAAGGCGAAGGACTCGTCGTCCTGGCTGCGCTCCAGGGCTGCGGTGAACGTGAGGCGACGACCCTTGAGGCCCTCGATGGAGTCGCTGTAGTCGACCGTGCGGAAGTACTCGCTCATCAGAGCCGAGGGGATGCTGACCCAGACGCGGAATCCCTGGTCGTCCTTGACGACTGCCTTGTAGCTGACACCGTAGTCACCCTCGACGAGCTTGGCGGAGACGATCTCGCCGGTCACGACCACGCGGCCCTCAGGAGCAGCAACCAATGCCGCCTTGAGTGTGGCCCGCTTCTCCATCGACCGGCGAACCGCTGCGATCATGTTGGGGGTGAAGGGCTTGCTCGGGCCGACCCAGCGGAGCGTCTCAGCCATCGTGCGGAGGAAGCCGTCACGCTCGAGCTTGACCGGCTGAGCCTGCTCGGCCCACTCGTCGTACGAGGCGAACAGGTGCTGCGTGTCGTCCTCGATGGTGAGGCTCATGAGGAACGCGTGGACCTCGGGGTCTGCTGCGAGGAGCGCCTGGCTGTTGGCCTCGGCTGCGTCGATCTTCTTCTGGTGCTCAGCAGCACGCTTGCGGTCGGCCTGTGCCTTGCGGACTGCCCGCTCGTGGCACCACTTCTTCGCAGCGGCCTCGTTCGGGAAGATGTCACCGATGCGAGCCTCGTACACGTTGCCGCAGAGGTAGCAGATGCTGTCGAGACCGTTGAAGGAGTAGTGGCCGGTTCCGCCGCAGCGACGGCAACCCTTCGCGAAGATGTCGCCAGCCTGGATGTAGTAGAAGCCCTCGTGCTCGAGGGTGGTGATGTTTGCCATGAGAAGAGTTTAGCTGATGATTTGGAAATCCGCAAACACGGAAATCACGTAGTGTACCCGAGAGCCTGCTTGAGCAGGAAGATGATCCCGTACATGCCGAAGGTGAAGGCCTCGTCGCCGTAGCGAGACCACCAGATCATGAAGCAGGTGATCACGGTCACGATGCCGAACACGGTCCAGAGCGGGATACCCAGGGCCACACGGAGGAACTGAGCCACGAAGTTGCGCTGAGCAGGCTCCTTGTAGGGCACGACCTCAGCCTCGGAGAGGAACTGATCCAGGTCGTTGGTAAGGGTAGGCTTGGTCATTACTCCACGAACCTTCCGTAGCTCGGGTCCTGGAAGTTCCCGGTGCTGGGACCGGCTCCCTGAAGGAAGATGAGGAACATGGTCCAGATGAACTGAACGATGATCCAGAGGAGGGCACAGGCTGCGAGCATGCCTGCGATGATGAAGAAGAAGCCCACGAGGCCGGTGATCCAGCCTGCGGTGCGACGACGGGGTGCTATGGTGGTCATGATTAGATCTCCTCGGGTTCCGGCCTGCGGATGATCTTCAGCGCGGTGCTGATGTAGTGCAGGTCGTTACCCATTTTGGTCTGAACACCCAGCCTGAGCAACTGTGAGTCTTCTTCAGGCGGGGCGAGGTTCATAATGAAGTCGCTCCAACCGTGGAGAGCCGTACTGCCCAGGATCATCTCCTGGATGCTCTCACCCTTCTCGAAGACACGCTTGCGAGTGTGGTGGATGAACATGATCGCACACCCAGTCTCCTTGGCGATGATCTTGAGGTCCTTGAGGATGGCATACATGTCGGTGCTGCTGCTGACCTCTGCCTTGCCGATGGACATGGACAGGGTGTCCAGGATGACGATCTTGAGCCCGTATGCCTCGATGGTCTCGTAGAGCCGCTGCTTGTCGTCCCCGTTGGACAGGTCGATGGGGTCGAACCGTGTCAGGAGCGGAAGCTCGACAGGAGGCTCCCAGACGAACTTGCCGCCGACCTGCTTGATGTGGCCATCCCAGTGATACTTGTGGCGAGCGGGCGAGTGGTTGATGCCTGCGTCGAGACGGGTAGAGAACAGGTACTCGCCGTCCTCGAGGCTGAAGAAGCCGACAGGCTGGGGCTTGTCTACCGAGATGCCGAGAGGCTTGCGGCCGGAGGCGATGCCGAGTGCCAGCTCGATCGCGATGCGGGTCTTGCCGACCTTCGGGGGAGCCACGAGCAGGCCACACCCAGCCTCGGGGATGATGCCCTTGACGACCCAGGCCATCGGCTTGCGGATGATGGGTCCGAAGTCGGAGACCCGTGCCATCTCCCAGGCACCGACGCTGTCCTCCGAGACTTCGCTGTCTTCGATGGGGTTCTTGGCAGGCTTCGGCTTCTCTTCCTTCTTGGCAGGCTGAGCCTCGTAGGCACGCTCGATGTCTGCCTTGAGCTTGTCCGGGTCGTCCTTCCACTTATTCCACTCAGTCGCCTTGATGAGCTTGAAGGTGAGACCCTGGTCCAGACCCAGCTCAGCCGCCTGCCGCGCGAACTTCCACAGAAGCTTGCTGCGGTCGCCGTAGGGGTCTGCTGCTGCCAGCTCGGAGGCCAGGCCAGCCGGGAAGCCCAGCCCGCGCGCCACCCAGGACAGCACCTGAGACCGGGTATACACGGTGCCAGGGGAGGCCAGCAGGCGACCCTGGAACGGCTTGCGCTTGTGGTGCCATGTACCGGGGACCCGCAGGAGCTGGCCGATGTCCACGCCGGACTTGTCGCCGCCGACCGCGTGGGCCAGCATCCCCATGAACCCATCACGGTGGAACTCACTCGGCTGGAGCGGCTCACGCAGAAGCCAGACGGCCTGCTTGTGGCCAGGCGAGGTCTCCCAGACGAACGACGGCCGGAGCGACATCAGGAGCTTGTCGTCGTACGACTCATCACAGTCGATCCAGATGACCTTCTGGGCAGGGTACTGCTGGAACGCGTTACCGTCCTCGGTCTTGCGCTTGATCTTGCGGTCGGTGCCGTTGCTGATGGCAGGGGTCCAGTACCAGTCAGCGTCGTCTCGCAGCACGGGCATCTGGGGCTGACGAGAGTCGATGGGAGGACCCTCCCTGAACCGCTCCTTGCCCTTGACCCCGATGTCAGAGATGTGCGGCATCCACACGTTGCCGCGCACGCCTGCGTGACGCCACACCTTCTGGACTACTCCGAGAGACTGCTTATCCACTCTACTACTTCCCGAGCCTGAGGGTCCCAGCTGACGAACGTCTTGCCGCCAGCCTCCCTGAACTTTGTGAGGTTGTACTGCTGTGCCTTGGTAGGCTTCTCCTTCGCGGAGCGCTTCGCCTCAATCGCAAAGAACCGACCGTGTGCTGAACCGAGTACATCGGGGGTTCCCTTCTGCTGAAAGGAACCCCCGTGTGTACGCAGGCAGTAGACGCCCGGGATGGAGTTGAGGCGCTCGATCATCCTACGGACGATGTCGGCCTCCTCCATGCGTCAGCGACGCTTGACGGTGCGACGAGCCGGTGCTGCTGCGGTCTTCTTCGCAGGTGCCTTGGCTGCGGGCTTCTTGGCCGGGGCTGCTGCGCGACGACGGGGAGCGGGAGCTTCCTCCTCTTCCTCGTCTTCGTCATCCTCCTCGTCCTCTTCGTCCTCGTCGTCGAACTCGTCCTCGTCCTCTTCGAGCTCTTCGTCGTCGAGGTCGTCCTCATCCTCGTCGTCTTCGTCCTCGTCCTCGTCGCCCTCGAGGAGCTCCAGGAGTTCGGCCTTCTTGAGCCCCGTGGGGTCCTCGCCGAGGTCCTTGACGGCCTTGCGGAGCTGAGGCAGGGTGTAGGTCGAGTAGTCGACCTCCTCCTCTTCCTCGTCCTCCTCCGGCTCGTCCTCGTAGTCCTCGTCGACCTCGTCCTCGTCGTACTCCTCGTCGTCCTCGTCGTCGTCCGACGGGCTGCTGCCACCGTCACCGAGGATGCTCAGCTCGTAGATGCCGTTGACCTCCGAGCGGCCCTCGTACTGGCCGGTCGCGTCGGTGATCTCGGCCGCGACGAGCTTGCCGATGGGCTTGTCGGGGTCGATGTTGAGCGCCTTCTTGGGCACCGGGATGCCCGCAGCGACGAAGAGGTCGCGGATCTTGAAGAGCTGATTGGGCTGGATCTTGCAGTACCACGGGAACCGACGCGTCTTGTAGCGCGGGTCGGTCGGGACGAGCGCGTACGTCAGCATGTCCGTGCCGTCGTTCGCCTCCTTGTCGTCGACCGCGACGATCTCCATCTCGTGGAGGCCCTCGGGGATGTGCTTGGTGTTCCAGCCGGAACGCTCTTCGACCTTGGAGAAGTCGAGGCGGATGCGCTTTGCCATGATGTACTATCCTTCTTCTTGTGGGTTCTCGACTAGCGGGTCCAGCCGAGAAGCTGGTCCAAGCGGCCGACGGTCGGCTGCTTGAGGAATGCGGGGTTGCCGTTGTAGACCTTGCTGCGAGCACCGGACACGATGCTGCTGCTGGGTCCGAGCCAGAGGCGTCGAACGGGCTTGTCGTTGACGTGGGCCACATACAGTCGGCCGATGACGTCAGACATCTGGAGGAGGCCGCTTGCCGCACCAGGAGAGAGGTCGACCGTGGTCATGACCCCCGTGTCCTCGTCGGTGTCCTCGGAGACCCACTCCTCGTTCGGGAGGATGAGCTTCTCCTGGGCCAGGATGATGGACTGCTTCGCCTTCTCGTTGCGGAGCTGGCGGATGATCGCCAGGAGCGCGCTGTTGGCGGTCCCGTACTGAGCCTGCGATGCGCCTGCCCCGTGCGTCATGTCGAAGAGCATGGTGCTGTGCAGGGATGTGGCCGTGTCCAGGATGATCCGGTCGTGGCTGCGGAGGAACGGGCCGTTCATGAGCTTGTTGAGGTTCTTGGTGCTCATGTCTTCCTCGACCGTGATGCCGGTGAGGTCGAAGCCGATGAGGCCCTGGTCCGCGCTGATGACAGCGGTCTTGCGCTTCGGGGCGTCCTTGAGCGCGAAGGTGGTCTTGCCAACCTTCGGCCGCGAGTAGATGGTGTAGACGGTCACTTCTTCTTGCCCTTCTTCTGGTTCGGGTAGTAGTCCAGCGGGTCACGCGTGGTGACGTATCTGGTGCGCTGCTCGATCTCGCTGGTGCCGTGGATGAGGTCGGCAACCGTGAGGTCCTTGTAGTTGCACATGTACCCTGAGCAAGCGTGAAGGTTTCGCTCCACACAGTCGGGGTCTTCCCACCGGTAGTTTAGCAGGCGCTTGGCGCTGGACACAAACGCCTTGTGCTGCCTACGTCGCTGGGCCACATCAAACGTCATCTTGTCCCGGCGGAAGAGGTCGGTGTAGTCCCGCTGCTTGAGCGCGATGAGGAAGTCCTTGACGTACTCGCGCTCCTCCTCGTCCTCGATCGCCAGAAGCTCCTTGCCCCGGATGACGGTCATCATCTTGTTCTCGATGAGCCACTCCTTGAACACCGGGAGAGTCGTGCCCGTAGGCTTGAGCACCCTGCTGATCTTGCCCTTGAGGGTCAGGCTGGGGACGCTGATGCTGCTGGTCTTGCAGTAGTCGTAGATGAAGCCCTTCGGCTGGGGCAGAGGCTTGCCCTTGTATCGAAGTGCCTTGTAGGTGGGAGCCGTCTCGCATGCCCAGAGGTACGAGTAGTGCTGGAAGGCCAGCTCCCGGTACCTCCAGTCCGGAATCTGAGCATGGGTCTTGTGGTCGACGAGCCAGACATCCCCGTTCTCGTCGATGACGATGAGGTCGATCCGGCCACGGTACAGCACCTTGCCGCCGAACATGGGCCGCTCGACGGTGATCTCCGCTGCGATGGGCGTCAGGTTGTCCTTGGCGTACACGTGCTCGTAGCTGAGGGCGATGCGGTAGCACTCCTGATCCAGGGTACCGACCTCCTCCTCGAACTGAGTCTGCTCTGCCTTGGCGACGATCTCCTTGTGCTTGACCCTCCAGTCGCGGCCGTTCGCGCGCTCCTCGAGCAGACTGTGCACCCAGGTCCCGCGCGTCAGAGGCTTCTTCTCCAGGCGGGGACGCAGGCCGAGGACGATGGAGTAGTACACCTCACGAGGGCACTCGACGAACCCGCTGACCATCGACTGCGTGATGACGAGCTTGCCGTCGTCGGTCGTGGGCCACTTGCCACGCTTCCGCAGCGGGCTGTCGGGCTTGAGACCCGTGCTCGGCAGGCGTGTGGCCTTCCCCTTAGAACTCGGCAAGCGGCTCGCCTCCCCAGCACCGCGAGATCGTGACGTCTGCCTTGAGGAAGAACTTGCGCTTGAGACCATCGTCTGCTGCCTCCAATGTTTCCTTGACGATACGCCCGACCTTCCGAGCGTACTTGTATGGTGCGGTCAGGCACACAGAGTCGTGCACCGTAGTGATGAGCTGAGCGTCGTAGAGCGACATCCTGGGGTCGCGAGCGAGCTTGGCAAGGGAGATAAGCATGAAGTCAGAGCCTGTGCTCTGCACGGGGCTGTTGATGGCCTGCCGGAAGGCGTTCTCCTGGACCCAGTAGTCGCCGTCGTACACCTTCGGCAAGTGCCGGAACCGGCCGAACTCGTTGTGCACTCCGCCGTACTCGATCGCCTCTCGACGCTGCTTCCGGTACCAGTCTTCCAGGGAGCTGAAGGTCTCGAAGAACTCCGCGCGGAACTTGCCTGCGTCCTTGGGGTTGATGGTGACCCCATAGTTCTCGAAGACGTAGTCCGCGAAGTGCTTCTCCCGCATGCCGTAGATGAAGCCGAAGTTGACACCCTTCGCCAGCGACCGGTGCTCCTTGGTCATCTCCTTGCCGTTCACGAGCTTGAGCGCCATGAACGTGTGGATGTCCTCGTCACGCTCGAACAGGCTGAGCATGGTGCGGTCGCCTGACATGACTGCTGCCACACGAAGCTCCAGCTGACCGAAGTCTACCTCGATCCAGGCACGACCGCGCTCCCCGAACAGGTTGCGTGTGGACTTGTCTCGAGGAATCTGCTGCGAGTTGAGGCCGGGGTCCTCGTCGCTGGGGCTGCTGCTGGAGAGCCTGCCAGTGACCGTGCCTGTGAGCTTGAAGCTGGTGCCGATCCTGCCGTCCCTGGTGCGCTCCTCGATCGGGACCAGGAAGCCAGTCAGCTGCTTGTACAGGGTCGAGCGCTTGATGAGCAGGCGGGCCGCAGGGTGGTCGATCTTGCCGAGGTTCTCAGCGCTCAGGCTGGGCACCCCATCGGGCCACGTCTTGGAGGGCTTGCCGACCGCAGGGCACTTAGCACCCTGATGCACGTACAGCCACCACTTCGTCCAGTTAGTGTTCCCCCAGTTGACCTTCGACTTCTTGAGGAAGTCAGGCCAGCGCTCCTTGTCGGGGACGCTCTTGTCGAGCTGAGCCTCGATGGCTGCGATGTCGTCCATGACCCGCTGCTTGGTCTTCTTGACGAGGCCCATCCGCACGGGCATGCGGTTCGCCTCCATCATCTGCAGAGGCTTGACCGCAGGGAGCATGATCTGCTGCATCACGAACACGGGGTTCTCCCCCGGCCGGAGGTTCTTGCGCAGGTACTTCTTCTGCCACTTGAGGAGCTCGCGGCCGACGTGGACATCCTTGCCGACGTACTTGCTGACCTTGAGCTTGTTCTGATTCCAGATCTTCCGGGGGATGTTCACCCGGTCCTCCCAGTGCTGCCCGAACATGGCACCGAACTGAGTGACGTCGATCTCCTCCTTGCCGTAGCCGAGGTGACGGACACCCAGGTCGTCCAGGCCGATGGTGCGGTTCTCGTCAAGGAGGTACGCCATGAACATCGTGTCCCAGACCACGCGGACCCGCGACCCGTAGCTCTCCAGCCAGCGCTGATCGAACGGGGAGTTGTGTGCAGCACCACGCAGGAGGCGGAGCTTCTTGATCTCGTCAGGGCTGCTAGGCCACCAGACCATCACGTCATCACGGTCGAGGGGTGCGAAGGCCACACAGAGCATCTGGCCGTGCCCGACCGTGAGAGCGGTCGTTTCGATGTCGAAGTAGGTGATGGCTTTGGACTGTGCGAGGTACTCCTGGACCTCGGTCCAGTCGTCGCTGATCATCAGTTGCAAGTGGGACTCCTGCAGAGTGGTGAATGTGGAACTTAGTTGTGGAACTAGCGTGGATGACCAGGAATCGAACCTGGAGCAAGCTTCCAACACACCGTTGCTTGCTTCCGGCCTGGTGTGGCCTCATCCAACCCTCGATGGATCCCTCGAGGATGGGGAACCCCCAGCCGCCTCTCGGGTTGCGACTGGGGGTTCGTCTGGGTCAGCGCGTGGGACGCTTGCGGGCGGACGCGGCCGGAGCCTTCGCCGCAGCAGGCTTGCGAGCTGCCGTCTTGGCTGCGGGAGCGGCCTTCGCCGCCGGAGCCTTCTTGGCGGGAGCGGCCTTGGCGACGGGCTTCGGCTCCTCGCCTGCGGGCTTCTCGATCTCCCAGCCGGTCGGGAGCTCGTCGACGTTGGCGATGGCCCGGTCGACCAGACCGTCGAAGTCGTCGCCCTCGATGGCCTCGACGAACGCCTGCCACGCGATGGCTCGCATCGCCTTGTAGCGGTTCTTCTGGACGTCGATGCCGGTGGCGTCGATGACCTTCGCGATGCCCTCGTTGACGAGCTGCTTGAGCGTGGGCTCGGTGGACTCGGCTTCGGTCTCGACGACCTCGTCCTCGAGGACGGCTGCCTTGGTGCTCTTCGAAGTGGCCATGATGTTCTCCTTGGTAGTGGCCGGATGGTGGAAGCGAGGCTGGCTCAGGGTTGGTGACCGGTTGGTTACGGAGCGGTTGAGAGCGCTGCTTGCTGGTAGGTACTACTTTGCCTGATCGTTTACCGTAGCGCAAGTCCTGGGTGAAAATTTCCTGAAACTTTTTTCGATCCCTACTGGCGATAGGGCTTGTGCGGCTGCTGCTTGATGCGCTTGACCACGGTGTTGAGGTGGTCGTGGTTCACCATGAGCGTCTGCCATACGTCCTCGTCGACGGTTCCCTTGCCGCACAGGAACCACACGGTCGGGCTGGCAGGCGACAACTTGATGCGGTCGCTGGCCTGCTTGAACGTGATGTAGTTGAAGTCTGACGAGTACCAGATGAGGTCGTTGGCCACACTGATGTCCACGGCCATTGCAACGGTCCTGGGCTGGACGAGGAGGACCTTGCAATCGGGGTCGTACTGGAAGTCCTGGATGACCCGGTCCCGGTCCTGCACGGACCCTGTGATGAGCCGGTGCCCGATGCCCCTGCGGGTCAGCCAGCGGCGGACGAGCTTGATCTCCCACGTGTGCGTCGCGGCGATGATGACCTTACCGTGGCACCGACCCAGGACGCTCCCCAGGGCTGCGAGACGCTTGCGTGCTGCTGCGGGTATGGTGTGGCTGTGCCCCTCGTCGTCCTTGACCCAGCCAGCGACCAGGGTACGCATACGCAGGAGGCGGGTCAGCGGGTTCAGGGCTGCGACTGTGTAGTCGCCTACCTCGAGCACACCTTCCTTGAGCAACTCCTTGAGCTGCGTGCGGACCTCCTCAGGCACCGGGTAGTTGATCTTGCGGATCGGCACGGGTTCTCCCGGCCCAACCATCGTGATCACGTTCGGCTGGAGGTAGGCGTTCAGCTCAGCCTGCCGGATGGGGCGGATCAGCTCGGGGAAGCCCTTGACCGTGGTCCACTCACCGAAGTGCTCCCGGAAGTCCCGCGCTCCAGGCCAGTGTGCCCGGATGCCAGGGTCGAGGAACGTCCACTGGCCGTACACAGCATCGATCTGCGAGGGGTTCGTGACAGGCGTCCCGGTCATCAGGAGCCGGTAGTGCCAGTCTGCTGCCAGCGGCCGGATGTTCTTGCCGATGACACCGTTCGGCGTCTTGATGATGTGGCTCTCGTCCAAAAGCATCATGCCCTGCCCCTTGCAGAACTGAGACATCTGCTTGAGGAAGGGCTTGAGCTTGGCGAAGGGCCGCTTGGCGAACTGATCGTAGTTCACGAAGAGGATGGCCGTGCTGCGGAACATGCCGGTGACAGGGTACTTGGCACCGTCGGTCAGCGAGTGATAGCTGTACGGGATGTCGAGCCACTTCGCAGCTTCGGTCCTCCACGTCGACTCGGCGATCTTCGGCCCGACCACCACGGCCACACGAGGTCGGACGTGCTGGATCCACTTCAGAGCGACTGCGGTCTTCCCTGAACGCGGCTCAGCCCAGAGGGCCGCGAAGTGCCTACCGGGTTCGGTAAGACGCTCCAGTGCGACCCTCTGGGACTCCCTGAGCTGATGTGTCACTTGCCCCACTCCGCGATCATGGACAGCAGGAACAGCCCGACACCTACGACGGCACCTACGATGAGGCCCACGGGCAGGGAGAGCAGGAGCCACCACCACGGAATCATCGCCCGAACGCCTCTCGGAAGCCTGCTGCGATGTTCTCCAGGGACTCGCTCAGGGCACGGGCCATCTCGCCGTATGCCCTGCCCACGTTACGCGCGACCTCTGCTGCGGCCTGTGCCGTGGCCTGCTGCTGCTCCATGCGCTTCTGGTCGGCCTCGAGGTCCAGCTTGGCTGCGTACTCCATGGGCGACATCCCGTAGATACGGGCTTCGGCCTCGAGGGCACGCTTGCGGATCAGCATCTTGATCTTGAAGTCCACTGCTGCGAACTCCTTGTCGATGTCCATGGTGGCCATCAGTACTCCTTCAGGGTAGCGACTACGCGGAACATGATCTTGTTCTGGGACAGGTCTTCGAACCTCTGCTCCTCGAAGGTCCAGTAGTACCCAGGAGGAGGGTCGGGGAGCAGGCGCTGGAGGCGGGCCATCTCGGCGTTCAGCTTCTCGACCAGGCTCTGGATGATGCCGTTCGCCGGGCTGAAGGTCAGCTCGTCCGTGTCCAGCTCCAGAGTGTGGCCCTTCAGCTCCAGCTTGTCAACCGGGATTTCCCAGAAGCGCCTGCTCCCCACGCTCATCAGGCGACCTGCTCTTCGGCCTCGGGCTTCCAGCCCTGCTGCTCGAGCACGCGGGCGAGGTTCGGCTTGTAGTAGTTCGGACCCTTCTTCACGCGGCCTTCGAAGACGCCGTCGGGGTCGTTCGGCCCTGCGATGATGGCCTTGCCGTCCTCACCGAGCTTGGACATGTTGCTGCCCTGGACCTCGTCGTAGCCAGGCTCGGCGTCCATCCCCGCGCGGTTGAGGGCACCGTACACCACGTACAGGATGTCGATGAGGGCATCGTAGATCTCGGGCACGTTCGGTTCGCCATCCGTGTCGATCCACTCGAACTTGCCGTCCGACGTGAACACCACGTGAGCACCCAGGGCCGGGATCAGCTCGTCGATGAACTCCTCACGGATGAGCTCGATGACCACGGGCACGTCCTTGGCAGGGATGGCACGCGGGCTGCTTGCCGTCTCGATCCCCATCACGTCGTGGAAGTCCCGGTTCTGCCGCTGTGCCTTGTGTCCCCAGTCCGGGAGGTTGAGGATGTGCTGGAGCTTGGCGAGGAGGTAGTCCCGCGACTCGGTGTGGCCGATCGTGCTGTACTCCGCCTCGAACTCCGGCTCGGTGAACCGGGCGAACTTGCCGTGCTCGTACTTGACGATGAAGTCGCTCGGGACTGCGGTCTGGCTCCGACCGTTGAGGTCGGTGAACATGACCCATGCCCCGTCAGAGGCGCTGTTGATGACGCGTCCGTTGCACCACTTGGCGACCTCCTTGGCTGCGTGGAGGTCGAAGCGGATGGCCTCGACGGTCGGGTTGTTGTGCTGGAAGATGGTCACTGGGGGTTGCCCTTTCTCTCGCGCCGAACGAGGCGCTGCTCTTTCTCGAAGTTGTCTGTCATGCGGTCGACCTCGTCCCAATTGACAAGTCGGGGGTCCTTCGGGTCCTCGCTGGAGAACGGGCTGAGGACGATGGTGAGGGCTTCCGCGAACCCTCTCGCCTCAGCCGCGATGACCTTCTTCTGCTGCGGGTCTTCCTCTTCCTCGGCCATCACTGCCAGCTCGTTGAAGGTGTTGTACAGCTTCCGCAGGATGTACGCGCCGACCACGTCTCCGGCCTTGAGTACGCTGTTGAAGCGGACCCGCTTGTCGGGGATGTGCTGGAAGGCACTCGTCGTGAGGTACCGAGCGATGTCCTCGCTGGTCTCGTGCCCTGCGTCGAGTGCTGCCTCGATCGCGTCGGCGATGGTGTCGACAGTGGTGGCACCGCGCTCCATCTCCTCACGGTTGTCGATCACCGCGAAGATGATGCCCTGACCGGTGAACGTGGTCTCGGTCGGTGTGGCGTGAGCTCTGGTCTTCTTGGCCATCGGAGGCTCCTTTCCGTACTTGTTGAGGATGAGACCCTGGTCCCGCAGGCGGGTCAGTTCTGCTGAGGCTTCCCTGCGTTCTGCTGCGGGCAGGAGGCGGTCGGTTGCCTTGGCGATGAGCACCCCCACCTGGAACAGATGATCCTGATGGGGGTGCCAGGCCACACTAGCCGATGCGGGCATCCGCGTAGCGCAGGAGGGCGAGCAGGGACTCGTCGTCCTGCACCTTCTCGAAGTCGTAGCCCTCTGCGATCTGCCCCGGTGCCGAGAAGATCACGAGGCGCTGCCGGTACTCCTTGGTCTCCGGGTCGTTGTGAACCTCCATGACCGAGACGGTCTTGAAGAGGTTGAAGTCGCGCCGATGGTTCATCCCCGTGATGTAGTCCATCAGGTAGAAGTACGACTGGGTGACCTTGTCGAGATCGCCCTCCTCGTAGCCCTCCCCGATGGCCTCCACGCGGGAGACCAGCTTGCCTTCCACGTTGAGCGCGTGGGTCTTGAGCACGAGGTGGACATCCGGCATCCCGAACACGGTACGGACCCGTGCGTCGTTCCACTCGAACTCGGGCAGGGTGATGCGGTAGATCAGGTGCGTCAGCCAGTCGATCCGGTCGAACGTCTGCACGACCTCCGGCTCGTTGGCGAGGTCCGCCTTGACGGCCTTGTAGTTGTCGACGTTTGCGTTGTACACGGGCTGGCCGTTGTACGAGAGGTTCGTGGCCGACGTGGTCTTGCCGGTCTCGTCGGGACCTTCGAATGCGATGAGCATGGGGCTTACTCCTTGTTAGATGAGGACGTCGAGGAGGACGTCGATGGGCTCAGAATTGGTGTCTCTGTACCACTTCGGCCAGTTTACACCAATCCTCATGATTCCGCCAAGCTTGTTCTTGACGGAGGCTTTCAGGTACGGGTACATCTTCGGGTACGCGTACGCAGCGTTCTCCAGGTCCGGGGTCCGGGCGACCTCGTCCTGGGGGTCGAGCGGGATGGTCGTCTCGATGCTCCCGTTCTGGTCGTAGGCCACACCAGGAAGCGTGAACCAGTCCCAGCCCCGATCCATGGTGTCGAGGCACATGCTGAGGTCCTCGCCGTGGTTCCGGTAGTCCTTGTGGCAGGTCCGCCACTGGAAGCGCTTGACATCGATGAACAGCACGCAGGCCGGGAAGCTGCCCTTGTTGATGGTGGCACCGATGGCAGGGTTCACGTCGCCGCTGAAGAGCGCGTTGCGTGCTGCCCCGTAGGCTACGGTCGGGCTGTGCTTGAAGACCCTGCTGGCGAGCAGGCAGGCGACTGCCAGGCTGCGCACCAGGAGCATCGGCTCAGGGATGCCTGAGACCCGTGCGCTGTACCGACGCGTGTGGTCGGTCTTGCCAGGCCGGGCGATGCGCTCCAGGAGGCTGACGTGCCAGACATCGTCGTCGAGCATCACGATGCGCTCGTAGTGCCGACGCTCAGCATCCCGCAGGCAGACAGCTCGGGCCGGACCGATACCGTAGGGCTCACGCTGGCGGACGATGGTCGCCCACGGGTACGCCTCCTTGTAGGTCTCGAACTCGGTGTCCCGCACGACGATGTGCACGCGACGCTTCACCGAGACCGAGGCCTCCTTCAGCATCTCGAGGAGGGGTGCTGTGCCTGCCCGCTGGTAGCTCGGGATGTAGATCGGGTACAGCCACGAGGCCTTCGCCGATTTGAGGTATGTGATGTGCTTATTCATGGTGTGGTGTGGCCTCCCAGCCGTCCCATTCGAATTCTCCTGGGTAGTGCTTGACGGCCGAGTAGTGGCCGGATCGGGTCTCGATGTTGGCGATGGGGTCGATGACCTCCGACAAGTTCTGCGGCATCCGCAGGGGTTCCTGGATGGTGAGGCACCGTGTTCCGTTCTCTACCACCACATGACGGTCGTGGAGGGGTCCGCCGTTAAGATGGACGTGCTGAGCCACGGTGACCTCCTAGGTCTGAAGATGGGGGTCGGTGCTGGGGAAGTACACCGACCCCCGTGGGGGAGTTACTTCGGCTTGCGCTCGATGCTGCGGATGGCCCAGTCGACGCCTGCCCGGAACGCGACAGCCGACCCGGTGAAGGGTCCGCCGTACAGGTCCTCAGAGATGGTCAGAGCGTCGTTCTGGATCGTCTTCCTCCGCAGGCCGGTGGCCTGGGGCAGGATGCCTCGGATAGCCTTCCAGAACCCGACCAGGATGGCGAAGACGATGATCAGAGCGCCGACTGCTGCCAGGACCAGGAAGACCCAGACGAGCACGTAGCCCAGCATCGTGAAAGCCCACGCGCCGAAGCCCCAGGGATCGCCTGCCTCCAGCGGCCTCACGACTGCTGCTCCTGTGCCTTCTCGTTGCGGAGGGTCTGGTCCATCCACTGACGACGGGCCAGGCGCTCGAGCTTGTCGTCGACCTCGTGAGCGGCCTTCTCGAGCAGCTCGTGGTGACGAGGGTAGACGTGCAGGTTGCCGACCTGGAACGTGATGTCGCCGCGCTCCAGCTCGGGGTAGATCATCTCGAGGGAACCCAGGAGCCAGCCCATGAGGTAGTCCCACATCGAGTAGTCCGCCCGGTAGCCCCAGACGGCATCCATGGAACGCATCTGGGCCACGATGTGCAGGCGGTCCTGGTGGTCGATGTAGACGTTCAGCGCGTTCGTGCAGATGAAGTCGTTGCGACCGTTCTTGTGGGCCAGGGTGTGGATGTCCCGGTCGCTGATGATGGCGACCGCGTGACGCGTGTGCTTGCCCTCCTTGATGAAGGCGTTCACGATCCGGTCGGCGAGCGTGGGCTGCTGCGGGAGCTCCTCACCACGGCCGAACAGGATGTGGCCGTATGCCGAGTTGACCTTGCCGTCCCATCCGGCGCAAGCCTGGAACGCCTGCGGGACGGGTCCTTCCATGTCCTCGAGGCTGTTCGAGCCGGAGGCGAACCAGTCCAGCTCGCGGCGGACCCAGTCCTCGTTGACCTTGCCGATCATCGAGTCGTTGGTGGCGATCCAGCTCGCCGAGTACAGCACCCTGTTCCCGGTGCGGGGATCGATCGGAGCACTGGCGAGGGCCAGCACCATGTCATCGGACGTGAAGCGCAGCATGTGTCCTCCTTGGACGATTGTCGGGCCGGGGCTGGCCCTAGGTGTAAGTTTAGCGCATAGATTCTTCTTGAGCAACCACGAGGGGAGGCCTACCCGCGCTAGGCAGGCCTCCCAGGGCCTCAGGCCTCCTCAATCTCCCAGTAGGAGTCCTCCGTCAGGGTCCCGTCGGCGTCAACCGGCTCAATGTAGAGGCCCACATAGCACCCCTGCTCCGGGTCCCAGGGGAAGCGGCGACCCTCAACCTCAACCCACTCAGGGGTCTCGAAGGGCTCCATCCCGGGACCGAAGGGGACGAGCGGGCCGAAGGTGGGCTTGGACTGCGGTGTGTGTGTCATACTTAGATTTTAGCACATCTTCTAGATTGGCGCAAGCCCCAGGGGCAGGAATCCTGGATAGAATTCCTGCCCCGTGCGGCCTACTTCCGGAAGATGTCCCGGTGGCCGTTGTGCGAGGCCCAGATGAGGTATCCGTCGACCTCGTCCATGGGCCGCTGGGTGTAGAGGCCCAGCTCGCTGATCGAGCACTCGTCCATGATCAGCTGCTGTGCCTGGCGGAGCAGGA
>Ga0247827_10000095_pt1 | contig 41779 bp, 35 predicted proteins | sample 12C_Control_Day2_FD_194414 | JGI IMG/M metagenome (GOLD analysis project Ga0247827, IMG submission 194414) | Soil microbial communities from agricultural site in Penn Yan, New York, United States - 12C_Control_Day2 | ecosystem: Environmental > Terrestrial > Soil > Agricultural land | place... | reverse complement strand
ACGGATCAGGTGCAGCACCGCCGGGCTGTCGCCGACAATTTCGTGGTGATTGCGCTCCGCCTTGATCTCTTCCTGCAGGTACTGGTTTTCCAGTTCCAGGCGCAGCTTCAGTTGCTCGACTTCGTTCAGCGCCTCGCGCAGTCGGGATTCAGCCCGTTGCCGTTCGCGGATGTCGCGGAACAACACCACCGCGCCCACCAGTCGACCCATCTCGAAGATTGGCGTGCTGGTGTATTCGACGGGGATCGCCTCGCCGTTTTTGTGCCAGAACACTTCGTTATCGACGCGGTGCACCTGACCGTCGCTGAATGAGGCGTGGATGGAACATTGCTGCACTTCAAAAAGACTGCCGTCACTGTGGCTGTGGTGAAAGAGCAGGTGGGCGTCATGGCCCACCATGTCGCCGGCGCTCCAGCCGAGAATTCGTTCGGCTGCCGGGTTGATGAACGTGGTTTGCCCATGGGCGTCGAGGCCGTAGATGCCTTCGCCCACAGCGCCCAGGATCAACCGGTTCTGCCGCTCGATCCGCTCGAAAACCTGAGTGATCCGCTCCCAGCCGACATGCCCCAGCCGGTGTTGGCGGCGGGCCTCCGAGCGATTGCGACGGGTCTCCAGCACGTCGCGGTCCTGAATCATCAGCAGGATGCGTTGGCCATCGTCCAGCGCCCGGGCGCTGACCTCAACTGCATGATGCTTGCGCGCCAGGTCGATCAGACCGAGGTCGTCGGACCAGGCCTCGCCCTGGGTCAGCACCTCATCGGTGAAGCTGACCCACAGCGCAATCCCGTTCCCCAGAAAGTGGCTGAAGCGCGCAAGGGCGCTCGCGTTCTGCGCATAGCCGAGCAAGGCCAGGCCGGCCGCGTTGATCTGGACCAGTGCGTCCGATTCCGGGTCCACCACCAGCATGGCGAGTGGGGAGTGGGCGGCGGCAGAAGCGTCGATGGCGATGGGCATGATCCGGAGCGTCCTGAGTGTCGAGCGTGGGGCGAAGCGACACGGCGAATATACGAAATATCGTGATTTATTTAACCAAGTTTCGTGAATGACGATATTTCGTTAATTTTTTCTGTTGTCTCATTGATCTAAATAAGTAACTAAATCAACGGCATAAGTTTGTTTTTCAACTTGGCACGACTCTCGCTATTGCTCTTTTGTCGCCAAACACTCTGAGAGATTCGCACCATGAACAAACTCGAAATGCACCACACCGTCATGGCCGCCAAGGCCCGCAAGGAAATGACCTGGGACCGCCTGAGCGATCTGGTGGGCAAGGCCCCGGTGTGGCTGGCCTCGGTCTGCTACGGCATGAACAGCGCTACGCCGGATGTCGCCGCGCGAATTTGCGAGGTGCTCGAACTGGGCGAAGACGTCGCCTTGACCATGACCGAGTTTCCCGTCAAAGGCTGGGACAAGATTGTGCCGCAAGACCCGTTGATCTATCGCTTGTACGAAGTGGTCGGCGTGTACGGTCCGACCCTTAAAGACGTGATCCAGGAAAAATTCGGTGACGGCATCATGAGCGCCATCGACTTTTCCATGCACGTCGAAAAGATCGAAGACCCCAAGGGCGATCGGGTCCTGCTGACGCTCAATGGCAAGTTCCTGCCTTACCGTTCGTGGTGATCGCCAGGCGTTGAAGCCGATCCGTGAAAGAGGCGAAAACCCGTGCCAGCACCGGTGCCGCCTCTTTCAACATCCAGTCATGAGGTAAGCACAATGTCCTATCTACTTCCGTTCGAATTTGTCACCAAGATGCTGGATGCCGGCGAATCAAAGATTCACATGTCGACACGCGACACCCTGATCAGGAGCTACATGGCCGGGGCTATTCTGGCGCTGGCGGCGGTGTTCGCGGTCACCATCGCGGTGCAGAGCGGTTCTGCCTTGTTGGGTGCGGTGCTGTTTCCCGTGGGTTTTTCGATGCTGTACCTGATGGGCTTCGATCTTCTGACCGGGGTGTTCGTGCTCACGCCGCTGGCGTTGCTGGACAAGCGCCCAGGCGTCACCGTGCGGGGCGTGTTGCGCAACTGGGGGTTGGTGTTCGTCGGTAACTTTGCCGGCGCACTGACGGTGGCTTTCATGATGGCGTTCGTCTTCACCTACGGTTTCAACGCCGGCCCCGGTGCCGTCGGGGAAAAGATCGCCAGTATCGGCGAGGCCCGTACCCTGGGCTACGCGCATTATGGCGTGGCAGGCTGGATCACGATTTTCCTGCGCGGCATGCTGTGCAACTGGATGGTGTCGATGGGCGTCGTGGGGGCGATGATCTCGACCTCGGTGAGCGGCAAAGTGATCGCCATGTGGATGCCGATCATGCTGTTCTTCTTCATGGGCTTCGAGCATTCGGTGGTCAACATGTTCCTGTTCCCGTCCGCGATGATCATGGGCGGCGGGTTCTCCGTCATGGACTACCTGATCTGGAACGAAATCCCGACAGTGCTGGGCAATCTGGTCGGTGGTCTGGCCTTTACCGGGTTGACGCTCTACAGCACGCACATCCGCACGGCGTCCAAGCGCGCCTTGGTTTAAGGCAGGGGAGGGACCGCCGTCTACCCGAAAGTGGACGGCGGTTGCGTCTCAGGGTTTGGCCTGGGCTTTCATTTTTTCTTCAATCTTCGCATCCACTGCCGCACGAATCTGATCGATGCTGAAGCTGGCCGGTTTCTGGCTCGGTGGATATTCGATAAACGTCTGCAGGAAGCGCGCAGCCTTGGCCACACCGGCCGCCAACAGGTACGAGTTTTTCACCAGCCAGTCGTTGTACTGGTCCGAAACCATGTCGGCGCGCTCATACGGGTCCATGCGCAGGTTGAACAGCTTGGGCACGCGCAACGGCACGAACGGGCTGCTCCACACGGCAAAACCACCGGGTTCACGCTGCTCGGCGAAGACCACTTTCCAATTGTCGTACCGCATGGACACCAGCACGCCGTCGTCGTTGAAGTAGTAGAACTCCCTTCGTTCACCTTTCGGTTGTTGGCCGGTCAGGTATGGCAGTTGGTTGTAGCCGTCCAGGTGCACTTTGAAAGTGTTGGCACCTGACGTCGGTGCCCAGCCCTTGAGCAGTTTGTTTTTCACATCGGTTTCGCCCGCCGCGGCCAGCAGCGTCGGGAACCAGTCCATGCCCGAGAACATTTCGTTGGAGACTTCACCGGCCTTGATCTTGCCCGGCCAGCGCACGATGGCCGGTACGCGGTAGGCGCCTTCCCAGTTGGAGTTTTTCTCGTTGCGGAACGGCGTGGTCGCCGCATCCGGCCAGGAGAACTGGTTTGGGCCGTTGTCGGTGGTGTAGACGACGATGGTGTTGTCGGCGATTTTCAGGTCGTCGAGGGTTTTCAGCAGTTTGCCGACGTCGCCGTCGTGCTCAAGCATGCCATCGGCGTATTCGTTGCCAGGCATGCCGCTCTGGCCCTTCATCGAGTCGCGTACGTGGGTGAAGACGTGCATGCGCGTGGTGTTCATCCAGACGAAGAACGGCCTGTCGGCTTTGGCCTGTTTTTCTATGAACGTTTGTGCGGCGGCAGTGGTTTCGTCGTCGATGGTTTCCATGCGCTTGCTGGTTAGCGCGCCAGTGTCTTCGATCTTGCCGTCGGCGTAGCTGTGGATCACGCCGCGAGGCGTGCGGGATTTGACGAAGTCAGGGTCATCCTTGGGCCAGTAGGGGCGCTCGGGTTCTTCTTCGGCGTTGAGGTGATAGAGGTTGCCGAAGAACTCGTCGAAACCGTGGTTGGTCGGCAGGAACTCATCTTTGTCGCCGAGGTGATTCTTGCCGAATTGTCCGGTCGCGTAACCCTGGGACTTGAGCGCCTGTGCGATGGTGATGTCACGCTTTTGAATGCCGATGGGCGCACCGGGTACACCGACTTTGGTCAGGCCGGTGCGCAGCGGCGACTGGCCAGTGATGAACGACGAACGACCGGCGGTGCAGCTGTTTTCCGCGTAGTAGTCGGTGAACATCATGCCTTCATGGGCGATGCGGTCGATGTTCGGCGTCTTGTAGCCGACCACGCCCATGGAATAGGCGCTGATGTTGGTCTGGCCGATATCGTCGCCGAAGATCACCAGAATGTTGGGTTTGTCAGCGGCGTTCGCCGCCATAGCCATGACCGTTGTTGCCATGAAGGCGAGTTTCGGCAGCCACTTTGTTATGCGAGTCATCTGACTGGCTCCTTGTTGACGGGCGTCGCGCAGGGCGACCAGTGGCCATGTTCGAGCGTCATCAAACGGTTTGCGCCACCCACATCAGGTGGCCATGACCTGTAGGAGTTGCCGCAGGCTGCGATCTTTTGACTTTGGCTTTTTCAAGATCAAAAGATCGCAGCCTGCGGCAGCTCCTACAGTGAATCGCGCGGCGTCAGGAGTTGCGGTTGTCGATATGCAGTACGGCCCCGGTCACGCTGGCGCCTGCGCCGCTGGCCAGCAACAACAAGGGGCCGTTGAGTTCTTGCAGGCCGGCGTCCTTGTCACGTCCGGCGGCGATGACATTGACGCGTATCCGGTGCGGCGTCAGCGATTGGGCCATGGCGCGGCTCATGCGGATCAGGCTGCTGTTGGGCCTCAGGCAGGGATTTGGCTCGCTGATCGGGCGCGGTGGCGGGTCGATGTTGACGATGCTGCCGCCTCGTTCGGCCTTGATCATGTGCAGGCTGGTGCAATGGACGATTTGGTTGTTGAGCGCAATGTGCTCGCGCTCGGCGCTGTTGTTGATCAGCACATCGACACTGCCGAAGCGCTCTTCGACAGCCACCAGCGCTGCCTCGATGCTGGGGCGGTGTGCGCTGTCGAGGCTGACGGTCAACACTTCACCGCCTTCCCAGCGCAGGTCCGCCGCCAGTTGTTCCAGTTGCGAAGCGTGCGGTGCGCCGATGGCCACGCGTGCTCCGGCGAAGCTGATCAGCCGGGCGAAATGCGCGCCCAAACGGGTGGTGGCATCGGCCACCAGTACGGTTTTGCCGGCCATGGAAAAGGGTTGCATGAGGTCGCTCATGAGCGTGCCTCCCTCGGTTTGGCGCGGGGTGTGGCGACAGGAACCGCACCGAGCATTTTCATCACCAGGTCTGAGTAATGGCGGATCACGTCATCGACGCTCCAGCGACCGTCGGCTTGATACCAGACGCAGGCATGGGTAAGCATGTTGAACAGGGTGCGGGCCATCAGCTTGGGTTCGGCGCAACTGAGCGAGCCCTCCCGGACGCCTTGTTCCAGCAGGTCCTGCAAGCCTTTGAGGTAAACCCGACGAGCTTGGCGGACCAACGCCAAAGAGTCCTCATCCAGGCTTCTGAATTCCAGATTGCCGAGCACGGCCTGGTCCTGATGTTCCAGGTGATAGCGCACATGGCAGGCAATGAACGCTCGCAGTTTGAGCGCGGCGTTGGCGGCAACAGCGGGGCGCCGCCGTTTCCATTCGTGGGACAAACCCTGGAGGTATTCCAGGATCAGCTCCAGCAACAATTCGCTTTTGCCTTTGTAGTAGAGGTACAGCGTCGAGGCATTGATCCCCGATTCCGCCGCGAGTTGACGAAGGCTCATCGACTCGTAGCCGTTACGCGAAATCAGCTTGATGGCAGCCAGGCGGATGGTGCTTTCGGTCATGTTCATGGTGTGATCCTGAGACCCTGTGGGAGCTAGCCTGCTAGCGATGGACGTCAACGATCACGCGGGCTGTCTGAGTGATCACGTTGCCCTGACGTCCATCGCGAGCAGGGCTCGCTCCTACAGTTTTGGGTTATTGCAGATTGCCGGCGACGGCGATGGTCTGCGCCGTGATGTAGTTCGATTCCGGCGAGCAGAACAGGTACACGGCGTCGGCCGCTTCCTTGGTGGTGCCGGGGCGACCCAGCGGGTTGCGCTGGGCGAACGACTTGGCCGCTTCCGGGCTGATGCCGACGCGAATGTCACGACCTTCGATGTTCACCGTGGCGCCGGCATGGGCGTCGGCGCTGGTCATGCGCGTCTCGATGAAACCGAAGGCCACGGCGTTGACGTTGACTTTGAAGCGGCCCCATTCGCGCGCCAGCGCACGGGTCATGCCGAGCACACCGGCCTTGGCCGAGGAATAGTTCATCTGCCCGGCGTTGCCATTGAGCGCCGACACCGACGAGATGTTCACCACTTTGCGGAACACTTCGCGTTCGGCGGCGGCGTCAGCCTGGGCTTGCGCCTTAATGATCGGGTAGGCCGCACGCAGGATGCGGAACGGTGCGGTCATGTGGCAGTCGAGAATGGCGTACCACTGCTCGTCGCTCATCTTCTGGATCACGTCGTCCCAGGTGTAACCGGCGTTGTTGACGATAATGTCGATGCCGTTGAAGTTGTCCATCGCAGTCTTGATGTAGCGCTCTGCGAAATCCGGGGCGCTGACGTTGCCGTGGCACACGGCGGCTTCGCCACCCAGCTTGCGGATCATCTCGGCAGTTTCGTGGGCCGGATCGGCATCGAGGTCGTTGATCACGATGCGTGCGCCTTCACTCGCCAGTTTCAGGGCGATTTGCTGGCCGATGCCACGACCGGAACCGGTGACCAGTGCGATTTTGCCGTCAAGTTTTGCCATGGGGTATTGCTCCTCAATTCTTGGGTTTGTTTACAGAGCGATCACAGCGTCACCAACAATCTTGGTGTCGCCGTATTGATTGGTGGTGCGCACTTCAACCTTGATGCGTTGCTCACCGTCGACGTCAAAACGCTCGACCACGGTGCCGGTGCAAGTGATCTGGTGGCCCAGGTGGGTGATGCCGAGAAAGCGCACGCCGAACTCGCGCAACTGGCGCTGATCGACCCACTGGGTCAGCAGGCGACCGAGGTAGGCCATCGACAACATGCCGTGGGCGAACACGTCGGGCATGCCTGCCTTGCGTGCGTAATCGGTGTCGATGTGGATGGCGTTGTAGTCACCCGACGCACCGGCGAACAACGCCAGGGTGGTGCGGTTGATTGGTGGCAAGGCCAGCGGTGGCAGGGTGTCACCGACGTTGATTTTTTCCAGGCTTATGGCGTTCATGGTTGTTCTCCGCTTCAGCTGTTGCGCTGCACGAGCACGCTGCGCAAGTCCGCGACGTGCTCACCGTGCTGATTGGTGACTCGGGTTTCACGCACCACGAATTCCAGCGCGCCACCTTTCTTGTCGTAGATGTCGGCGATGCGCACATCGAAGCGCAGGGTGTCGCCGGCATAGGCCATGCGGTGATAACGGAACGACTCTTCACCGTGCAGGATGCGCGCGGTGACGATGCCCAGCTCGTCACGCCAGGCGTTCGACGGGATCTGGAATTCAAGCGAGAACAGGAAGGTCGGCGGCAATGGCAAGTTCGGATGGCCCGCGTCGCGAGCAGCCTGCTCGTCGAAGTAGATCGGGTTGGTTTCCCCGGTGGACTTGGCGAAGAAACGCAATTGCCCGGCTTCAGCGGTAGCGAGGAAGGTGGGCAGTTGTCTGCCGATGTGTTTTTTGTCGATCATCTGAATGACTCCTCTTCAAAGCCCGCGGCTTCAGTGCTTCTGGTACACGGTGACGACGCAGGCGCCGCCCAGGCCGAGGTTGTGCTGCACGGCGATGCGCGCGTCCTGCACCTGGCGTTTGTCGGCGGTGCCGCGCAACTGGTGGGTCAGCTCGTAGCACTGCGCCAGGCCGGTGGCACCCAGCGGGTGGCCCTTGGAGAGCAGGCCGCCGGACGGATTGGTCACCCACTCGCCGCCGTAGGTGTTGTCGCCGTCGTTGACCAGTTGCTCGGCGCCACCTTCGGCGCACAGGCCCAGGCCTTCGTAGGTCAGCAGCTCGTTCTGGGCGAAGCAGTCGTGTAACTCGATCACGTCGATATCTTTCGGCCCAATGCCGGCCTGGTTGTAGGCGATGTCGGCGGCCATGCGCGTCATGTCGAAACCGACCACGCGGATCATGTCCTTGGCGTCGTAGGTGCTCGGCAGGTCGGTGGTCAGGGCCTGGCCGGCGATCAACACGTCAGTGCGCAGGCCGTGTTTTTTCGCGAAGGCTTCGGAGACCACGATGCTGGCGGCGGCGCCGCAGGTTGGCGGGCAGGCCATCAGGCGCGTCAGTACGCCTTCCCATAGCATGGGGGCGGCCATGACTTCTTCGGTGCTGACCACATTGCGGAACACCGCCAGCGGATTGTTTGCCGCGTGGCGGCTGGCCTTGGCGCGGATCTTGGCGAAAGTGTCCAGTTGGGTGCCGTACTTCTGCATGTGGGCGAAACCGGCACCGGCGAACTGGCGGATCGCGGTTGGCAGGTCGGGCATGCCCACCAGTTCGTTGGTCAACTTGAGCGCGCGCTCGGTGGCTGGCGCGCGGTCGGTCCAGGCGGACTTCAGCGCGCCCGGGTTCATCTGCTCGAAGCCGAACGCCAGGGCGCAATCGACTGCACCGCTGGCCACGGCCTGACGGGCAAGGAACAGGGCGCTGGAGCCGGTGGCGCAATTGTTGTTGACGTTGATCAGCGGAATGCCGGTCATGCCCACGCGGTACAGGGCTTTCTGGCCGCAGGTGGAGTCGCCGTAAACGTAACCGGCGTAGGCCTGCTGGATGTCGCGAATGTCCAGGCCGCAATCGGCCAGGGCCAGGCGAATCGCCTGTTCACCCATGATGTCGTAGGGCTCGTTGGTCCCCGGTTTCTTGAACTGGATCATGCCGACGCCAGCCACGAACACTTTTTGGCTCATCGTTGTTTTCCTTTTTGTTGGAGAGGTTCAGAGCTTGCGCGCGATCATTTCGCGCATGACTTCACTGGTGCCGCCGTAGATGCGGTTGACGCGCATGTCAACGAACGCGCGGGCAATCGGGTACTCCAGCATGTAGCCGTAGCCGCCATGCAGCTGGACCATGTCGTCGATGCATTTCCACAGGGTTTCGGTGGTGTAGAGCTTGGCGATCGCGGCTTCTTCGAGGGTCAGGCGCCGACGCATGTGCTCGCCCAGGTAGTAATCGACCATGACGCGCATGGCGGTGGCCTGGGCCTTGATGTCGGCGAGCTTGAACTTGGTGTTCTGAAAGTCCCACACGGTCTGGTTGAACGCCTTGCGGTCTTTCACGTACTCGATGGTTTGCTTGAGCAGACGTTCCAGTTTGGCGGCGGCGGATACCGCGATGGAGAACCGCTCCTGTGGCAGTTCACCCATCAGGTAGGTGAAGCCCAGGCCTTCTTCACCGAGGCGATTGCCCACCGGCACGCGAACGTTGTCGAAGAACAGCTCGGCGGTGTCCTGGGCGTGCTGGCCGACCTTTTCCAGTTTGCGCCCGCGCTTGAAACCGGGGCGGTTGGTTTCCACGGCAATCAGGCTGATGCCCTTGGCGCCGGCGCTTGGGTCGGTCTTGCACACGACGATCACCAGGTCGGCGGTCAGGCCGTTGCTGATGAAGGTCTTGCTGCCATTGATAACGTACTCGTCGCCGTCACGCACGGCGGTGGTGCGCACGGCTTTCAAGTCGCTGCCGGTGCCGGGTTCGGTCATGGCGATGGCGAGGATGATTTCGCCGGAACAGATGCCCGGCAGCCACTTCTGTTTTTGTTCGTCGTTGCCGCAGCGGTTGATGTAGGGCGCGATGACGTCGGAGTGCATGCCGAAGTAGGCGCCGCTCACACCGGCCCGGGCGAACTCTTCGTTGAACACCGCGCAGTGACCGAAATCACCACCGCCACCACCGTATTCGGTGGGCAGGGTGATGCCGAGCAAGCCTTCGCGACCGGCCTTGAGCCAGGTTTCGCGGTCGACTTGACCGGCCTTGTCCCACTCGGCCTGACGGGGCAGGCATTCGCGCTCGAAAAAACGTCGCACGGTAGTGCGGAACATCTCATGGTCGTCGCGGAAAACGGTTCGGGCGATGTGCACGCAAGACTCCTCATCGATGGCAGGCCGGCAGTGGGCCAGGCGCCTGTGAATGAGGCTTACGATAGGTGGGGGGCATCGGGCGAACGCCACCCGAGGTGGGTGGCGGGTTGGAAATTCAATGATCCATGGATGGAAGCACAATCCCTGTTGATTGCGTTCCCCCTGTAGGAGCTGTCGAGTGGAACGAGGCTGCGATCTTTTGATTTTCACAAGCCAGATCAAAAGTTCGCAGCCTGCGGCAGCTCCTACAGGATGTTCGTTTTATTTCGGTTGTGTGTCGGTATCGCTATGCGACTCAAGATCGCGCACCCGCGCCACCGCTTCATCGCGGCTGCTGACGCCAAGCTTGCTATAGATGTGGCTCAGGTGCCATTTCACGGTTTCCGGGGACAGCCCCAGGGCGCGGGCAATTTTCTTGTTGGGCAGGGCCTGGGCGAGCAGGCGCACCACTTCGATTTCCCGTTCGCTCAACGGTTCGATGCCACTGGCCAGCGGTTTACTGGTTGTCGCCGTGGCCGGTTTGTCCTTCGAGACGGCGGGCGCCGTCAAGTCAGCCGCTTGCAGCCGTTCGACATAGAACGCCAGCACCGGGTCCAGGGTTTCTCGATTGGCGATGTCGGTAATCAGTTTCAACCCATCCGGATGGGCGTCTAGCAAACTGCGCACCAGGCCGAAGCGTTGCCCGCGGCGCAGGGCTTCCATGATTTTTTCCCGTGCCCGCTCATGGTTGCCGCGTTCGGCTTCGATCACGGCACTGAGCACCAGCAGGCGTACGGTGCCGAGTTGGCGGCGGTGGCGTTCGCACGTTTCGATCAAGCGCTCGATGCGCGTTGATGCGCCGTCCAGATCGCCTTGCGCCAGTTGCCAGCGTGCGCGGGCGTTCTCGGTGAGGATGTGGATTTCCTTGAGCGCCGTTTGCCCGGCATCCGGGTGGCGGGCGTCGATGGCTTCCAGGCGCGTCAGTTTGGCGTGGGCCGCTGCGGATTCGCCGAGGATCAATAGCCAGCGCACCTGCCAGGTCAGGCAGTACGCTTGCAGGCGTTCCAGGCCGAGTTTGATCGCGTATTCATCCAGTCGCTCGACAAATGCCAGGGCCTCCTGCTGATTGCCCGCCAGCCATTGCACATTCCACAGCACTTGCAGCACGCGCAGCACCGAATCGGGGATCGAGATCCTCTCCAGAATATCGATCCAGCCCGACAGCAGTTTGAACGCCGCGTCGACGTCATTGGTTTCGTACAGCACTTCGCCCAACAGTGCCGCGGACAGGTAAGTGGCATCGGCACCGGCCTTGCCGCAATGGCTGGCCTCATGCAGTACATCGCGATAAACCCTTTCGGCCTGGGTCATCTGGCCCTCCAGCGCCAGGCTCAAGCCAATCATGCAACGCCCCTGAAGGCTGCCCGCCGTGGTTCCCAGCAGCGGCTCGCCATTGATCAGCAAGTCAGGGCGGTCGAGTTGCACTTGCCGGGCCTTTTCGTACTCGCCGCGGTGCATGTACAGCCAGGACAGGATGTTGGCGCAGGAACCTATGGCAACGCTGTTGCTGCCCGGTGGCGGGTTGAGCAATTGCGGCAACACCGTCATCGCGGCGTCGGTGTCATCGCGTTGCAATGCCAATGAAGCGCGCAGCAGCGAGATCATGAAACGGTCATGCACTTCGCTTTCGGGAACATCCCGGAACAACCGCTCCAGACTCTCGGTGCAGGCCACAAAGTCCCTGGCATACAGCTGCATCCGCGTTTTTAGGATGCGCAACTTGACCCGCGCCTGTACGTGCTCGACCGGCAGTAACCGCACCAGCTCGATCAACATGCGCAAGTCGCCATGGGCATACAGCGCCTCGGCGTGTTGCTCCACCAGATCGGCTGCGGCGCGAGGATCGCCGCCCATGACGGCGTGGTGCACGGCTTCATCCAGGTGATGGTGCTCGCGGAACCAGTTCCATGCCCGCACGTGCACCGTCTGTTGTTCTGCCTTGCTGCGCGAATCGAAATACTTGAGCAGGGTTTCGCGCAGCAGCGGGTGCAGGCGATACCAGGTTTCGCGCTCGGCGCTGTCCACCGGAATCAGGAACAGGTTATCCCGCTCCAGCCGCGCCAAGAGCGCATTGGCCTCGCTGACAGCCTCGGGATGGCCACTGAGGGCCGCGCACAGCGAGGCGCAAAAGCGGTTGCAGACGGCCATGAGCAACATCAGGTCGAGGTCTGTCGGTGACAGGTGGGACAGCACTTCGACTTCAAAAAACTTGGCGAAGGCCTGATCGTCGCGCAGTTGCGCTTGTCCGCCGGCAGCGGCCGGACGGTTCTTCTTGTGGCTGACCGCGAGCAGTTGCAGCCCCGCGACCCAGCCATCGGTGAGTTCATGCATCTGCTTGGCGTCGCGGGTATTGATCTCGCCCAGTTGCGCCTTTAGGAACTGTTCGGATTCCGTCGGGGTGAAGCGCAGGTCCCGCAGGTTCAGTTCCAGCACCAGCTCCTGGCTGCGCAATCGTGCCAGGGACAGCGGCACCGCACTGCGCGAGACCAGCGCCAGGTGCAGGTTGGCCGGGGCGTAGTCGATCAGCCATTGCAGGGCCTGATGAATGCCGACGTCGGTCAAGTGGTGCAGATCGTCGAGTACCAGCACCAGTTCACGGCCACGGGCGGCAATGCTGCGCACCAGGGTGATGACGGTGCGTTCCACCGCTTCGCTGTCGATGCCGCGGCCTTCCAGCTGGATGGCTTCGCGGACGAGCGTCGGGTCGATCTGCCCGAGGCTGGCCAGCAGATAATCGATGAAACGGGTCAGTTCGTTGTCGTCCGCCGACAGCGTCAGCCAGGCGACGTCATAGCCCAACGGCAACAGCGCCTGGCGCCAGGCGATCAGCGTTGAAGTCTTGCCGCAGCCGGCCGGCCCCTTGAGCACGATGCACCGCTGGCGGCGGGCCTTGAGCATCTGGTCTTGCAGCCGTTCGCGCGAAATCAGGCGACCGGCGCTGCGTGGCGGGATCAGTTTGGTGTTGACAATCGGCGACTGAACCGGATTGAAGGCCTGGCTGGCAAGTGGGTCCGATGCATTGGACTTGCGGGGTTTGTCCATGGGGCTTTCCGATTCTTTTTTGTTTTGTGAGGGCCTCGAATCCCTTCGAGTGTAACCCAGACCATTGGCCCTGGGAGCCTGTCTTTGGCGGCCACCACCCGATGCGGGTGGTGGTCGCTGATCGGTGCGTTGGTCTACTGGGAGGCACAAGAATAGGAGGGCTGCGGCGCTCCGACAGAACAACGGAGCGACGGCAATGGGCGTACTGAGCGGCATTCGAGTGGTGGAGTTTGAGGCAATCGGGCCGGCGCCCTTTGGCACGATGCTGCTGGCGGACATGGGCGCTGACGTGGTGCGCATCGACCGTCCGGTAAAGGCCGGTGACCTGGGGCCGAAGCTTGAGGGCAAACGCGCCGATATCACCGGTCGCAACCGCCGTTCGGTGACGCTGGACCTCAAGCGCCCCGACAGTGTCGCCGCCGCGTTGGCGTTGATCGAGCGTGCTGATGTGCTGGTCGAAGGCTTTCGCCCCGGCACCATGGAGCGTCTGGGCCTGGGGCCGGATGTGGCGCTCAAGCTCAATCCGCGCCTGGTCTATGCCCGTATGACCGGTTGGGGTCAGACCGGCCCCATGGCCGACCGTGCCGGGCATGATCTGAACTACATTGCCTTGTCCGGTGTGCTGTCCAGTATCGGCCCGGCTGGTGGTCGGCCGGTGCCGCCGCTGAACCTGGTCGGTGATTACGGGGGGGGCGGCATGTTGCTGGCGATGGGCACGTTGGCGGCGCTGGTCAATGTGCAGCGCGGCGGCACGGGCCAGGTGGTCGACGCGGCCATGACCGAGGGCGCCGCGCAATTGGGTTCGGTGATCTGGGGTTTGCTGGCCGGTGGTCATTGGCAAGAACAGCGCGGCAGCAACCTGCTTGACGGCGGCGCGCCGTGGTACGACACCTACGCAACACGCGATGGTCAGCACATGGCGATCGGGCCCCTGGAATCTCGGTTCTATGGGCAAATGCTGGAGATCCTCGGGCTGTCCAACGCAGACCTTCCGTCGCAACACGACCGGGCCGGCTGGCCCCGATTGCGTGAAGCGTTTACTGCCGCATTCCTTGGCCGCACCCGCGAGCAATGGGTCGAGGCCTTCGACGGCAGCGACGCTTGCGTGGCACCGGTGCTGGGTCTGACCGAAGCCGCGCAGCATCCCCATGGTGTCGCCCGTGGCAGCTTCATCGAGGTCGACGGTGTGGTGCAACCGGTGCCGGCCCCACGCTTCCTTGGCACGCCTTCGGCACATCCGCAACCGGCCCCCGAACGTGGCGAACACGGCGGCGAAGCCCTGCGCGATTGGGGTTTCGACGCCGACGCCATTGAGCGTTTGCGTGAGCTGGGTCTGGGATTCAACGCCTGAAAACAATCATAAAAATCACGGAGCGCAGGAGTTAGCCCATGGCCATTCAGTTCAAGATCATCGATCACGTGGCGCTGATCGTGCTCGATGCGCAGCAGTCCAATAATGCGCTGAGCGTCAGCGACCTGATGCACCTGCGCAAGACGTTGGGTGCCTGCCAGGATGACGAGCAGGTGCGGGTCATCGTGCTGACCGGCGCGGGTGAGCGCGCCTTTTGCTGCGGCGCCGGCCTCAAGGAGTCGTTGCGGCCCGCGTCCGGGTTTGTCGCCGGAACCCTGAAAAGCCGCGAGACCGAAGCCGAAGAGGGCGGCTACACACGCCTGTTCGACCTCAGCGACCTGGACATCTGGAAACCGATCATCGCCGCCGTCAATGGCGCCTGCTTGGGCGGCGGTCTGGAACTGGCGTTGCAATGTGACCTGCGAATCGCCGCCGCGAGTGCCACGTTCGGCTTACCGGAAGTGCGCGAGGCGAGCATTCCGGCGGCGGGCGGTGTGCAGCTGCTGCTGCGGGCAATTCCCGCTGCCCATGCCATGAAAATCGCTCTGACGGGAGAACCGGTCAGCGCCCAGCAAGCCCTAAGCATTGGCCTGATCATCGATCTGTTGCCTCAGGAACGATTGCTCTCGGCGGCCCTGAACCTGGCCGAGCGGATTGCTGCCAATGGGCCGCTGGCGGTGCAGTCGATCAAGCGCCTGGCCCTGCAGACGGCGCACCTGCCTCCACGGGATTTCGCCACTCAGGCGCATTTTCACTGGGGCTTGCTGCGCGACAGCGAGGACCTCGCCGAAGGTCGCACAGCCCACGTCGAGCAGCGGCCACCCAAATACACCGGCACCTGACGCCGTGCCACCGCCTTTGTCCTGACCTGACAACAATAATTCACAGGAGAGCACCATGTATCTGACTCAAGGGCTGCACCGCGTTCTGCAGCAACGCCCCCATGCCGTGGCGACAGTGTTCCGCGACCGCCGTCGTACCTACACCGAATTGACCGAGCGCGTGGCGCGACTGGCCGGCGCCCTGCAGGAACTGGGCATGCAGACTGGCGATCGGGTTGGCCTGCTGGGGATGAACTCCGACCGATTTCTCGAATATTTCCTCGCGACCTGGTGGGGCGGCGGTGTGGTCAACCCGGTGAACATCCGCTGGAGCGTGCCGGAAATCGTCTACTCGCTGGATGACTGCGACACGCGCATCCTGCTGATCGACGACACGTTCCTGCCTATGGCTGAAGGCATCGCCAGCACCGCCAAGGTGCGGCCATTGCTGATTCACATCGGTGACGGGCCATTGCCTGACGGCATGCTGTCCTACGAGCAACTGATCCGTGACGCGTCGCCGGTCGACGATGCGTTTCGCGGCGGCGACGACCTGGCCAGCATCATGTACACCGGTGGCACCACCGGCCGGCCCAAAGGCGTGATGCAATCGCACATGAACCTGTGGTCGGCGGCAGTGGCCCGGGCCGCCGATGTGCCGGTGCCGTCCGATGCGCTGACCTTACACATCGCACCGATGTTTCATCTGGCGGCGCTGTCGCGGGTGATCCTGATCTCCCTGTTGGGGCTGCCGAGCATCTTCGTTCCGGCCTTCGATGCGCTGGACGTGATGCGTACCATCGAGCGCGAACGCATCACCGACATCCTGATCGTGCCGACCATGCTGCAAGCGTTGATCATGCACCCGGAGTTTTCCAGGCATGACCTGAGTTGCCTGCGCAGCCTCACTTACGGCGCTTCGCCGATTGCAGTGCCTTTGCTGGAAATGGCCCTTAAAGCCTTGCCGAATGTGGAGTTCACTCAAGGCTACGGCATGACCGAAGCTGCCCCGCCGATTTCTGCCAACGGCCCGGAAAACCACAACGCCGCCGGCATCGCCAGTGGCCGGTTGCGTTCGGCCGGGCGGCCGGGTCTGGGTGTTACCGTGCGCATCGTCGACGAACAAGACAATGAAGTGCCGTGCGGCACCGTGGGTGAAGTGGTGGTGCGCGGCCCGAACATCATGCTCGGCTACTGGAACAATCCCGAAGAAACCGCCAAGGCCCTGCGTGGCGGCTGGATGCACACCGGTGACGGCGCCTACATGGACGAAGAGGGCTATCTGTACATCGTCGACCGCTTCAAGGACATGATTGTCAGCGGTGGCGAGAATGTGTATTCCGGCGAAGTGGAAAGCGCCATCGCCAGTCACCCGGCGGTCGCCGCGTGTGCGGTGATCGGTATTCCGTGCGCGCAGTGGGGCGAAGCGGTGCATGCGGTGGTGGTGCTCAAACCGGACAACACAGTGGCCGGTGCGCAAATCATCGAGCACTGCCGCCATCAGATTGCCGGCTACAAAACCCCGAAGTCGGTCGAGTTCCGCACGGCCTTGCCATTATCCGGCGCCGGAAAAGTGCTCAAGCGCGACCTGCGCGAACCGTTCTGGGCCGGCAAGGATCGGGGCGTGAGCTGACAACATGTACATGACCCAATGCCTGCAGCGCACGCTGCAACAGAACCCGGATCACCTGGCAACCATTTTCGCCGAGCGCCGCCACACGTACCGCGAGTTTGGCGAACGCGTCGCACGCCTGGCGGGCGCCCTGCAATCGCTGGGCATGGCGGCCGGTGAGCGGGTCGGCATGCTGGCGCTCAACTCCGACCGCTACCTGGAATACATCATGGGCGTGTGGTGGGGCGGCGGTGTGCTCAACCCGGTGAATGTGCGCTGGAGCGTGCCGGAAATTGTCTATTCGCTGGACGATTGCAGCACGGCCATCCTGATTGTCGACGAGCACTTTGCCGCGTTGGCCGAAGAGATCCGCAAGACCACCCGCCATGCGCCACAGTTCATCTACGCGGGCGAAGGCGAAGTGCCGGCGGGCATGCTCGGTTTCGAGCAACTGATTGCCCAGGCGCACCCCGTCGAGGACGCCGGGCGCGGCGGCGCGGACCTGGCCTGCATCATGTACACCGGCGGCACCACCGGGTTTCCCAAGGGCGTGATGCAGTCGCATTTGAACCTGTGGTCGGCGTGCATGCCGCGCATGGTCGACATGCCGCCGATACGCGGTGGCCTGTTGTTGCACGTCGCACCGCTGTTCCATGTGGCGGGCCTGGCCCGGGCACTGATCCAGTTTTTGGCCGGCGAAAGTCATGTGCTGGTGTCCGGGTTTGATGCGCTGCAAACGCTGCAGATCATCGAACAGGAACGGGTCACCGAGACGTTGCTGGTGCCGACGATGATCCTTGCCTTGTTGGCGCATCCAGACTTCGAACGCTATGACCTGAGCAGCCTGAAACGCCTGACCTACGGCGCTTCGCCCAGTGCCGGTGACATGGTCGAGCAGGTGCTCGCCAGGTTTCCCGATATCGAGCTGTCGCACTCTTATGGCCTGACCGAGGCCTGCCCGGTGGTGTCGAGCAACCTGCCGTGTAACCACACGCCGGAGGCGCGCATCAGTGGACTGTCCCGTTCGGTGGGGCGTGGCGGTCTGGGCGTCAACGTGAAGATTGTCGATCCGCAAGGCCACGAAGTTCCGCGTGGCACGGTGGGCGAGATCATCGTGCGCGGGCCGAACATTATGCAGGGTTACTGGAACAAACCCGAAGAAACCGCCAAGGCGGTGCGCAACGGTTGGTTGTACACCGGCGATGGCGCGTGGATGGACGAGCAGGGTTACCTGTTCATCGTCGACCGGCTCAAGGACATGATCGTCAGCGGCGGTGAAAACGTTTACTCCGCTGAAGTCGAAAACGTTCTCGCCCGACACCCGGCCGTGGCCCAGTGCGCGGTGATCGGCATTCCCCATGCGCAGTGGGGCGAGGCGGTGCATGCAGTGGTGGTGTGCAAGCCCGGTTCGCAAGTCGATGCCGAGCAATTGCGTCTGTACTGCCGCGAATTCATCGCCGCCTACAAATGCCCGAAAACCATCGAGTTCCGCGACGAACTGCCGCTCTCGGCAGCCGGCAAAGTCCTCAAGCGCGAACTGCGCAAGTAGCCACACCACAACCCCTGTAGGAGCTGCCGCAGGCTGCGATCTTTTGATCTTGTTTCTGAAAAGCAAAGTCAAAAGATCGCAGCCTGCAGCAGCTCCTACAGGGAGGGGTTTCACTTTTAGCTCCGACCAGGAGCGCTACCCGATCCGGGTGGCTGCACCACCACCCCCCGCCCATACAGTGGACTCACGAACCAGGCGCTCGCTTGCCTGGCAACCCACTGGAGATTCCGATGCACATCAACCGTACCGTCTACCGTGAAGACCACGAAATGCTGCGTGAAACCGCGCGCCGTTTCTTCGAGCGTGAATGCCTGCCCAAGCAGGCACAGTGGGACGAGGCCGGGCAAGTCGACCGCGAAACCTGGCTCAAGGCCGGGCGCCACAACCTGCTGTGCCTCACCGTGCCGACCGAGTACGGCGGTGGTGGCGGCGACTTCGGGCACTCGGCGGTGTTGATCGAAGAGCTGTACCGCGCCGGTGTCTCCGGTTGGAGCCTGGGCGTGCACTCGGACATCGTCGCGCCGTACATCGTGCGTTTGGGCACCGAAGAACAGAAGCAACAATGGCTGCCGAAAATCTGCTCCGGCGAAACCGTCCTCGCCGTTGCGATGACCGAGCCGGGCACCGGTTCCGACCTTAAGGCCATCCGCACCACCGCCGTGCGCGACGGTGACGAGTGGGTGATCAACGGCAGCAAGACCTTCATCAGCAACGGTCTGACCTGCGACATGGTCGTGGTGGTGTGCAAGACCGATCCGAGCGCCGGCGCCAGGGGTTGCAGCCTGATCATGGTCGAGTGTAACCGCGAAGGTTTCCGTCGCGGGCGCAAGCTGGAAAAAGTCGGCCAGCACGCCGCCGACACAGCCGAACTGTTCTTCGATGACGTGCGCGTACCGGTGGGCAACCTGCTGGGCGAAGAGAACAAAGGCTTCATGCACCTGATGGAAGAGTTGCCGCAAGAGCGCCTGGTGATCGCTCTGTACAGCGCCGCCAAACTCGAACGCCTGCTGGAGCAAACCGTCGAGTACGTCAAGGACCGCAAGGCCTTCAACCAGACCGTGTGGGACTTCCAGAACACCAAATTCAAACTCGCCGACATCAAGGCCAAGGCCACCGCCGTGCGCCTGACCATCGACCACTACATCGCCGAACACATGCGCCGCCGCCTGACCGTGCAGGAATCGGCCATCGCCAAGCTGTACGCCACCGAAACCCTGTGGCAGTGCATCGACGACATGGTCCAGCTGCACGGCGGCTACGGCTACATGCTCGAGTACCCGATTGCCCGTGCGTTCGTCGACATGCGCGTCACGCGGATTTTTGGTGGCACCAGTGAAGTGCTGCGCGAACTGATCGCGCGTCAGTTGTGATCCTTCCCCCTCATTTTCAGGTGACACCATGAGCGAAAAAGTACTGGTTGCCGGCGTCGGCATGATCCCGTTCCGCAAGCCCAGCGACAGCCCGACCTATGTGCAGATGGGCGCCGAAGCGGTGCGCCGCGCGCTGGCCGATGCAGGTATCGATTACCACTCGGTCCAGGAAGCGTATGCCGGTTACGTCTACGGCGATTCCACCTGCGGCCAGACCGTTCTCTACGAAGTGGGCATGACCGGCATTCCGGTGGTCAACGTCAACAACAACTGCTCCACCGGCTCCACCGCGCTGTTCCTGGCGCGCAAGGCCATTGAGTCCGGATCGGCCGATTGCGTGCTGGCGGTGGGCTTCGAACAGATGCAGGCCGGCGCCTTGAAGTCCCACTGGGACGACCGCCCGCCAACCCGCGAGCGTTTCCTGCCGATCCTGCGCGGGTTGACCGCCGACATGGACGGCATGCCCCAAGCCATCCGCACCTTTGGCGGTGCCGGGCGCGAGTACATGCAGAAATACGGTACCAAAGTGGAAACCTTCGCCGCGGTGCGCGCCAAGGCCAGCCGCCACGCGGCGAACAATCCGCTGGCACTGTTTCGCAAAGTGCTGAGTGTCGAAGACGTGATGAACGATCCGGTGATTCTGCCCGGCGTGATGACGCGTCTGATGGCCTGCCCGCCAACCTGCGGTGGTGCGGCGGCGATCCTGGTTTCGGAACGCTTTGCGAAAAAACACGGCCTGCGCCGCGACGTGGAAATCGTCGCCCAAGCCATGACCACCGACACCCCCGAGTCCTTCAACTTCGAAAAGCCGTCGATGCTCGATTGGGTCGGCACCCACATGACCCACGCCGCTGTCGGCCAGGTCTACGAGAAGGCCGGCATCGGCCCGCAGGACATTGATGTTTGCGAACTGCATGACTGTTTCGCCCAGAACGAAGTGATCTGCTACGAGTCGCTGGGTTTCTGCCCCGAGGGCGGTGCCGAGAAATTCGTCATGGAGGGCGACAACACCTACGGCGGGCAAGTCGTCATCAACCCGTCCGGCGGCCTGCTTTCCAAGGGCCATCCGCTGGGCGCCACCGGCCTGGCGCAATGCTACGAGTTGACCCAGCAGCTGCGTGGCAATGCCGAGCAGCGGCAGGTCGAGGGCGCTCGCTTGGCCATGGCTCACAACCTCGGACTGGGTGGCGCCTGCGTGGTGACGCTGTACGGAAAAACCCGTGGCGTCGGGCAGTGATCAGCGATTTTTACCGGTGAATGTCACCGAGCGTAACGCCCGGCGAGCGCTGCTCAAACCGGGTTGTTACACCACGCAATCAGCCATGAACAACCCGGGTTCAAATCACCCGTTCGGGTGTGAGGCCCTCACGGGATCGCCGCTAGCATGGGCGCTCCAACACTTATCCCTAACCGGAGAAACCGCATGACAAAAACAACAATGCGCGGAGTCTTCCAGCCAAGTTTGCTGGCCGTCGCTGTAATGGTTGCCACTGGCGTGAGCAACCAGGCTCACGCTGTTGATTTCAACATCGGGGAGATTCAGGGGAGCTTCGATTCGTCGTTGTCGATCGGCGCCAGTTGGTCCACCACCGATGCCGACAAACAGTTCATTTCCAACTTCAACTCCCAGGGTGTCACCGGTGGCGAGTCCTCTTCGCGGACCACCGACGACAACCGGCTGAACTTCAAGAAGGGCGAAACCTTCTCGAAGATCTTCAAGGGTGTGCATGACCTGGAACTGAAATACGGCGATAGCGGTGCCTTTGTGCGCGGCAAGTATTGGTATGACTTCGAGCTGATGGACGAGAGTCGTCCGTTCTACGACATCAACGACAGTGGGCGCGATCGCGCGGCCAAATCGTCCGGTGCGATGTTCCTCGACAGCTTCGTCTACCACAACTACACGATCGGCGATCAGGTCGGCAACGTACGCCTGGGCAAGCAAGTGGTGAGCTGGGGCGAGAGTACGTTCATCGGCAACTCGATCAACAGCATCAACCCGATCGACGTTGCAGCGCTACGTCGTCCGGGCGCTGAAGTGAAAGAAGGCCTGATCCCGGTCAACCTGCTTTACGTGTCTCAGGGCCTGGCCGATAACGTCACCGCCGAAGCGTTCTATCAGCTGGAGTGGGACAAGTCGGTGGTCGATAACTGCGGGACGTTCTTCGGCAACGATGGCCTACCACAAGGTTGCAACGACCGGCTGGTGATTGCCGGTCTCGATTTGCCACCGGGCGCCGCGAGCAACACCGGAGGTTTGGCCGCCATCGCTGCGGGGACGGACGATGCCTTTATTCCGCGCGTGAAAGACAAAGATGCCCGCGACAGTGGCCAGTATGGCCTGGCGTTGCGCTGGTACGTGCCTGAAGCCAACGACACCGAGTTCGGTGCCTACGCGATGAACTACCACAGCCGCAGTCCGTACCTGAGCATCAACCAGATGAGCAACCCGACAGGTGGCGTAGCGTCGGCGCGCAGTGCCCGTTACTTCGTCGGCTACCCGGAAGATATCCGCCTCTATGGCCTGAGCTTCCAGACCAACGTCTCGGGCGTGTCCCTGGGGGGCGAAGTCAGCTACCGGCCGAACATGCCGCTGCAACTGAACACCGCCGACCTGTTGTCTTCCGCGACCTTTGGCGCCACCTCGCCGCTGATCACCACCGGTTTTGCCGGGCGTAATCTCGGTGCCGAGGTTAACGGCTACAAACGCATGCCGGTGACCCAGGCACAAGTGACCGCCACCCAGTTCTTTGATCAGGTGCTGGGTGCCAGCCGCCTGACCGTGGTCGGCGAGGTCGGTTACAACCACATCAATGGCCTGGGCAAGGCCGACGGTTCGGACCTGCGCTTCGGTCGCAGCCCGGCGTTCGGTTCCGGTGAACTGCCGGGCGCTGCCGGTGCCGCCACCTGTCTTGGTACCGCCGCAGGCACGGCATCGGCCAGTAACCCGGCCCAGGAATGCAACGACGACGGCTTCTACACCAGCAGCAGCTGGGGCTATCGCCTGCGCGGCAAGCTCGATTATCAGAACGTGATCGCCGGTATCAACCTGTCGCCGAACATCGCCTGGTCCCATGACGTTCAAGGCTACGGTCCGAATTTCGATGAAGGCTCCAAAGCGGTCAGCCTCGGTGTGGATGCTGACTACCTGAACACCTACAACGCCAGCCTGAGTTACACCAACTACTTCGGTGGCGATTTCAACACCAACGTCGACCGCGACTACGTTGCGCTCAGCTTCGGCGTGAATTTCTGATGCAACCCTGCCAGAGGAAACTGAACATGAACGCACGTATATTTCTGCGCGCTGGCGCACTGAGTCTGTCGTTGCTGGCCAGTGCTGTGATGGCCGCTGTCTCCCCGCAGGAAGCGGCGCAATTGGGTACTACGCTGACGCCGCTGGGTGCGCAGAAAGAGGGCAATGCCAACGGCAGCATCCCGGCCTGGACCGGCGGCCTGAAACCCGGCGCCGCGGCGCTCGACAATGGCTTCCTGGGTGATCCGTTTGCCGGTGAAAAACCGCAATTGGTGATCACAGCGGCCAACGTCGACCAGTACAAGGACAAGCTGACGCCGGGGCAGGTGGCGATGTTCAAGCGCTACCCGGACAGCTACAAGATCCCGGTATTCAAGACCCAGCGCACCGCTGCCTCGCCACAGAACATCTACGACATCGCCAAGAAGAGTGCGGTGACCACCGAGCTGACCCCGGACGGCAACGGCCTGGTCAACTTCACCCAGACCCGTTACTACCCGTTCCCGATTCCGAAGAACGGCGTCGAGGTGTACTGGAACCACACCAACCGCTATCGCGGCGGCAATATGGAGCGCCAGGCTGCCCAGGCCGCACCGCAAACCAACGGCTCGTATTCCATCGTCGAGTACGATGACAAGCTCGCGTTCCCACAGTTGATGGACGGCGTCACCGGGGGCGAGGGTGACAACGTCCTTTACTACTACAAGCAGGAAATTACCGCCCCGTCGCGCATGGCCGGCAGCGTGATCCTGATCCACGAAACCATCGACCAAGTGAAAGAACCCCGCTTGGCGTGGGTCTACAACGCTGGCCAGCGCCGCGTGCGTCGTGCGCCGCAAGTGGCGTATGACGGCCCGGGTAACGGCTCTGACGGCATGCGCACCGCTGACAACACCGACATGATGAACGGCGCGCCGGACCGTTATGACTGGAAACTGGTGGGCAAAAAGGAACTGTACATCCCGTACAACAACTACCGCTTGCAGTCGCCGAAAGTGAAGTATGACGACATCATCAAACCGGGGCACATCAATCAGGATTTGACCCGTTATGAGTTGCATCGCGTCTGGCATGTCGAGGCGACGCTCAAGCCCGGCCAGCGTCATGTGTATGCCAAGCGCGACATGTACTTCGATGAGGACACCTGGCAACTGGCCGAAGTCGATCACTACGACGGTCGGGGTCAGCTGTGGCGGGTGGCGGAAGGCTATGCGATCAACGATTACGAGCGCGGTTCGCCGAACTTTGCCATGCTCGGTATCTATGACCTGATTGCCGGTCGCTACAACGTGCTGGCGATGACCAACCAGTCCAAGCACGCCACGACTTACGGCATGACGGCGAAGATGACCGATTTCACCCCGTCGGCATTGCGTAACGCCGGCATCCGCTGACCTTTGAACCTCGCTTGAAACAACGCCCTGTTCGCAGGGCGTTGTGCGTTGTGCCCACCTGATGTGGGTGGCGCCTGATCCGTCGCGTGGCCCAATGATGGAATCCTCTCTTCATCAGCGAGGTCCGTCATGTTTGTGCCACGGCCGCATCTGGGTGAACTGCTCAAGCGCGAGCAGCGCCGTTTGCAACTGCTTTGTGCCCCAGCCGGGTACGGGAAAACCGCGTTGGTGCGTGAGTACCTGGATGGGTTGGAAGACGCGGGGCGGGTGGTGTGGGTGAGGTTGGGTGGGCGGGAGCAGACGCTGGAAAGTCTGAACGCCGCGTTGGCAAATGCGCTGGGGGTGGCGGCGGATGCCGTGTTGGCGTTTCTCGATTCGGGATATGGGGTGGCAGAACCATCGCTATCGCGAGCAGGCTCGCTCCCACGGGGGAGCGCGGTCAACGGTAGGAGTGAGCCTGCTCGCGATGAGGCCTTCCCAACCCACGAAGATCCAAAGATTCGCCTGGTCTTCGACGACCTGCCCGCCGAAATGCCCGAGGACTTGAACCACTGGTTCGATCAACTCCTGTCCCTGCACAACCCCCACCTGCACATACTGGTCACCTGCCGCCAACGCCCCGACTGGAATCTGCCACGGCTGATGCTAGACGGCCAACTACTTGAACTCGATGCCAGGCAATTGACCTTGCGCCCGGATGAATTCGAAGCGTTGATCAATGCCATGGCGCCCGATACCGATAGCGCATCACGGGAAAAACTCTGGCACGAAACCGGCGGGTGGTGCGCCGGGGTGCGTCTGTTGTTGCCGCAGGCGTCGGGGGATGCAACGCCGTCGCTGCTCGGCCATTACCTCGAACGGGAACTGTTGTCGCGCCTGAGTGAGAAACAAAAGGAGGTGCTGTGCGGTCTTGCGCATTTGTCCAAGGCCAGTGCCGACCTCTGCGATCAACTGTGGGAGGGACAACAGGCCGGTCAGGTGTTCGATGGTCTGGCGTGCCAGGCTTTTCTGGTTCCGGTCGATCAACAGCCCGGTTGGTTCCGCTTGTTGCCTGCCGTGGCACAGGCCCTGCACGCTCAATTGAAGGGGGCACCGCTGACCCGCTTGCGCCTGCGCGCCTGCCAATTGCTCAGCGTGCTGGGGCATGTCGATGATGCGGTCGAGCAAGCCCTGTGCGCCGATCAGCCGGAAGTCGCCGCCAACTACATGGAGCGTTTGTGGCTCAGCTGGATACTGGGCGAGCGCCACCTGAACAAACTGATGGACTGGCGCGAACGCATCGAGCCGCAGTTGCTGCAAAGCAGTCCGCGCCTGATCTACCTATGTGCCAAAGCCTTGTTGTTCAGTGGTCGGCTGGACGAAGCCCAAACGTGCCTGCAACGGTTGGGACACTTTCTGCCGCTCCCCGATCCGCAGCGCAATCGGCGATTGTTGGCGAACTGGCAAGGGCTGCTCGGTACGTTGCACGCCCTGCGCGGCAACACCAACCTGGCGCGTCTGCACTGCCGCGCGGCGCTTGCAGAGCTGACCATTCAGGACTGGTTATCGGTGTTGCTGTGTCATTGCATCCTGGCGCGTATCGCCATGCAAACCGGTGATCTGGCTGAGGCGCAAACGCTTCTGCAGTCTTCGCTGGAGTTGGCCCGGCGTCAGGGCAGTTGTGAGTCGGAGGTGTTGGTCAACACGGACAGGGCGCGCTTGATGATGCTTCAGGGCGATTTGAACCAGGCGCAAGCGCTGTTGCGCGCCGAGCTCAAGCGCTTGAACGGCAACCGGGCGCAGCCGTATCCGTTGCTCGGTCGGTTGCTGTTTATGCACGGCGAATTGCTGTTGCAGCAGGGCCGTATCAGTGAAGCAGAGGAGGCCACGCAAGCCGGATTGGCGCAGGTACGCGACTGTTGCGCACCATTCGTACTCAATGGCTACCTGTTGTTATCCGAAATTGCCTCACGCAATCACCAGCCGGAAAAGGCACACCTGATGTTGTACGAAGCAGAGCGACGCATGCATTGGGGCAGGATCGACTGTGCCTGTTACGAGGAGCCGATCGCCGCGCAAAAAGCCCGGATTGCGCAACGCGAACAACCGGCACCCGCCCGCTTGAACGTGGTGCCGGATTATCAGGATGACCTGACGCCCCGCGAGGTTTCGGTGCTCAAGTTGCTGGCCGAAGGCATGTCGATACGCGAAGTCGGCAGCCGCCTGTTCATCTCGGAAAACACCGTTAAAACCCACGCCAAAAACATCAACGTCAAGCTCGGTGCCTGCCGCCGCACCCAGGCCATCAACAGCGCCAAAGCCATGGGCATCCTCGCTTGAAACAGCGCTGGCGTCCGCCACCCACCTGATCCGGGTGGCGGCGTCGCGCCAGTGATGGTCAACCATGCAGCCAGACCCTACGCAATGCTGCCTGCGCGCGGCCGCGTCCTGACAAAAACAAGAGAGGTAATGATGAGCGCCATCGAGAGTTCGCCGAGTACCGACATCCGCACGATCCTGGAAAAACAGCGGGCGGCGTTCCTGGCCCGCGAACCCTACAGCTTCGACGAGCGTTGTGAGTTGCTCGACCGGGCGATCGGCTTGCTGGTCAATCATGAACAGGAGATTGTCGAGGCGCTGACGGCGGACTTCGGTCATCGCAGCCCAGGTTTCTCCAAGGGCAGCGAAGTGCTGTCGCCACTCGCGACGCTCAAGCAAACCAAAGCCGAACTGGCCGAATGGATGCGCCCGGAACAACGTCAGGCCCGTGTTGGTGAAGCCTGGGTGCAATACCAGCCGCTGGGCGTGGTGGGCATCGTCACCGCATGGAACGTGCCCGGCTACATGGTGTTTAGTGGCTTGGCCGGGGCCTTGGCCGCCGGCAACCGGGTGATGATCAAGCCGTCGGAATTCACTCCGCACACCTCGGCATTGATAGCCCGGTTGATCCGCTCGGTGTATGACGAAGATGAGGTGGCGGTGATTGTTGGCGGGGCCGAGGTCGGCCAGACCTTCTGCAGCCAGCCGTTCGATCATCTGCTGTTCACTGGCGCCACCAGCATTGGCAAACACGTGCTGCGCGCGGCGGCGGACAACCTGGTGCCGGTGACTCTGGAACTGGGCGGCAAGTCGCCGACGATTATTTCCCGCACCGCCGATTTCAAGGACGCAGTGGCCAAAGTGGTCATCGGCAAACTGCTCAACGCCGGTCAGCTGTGCGTAGCCCCCGACTATGTGTTCGTGCCGCAAGAGTCGGTGGATGCCTTTATCGCCGTGGCCAAAGCCGTGGTCGCCGGGTTCTTCCCGACGCTCAAGGACAACCCCGAGTACACCTCAATCATCAATGCCCGGCACTACGAGCGTTTGCAGGGCTACCTGAGTGAAGCGCGTGAAGCGGGTGTCGAGCTGATCGAATTGAACGCCGCCGCTGAAGATTTCAACGAGGGCGCGCGCAACAAGATTGTGCCGACCCTGCTGCGCAATCCCGGTGACGCATTGCAGATCATGCAGGACGAAATTTTCGGCCCGCTGCTGCCGATCATTCCTTACGACGCTATCAGCGAAGTGGTCGCCCGGATCAACGCTCGGCCGCGGCCGTTGGCGCTGTATTACTTTGGCCATGACGCCGCCGAAGAGGCCCTGGTCCTCACGCGCACCTGTTCGGGCGGCGTGACCCTCAATGGCGTCTTGAGCCATGCCAGCACCGAAGGCCTGCCGTTCGGCGGCGTCGGTCAGAGCGGCATGGGCGCTTACCACGGCATCGACGGCTTCCGCACGTTCAGCCACGCCAAAGCGGTGTTGCGCACAGCGGCCAACCCGGCCTGAACCCCACAATATTCTTGAGAGAACTGTCATGAAAGCTGCCGTATTCCATCAGGTTGGTGCCCCGCTGGTCATTGAAGAAGTGGGCATCAGCAAACCAGGCCCGCGTGAAGTGCTGATTCGCACCAAAGCGGTGGGTGTCTGCCATTCCGATTTGCATGTGATCGATGGCTCGTTTCCGTACCCGGGGCCGTTGGTGTTGGGCCATGAAGCCGCGGGTGTGGTCGAGCAGGTGGGTTCTGAGGTGCGCTCGGTCAAACCCGGTGATCATGTGGTCACGTGCCTGACCGTGTTCTGTGGCCATTGCGATCACTGCGTGACTGGCCATCTGGCGCGCTGCGTGTCCCCGGAAACCAAGCGCGGCAAGGATGAAGAGTCGCGCCTGACATACGTGCAAAAGCCGATCCCGCAATTCGTCAACTTGTCCGGTTTTGCCGAGCAGATGCTGGTGCACGAAAACGCCTGCGTGGCGATCCGTCGCGACATGCCGCTGGATCGCGCCGCACTACTCGGTTGCGCCGTCACCACCGGTACCGGCGCGGTGTTCAATACCGCTAAGGTGCGTCCGGGTGAAACCGTGGCCGTGATTGGCTGCGGCGGTATCGGCCTGGCCGCCATCAACGGCGCGGCACTGGCCGGAGCGGGGCGGATTATCGCCATCGACATGCTTGACTCGAAACTGGAGCTGGCCAAGCAATTCGGCGCCACCGACGTGATCAACGGCCGTGACGGCGATGCCGCCAAGCAAGTGATGGAACTGACCCGGGGTGGCGTGCATCACTCCTTCGAATGCATCGGCCTCAAGCAGACCGCCGAACAGGCGTTCGCCATGCTGGCGCGCGGCGGCACCGCCACGGTGATCGGCATGCTCAAGCCGGGCCTGAAAATTGAACTCGATCCGTTGCAACTGCTGCACGAGCGACGCATCCAGGGTTCGCTGATGGGTTCCAACCGCTTCCCGGTCGACATGCCGCGCCTGGTGGATTTCTACATGGCCGGCAAGCTCAAGCTCGACGAGATGATTTCCCAACGCATCCGCCTGGACCAGATCAACGAAGCGTTCGATGAGCTGCGCCGCGGCGAGTTGGCGCGCTCGGTCATCGTCTTCGACTGACACGCCTCATACCCCCTGTAGGAGCGAGCCTGCTCGCGATGGTGGATCAGCTACATCGTTATCGTCTGACACACCATCGCGAGCAGGCTCGCTCCCACAAGGGATTGTGTGTTGCCCCAATGCTTTTGGAGTGAATGGATGGACATTGAATTCACGCTGCACGAACAGGCCTTTCGCGAGGATGTCCGGGCGTTCCTGCGCGACAACCTGCCAAGCGAACTGTCCGAGCGCATCTCGCTGGGCAAGCGCCTGAGCAAAGAGCATCAGGTGCAATGGATGCAGATTCTCGACCGCCAGGGCTGGCTTGCGCCGGGGTGGCCGGTCGAGTTCGGCGGCACTGGCTGGAGTGCCGTGCAAAAGCATATCTTCGACGAAGAGTGCTTTGCCGCCGGCGCGCCGAAAGTGGTGTCGTTTGGCCTGAAAATGGTCGCGCCGGTGATCATTAAATTCGGCACCGAACAACAGAAAGCGCACTTTCTGCCGCGTATTCTTTCGTGTGAAGACTGGTGGTGCCAGGGTTATTCCGAACCCGGTGCGGGCTCTGACTTGTCCTCGTTGAAAACCCGCGCTGTGCGCGAAAGCGATCATTACGTGGTCAACGGCCAGAAAACCTGGACCACCCTGGCGCACTATGCCGACTGGATGTTCTGCCTGGTGCGCACCGATCCGGAGGCGCGTCAGCAGCGGGGCATTTCCTTTCTGCTGATCGACATGAGAACCCCGGGCATCACCGTGCGACCCATCATCACCCTCGACGGTGAGCATGAAGTCAACGAAGTGTTTTTCGACAACGTGCGGGTGCCGGTGGCTAATCTGGTCGGGCAGGAAAACCAGGGCTGGACCTGCGCCAAATACCTGCTGACCCACGAACGCACCAGCATTGGCGGCATCGCCCAGAACAAGGCGCTACTCAGCCGTCTCAAGCGCATCGCCAGCCAGCAAGTGCGCGACGGCCAGCCATTGTTCGATGACCCGCTGTTTCGCCTGCAGATCGCTGAAGTCGAAATGCAGCTGATGGCCGCTGAAATGAGCAACCTGCGCACCCTGGCCGCCACTCAAAACGGTGACGTACCGGGCGCCGAAAGCTCGTTCCTGAAGATCAAGGGCACCGAGATTCGCCAGGCCATCACCTACCTGATCAGCAAAGCCGTCGGTCCTTATGCATTGCCGTTCATTGAAGATGAGCTGGGTTACGGTGATGAGTCGTTGCTCTATACCGACTACAGCAGCGCAGCCACCTATCAGTACCTGGATGCCCGCAAGGCCTCGATTTACGGCGGTGCCAACGAAATCCAGAAGAACATCATCGCCAAAATGATTCTCGAACTGTAAGGGCCTGGACCATGGATTTTAAACTGACCCAAGAGCAGCTAATGCTGCAAGACACCGCCGCGCGGCTGGTGCGTGACACCTACAGTTTCGAGCAGCGCGAGGTTTACCGCCAGAGTGAACATGGCTTCAGTGGCCCGTTCATGCAGCAGTTGGGTGAGCTTGGCCTGTGCGCGGTGCCGTTTGCTGAAGCCTACGGTGGCTTTGGCGGCAGCGGCGTCGAGAACATGTTGATCATGGCCGAGTTGGGGCGTGGCCTGTGCCTGGAACCGTACCTGCCATCGGTGATTTTCGCCGGTGGCCTGATCAACCAATTGGGCAGCAAGGCGCAAAAGGAATCGTTGCTGCCGGTGATTGGCGACGCCAGTTTGCAACTGGCGGTAGCACTGGATGAGCCGCACAGCCATTACCAATTGCATGATGTGCAAACCGTCGCCGAGCCGGTGAGCGGCGGCTGGACACTCAATGGTCGCAAATCGGTGGTGGTCGGCGGGCAAAGCGCGGGGCTGATACTGGTTTCGGCGCGCACCAGCCACGGGGTTCGTGACGAGAGCGGTATCAGCCTGTTCCTGATCGATCCGCAAGACAGTGGCGTGCGCCGGCGTTCGTTCGCCACCATGGACGGGCGGATGGCCTGCGAGCTGTACCTGGACGATGTGTTTGTCAAAAGCAGCGCGATACTCGGTGAGGTCGGGCAAGCCTTGTCGGCGCTGCGCTACCAGCAAGGTCGCTGCATCGCCGCGCAATGCGCCGAAGCGATTGGCAGCATGGAAGCGGCCTGCGCGTTAACCCTCGACTACCTGAAAACCCGCCAGCAATTCGGCCAGCCGATCGGCAAATTCCAGGTGTTGCAACACCGCATGGTAGACATGCGCATCGAGCTGGACCAGGCCACCTCAATGACAATACTGGCGGCCTGCGTCGCCGACCAGGCCGACAGTGAGGAGCGCAGCCGCATTCTGGCAGCGGCCAAATTCATCGTCAGCCGCGCCAGCCGGTTCGTCGCCGACCAAGGCATTCAATTGCACGGCGGTATCGGCCTGACCTGGGAATACATGCTGTCGCACCATGCCAAACATCTGTTGATGGTCGCGCGTCAGTTTGGTGATGACGATCACCATTTGCGGGCTTATGCGAAGTTGATGCAGGTGGTTTGAGTCGAGGAGGGCATCGGCATCAACACGTACTGATCACAGCGGCCCGGTTCATTGAACCGGGCTGTTTCTTTTTCCGCGATGCCACTTTGAACGCACGTCCCCATTGATCACCTCACGTTTACGGTCCTACCTGCCATTAGCGGTCACTCGACCGCTCAGTCACTTTCCCGATTAATTTTCCTGGCGCGTGTTGACAGTTCATTTCGTTCGAATCTAATCTGCATACAGCGCTGCACACATGACGGCGCACAACGATGTAGATTTGTACCTTCCTGCCTACAAGAACGAAATCATCGGAGAGGTCAAAATGGCTCGGTTCCTTCCTCGCACCATCCGCAACATGCTCGTTTGTGCATCCGCTATTGGCGCGTTGCTCACTCAGGTCCCCGCCCAGGCGGCTGACGTTTCCCTCTGGAAAGACATTCAGAAAGCAGGCGTTTTGCGTTGCGGAGCGGCCGTCGCCGCGCCTTACGTGATGCGCGATGCCCGTTCGGGTGAATACAGCGGCTATTTCGTGGACCTGTGCCGGGACTTCGGCGAGAAGGTGCTCAAGGTCAAAGTCGAGTTTGTCGACACCAACTGGGACAACCTTGTGGCGGGGTTGCAAGGTGGTAAATGGGACATGGCCATGGCGCTCAACCAGACGCCCGAACGCGCACTGGCGGTGAGCTTTTCGGTGCCGGCCACCGACTATCAGGTGTCTTTGCTGATCAATAAGGACAACCCGAAACTGGCGAATGCCGGCAATACCCTCGCGGATTTCGACAAGCCTGAGGTGACCTTTGCCGTCATGTCCGGCACCGCGCAGGACAAGGCGATTTCCGCTGTGATCAAGCAGGGCAAAATCATGCGCTTGCCGGGCATGGACGAAGTGCGCCTGGCGGTGATGTCCAAGCGCGCCGATGTGTTGGTCGATGCCAGTGACACCAACCACTTGTTCGCCGTGGCCAACCCCGGCTGGTCGAAAGAAGTCCTGCCCAAGCCCGCGCTGGCCAAGCAAGGTGTGGCCTTCGGTGTACGCCGGGACGTGAGCGCCGCCGACTTGCAGACGTTGAACATCTACATCTCCCAACGCCGCGAGACAGGTGAGATCGACGCCCTGGTCGACAAGGCCTCGCAACTGGCCAACGCCGACAAAACCCCTCAGTAAATCCCGCCGATGTCGAGCGCGTAGCGGGCTGCGCGCTCCCGGAGAATGTTCGATGAAAGCTTCCAATCTGGCGGCGGTGCCGCCACGGCCTTTGCACGCCTGCGAAAAGCACAACGGTGAATTCATTCAGCTGCGCGATGTGTACAAATCCTATGGCGAAAACCTGGTGGTGATGGATCACCTGGACCTGGACATGCGAGCCGACGACCGTCTGGTCATCATCGGTCCCAGCGGCAGCGGCAAGAGTTCTTTGCTGCGGGTCATGATGGGCCTTGAAAGCATTCAGGGCGGCACCATCCGCTTCCAGGGCAAACCCTACATCGACGGCAATGCCCGAGGCAAAGGCAAGCCCATGGACAACACGCTGCAAACCCAGGTGGGCATGGTGTTTCAGCACTACACGCTGTTTCCGCATTTGTCGGTGTTGGGCAACCTGATTCTGGCCCCGATGAAAGTGCATGGCCTGTCGAAAGCGCAAGCCACCGAGAAGGCCAGGGCACTGCTCGCCCGATTGGGCCTGGAGAGCAAGCTCAACGTTTATCCCAGCCAGTTATCGGGTGGCCAGAAACAGCGTGTGGCGATTGCCCGGGCATTGATGCTCGAACCCAAGCTGATGCTGTTCGACGAAGTCACCTCGGCACTCGACCCTGAAATGGTCATCGAGGTGCAGAACGTGATGCTGCAACTGGCCGAACAGAAGATGGCGATGATCATCGTCACCCACGACATGCACTTCGCCCGGCATATCGCCACCCGTGTGGTGTTCTGCGCCAACGGCAAAGTCGTCGAGCAAGGCCACCCCGACCAGTTGTTCACCCAGCCCAGGGAACCGCGCACCCGCGAGTTTCTGGAAAAAGTGCTGCATCTGGACTGAGGAGCGCGAACATGAACTATCAATTCGACTTCAATTTTCTCAGCGGCAATTTTGGCCTGCTGTGGGACGGATTGAAGGTCACCCTGCAATTGGCCCTGGTGTCGAACATCGTCGGACTGGTGCTGGGTTTTGGCCTGTGTCTGCTGACCTTGAGCCGCTGGTTCTTCCTGCGCTGGCCGGCCCAACTGTTTATCGAGTTTTTCCGCTGTACGCCGGTGCTTCTGCAAATCGTCTGGTTCTTCTACTGCGTGCCCATGCTGTTCGATGTGTTCATCGATCCGATCACCATGGGCGTGCTCGCCCTGGGCCTGAACCTCACGGCCTTCAACGCCGAGGCTTATCGGGCCGGGGTGCAGGCCGTGCCGCACGAACACCTGGACGCCAGCGTCGCCCTGGGCCTGCGCCCCTGGCAGAGCACGCTCTACGTGATTCTGCCGCAAGCGCTGCGCAGTGCCGTTCCGGTGCTGATGACCAACGGCATATCGATCCTCCAGCAGAGTGCGCTGGTGGCGATTGTCGCGGTGGGGGACCTGATGTACGTCGGCAAAAGCATCGCCACCGAAGCCTACCGACCGCTGGAAACCTACTCGCTGATCGCGCTCATCTACTTCGCCCTGTCGTTACCCATCGCACAGTTCGTGCAGTGGCTGGAACGTCGTCAGGACACCGCGCTCGCGCGCTGAGGAGGCTGTGATGAACCTTGATTTCACCGTGGTGTTTTCTTACTGGCAGGCCCTGTTGCAGGGGCTGGCGCTGACGCTGGTGTTCACGGTCGGCTGCGCCATTCTCGGCAGTTTGTGCGGCTTTGTGTTGAGCCTGTTGCGGGCCTCCAACAGTCGCTGGTTGAGCGTGCCGGCCGGTCTGTACGTGGAGCTGTTTCGCGGCACGCCGTTGCTGATCCAGTTGTTCTGGGTGTTCTTCTGCTTTCCGGTGGTGTTCGGCGTCGACATTCCGCCTTACCTGTCGGTATTGCTCGCGCTGACCTTGTACATGACCGCCATCACCAGCGAGACCTTCCGTGGCGCGCTCAAGTCGATTCCCGGCGAGCAGCACGATGCTTGCGTCGCGTTGGGCCTGGCCTCGTGGAATAAAACCGTGTTCGTGGTGTTTCCCCAGGCGTTGCTGCGGGGCATTCCACCGTTGCTGTCCAACGTGGTTTCACTGTTCAAGGAAAGCGCGCTGATTTCTTCGGTGGGCATCGCCGACCTGATGTTCGTCGGCCAGAACATCTCCAACAGCACGGCCCGCCCGGTCGAGTTTCTCTCGGCGGTGGCTGTGATCTATTTCCTCGTGGCATTCCCGCTGACCCGACTGGTCGGCGTGATCGAAGCGCGGATGCTGCGTCGTTATGCGTACTAACCCAACCCCGTCATCCAACCCAAGTGGAGTGTCTTCAATGACCCAACTCAAAGGTATTTTGCCTGCTCTGGTCACCCCGTTCGACAAGGCCGGCAAAGTCGATTTCGACATGCTCTCCAACATCATCGAGTTTCAACTCAAGGCTGGCGTCACAGGTTTCGTGCCACTGGGTTCCACCGGCGAGTATTACGCCCTGACCAACGAAGAGCGTCGCCAGATCCTGGCAACCGTGCGTGAAGTGGTGGGTGATCGTGGTGTGCTGATTGCCGGCGCGAATGGCTCCTGCACCCGTGAAGTGATCGAGCAGGTCAAGCAGACCCGTGATGCCGGCTACACCAATCTGTTGATCGCACCGCCTTACTACGCGTTGCCATCCCAGCAAGAGTTGATCGGTCACTACCAGGCGATTCTCGACGCCGTGCCGGACATCGACCTGGTGTTGTACAACTACCCGGTGCGCACCAACGTCGAAGTCGGCTTTGACGTGCTGGATGCGTTCAAGGACAACAAACGCGTGATCGCCATCAAGGAAAGCAGCGGCAACCTGCTGCGTGCCATCGAAATCGGCAACACCTACAACGACAACTATCAGCTGTCCTGCGGCTCCGATGACCAGGCACTGGACTTCTTCCTGTGGGGCGCCACGAGCTGGATCTGCGGCCCGGCCAACTGCCTGACTCAACAGGTGTGCGATTTCTACAGCAAATACACCAGCGGTGACCTGGCCGGCGCGCAGGCCATCGTGCGTTCGCTGTTCCCGGTACTGGCGGACATGGAGTCGGGCAAGTTCATCCAGAAGGTCAAGTACGGTTGCGAGCTCGCAGGCTTTGACGCGGGCAATGCGCGCATGCCACTGCAACCGCTGACCACTGAAGAGAAGGCCGGTTTCCGCAAGGCGTTTGAACTGGCATTGGGCTAATGGCGATTGCCGCATCGGTCGCCACGCACGACCGATGCGGCGCTACGGAGTGAGTGAGATGACCCGACACGTTTTCAGCAGTATCGAAGGCCATACCGAGGGCATGCCCGTGCGCATGGTGATAGCCGGCGCGCCTGCGCTCAAAGGTCGAACCATGAGCGAGCGTCGCGAAGACTTCATGGCCAACTTCGACTGGATTCGCCGTAGCCTGATGCTCGAACCCCGTGGCCATTCTCATATGTCGGGTACGGTTTTCTATCCGCCATTGCGCGCCGACAGCGACTTCAGCCTTGTGTTTATCGAGACGTCCGGCTGTCTGCCGATGTGCGGGCATGCCACGTTGGGTTCGATCACGTTCGCGCTTGAGGCAGGGCTGATTGAACCGAAAACCCCGGGCACCGTGGTGGTGGATGTTCCGGCGGGGCAGATCCATGCGACCTACGTGCGCGATGGTGACAAAGTCAGCTCGGTGCGTTTCACCAACGTGCCGTCGTTCTTGTTGCACCGTGACCTGGAGATCGACTTCCCGCCGTTGGGCGTGCTGAAGGTCGACATCGCCTACGGCGGCAACTTTTACCCGATTATCGAGGTGCAACCGAACTACCCCGGTTGCGAGCATTTCAGCGCGCAGCAACTGCTGGATTGGGGCCGGGAGATGCAAGCTCTGGTCAACCGGTCCGTGGACGTGGTTCACCCGGAAAACCCGGCGATCCGTGGCGTAAAACATTGCATGTGGACAGGCGCGCCCTTGTCAGGCCAATCCCAGGGACGGGCCGTGGTGATTGCCGGCGACAGCCTGATTGATCGTTCCCCTTGTGGCACCGGCAGTTCGGCCCGGGTCGCGCAGCGCTTTGCCCGTGGCTGGTTGGCTGAAGACGGCGCCTACCGTCATGAAAGCCTGATCGGCAGCTTCTTCGTCGGTCGCGTGGCGCAGCAATTGCTGCTTGAAGACGGCCATCCGGCGATTCGCCCCAGTATCGAAGGAAGGGCGTGGATCACCGGGCGCGCAGAGTTTATTGTCGACGATACCCAACCCTGGTGGGACGGCTTCAGTCTGGAAGACTTCGCCGCTCCAGCCCCCGCGCAAGAGACTTCCCTATGACACCTCTGCAGTCCGTTGCACCTGTACCCGCCCTGGAAAAGGCCGTCGTGGTCGGCGGTGGAATCGTTGGCGTCTGTTGCGCGCTGTACCTGCAACGCGAAGGCTATGCGGTCACCATGATCGATCCGGCGGCGGCGGGGGACAGCACCGCGAAATGGAGCTGCGGGCAGATGGCGGTCAGCGAAGTCATTCCGCTGTCCAAACCCGGGATCCTGAAGAAAATACCGGGCTGGCTACTGGACCAGAAAGGCCCGCTGGCGCTGCGGCCCGGTGCATTGCCCGGCATTCTGCCGTGGTTCCTGCGTTTTCTGGCCTGTGCCCGACACTCGAAAATTGTCGAGATTTCCGAAGACATGGCGACGCTCACTCACCATGTCTATGAGGACTACGCGCCCTTGCTTGAAGCGTGCCCCGACAAGACTCTGATGGGCGAACGGCCAATCCTCGAGCTGTTTGATACGTCGTCAGGCCTCGAACACGAACGTGAGCACCTGGCACTGCGTCAGGCGCTGGGCTTCAAGTCCGAAGTGCTGGATGCCGCGGCAATCTCGGATCTCGAACCGTCATTGGCCGGCAAATTCAGCCATGGCCTGCTGTTTCCGGATTGGCGTTCTGTCAGCGATACCAAGGGCTTTATTGCCGCGTTGACCCAAAGCTTTCTCGACCAGGGCGGGGTGCGTGTCCGTGGCCAGGTCAAACGCATTGATGAGGTGGCCGACCGTGCCAGCGGCGTCACCCTCGGCGATGGCCAACGCTACGCCGCGGATCATGTGGTAATCGCTGCCGGCACGGGCTCGCGACAGTTTTTCGAGCAGATCGGCGCGCAGGTGCCGCTGGCGGGAATCGCCGGTTATCAGGTGTTGCTGCCCACTCCCGGGGTGGAGATTCGTCACTCGGTAATTTATGCCGATGGCGGTTTCTGCTTCAGCCCGATGACCCGTGGTCTGCAGATTGGCGGCACCATCGAGTTTGCCGGTCCGAACGCCGAGCCGAACTTCAAGCGCGCCGACATCATTCTTGAGAAGGCGCGAAAAATTCTTCCCGGGTTGCAACTGGACAACGTTGAGTACGGCGTTGGCTACCGGCCGTTTCTACCCGACACCAAACCGGTGATCGACCGCAGTGCGCGCCTGTCGAACGTGTTCCTCGCCTTCGGTCACGGCCAGCTCGGCCTGACACTGGGCGCGACCACCGCGCGCCTGATCACTGACCTGGTTGCCGGTCGCACACCGGCCCAGGATCTGACCCCTTTTAGCGCCAAGCGCTTTGCCCTTGTTGGAGGCCATGCATGAAATCCCATGACCAGCTCTATATCGACGGCCAGTGGGTTCGCCCGAAGAATGGCGGAACCTTTGAGACGATTGATCCGAGCAACGAATCGGTCATCACCCGGGTCGCGGCGGCGACGGCGGACGACATTGACCTGGCGGTAAACGCTGCACGCCGTGCCTTTGATGAGGGTCCCTGGCCGCAAATGACCGGCGGTGAACGTGCGACGGTTCTGCGGGCCATCGCCAACGGTATTCGTGAACGCCAGGACAGTTTGGCCGAACTGGAAGTGCGCGATAACGGCAAACCGCTGCCTGAAGCCCAATGGGACATCGCCGATACGGCCGGTTGTTTCGACTTTTATGCCGACCTGGCCGACGATCTCGATGGCCATCGCGAGCAGCGCATTGCCCTCGCCGATGAACGCTTCACATCCATTGCGCGCAAAGAACCGGTGGGCGTTGCCGGCGCCATCATTCCGTGGAACTTCCCGATGTTGATGGCGGCCTGGAAAGTCGCGCCGGCCTTGGCCGCCGGTTGCTGCATGGTGCTCAAACCGTCGGAACTGACGCCGTTGACCGCCCTCGAACTGGCCGACATCGCCCATCAGGCCGGCTTGCCCGCCGGGGTGCTGAACGTGGTGACGGGACTTGGCCCTGACGCTGGCGCGCCGCTCAGCGAGCATCCGGGGATAGACAAGCTGGCGTTCACCGGCAGCGTTCCCACCGGCACGCGGATCATGCAGGCCGCTGCCCGGGACATCAAAAACATCAGTCTGGAACTGGGCGGCAAATCACCTTTCATCATCTTTGACGACAGCGACATCGAGGCCGCCGTCGAATGGATCATGTTCGGGATTTTCTGGAACCAGGGGCAAGTGTGTTCGGCCACCTCCCGTGTTCTGGTGCAGCGCGACCTGTACGAGCCGCTGCTCAAGCGCCTGGTGGAGCAGACCCAGCGTGTCAGCATCGGCAACGGAATGGACGAAGGCGTGCTGCTCGGCCCGCTGGTCAACCGCGGCCAGTACGACAAAGTGTTGGCCGCCATTGCCCGTGGCCGCGAGGAGGGGGCGACGCTGCTTGCGGGCGGCACGCGTCCGGCGCAGTGTGAGAAAGGCTATTTCCTCACCCCGGCGATTTTTGCCGATGTGCCTGAGGACAGCTGGATCTGGAACGAAGAAATCTTTGGGCCTGTGGTGTGTGTGCGCCCGTTCGATGACGAAGCCGATGCAGTGCGTAGCGCCAATGACTCACGCTTTGGCCTCGCCGGCGCCGTGATGTCCCGTGACCTTGAGCGTGCCGAGCGCGTGGCTCGTCGCCTGCGGGCGGGGATCGTCTGGATCAATTGTTCGCAACCGACCTTCACCGAAGCACCATGGGGCGGCTACAAACAAAGCGGCATCGGTCGCGAGCTGGGCGAGTGGGGCTTGAACAATTACCTGGAAACCAAACAGATCACCCGCTACGACAGCGAGCAGCCGTGGGGCTGGTACATCAAGTAAAGGAGCCCGGCATGCGCTGGAAGAAAACGCTGCAAATCGCCGATGTGCATTGTGAAGGTGAGGTCGGCAAGGTCATCACCGGGGGCGTACTGGATGTTCCCGGCAAGACCATGCTCGACAAGATGAACTACATCAACGAGGTCGACGACAGCCTCCGTCGCCTGGTAACCCTGGAGCCGCGTGGCTGCCTGCAGATGTCGGTGAACCTGCTTTTGCCACCGACCCGGCCGGAAGCCCAGGCCGGGTTCATCGTGTTGCAGGCAGACAAGGCTCACCCGATGTCCGGCAGCAATTGCATCTGCGTGGTCACCGCGTTACTGGAGCTTGGCATGCTGGAGATGGTCGAGCCGGTGACCACGGTGGTGCTGGATACGCCGGCAGGTCTGGTCACTGCTCGGGCGCAATGTGCGGACGGACGTTGCCAGAGCGTTTCGCTGGATATGGTGCCATCGTTTGTCGAGCAACTGGACGTGCCGATCCAGACAACCGAGTTCGGTTCGATCAAGGTCGATATTGCCTTCGGTGGGGTGTATTACGCTTTGGTGGACGTGGATCAGATCGGTTTGACCATCGCAGCTGAAAACGCTCGCGAGCTGGCTACCCGGGGTGTGAGCCTTAAAAACCTGATCAATTCACAGGTAAAGATCTGTCACCCGTTGTTCAAGGAGCTCAACGAAGTGGCGTATGTGATGTTCCGCAATCGCCTGGACAAGAGTACCTACCAAACCTGCACCACCTTGCCGCCAGGACGGGTTGACCGCTCACCGTGCGGGACGGGCAGTTCGGCCAACCTGGCGACCTTGAGTGCGCGAGGTCTGGTCGACGTTGGCGACCAACTCACCTCGCGCTCGACCATTGGCGGCGAGTTCCGGGTTGAGTTGCTCGGGCTTACCGAGGTGGCGGGCAAACCGGCGGTCCTGCCGAGGATCACCGGGCGAGCCTGGGTCTACGGGCTGCATCAATTGGGTGTCGATCCGGATGACCCGTTGGCGGCAGGTTTTATGCTGAGCGATACCTGGGGCGAGGGTTTTTAACTATCCCCGGGCGGATGTTAAAGTTGCAGGCTGGCCAGATGGCCCGCCTGCATTGCCGAGAGCATGACCCAATGAGCAAAGAAACGACTGAAGCTACCAGTGGTGCCAAACGCCATGGCGGTCGCTATATCTACGAAGAATTGCGCAAGCAGATCCTGACGCTGAAGCTCAAGCCCGGCATGCCGCTGGACGAAGTATCCCTGGCCGCTCAGTTTGGTCTTTCCCGCTCTCCGGTGCGTGATGCGCTTGCCCGCTTGATCAGCGAAGGCCTGGTTACCATCCTGCCCAACCGGACGTTGTTGGTGACACCGTTCGAGATCGAAGAATTCCCCAATTACATTTCGGCACTCGACCTGATTCAACGCGCAGTGACCCGCCTGGCCGCCTTGCACCGGACGGATGACGACCTGGTGCGCATCCGCGGGGCCGATGCGGCGTACCTGGAGGCCGTCAGTACCGGGGATTTCCAGGCGATGTCTGAAACCAACAAGGCCTTGCACATGGCGATTGCCGAGGCCGGGAAAAACCCTTACTTCATTAACTACTACGAGAAGCTGTTGGGTGAGGGGCAGCGCCTGCTGCACCTTCATTTCGACTACATCATCAGCTCGGCCAGTCCCTCTACGTCCATCGGCCGGGACCACGATGAAATCGTCGATGCCATACAGGCGCGCAACGCCGATGAAGCGGAAAAAGCCGCGCATGAACATACGATGCTGTTTCAACGCCGGTTCCTGGCGTACATGCAGCAGAACCTGACTGAAAAAATGTCGGTGGGTTGAGGCTCGACGGGCAGGCCGCTCGTCTACTCGATCGCACGCCATTCCCTTTGGCAACCTCACAAGAGTACGGCCCGGAAAATCCGGACCTCTGTTGTGAGGTGGGCTATGTCCAGCGATTCG
>Ga0247827_10000082_pt1 | contig 44052 bp, 36 predicted proteins | sample 12C_Control_Day2_FD_194414 | JGI IMG/M metagenome (GOLD analysis project Ga0247827, IMG submission 194414) | Soil microbial communities from agricultural site in Penn Yan, New York, United States - 12C_Control_Day2 | ecosystem: Environmental > Terrestrial > Soil > Agricultural land | place... | reverse complement strand
TCTTCAAGATGGGCGGCCTGTGGAAGAAACTGCCGCTGGCCTACGCCAGCTTCATCGCCGGTGGTGCCGCCCTGGCTGCCCTGCCGCTGCTGACCGCCGGTTTCTACTCCAAGGACGAGATCCTCTGGGAAGCCTTCGCCAGCGGCAACAACGGTCTGCTGTACGCCGGTCTGGTCGGTGCGTTCATGACCTCGCTGTACACCTTCCGCCTGATCTTCATCGCCTTCCACGGCGAAGCCAAGACCGAAGCGCATGCTGGTCACGGGATCTCCCACTGGCTGCCACTGGGCGTGCTGATCGTGCTGTCGACCTTCGTCGGTGCCTGGATTCATCCACCACTGGCCGGTGTCCTGCCGCAGAGCGTCGGCCATGCCGGCGGCGAAGCCAAGCACAGCCTGGAAATCGCCTCGGGCGCCATCGCCATCGCCGGTATCCTGCTTGCCGCAGTGCTGTTCCTCGGCAAGCGTCGCCTGGTGACTGCAATTGCCAACAGCGGTATCGGTCGTGTGCTGTCGGCCTGGTGGTTCGCCGCCTGGGGCTTCGACTGGATCTACGACAAGCTGTTCGTCAAACCTTACCTGCTGATCGCCCACATCCTGCGCAAGGATCCGGTTGACCGCAGTATTGGCCTGATTCCGCGTATGGCGAAAGGCGGTCATGCCGCCATGAGCAAAACCGAAACCGGTCAGCTGCGCTGGTATACCGCTTCGATCGCCGTAGGTGCCGTGCTTGTACTCGGTGCCGTTGTAATGGCTGCGGTCTGATATGAACCTTGCGACTTTGCGAAAGGAATTGAGCCCGTCATGATTTTGCCTTGGCTGATCCTGATCCCCTTTATCGGCGGCCTGCTGTGCTGGCTGGGTGAGCGCTTCGGCGCCACCCTGCCGCGCTGGATTGCGCTGCTGACCATGTCCCTGCTGCTTGGTATCGGCCTCTGGCTGTGGGCCAACGGGGACTACACCCTGGCCCCTGCTCCAGGCGCTGCGCCTGAGTGGGCGGTCGAATTCAAAGTGCTGTGGATCGAGCGCTTCGGCATCAGCCTGCACCTGGCCCTCGACGGCCTGTCGCTGCTGATGATCCTGCTCACCGGCCTGCTCGGTGTGCTCTCGGTACTGTGTTCCTGGAAAGAGATCCAGCGTCACGTCGGCTTCTTCCACCTCAACCTGATGTGGATCCTCGGCGGCGTGGTCGGTGTGTTCCTGGCCCTGGACCTGTTCCTGTTCTTCTTCTTCTGGGAAATGATGCTGGTGCCGATGTATTTCCTCATCGCGCTCTGGGGTCACAGCTCCTCCGACGGCAAGAAGACCCGGATCTACGCAGCCACCAAGTTCTTCATCTTCACTCAGGCCAGCGGCCTGATCATGCTGGTGGCGATCCTTGGCCTGGTACTGGTCAACTACAGCAACACCGGTGTGATCACCTTCGACTACACCCAGTTGCTCAAGGCTGAACTGCCACCTGCCACCGAATACGTGCTGATGCTCGGCTTCTTCATCGCCTTCGCGGTCAAGCTGCCGGTGGTACCGTTCCACTCCTGGCTGCCTGACGCGCACGCCCAGGCACCGACCGCAGGTTCGGTGGACCTTGCCGGTATCTTGCTGAAAACCGCTGCCTACGGCCTGCTGCGTTTCGCCCTGCCGCTGTTCCCGAACGCTTCGGCCGAGTTTGCGCCGATCGCCATGACCCTGGGTCTGATCGGGATTTTCTACGGTGCCTTCCTGGCGTTCGCCCAGACCGACATCAAGCGTCTGGTCGCCTTCTCCAGCGTTTCGCACATGGGCTTCGTGCTGATCGGTATCTACTCCGGCAGCCAGCAAGCGCTGCAAGGTGCAGTGATCCAGATGCTGGCTCACGGCCTGTCGGCGGCGGCACTCTTTATCCTCGCCGGCCAGCTGTACGAGCGCCTGCACACCCGTGACATGCGTGAGATGGGCGGCCTGTGGCATCGCATCGCTTACCTGCCGGCAATCAGCCTGTTCTTCGCTGCAGCGTCGCTGGGCCTGCCGGGTACCGGTAACTTCGTTGGCGAGTTCCTGATCCTGATCGGCAGCTTCGTCGCCTCGCCATGGGTCACCGTCATCGCCACTTCCGGCCTGGTGTTCGGTTCGGTCTACTCGCTGATCATGATTCACCGTGCCTACTTCGGCCCGGCGAAGTCGGACGAAGTCCTGGCTGGCATGGATACCCGCGAAATGATCATGGTACTGGGCCTGGCTGGCCTGCTGATCTTGCTGGGCGTCTACCCGCAGCCGTTCCTGGACACTTCCGCCGCCACCATGAGTGGTGTGCAGCAGTGGTTCGGCTCCGCTTTCACTCAACTCGCTTCGGCCCGGTAAGAGCGCTATGGACCTGACGATTCAACACTTTATCGCGCTTGCGCCGCTGCTGATTACCACCATCACCGTTGTCGTGGTGATGCTGGCAATCGCCTGGCGCCGCAACCACTCGCAAACCTTCCTGCTGTCGATCGTGGGCCTGAACCTGGCCCTGCTGTCGATCCTGCCGGTACTCAAAGTCGTGCCACTGGCGGTCACGCCGCTGCTGACCATCGACAAGTTCGCCTGCCTGTACATGGCGCTGATCCTGGTCGCCACCCTGGCCTGTGTAACCCTCGCCCATGCCTACCTGGGTGACGGCGGCAAAGGCTACCCGGGCAACCGCGAAGAACTGTACCTGCTGATCCTGATGGCTGCCCTGGGCGGCCTGGTACTGGTCAGCGCGCAGCACTTGGCTGGCCTGTTCATTGGCCTGGAACTGCTCTCGGTACCGGTCTACGGCCTGGTCGCTTATGCCTTCTTCAACAAGCGTTCGCTGGAAGCCGGCATCAAGTACATGGTGCTGTCGGCCGCCGGTTCCGCCTTCCTGCTGTTCGGTATGGCCCTGCTGTACGCCGACGCTGGCAGCCTGAGCTTCGACGGTATCGGTAAAGCCCTGGCAGCCACCAACATGCCAAGCCTGCTGGCTCAGCTGGGCCTGGGCATGATGCTGGTGGGCCTGGCGTTCAAACTGTCGCTGGTGCCTTTCCACCTGTGGACCCCGGACGTCTACGAAGGTGCTCCGGCACCGGTCGCCGCCTTCCTGGCCACCGCCAGCAAGGTCGCGGTGTTCGCCGTTGTCGTGCGCCTGTTCATGCTCTCCCCGGCTGCCAGCAGCGGCGTGCTGACCACCGTGCTGTCGGTGATTGCCGTTGCGTCGATCCTGATCGGTAACCTGCTGGCACTGACCCAGAGCAACCTCAAGCGTCTGCTCGGTTACTCGTCGATCGCCCACTTCGGTTACCTGCTGATCGCCCTGGTGGCGAGCAAGGGTCTGGCCGTCGAAGCCATTGGCGTGTACCTGGTCACCTACGTGATCACCAGCCTGGGCGCGTTCGGCGTAATCACCCTGATGTCGTCGCCGTACAACGGCCGTGACGCAGACGCCCTGTACGAGTACCGCGGCCTGTTCTGGCGCCGTCCGTACCTGACCGCAGTACTGACCGTGATGATGCTGTCGCTGGCCGGTATCCCGCTGACCGCAGGCTTCATCGGCAAGTTCTACATCATCGCTACCGGCGTCGAGTCGCAGCTGTGGTGGCTGGTCGGCGCCCTGGTGATCGGTAGTGCCATCGGCGTGTTCTACTACCTGCGGGTGATGGTCACCCTGTTCCTGATCGAACCGAACCTGCGCCGTCACGATGCTCCGCTGAACTGGGAACAGCGCACCGGCGGCGTCATGCTGCTGGCGATCGCGATCCTGGCCTTTGTGCTGGGTGTGTACCCGCAGCCGTTGCTGGACATGGTCCAGCATGCCGGACTGCAACTGGTCGGCTGATCGATCTTGCTGCAACAGACACCCCGCTTCGGCGGGGTGTTTTGTTTTGTGGCTGAAATTGTTATCGCGGGGCAAGCCCGCTCCCACCGGGCTGTCCAGATCCGGTGGGAGCGGGCTTGCCCCGCGATGAGAGCAGTACATATCCATGACTGTGCTTCGTCTGATAGTTGCGACGTCAGATACCCGCTCACAGTCCCGGAACCCCATCGATGTGCCCCACCCTACCCCGCTCCTCCCTTGCCCTGTTGATTTCCTGTGCCGCTTCAGTCCAGGCCAGCGATGGCATTGAACTTGGCCAGGTGCTTATCCAGGAACAGGAACAGAGCGAGCTGCAGGACGCTCGCGAACGTCTGAATCAGGTACCAGGCGCCAGCAACCTGATTGACATGCAACGGGTGGAGCAAGGCCGGGTCGCCAGCAATCAGGATGTGCTCGCGTACCAGCCGGGCGTGTTTGCCCAGTCTGCCGGCAACGACGGTATCAAGTTGTCGATCCGCGGCTCGGGCATCAACCGTGCGCCGGGCAGCCACGGTTCAGGCGTCTACACGATGTTCGACGGCCTGCCGCTGACCGGTCCTGGCGGCACACCGTACGAGTTGTTCGAACCGTTGTGGCTGAGCCGCGCCGAAGTCCTGCGCGGTGCCAACGGTTTCGACCGCGGTGCTCTGGCCCTGGGCGGCGCCATCGATTACATCACCCATACCGGCCATGATGCCGCGCCCTTGCAAGTGCGCTATGAACTGGGCAGCCGCGGCTATGCCAAGCGTCAGATCAGCTCCGGTCAGGTGTTGGGCGATCTGGACTACTACGTGGCCCTGACCGATTCTGAGTACGATGGTTACCAGGAGCACAGCAGCGGCAGCAGCAAGGGCATCGCCGCCAATGTCGGTTATCGCTTCAGCCCAAGCCTGGAAACCCGCTTCTACCTGCGCTACCGGGAAACCGAGAATGACCTGGCCGGGCGCCTGACCAAGGAACAGATCAAGCACCACCCACGCGACGCCAACCCGGCGTACCTGGCCCGGGATGACAGCCGCCCGCAACCGGGCAGCACCTGGGTGGGCAACAAGACCACTTTCTATCTGGACGACGACTCCCGCCTGGAAGCCGGGCTGGTCTACCACGACTACCCGATGGACCTGCGCGAGGGCCCGATGCGCCTCAAGGTCGCCTATACCGATGTCAGCGGGACACTGAATTATTTCCGTAGAGACACCCTGTTCGGGCACGAAAGCAAGACCACCGTGGGCTGGCGGACCACCAAGCACCTGCCCAACAGCGGTGCTTCACAGTTTGCCCGCAAAGACGACATCACCGGCGCCCGGACCCGCGACTTCAGCTACCAGGGCTCGGACACCGTGATCCACGTCGGCAACGAGCTCGAGCTGGTGCCGGACCTGTGGCTGACCAGTGGCCTGGCGATGATTTATACCCGCCGCGAAAGCGACGTGAGCTTCCCGGCCAATGGCGGCAAGGTCAGCCAGCATGACTGGGACTACGCCCCGCGCCTGGGCCTGCGCTACGACATCAACCCTCAATTGCAGGTCTATGGCAACCTGAGCCGCTCGGTGGAGCCGCCGCACCCGTGGTCACTGATCTGGAGTTCGCCCAGCGCCACCCAGCCTATCGAAATGCAGAACCAGACCGCCACCACCCTGGAGCTGGGTGCACGCGGCGAGTCGTCCATCGGCCGCTGGGACCTAGCCTGGTACTACTCGGACGTGCGCCATGAGCTGCTGGCCGTAGAGATCGTGCAAGGCCTGCCCGCCAAGGAGTTCAACGCCAGCCCCACCGTCCACCAAGGGGTAGAAGCGGGCCTCGACAGCCTGCTCTGGGAACGCGCCGCCGTTGGCAAGCTGTCGCTACGCCAGGCCTATACCTTCAGTGACTTCCACTACCGCGACGACGATGTCTTCGGCGACAACCGTCTGCCCGGCATTCCAATGCACTACTACCAGGCCGAGCTGCGCTTCGACCTGCCGAGTGGTTTTTACGCCGGGCTCAATACGCAGATGGCTTCCAAGGTTCAGGTCGACTACGCCAACAGCTATCCGGCCGACGCCTATGCCCTGCTCGGTGCAACCTTGGGTTACAACGCGCCGAAACAGGACTGGCAAACCTGGATCGACCTGCGCAACCTGACCAACAAGCGCTACGCCGCCACGGTCACCCCCGGCTACAACGACAACGGCAAGGACGTTGCCCACTCGACTCCCGGTGAAGGTTTCGGGGTGTACGCCGGGGTGTCCTACAGCTTCCGCTAGCTGGGTAGTTGTACCTGTGGTTTGGTCGCAACGAAGATCGCCCAGCTGGACATGAACAGTGCGGCGATCAACGGTCCGATGACAAAGCCATTGAGGCCGAATACCGCCAGACCACCCAAGGTCGAGATCAAGATCAGGTAGTCGGGCATTTTCGTGTCCTTGCCCACCAGCAGCGGACGTAAAACGTTGTCCACCAGACCGATTACGAAGACGCCGAAAGCGGCCAGCACCGCACCTTGCCAGACTGCCCCGGTGGCAACGAAATACACCGCCACCGGCGCCCAGACTATTCCCGCCCCGACTGCCGGCAACAGCGAAAGAAAGGCCATCAGCACACCCCAGACCAAAGCACTGGGAATATCCAGCATCCAGAAAATGATGCCGCCAAGTGTACCCTGGGTGATCGCGACCAGCAGGTTGCCCTTGACGGTGGCACGCACTACGCGGTTGAACTTCAGTTGCAAGCGGCGCTTCTGCTGCTCGGCCAACGGCACTGCGGCGCGGATTTTGCGCGCCAGCTCGGCCCCGTCACGTAAAAAGAAGAACAACAGGTAGAGCATTACCGCAAAGCTCACCAGGAAATCGAAGGTGCCCTGGCCGAAGCTGAACACCTGAGTGGCAAAGAACTGACTGCCCTGCAGAGCGCCCTTGGTAATCTTGTCGCGCAGGCCTGCCAGATCGCCCATGCCCATGCGCTCCAGGCTATTTTGCGCAAAGGCCGGGAGAATATCCTTGAAACGCTCAATGTAGCCGGCCAGGTCCAGTTCACCGCTCTCAAGGTTCTTGTACAGCGCCGCACCTTCCTGCACCAGCAAGGTGCTGATGATGATCACCGGCAGGATGGCGATCACCAGGCATGTCAGCAACGTCAGGCCCGCAGCCAGATTGCGCCGCCAGTCCAGGTACGCCAGCAGACGGCGCTGCAGCGGGGCGAAGACGATGCCAAGGATCACCGCCCAGAACACTGCGCCGTAGAACGGCAGCAGGATCCAGATGAAGGCAATGGTCACCAGGGCCAGTAACAGATGCAGGGCCTTGTGCTGCACGGCGGTTTCGTTCATGTGCGCTCCGTTGCTGTTCACAACGTTAGTGCACGGCGCAGTGGCAAAAGTGCCGTGCGCACAAGACGATCGGTCAGGCCCCGGCTGGCCAGGTCTCCAATGCCCGCTCTGCGGTCAGGTCACTTTCCCAGAAATACTGAGCGCTCAATTCGATTTGCACATAAGCCAGGTCGTCGTTTTCATCGTTCGCGCCCGCAAGCCCCTGAGCACCACCATTGTCACCGCCAGTTGGCGTCACGTCGTACCAAGCCCTCTGACCGAGTGACGTACTCCAGGTCGTCAGGCTGTGCAGATCCGGGTTGGCGAAGGTAAACGTGCAGTTGCTCACACCCGCCAGGTTTTGCCCTTTCCAGTTCCAGTGGTAGGTGGTGTCCACCTGCGCTCGTTCATTCAAGGTGTAATGCGGCTCAAAGGTAGGACGTGAATCCGCAGGCTGCGCAATCGTGACGGACCAAGGTCCATGCGAAAGAATCAAAGTCATTTAGGGTCCTTAAAGCAGGCTGGGCACTGCCATTGATCCATCGGCTAGTTGATAGACTGAATGGGTTGGAGAAGGCGTACTTGTTTACCGTCGACTTCGATCTGGCCGTTTTGCTGGAGACGGGTGAACACCCTGGAAACAGTCTCTCCGGCCAGCCCCAGGTAATTGCCGATTTCGTTACGTGAAATGCTCAGGTGCAGTTGATTGGCTGCGTATCCAAGCGAGTGAAAACGTGCAGACAGGTTGACCAGCAAGGAGACGACCCGGGCATCGGCGGCTTTTTTCGAATGCAGCCGGGTCATTTGTTGGGTATTGCGAATCTCACTGCTCATCGCCCGCATCAGATGCCGGCGTATCTGTGGCAAGCGGATCAACAGCTCATCGAGAGGCGCGAAAGGAATTTCGCACACCTCGGTGGACTCCAGCGCCTGGACTGATACCGGGTACGCTTCGGAACCCAGTCCCGACAGACCAATCGACTCACCGGGCAGATGGATGCCGATGATCTTTTCTTCACCGGTCTCACTCAGGCAAACGGATTTCAATACGCCGGAGCGGATCACGTAGATCGAGTTGAAACTGTCGCCCTGGCGAAACAGAAAATCGTTCTCTTTCATGGCCCGGACGTGCTTGACCACGTCATCGAGCATGTCGACTTCTTCGGGACTCGCTGAACCAGGCAGGCACAGCGGCGCGAGACTGCAGGTTTTGCATTGTGTCTGGCGGTAAGCTGGCAATCGAATGGGCTCAGGCATTTATCTAGTCCTTATGGCGGAACACACGGTGCGCCTGAGCTGTTTCCATCAAGCGCACTTTGCAGGCCAGACCAGTGTCCCGTGAGCCAACTTCAAACACCCCTCAATAATCGTTATTTGATATCAAACCCTTGTTTCTATTGAATAAATGTAAAGAGCCAGCACGCAGCACCCGAGGTAAACGCAAGCAGCGGCAAAAGCGCCGTTGACATGGATCAATTACCCGCCGGGGCATTCCCGGTAGCATCCGCGCCTTTTGCCGCGACCTGATCATGACCCCGCTTGCCAAACCTGAATTGCTCGCCCCAGCCGGCACTCTGAAGAACATGCGTTACGCTTTCGCCTATGGCGCCGACGCAGTCTATGCCGGCCAACCGCGCTACAGCCTGCGCGTACGCAACAATGAGTTCGACCACGCCAACCTGGCGCTGGGCATCAAAGAGGCCCAGGCCCAGGGCAAGCGTTTTTACGTGGTGGTCAACATTGCCCCGCACAACGCCAAGCTCAAGACCTTCCTCAAAGACCTTGCGCCGGTAGTCGAGATGGCCCCGGATGCGCTGATCATGTCTGACCCGGGCTTGATCATGCTGGTGCGCCAGCACTTCCCGCAGATGCCGATTCACCTGTCAGTGCAGGCCAACACGGTGAACTGGGCCAGCGTCGAGTTCTGGCGCAGCCAGGGGCTGACCCGGGTGATCCTGTCCCGCGAGCTGTCGCTGGAGGAAATCGAGGAAATCCGTCAGCAGGTACCGGCCATGGAGCTGGAGGTTTTCGTCCATGGTGCTTTGTGCATGGCCTACTCCGGGCGTTGTCTGCTGTCGGGCTACCTCAACCGCCGTGACGCCAATCAGGGCAGCTGCACCAATGCCTGCCGCTGGAAGTACAGCGCCACAGCAGCCACTGAAGATGTCAGCGGCGATATCGTCCGCGAAGTACAACCGACCCTGGGGGTCGGTGCGCCGACCGAGCAGGTGTTCCTGCTTCAGGAAAGCAATCGTCCGGATGAAGACATGCCGGCCTTCGAGGACGAGCACGGCACCTACATCATGAACGCCAAAGACCTGCGTGCAGTGCAGCACGTCGAACGCCTGACCCGCATGGGCGTGCATTCGCTGAAGATCGAGGGTCGCACCAAGTCGCACTTCTACTGCGCACGCACCACTCAGGTCTACCGCCAGGCCATCGATGATGCCGTGGCAGGCCGTGAGTTCGACCGCAGCTTGATGCTCAATCTGGAATCGCTGGCCCAGCGCGGTTACACCGAAGGCTTCCTGCGCCGTCACGTGCATGACGAATATCAGAACTATCAACGTGGCAACTCGGTGTCCGAGCGCCAGCAGTTTGTCGGTGAACTGACCGGTGAACGCGTCGATGGCCTGGCTGAAGTGAAGGTCAAGAACCGCTTTGCCCTGGGAGATCATCTGGAACTGATGACCCCGCGTGGCAACTATCATTTCGATCTGCACCAGTTGCGCGATCGTCAGGGGGCATCGATCGAGGTGGCACCGGGGGATGGGCATACCGTCTACCTGCCGATTCCCGAGCAGGTAGACCTGAGGTTTGGCCTATTGTTGCGCGACTTGGTGCAATGATCGCGGGGCAAGCCCGCTCCCACAGTGGGAGCGGGCTTGCCCCGCGATAAGGCCGACGGATCAGGGCATGACTTTGGCCACCGCCGCCGAATCCGCCTCCCGAATCACCTGCACGCGATACTGTGGATCAGCCTTGATCTGCGCCTCGGTGAAGGGAATCACATGCCACTGCTTGGCCGAAAAAGCCCGAGTCTGGTCACTGGCATGCGCTGAACCGGCCTCGCTGGACTCGGAAAAAGCCAGCAATCCCAAGGCCTGCGGCCCCTTGCTATCAAAGGTCACCAGCTGCAAGTAGCTGGTACCACTGACCACCAGGCGCTTGCCAGGCCCGGCCGCTACACTCTGGATCGCATTGTAGACCCCCAGGCTGGCAGGCCCGCCGTGAATCGGCGTGCCGTCGGCGGCTTGTTGTATCTGCCCCCACTGCGCATCAGCCGTCAGACCGGCCTGCTCCACCTCGGCCAGCGAGGCCAGGGCGGCTTGGTTCAAGGCTGCTGCCACGTCGGCACGCTCGACTGCCAGTCCACGCGGGGTATGCTGGGGATCGCTCGGGTCGAACGCTACTCGCCAGATATCCGGGCGCTGCAGCAGCGGCTCCAGAATGTTCTGAAAATGCACCAGCCCGATGCCACTGTCGAGGTCGGCACGCAGGTTCCAGGCTTTCAAGCTGCTGCACAGCGTCGTCAATCGCGAATCCGGCGCCTGTTCACCACACCATTGCAACAGGTCCGGCATCAGCAGTTCCGCCAGATAGACCTGGTTGTCCATCACCATCTGCTGCAGATCGGCGCCGGTCAGCTTGCCCTCGCGGTTCAGGCGCTGCAGGGCAAAGCGGCTGCGTGGCCCCAGGGGCTGGTCCTCACGACTGACCAACGGCGAATAGCCACGCAACGGCTGCGCCGGATTGACCATCCAGGCGGAGTCGTTGGAGTGCTGGATGAAGTCGCCGCGGCTCAGGCTCGGCAGCAGCTGGCTTGGAAAGATCCCCGGCTGCGCCGCACGCGGGTCAACTCTCCAGTTGCAGGCACTGCGCGAACCGTCGAGCACAATCAACGCCTGTCCTGCTGCCGAATCGCTGCACTGTGCCAGCAAGGCAGCATCGACAAAAGGCACCACCGACTGATTCAGGTACAAGGTTTGCCCCTTGGCGTCCACGGCCAGGGTGTTGACCCAGGGAATACCCTGCAATCGATGCACCGAGTCTTGCAACGCTTTCAGGCTGTCAGCCTGGTTCATGCTGTACCACTGTTGCAGTACGCGAGTGTTGTCCAGGTTGGCGTCGCGCAGGCTGAAAGCGTACTGCTTGTCCCAGTCCAACCGTCCAGGCCACTGGACTACCGGGCCGAACACTGAGCTGTAAACGTCACGGTTGACTGGTGTCAGCTTGCCGTCCGCTCCCTTGACCGTCACCGTCAGCCGTTGGCGGCTCATCGGCATCGACTTGCCATCGAGCAGGTAGCGGGTCGGATCCTTGGGATCGAGCTCAAGCCGATACACCGTGAAGTGCCTGGAAGTATCCACCGTGTGGGTCCAGGCCAGGTGACGGTTGAAACCGATGTTGATCAGGGGCAGACCTGGCAAGGCCGCGCCCATGACATCCAGCTTTCCGGGCACGGTAAGCTGCATCTGGTAAAAACGCATGCCGCCTGCCCAGGGGAAGTGCGGGTTAGCCAGCAACATGCCATGACCACTGGCCGATCGCTCGCGCCCCACCGCCACCGCATTGCTGCCACGCTCCAGAGCAAAATTGTTCTGCCGTGCTTGCGCCACACTCATGTCCACGTTCAGGCGCGCGACGGCATTGGGCGGGGTAGCGCCCGCCAGGGCTTCGGCAAACTGTCCTACCCCACCTTCAACCAACAGACGCCGGGTGAGCTTGACCAGATCAAGCGTGGTAATCGGTCTCAGCCACTGCGCCTGCAGGCATTGCGCACCCTGCCCCTGAGCCACGCGCTCGGCCAGCGCGCGGTTGTAGCCCTTGGCATAGCCCTCGAGCAAGGCCCGCACCTGCGCCGGTTGTGCCTGCCAGAAGCCGAATACTGCAGAGGGCGCGTTTAGCCAGCTGAAGAACAGATCACTGGCCAGGTTCTCGCGCTGCTCGAAGGTTACCTGCTCAGGCCCGAAGTAGCGTGAGCGCTCGGCATTGACCGTGACCACTTCATTGGCCAGCAGGCACAGGTTGTCCTGGGCGTAGGCATAACCGATGCCATAGCCCAGCCCCTGTTCATCCCGGGCCAGGATGTGTGGGACCCCAAAGCTGGTGCGGCGAATTTCGGCACTGGCATCGCCCGGAGCAACACGGCCCTGGGCAGCAAAACTGAGGCCGAGCAGCAGTCCGGCCAGACAGACGCTTGCCAACGGATGGGATTTGATCACGGACACTCCTGCATCGATCAGGGAACTATTGATCCTGATTGAACGAAACACAGGCGAAAAATTTACGGAATCTGCCTTGCCGAAACGTCTTTACCTAAGTGGCTCGATAATTTTTTTTCCCGGGTACTGCAGTTTTGCCACGCTCATTCGTCTTATAGGGTGTAGGCAACAATTTTGACGGTATCTGGACTGGCCACGAAAGGGAGCTTTCACATGTATAACCAGCAACAGGCAGCGATCGCCAACCGCCCCGAGCGAAAACCTCGGCAAGCCTTGACAGTAAAAGTCGACAACAGCGACAACGAGCGTCCCGGCAACGAACATATTCGCGAACTGCTCAGGACATTCGGGCTGCGTACCAGTCTGATCCGCCTCAAGGTCATCGATGCCTTGCACATGGCTGACAGGAGTGGGCGCAGCATCGGCGTACGTGGCGTCCACAGCCAGCTTGAACAGCTGGATGTTCCCCTGTCGTTCCTCAGTGTGCGGGAAGTGCTCAAGCGCTTGTGCGTCGAGGGTGTGATCAGCATGGGCAACGACAAGTGCTACAGCCTCAACCCCGAGGCCCGCAGCATTCTGGAGCAATCCTGCCCACGCTAAGCGCAAGGCCGGCGTATGCCGGCCGTGCTGATCGGTTCAGAGCTTGACCTTGCGGCGCATGATGCCGTTGATCACCACAACCGCGACTGCCACCGCAATGGCAATGTACTGGAACACTTGTTCACTGATCGTCCCCTGCTTTTGCAGGTAGGACAGACCAAGCATGATCCCCAACACCAGCAGGGAGATCAGAATGGAGTATTTCAGGCGTTGACCTTGAGTCATTGATATTTCCTTGCAACATCGGGGTAAGGGCCCGGAACGGCCCATGCGCATCATACAACGCAGCCTTGCCGCGAGCGGACAATTTCCTCCTTCTGTAGCGACCTTCCTCCTGAAACCATGGCGTCCCGGGCATAGTCCCAGACGAATGGAAACTCGCCATGTTCCTCGGTCGATTACTAAGTAGCATCACCTTGCTGGTTGGCCTTGAGGCCCAGGCGCTCCCCACCTCGACACTCTCCCCCGATCAACGCGTTGCACTGGGCAAGCAACTGGCCGAACACGCCGGGGCCAGCCAATGGCAACAACTCTGGCAGCGCTCGCGTCAGGCCGGCTATCTGTACGAACAATCGACTACCCCCCACTTCAGTCTTGATTCCGCCGAGCTCATCAAGGCAGCAGCCCTGACCCTGTCGCAGCCAAAAGAGACAAGTGCAGTCAACCAGACCCAGGTTCTGTATCGCCGGGACTTTTCTCCGCAAACCGTAGGTAAACACGCAAACGCCAGCCTCAGCGCCGTGTGCATCTGGGTTGACTGGCGCACCCTCCCGGAGCACGCCGTGAACCGGCCCGGCCCCTACCTCGGGCAAATCAGCCTGCTGCTGGTGCACCCCTGCCAGTAATCATGGGTTGCCAGACCTTGCCCCCCTCGCTCAAGCGTCTGCAGCGCAGAAGCAAGGGGTTACGCCGAATCAGCCGTGACTTTCCTATTCCCATGGCCCTACTTGCCTACAAACCACATATCCGATGCCCACCGTCCCTGCTGCGCTTGCTGCCTGTTACGCACGGTCGGGATGTTCAAACATGAAGGTGTCAAGCCAATCCCTACAAGGAAGTCACCATGGAACTGCGCGATCTCAACCGTATTGACATCCAACAGCTGCCCCATTCGCTGCAGATGCTCATCGAATGCCTGGGCATTGAAAACGCTTACAACTTGACCTGTGCTTTCGGTGGCCGCCCCAAGTACATCCCCAAGCACCGTGAACGCACCACGCTGTCTCAGGTTCTCCCCGCGACAGCCCTGGACGCCCTGATCAAACGTTTTGCCGGTATGGCTCTGGAAATCCCCAAGGTCGACCACTTCCTGCGCCAATTGCGCAATCAACAAATCCAGCAGGAAAGCGCCGAGGGTCTCTCGCGCAGCATGCTAGCCAACAAATACGGCTTGAGTTTGCGCCAGATCGGCAACATCCGTCGCCAGGAGTCGTGTGCACACGCTCGTCTCACCCCTTGAGCCGCTAACCTCGGCACTCAAGGCACATCCGCACAATGATGTGCATTCATCAAAAGGAATTCCCTAATGGCAACTATCGATAACAGCTTGATCGGCTCGGTCATGAATGCCTTGCCACTGGACCGAATGATCTCCGGCCCTTTGCAGGCGATGATTCAGGCGCAAGTCACAGCGAGCAAGTCGTACGCCGACTTTCTTATGGGCGTGTGTATTCAGGATGGCAAGGCCGTCGCCATTCAGTTTGACTACGACGAAACCATTACCGATGAACAAGGGGTCTATAAGGGGACTGTCTCCAAGAAGATGCAGATCCCGCTGCTGGCAGCGGTTACCCACCCCAACATTGTCATTGAAGAAGGCAATATCGAGTTTGAGTTGACCATCAGCCAGCAAGCCGAGAGCACCACCGAGACCGGTGGTGAAGCGAGTTTCGGTGCGTCGCTGGGTTGGGGGCCGTTCAAACTCAACGTCAAGGGCCAGGTCAGCCACAAGTCCAGCCAGACCCGTAAAACCGACACCCGTGCGCGCTATGCCTTCAACACCAAAGTCCGCCGTCAGGACCCACCAGAGGCGTTGATGCGCGTGATTGATTTCCTCACTGAAGCGGCTACCAAACCGGTGGTCATGGGTGATGCCACGGCTCAAAACCTTGATGCACTACCTGGTTCGGCCCTGCCAATGCCTGACAAGGCAACACAACCCTGATTCATACCCGCTTGATCATGCTTTGCCAACGAATCCGGCCTCTCCCTCGTGAGAGGCCTCCTACCAGAAACACAAGGAGTGCGAACGCTTGGATGATCTCTCCTCGAAAAACGCCCCCATCACCGCCAGCGATCTTTGTGACATTACCCGTGGTCTACAAGAAGCCGCTGCTGCCACCAATAATCTGATCGCCCAGCAGTACATCAAACTCTTCGATCAGTTTTTCGATTATGACGCCCAGGCACTGGGCTCACCGATGAAGGCCAAGATGGTTGAGGTGGCGATGGATGATCAGCACAAGATGCACGTCCCGCTGATTGCCCTGGTTTCACCCAGGGGGCTGGCGCTGGAGCGTATGCAGGTCGATCTGTCGGTGAGAATCCAGAACACCGAAACCACCAAGGCCAGCGAGAATCTGCAGCGCGAGCGCTTCTATGTAACGGTAGGCGGCCAGAACAAGCGCAACGGTGACGGCCGTGATCCCGATGAAGTGCAAATCCGCATGCAGTTCCAGGCGTGCGAGCCTCCCGAGGCGCTAAACCGTCTGATCGAGGAATACACCAACCTGATCAGCCCGCAACGACTGCCTGATCCTCCCAAGCCCGCCGATGACAGCAACGAATTCATCGAAGCTGCCACCGTACGCGGATAGCGATTATCAAAAATCGCGCTTGTAGAAAATATCCAGAGAGCTTGCCAGGCCACTGGCAGCCTCAAGGTAGACCTTCTTGCTCAATTTGTAGCGCAAAGCAACCGTGTTGACTGGCTCGAACACGCCTACGCCATAGCGCAAGCTCAAGCGTTCGGTGAGGTTACCGCTGGCCACCACGCTGGTGCTGTTACCACTGCCTTGAGTGTCCAGCTGGAAATCGTCGATCCCCAGGCTTGAGGCCAGACTGCCAGTCACCCCGGCGCTGCTAGCCAGGCCCAGGCCAAGCGCCGCTTGAGCGAGCACGTTGTTATCTTCCCCCGTGGAACCCAAGGGGCGCCCCAATACCAGGTACGACAGCGCCTGTTCCTGGCTCATGGCCGGCTCGGAAAACACCTGGGTGGTGGGTTGTTCGGCACTGCCGCTGAGACGGATACCGGCAATCACGTCATCGGTCTGGCGGATAGCTTCGATGTCCAGGTAAGGCTGGTCAATGGGCCCGGCAAACAACAGGCGCGCACGGCGGATAGTCAGGCGCTGGCCGTAGGCCCGGTAACGTCCGTCGGCCAGGCTCAGCTCGCCACGGGTGTCGAGGTTGTCGCCGATGTGCACATGGCCGAGCAGATTGGCGGTCAGGCCAAAGCCGCTGAACGACAACTTGTCCTGGCCCACCTCGACATCGATGTCCATGGCGACTGCCATCGGTGCCTTGCCCTCTTCGGTCTGATGGCCAACGATCACCGTGTCATCAGAAACCTTGACGGTCGAAGGCGGCAACTCACGCACCGTGATCTTGCCCTTGGGCACCCGTACCTTACCCGCCACCGCCAGCTTGTCATCGATCAGGCTGATCTTCAGGTCCGGCGCCACCTCCAGGTTCGCATAGGGCTCGACGGTGACCGGTAGACGTTGACCCTGCAACTGCAGATCAACCGCCAGAGCCCGCCCCCAGCCGACCTGGCCGCGCAAGCTGCCTTGACCGGCCTCACCACTTTTCCAGGCACCGTTAATCTGCACTTGCTCTCCAGCGATCCGCGCCTGCAGGCTCAGGTCTTCCAGGCTGATCGGCAATTCTGCCCCGGCAACTTCGCCAGCGCTCAGGTTCAAGCTGCCGTTTACCTGTGGCGCCAGCAACGTGCCAGACAGCTGTCCGCTGCCGTTCAACTGGCCGGCCAGGCGCTCGACCATCGGTGCAAACGGGCGGGCAATGGCGATATCCAGCCCGGTCAGGCGGAAATCGCCGCTCAGTGGTTTGTTGGTGGCTACAGGATCGAGCCGGGTGATCAGAGACAGTTCGCCCAGACGCTCACCCTTGAAATCCAGACGGGTATCAACCCGGCGTGGCGCCAGGGTGCTTTGCAAACGGAGGGTCTGGTAGGGGAAATCCAGCCATTGATCCTTCTCGCGCAAACGCAGGGTGCCACCGCTGGCATCGACCACAATGGTGCCTTTCGGACCACTGGCGGGCAGGTCCAGATTGATGTCGGCATTAAGCAACCCCTGCCAGGCGAAGTCCTTGGGCAACCATTGCGCCAGGCTTTGCAACGGGAATTGCTTGAGGTGATAACGCAGACGCGGCTCGGGAGCCAGACGCTGGTCGTCGCCGCACAGGCTGGCTTGTCCGGAGCGCCAGCAATGGGCGCCGAAATCCAGTTGTCCTGTGGCCAGACGTTGTAATTTCGCCGGTGCTTGCAAGCGCCAATCCTGACCACCGGCCTGGATCTGACCACTGGCCAGGCGTCCACGCCAGTTGCCCTTGTCCAGCTGCCCATCCAGCCCCAGGTCAAGCTTGAGCTGCGGTCCGTCCAGCGCCAGTTCCAGCTGCTGTTGGCGAATATCTCCACGACCCTTGGCGGTGAGCACGCCCAGCGCGGTATCGCCCAGACGAATTCCGCCGGCCTGCAGATCAATCACTGCACGCTGGGCACTGTCCAGCCGTGCATCCAGGGTCAGGCGCTGCAAGTGATTGTCAGCCTGGGCCAGCTTCTGGCCCTGCAAGGTCAGCGTGCCTTGCGGCGCCTGCAGGGTTCCGGCGACTTCCAGCTTACCCTTGAGCTGCCCCTGCAAGTGCGGCCAGAGCTGGCCAAGACGAGGCAGATTGAGGTCCAGCTGACCGGCCAGACGCTGCTGCAGGCTGCCACTGCCGTTGATGTGGTTGTCGCCCAGGCGGATATCGAGAGTGCCGAGGGTCCAGGTCTGTCCAGCACCCTCAGCGACAGCCTTGAGCACTGCCGTCTGACCGCGCAGACGTCCCTTGAGGTCAAGGTCGGCGTCCAGGCTGAGTTCGCCATTTTTGATCTGGCCCTTGCTGCGTAGCGGACCGGCCAACGTGCCGGGCAGCTCGGCGAGCCAGTAGGCCGGGTTCAGCGCCGACAGTTCGAGAGCGGCCTCCCAGGCCACAGCATCAGCAAACTGCACACTCACGCTTCCCGCGAGCTTGCCTTGCCCGGCATTGAGCGCCAGCTGTGGCAGTGCAATCTGCTGCAAGTCGCCCTTGAACGGACTGCTCAGGCTGAACGCACCCGCCGGCCCGTCGAGGTCGCCCTTGAATTCGCCCTGATAGTTGCCATCGCGGTATTGCACCTGGCCATTGAAGCGGCGCAACGTGACCTGCGGCGCTGGCTCCAGCGGATACAGACGCAGCCAGGGAAAGTCCAGCCAATCGATGGTCGCCTCGGCGCTCAAGCCTGTTTGCCAGTCGGCACTGGCCGTGAGTTTGAGGCGCTGATCCGCGCTGGCAGTAAGCTCCAGGGCGCTCAGTTGCGCACCCTTGGCATCGACCTTGCCCTGCAGGCTCACGGCTACAGGTTGCTGCTCGGACGCCAGGCTGGCCGAGCCGAGCAATTGATAGCCGCTCTGCAGGTTGCCGTTGGCGCTGAGTTGCAGATTATTCAGTTGCAGCGTGTCAGGCAGCTCGGCACCGGGTTTGAACGCCTGGGCACTGAGCTGTAGCTTGGCCGGCAACTGTTCGGCCAGCGCCTGCAGTTCACCACTGAGCCGGGCGTTCAGGTAGCCGCTACTGTCGCCAGTGAGCTTGAGGGTTTTCTGCAGTTCACCCTCAATCTGTACCGCCAGTTGCCAGTCCTGGCCATCGACCTTGGGCAGCCGTAACTGCCCCTGGACCTGCAACGGCCAGTCGCCCTCAGGTTGCAGCCGGCCTTGCAGGCGCAAATGCAAGTCATCGCGTTGCAGTTGCAGGCTGTCGATCTGCAAACCCGCAACAGTCCAGTGAGCCGCCAGATGCAATTGGCTCAATTGCTCATTGCCATCCAGACGCAAGTGCCCGATGCGCACCTCACCCAGCTCGATTGCCAACGGTAGTTTCAACGCCGGCAATTGCAGCGGCCCGCTGTCGGGCTTGGCCTCGCCAGGGGCGAAGGCGAGATTGACCTGCTCGGCCTGCAGGCGCTCGATACACAAGGTCATGCGCAACAGGCAGGACGGTGACCAGGCGAACACCGGTGCAACCAGTTCGACCCGGTCGGCGCCCTGCTCCCACAGCACGCGCTCGGCCTGCCATTGACCACCCAGACGCCCCTGAAACTGCTCAAGTTGCAAGCCCGGCACCAGTCCCAGCGCCCAGCGGCTGCCGGCCTGGGTCCCCAGTAACAGGCCCAGCAGCAACACCAGCATGAGCAGCAGTGCAAGCACCGCGAGCAGGATGTTTCTGAAAACGCGACTCACAGTTCCGGCCCCATGGAGAAGTGCAGACGAAAGCCGCCATCGTCATCCAGCGCGTGGGCCAGATCCAGACGCAGCGGCCCGACCGGAGATACCCAGCGCACGCCAATACCGACACCGGTCTTGAGGCTGGGAAACTCCAGGTTGTTGAATGAATTACCCTGGTCGACAAAAGTCGCTACCCGCCACTTTTCCACGACTTCGTACTGATACTCGGCACTGCCGGCCACCAGGTAGCGGCCACCGATTCGGTCACCATCGGAGTTTTCCGGCGACAGGCTCTGGTAGTCATAGCCGCGCACGCTCTGGTCACCACCGGCAAAGAACCGCAGCGATGGCGGAATCGAACTCTGATAGTCGTTGGTGGCGCTGCCACCGACTTGCACGCGACCAAGGAAGCGATGTTTCTGGCCCAGCGTGGTCAGACCTTTGAGCACCACATTGGCATGCAACAGGTTGGTATCGGACACCAGTCCTTCCTTGGCCGCCTGTACATCGAACTGCAGGCGATAGCCGTTGTGCGGGTCGATACGGTTGTCGCTACGCAGGTAGGAATAGCTGATGCCAGGCATCAACAGGTTGCTCAGGCCCGAGTCATCACCCAGGCGATACTCTTCGCGCTGGTACTTGAGCGACAGCACGCGCTGCCAGCCACTGGGCAACTTGCTGTGCCATTCCGGGCCAACCGTGAGCAGCTTGCTCAACGTGTCGGTGCCGGCAATTTCTTCGTTCTGGTAGCCACCGGCAAAGCGGAATTTGTCGGTCAACGGTGGATCAAGGGGTATGTCGTACCACAACCCGACGTTCTGCCGGGGGGCCGACAACTCGGTTTCCCAGCCGTAACTATGGCCCTGCGGATTGACCCAGTGGCGGGTCCAGTTGGCCTTGCCACGCGGCCCGACGTCGGTCGAAAAACCCAGGCCCAGGCCCATGGTACGGGGCTTGCGAGTGCTCAGTTGCACTGCGACGGGAATGCTTTGCGCTACCGCGGCCGTAGGCGCGGCATCGACCCGCACGCCCTCGAAATAGCCGCTCGATTGCAGGGCATTGTTGAGTTCGGCAATCAGCTCGGAATCGTAGGGGGTGTCGGCCTTGAACGGCACCATGCGCTGCAGCAGGGTCTCGTCGAACGGGGTGTCGCCGGCGAAACTTACCTTGCCCAAGCGATAGCGTGGGCCGCTGTCATAGATCAATTCGATGTCGGCAACGCCGGCCTGGGGATCAACCGCCAGGCGCTGGCGCACGAATCGCCCGCTGAAGAAACCGTAGCGCGCAGCCTGGTTCTGGATCAGCCGTTTGGCGTCTTCGTAATACCCGTGGTTGAGCACTTCACCTGAACGCAGGGCCTTGCTGTCGGGCATGCGAAATGCCTTGAGTTCAGAGGCCGGGCCATCAATACGGATGGTCACGTCACGCAGGTGCACGGGCTCACCAGGGTCGATGCTGAGGATCAGCTGCGGGCCCTTGTCGGCCTTGGCCGGCGCCTTGACCTCACTGTCGATCTGCGCCTGGTAGTAGCCCAGTGCCTGAGCCGCCTTGCGCGCCTGCTCGACAGCCCCACGGCTGAAACGCAGCAGCGCCTCTTCATCGCGTTTACCAAGGCTGCCGATATAGCCCTCGACATTGGCCTTGAGTTCGTTATTGGCAGGTTTGACCTTCACAACCAGCTCGCTTTGCGCATACGCGGCAACGCTGGCCATCCATAGAATCAAACCGCAGGTGAATCGTCCTGAATACGTCATAGGCGCGGATGCTACCAGAGCTTGGCGCCAGCATGGAGTCCGAGGCTCTCGCGCCTGTTACGCAGGCATGGCCGATGCACGTTGAGATGGCTGGGGGTTGGGATGAAAGAACACATGCTCTCGGACAGGTCCTACAGCAATTTCGCCGATTTCCTGGTAACCCTGGCGCTGATAAAAGGCCAGATAGTGTTCATTTCCGGTGTCCAGTACTACACCTTGGGAATGTTCGTCTTCGGCACACCAGTCGTGCACAGCTTGCAACAATTGCTCGCCGTAGTGTTTACCCTGGAACTGCGGATGAATCCCCAGCAGCGGCAAAATATGCACGGCCTCGCCCGGCAGACAGGCCATCAGTGCCGCCTGATAATCGAGATAGCGCCGGGTACAACGAAACCCGGTACTCAAGACCATGCGCATGCGCCAGGCCCAACTTTCAGTGATGCCCAGGCGGCGCTGTGGCGGTGCAATCAGGGCAATACCGATCAGCCGGTCGTCAACCAGCAGCCCTAATGCCGGCAACTCCTGCAGAAAATGTTGCTTGACCAGTTCACGCACCGTGGCGCGAATGCGCTGGTCATAGCCAGGACGCTGCGCCTCGAACAAGAAGGCAAAGGTCGGTTCATGCCGATAGGCGTGATACAACAATGAACGCGCCTCACGGCTGTAGCCACCATCAAGCAGTCGGACCTGAGCCGGGACAGCAGTCGATTCGGTCATGCTGACAAACCTCCACAAATGGGCATTCATTGCCTTCAAGGCGTACGTTGCGCCGACGTTCGCCCCGAGCACCACGTTAGCAGCCTATGCAGTGCTGCGCCACGCTGGCCGCAGCCGTCGATGTCGGCTAGGATCCTTGGTTTTATCAGGATTGTGTTTCCCATGAAGATCGTCTCGTTCAACATCAATGGCCTGCGCGCCCGGCCCCATCAATTGGCGGCGTTGATCGAAAAGCATCAGCCAGACGTGATCGGCCTGCAGGAAACCAAGGTCAGCGACGATCAGTTCCCGTTGGCCGAGGTCCAGGCCCTGGGTTATCACGTGCATTTCCATGGCCAGAAAGGCCACTATGGCGTCGCCCTGCTCTCGCGTCAGGCGCCGCTGAGCCTGCACAAAGGCTTTGCCAGCGATGAAGAGGATGCCCAGCGCCGCTTTATCTGGGGCACCTTCGCCGATGACGATGGCACACCGATCACCATCATGAACGGCTATTTCCCCCAGGGCGAAAGCCGCGACCACCCGACCAAATTCCCGGCCAAACAGCGCTTTTACAGCGACCTGCAGGCCCTGCTGGAAAACCAGTTCAAGAACGATCAGCCATTGCTGGTCATGGGTGATGTGAACATATCGCCCGAGGACTGCGACATCGGCATCGGCGCCGACAACGCCAAACGCTGGCTCAAGACCGGTAAGTGCAGCTTCCTGCCCGAAGAGCGCGAGTGGATGGCACGCCTGAAAAACTGGGGTCTGGTCGACAGCTTCCGTCACCTGCACCCTGAGGTTGCCGACCGTTTCAGCTGGTTCGACTACCGCAGCCGCGGCTTCGAAGACGAACCCAAGCGCGGCCTGCGCATCGACCTGATCATGGCCTCCCAGGGCTTGCTGCCGCGGATCAAGGCAGCCGGGGTCGATTACGACCTGCGCGCCATGGAAAAACCTTCGGACCATGCGCCGATCTGGCTGGAACTGGCGTAACGCCGATTCTTCGCGGGGCAAGCCCGCTCCCACAGCCTTATATACACAACCTGTGGGAGCGGGCTTGCCCCGCGACCAGGCGCTGTCACGTTACGGTCATCCAACCGTCTTAATCTGCGGCACATCCTTTGCCCGAAGAGTGCCTGCCGGCATGTTCCGCCACCTCAGCCTGATTCTGCTGTGCCTGCTTCCGCTCCTTGCCCGGGCCGCCCCTGACACCCCGGTGCAACTACGTATCCAGGGTTCGAACACCATTGGCGCGGCGCTGGCGCCAGCGTTGGTCAAGGGTATGCTGGAAGCTCAAGGCGCCAGCCATATATCAACCGTGACCACCCGTATTGCCAACGAAATCCAGGTCAGCGCCCAGGATGCCCATGGCCAGCCCTTGCGTATCGACATCGCCGCCCATGGCAGCAGCACCGGCTTTGCCGCACTGAAGACCGGACAGGCCGATCTGGCTGCCGCCTCACGCCCGATCAAGGTCAGTGAACTGAGCGCGCTCCAGGCATTGGGTGACCTGAACAGCACCGCCGCCGAGCAGGTCATCGGTCTGGATGGCGTCGCCGTCATCGTCCATCCCGACAATCCCCTGCCGCAATTGAGCACCGGGCAACTGGCGCAGATTTTTTCCGGACGGATCACCACCTGGGAGGAACTGGGTCTGGGTAACGGACCAATTCACCTGTATGCCCGGGATGACCGCTCAGGCACCTTCGAAACCTTCAAGGCGCTGGTGCTCGATGCCGCCGGGCAGACGCTGGCCAGCACCGCCCGGCGCTTCGAGTCCGGCGAGCAATTGGCTTCTACAGTCCTGACTGACCGCCAGGCCATCGGTTTCAGCAGCCTGGCGTCAGTACATGGCGCCAAGGTGCTGGCGATCGCCGATGGCGCCTCCCGCCCCATGCTGCCAAGCCCGGCACTGGTGGCCAGCGAAGACTATCCGCTGTCACGGCGTTTGTACTTCTACCTGTCGCCGAGTCAGGCTACACCGTGGGCCCGGGCGCTGGTGGAGTTTGCCCAAAGCCCCAAAGGGCAAGCCATTGTCACCGCCAGCGGGTTTGTCGGGCAGCAGGTACAGGCCGTCAAAGTGCCCCCCGCCGACAACATGCCGCCGCGCTATCGGACGCTGGCCCGCAACGCCCAGCGCCTGTCGGTGAACTTCCGCTTCCAGGAGGGCAATGCCAGCCTGGACAACAAAGCACTGCGTGATGTGCGGCGGGTGGTCGAGTTCCTGCGCCAGCACAACAAACGGGAACAAGATGCCGTACTGGTTGGATTTGGCGATGCCAAGGATGATCCCGAGCGTGCCGTCTTGCTTTCTCGCCTGCGCGCCATGGCCGTGCGCCGGGAGCTGGCCAGAGAAGGCGTGGCCCCGCGCGAGATCATCGGCCTGGGCGACGAACTGCCGGTGGCAGCCAATACCGCCGAAGAAGGCCGTATCCGCAACCGGCGGGTTGAAGTCTGGGTCTACTGACAGCCCGCATTATCCCGCGCAATTATTTGTAACAGCCCGGTCGGGCACCCGCGCTCCCCCGCAGCTAGGCTTTGATTAGTGACGCCGGGCCCCTCTGACGGCTGCCAAGCCGCCATGTCGGAGTCACTGTTGCTTTTTTGGCAACGTCGACAATCAAGGAGGGGCGCATGGCGGCTCTACAGGCATTTCTCGAAAACGACATTCTCGGCACCAGCACCTGGTTCTGGCTGGCATTCATTGGCATCGTCCTGACCCTGCTGGTACTGGACCTGGGCGTGTTGCATCGTAAGGCTCACGAAATCGAGATGCGTGAAAGCCTGCTGCTGTACGCCAGCTATTTCAGTGTCGGTGTGCTGTTTGGCGGGTGGGTCTGGTGGGAGCTGGGCGCACAACGTGCCCTGGAGTTCTACACCGGGTTCCTGGTCGAGCAGTCGCTGTCCATGGACAATGTCTTCGTCATGGCGATGATCTTCAGCTACTTCGCCATCCCCCGTCTCTACCAGCACCGGGTACTGTTCTGGGGCATCCTCGGCGTGGTGGTGTTGCGCGCGATCATGATCGGCGTAGGCAGCGCCCTGGTTCAGGAGTTTGCCTGGATCCTCTATGTGTTCGGTGCCTTCTTGCTGGTTACCGGAATAAAGATGCTGTTCTCCCGCGAAGAGGCCCACCCGGACCTGGCCAACAACCCGGTGCTCAAGTTTGTACGCGGCCATTTGCGCGTCACCGATGACCTGCATGGCCCGCGTTTTTTCGTGCGCCTCAAGGCTGCCGGGCAAAGCAAGACTGTGCTGTACGCCACGCCGCTGTTCCTGGCGCTGGTGCTGATCGAACTGGCCGATCTGGTGTTCGCCGTAGACAGTGTGCCGGCCATCTTCGCCATCACCCAGGACCCGTTCATTGTCTACACCTCGAACATCTTCGCGATCCTTGGCCTGCGTGCCTTGTATTTCGCCCTGGCGGCGCTGATGCATCGGTTTGTCTATCTCAAGTACGCCCTGGCCTTGGTGCTGATCTTTATCGGTAGCAAAATCTTCTATCACGGCCTGATCGGCGCAGTGCCGGCATTGCTGTCGCTGGGTGTGACTGTGAGCCTGTTGACTGGCGGCATACTGTTGTCACTGTTCAAGACTCGCGACCAACCACACCACCCCGCAAACTCCGGCAGCCACAAATGAATCAGGCCCGCCATGAGTTCTTTATAGCAAATACTGTGTAATCGAATGAAAGAGTGAGCAAAGCCCTGCAAAAGCGGGGCTTTTGTCTTTCTGGTCAAAATTACACAGTGTGTAATTCAGTGTGTAATCTGATAGTGGCGTCAGAGCCGCGCCGCCAAGGCCGCTGCTGCACCTTGCCAGAGGGTGCATCCAAGAGGTAAATGGCCTTTTTGGCATGATGTCTCATTTTGTGAGTCGTTTTACTCGGCTTATCTGTCGTCCGACGATTCCATTTTGAAATCTCCAAGTCCGACCAGATGTGTTTGAATCTGTAACAGAATCAAACCCGGTGACTATTCATCGGAGTCAATCTCCCCGACGAGCTTGCGCAGGCCCGTCATGAAACCACGGGGGAACACCTCCTCCCCAAGCTCATCTTTCACCTGTCCGGCCTGCGTGACTAGCCACCTCTGGCGCTCGATACATTCGTCGGAAGCGGCGAACCGCAGCGCCTTGATCTCATTATCGGAGACTATGCCCTTGAGCGAAGGGAGAAGCTCGACGGAGGGTTCGGCGCTGGCGTCTAACTGCCTCACCGGACGCTTATCGATCACGACCTCAGCTTGGTTCTTGAGAATATTGAGCTGGGTGCGGTAGCGGTTGCGCTCGGCGATGATCTGGCCGAATAGCACCCGCAGGGCGGGATCGGGAATACGCTCAAGCAGTTGATTGTCCTGAGGCACTCGGCGGGATCGGCTCTGGGTGCTGAGGGGTTTTTTAGTGGTGGTCTTGGCCTTCGCCGCCCATGCCCCGATCAGATCACGGTAGTGCTTGTTGGCGGTCGCCCGGATGGACTCGTAGCCGACGCCCCCGTCCTTTGCCGAAACCCGACCGATAGTGGTGATCGAGAAGTCGCGTAAGCCGCGCTCGTAATATTCGCGCAAGGTTTCATCGAGCTTGTCGAGCGACTGCTGCGTCTTCATCGTCTTGCCTTCTTTGAGCCCCTCAAGGATGACGTCGATATCGATCTCCATCAGATGACCTCCTCGTGTTCGATAAGCCGTTGCTTGAGGCTCGGCAGGGCCAGTGGCGCGGCCCGGCTCATCTGCTCGATACCCGCCTCAAGAAGCCGGTCGTCCATCAAATACTCCTGGGCCTCGATGTAGTTCGCCGCGATCCGGTATCCCTCCAGCTTGTCGCTCGGATGGGCGATATAGGCCATTTTTCGAAGCAGGGCGTTGGCGGCGATCAACTGGGCCCGCTCATCCATTTCCATCAATACCGGCTGATACCCCTTTTGCACCATCATGCGGCTGAGCGCGAGGGTGCGCCTGGCGATGGCCGGGGTCTTTCGAAGGTCATCCTGCAAGTCGGGGTAAAACTCCGCGTCCTCGCAAAGCAGCGACAGGTGCAGCAACTCCGAGTCGGTCTCGATAAAACGCATGCTCACCTCCAGATCCTCGCGAGAGCCCACGGCGACGAGCTTCTGGCCCTCGTAGGAATCGTCGCGCTGGTTCTCGATATCCATCAAGCGCTGTATCAGGTTGAAGCAGGCGATGTAGTCCTTGGCGTACTCATCGGCCTCTACGCGCTGCTTCTCATAGCGGCGCTCGAGCACTTGCAGTTCATCGTGCTTGGTGAACGGAGCGCCTTGCTCCTCCGCGAAGAACAGCTCGTCCTTTAGCGCTTCCAGCTCGCCCTCGATCTCCACCGCCAGACTCGCCGCCTGATGGGCTTTATAGCTGATCTGGTTGAACTGGCTGTTCAGCGCGGGCAGGTAGCTGGCGTCGGTGATGAACCAGCGGCAGCGGATACAGTTCTCCGGCCCATGGGGCACCGGGGCATAAGTTCGGGCGTGCGCGACTGCGGATTCCTTAACGACGGGCCCGCCGTTCCAGCAGCCGCCCAGCGTGCTCAGCTCGTCCGAGCGGACGGTATTGCCGCCGACCAGGCACAGCCCCGCCGAACGGTGCTCCCAACCGATGGGATTGCGGTTGGCGATCGCTGCCTCGACCGACTCCTCGCTGTTCGAGGCGGTGCGAGCCTGGATCTGGGAGAGTTCCGCATCCTTGAGAAAGGTGCGGAGCGAGGCTTGCGCCTTGGCATCGAGCGCTGCGTGCGCCTCTCCCATTTTTTCCGCCATGACGGAGGGGGTGATCTTGTTGTAGTAGATCGTCATCAGCAGGCGCGTGTGGCCCGCCAGAAGCTTGGAGACGACCGGCAGGGGTAGGGCCGTGTCCATGGTGTAGGCGGTGATTAGGGACACCCGGAGGCTGTGCAGCGGGAACAGGGTTTTCCATTTAACCCTGTCAGGCTTGTCGTCAGGGTAGCCTTCCACCAGTTTCAGCGCGGTGCCGTCGCTCAGCGTATGCCCCGTCACTGCCAGGTTCTGCTCCAACTGTAGGAGCAGTCGATACCAGGAAAATCCGGGGGCCATGTCGCTAACCGGCTTGGCGCGGTCTTCCTCGCTTTTGGTGGTGGCATCCCGGAACAGGAAGGAAGACTCGCCCATGGCCTTTAGTGCAGATTGGCTCTTGATCTTGCCAATATGCTTTTTGTGCAGCGTGCTCGCGCTCACCGGGGCGGTGATCGGGTTGTACTTCTCCTGCCAATTACGCAGTTTCTCAAGCCAGTACAGCAGCTCCTCGTGCTGCCAGGGGATCGTGTAACCGCGATCCACTTCGTCTTTGTTCTGATCAGCAGTTTTGTTGGTGGAGATATAGATCGCGGTCGCGTAGGTCTCTGTCATCGCATCGTAGGTGCGGCGGAACACGCCTTTGGCGTAAGGACGCTTCTTGCTGCCGTAGGCGAAGGAATGGGTATTCGCCACCCAGCGCCCGCCCTCATAGCGCCAGGTATCAGTCTCGCCGGAATCGAGAAAGCGAACCTGATAGGTGCGCAGCGGCAGGTGCAGCTTCAGGAAGAGCAGCATGGCGGTCACCGGCGACCACAACTGGTGGATGGTGGTCTGCCTGTTGTCTCGCCGGACTATCTTGGTGCGCCATACGCAATCCGGGTCGTCGCGGTCGATGATCTCGGAGTCCACCTCGAACCACGCGAACAAGACATTTTCATGCGCCCACAACCAGTCGCGGAAATGTCGATTGGCCCAGGGGGCGCTTTCGACAAAACCTGCTTGTGAGTCCTCTTGCCCGCTGCCGTGGGCGTAAGGGCAGAGGATCTGCCGTAGCTGCTGGATGTAGCGGTACGGCAGCGGGTTCCTGACGGTCTCCTGCGTCGAGCCCTGTTTCGCGATCCGCTCGAAAGGATTCGAGACAATCGGTCGCGCTACGCCGTGATCGTCCTCGGCGCTGTAATGCTGCTCAATGACATGGTCGACGAAGGCAGCCACGTAATTTACATACTCTGCCTGCGTGCGCTGATTTTTAGCGCCCGCAGCCTGGATAGCCTCGACGAACTCCTGGGACGACACTCTGTGTCCGGCATGCGCTTTGAAAAAGGCCTTGACATCCTTGGCGTAGAAGGCGTGGCGCATCAGGTAGGTGACGAAAAAATGACGGAGAGCGTCGAGTCTATGAGCAATGCCAGCGTCCTGGGTTGCCATCCACTCGGCCGCATAGTGCTGCCATTGCAGCCAGCCCTCGCCATGCGAGCGTGTGAGCCAAGAAAGTGTCAGATCAGCCGAGCGCCCGTTGCTTTTCTTCTGGGCCATTCTCATGCCCATCCCAGCCGCGGCCGCTTGCCGGTGTAAAGCCCCTGCGGATCGATGTCCTCAAAGCCATGCTCAACTAATGCCTTCCAGTCCAGGGGTATCACCTTGGTGTCGGGCCGAGCCAGCTGCTCGCAGGCCGCGCTTAGCATGTTCGAAACGTCCTGGTTGCCCGGCAGGGTATAGATCGTTTGCGACTCAAGGGACTTGTGGTGAAGGCATTTCTTGCGGATCAGCGGATCGATGCCCGCCTGAGTCAGACGCCGCCCGTAGTTGTGTCGATGCCCATGGGGGTCGAGCCCCTCGGCCTTGTTCGGCTCCAGGCCGATGCGGCGCAGGCCGGCGGCATAGTTCTGGTTGAAGGCGTTGATTGTGTAAGGGTTGCCAAACGATTTGCTGTCGAAGCTGACAAACGCGTAAGGGTGATGCGCATTCACTGTTGCGCGGTATTTCAGGTAGGTCTTCCATAGCGCCATGAAAACCCTGCCAAAATCGACTGGGAACCACTGCGCAATCAAGTAGCCTTCCTTGTGATCGACAACCTTGGTCTTCCAGCCCAGGTGCTGCGTCCCCTTCATCTCGCAGCGCGGTATGCGACCGTAATTCTCCTTCAAATACACCTTGCGGGTTCGCTCGCCCTTACGGCTCTTCCAGTCCACGGGAGCGATACCTTCACGCTCGCCGTAGATGCGTACAAGCGCTTGGCTTGGGTCAGCGGGATTTTCAAAGACATCAGTGACCCACAGCAGCATCGCCTCGCTGACCCTAAGTCCCGCGCCGTGCATCAAAAGGAGCATTAGCTTGTCCCTCAAACCGACGCGGGGATCCTTGGCGCCGCCGATGCCTTGGATAAAGAAGGCTTCGAACCTGGCGGTGGGGAAGGAGATCGCATCATCCTCCGTCTTCGCCAGCGGGGTGCGCCCCTTGATGCTCCGCGCACGCTTGACGGTGGTGCTGATGGACTTGTCTTTGATGTGACCCAGAAAATCGTTCTGATTTCGCCGAAACCATGCCGCGTAGACGAGGCGTTGTTCGTGCGGCATGGCTTTACGCAGAGGGTTCAGCGGTTTGGTGCCTTGCTTATCAGCAAGCCAGTCCGTAAAGCCCATGAGTGCGATGATGCGCTCTCTCACGGTCGCTTCGGAGGCGGGGACCCAGTACAAGCCGGAGGGGTCTAGGCCCGATTCAGACGCTGTCCCGCTGTAGAGCCGCCTGACGAACGCCTGGAACAGCTTCTCGGGGTCTGTGAACGCATCAGCGTTTGCTTCCATGTAGTCCAGAAACATTGCCACCGCTCGCACGGCTTTCTCAAGCGTCGACTTGGAGCGCCCATTGGCGTGTAGATACAGGAGGTAGTCGGTCAGAGGCGAAAGTTCACCCTCCTCTGTCATCAACAAAGGGATCTCGCTTGAGACCCCCGTGTTGTCTTCCACGATTTTTGCGACGACGCTGACTGTAGTCATGCCCAGTCCTACAGAAATTACACATATTATACTATTGACCTCGGCGGGGTGAAGATAATAAAAAAGCCACCCGAAGGTGGCTTCTTATCAAAATTACACACCTCTAAGTGCTATATGTAACATCGGCGGGCCTGATATCCAAAGCGTGCGGATCAATGCCCGCTGCGCAGCATTTCCTTAGGGACGTATTTGCCGATCTCGTACTTGCCGATTGCCGCCCGGTGCACTTCATCCGGGCCATCGGCCAGGCGCAGGGTACGCTGCATTGCGTACATGTAAGCCAGCGGGAAGTCAGCACTGACCCCGGCACCGCCATGAATCTGAATCGCCCGGTCAATGACCTTCAAGGCCACGTTCGGTGCCACCACCTTGATCTGGGCGATCTCGCTGCGAGCGACTTTGTTGCCCACCGTGTCCATCATGTAAGCCGCCTTCAGCGTCAGCAGCCGCGCCATGTCGATTTCCATGCGCGAATCGGCGATCTTGTCGACGTTACCGCCCAGGCGCGCCAGCGGGCGGCCAAACGCGGTACGTTCCACCGAACGCTTGCACATCAGCTCCAGGGCCCGCTCGGCCATGCCGATCGAACGCATGCAATGGTGAATGCGTCCAGGGCCAAGGCGCCCCTGAGCGATCTCGAATCCACGCCCCTCACCCAACAGCACGTTCTCGTAAGGCACTCGCACGTTCTCGAACAGCACTTCGGCATGGCCATGGGGAGCGTCGTCGTATCCGAACACCGGCAGTGGCCGGACGATTTTCACCCCGGGGGTATCGGTGGGCACCAGAATCATCGAATGCTGCTGGTGACGCGGGCCGTCCGGGTTGCTCAGGCCCATGAAGATCATGATCTTGCAGCGCGGATCGCAAGCACCGGAGGTCCACCACTTGCGGCCATTGATCACCCACTGGTCGCCCTCGCGGACAGCGCGGGCGGCCATGTTGGTGGCATCGGAAGACGCCACATCCGGCTCGGTCATGGCAAAGGCTGAACGGATGTCACCACGCAACAGCGGCTCCAGCCACTGACGTTTCTGTTCCTCACTGCCATAGCGCACCAGCACTTCCATGTTGCCGGTGTCCGGGGCCGAGCAGTTGAACGGTTCGGGGCCCAACAGCGAACGGCCCATGATTTCAGCCAGGGGTGCATATTCCAGGTTGCTCAAGCCTGCGCCCAGCTCCGACTCGGGCAGGAACAGGTTCCACAGCCCTTCAGCCTTGGCCTTGGCCTTGAGCTCTTCCATGATTGCGGTCGGCTGCCAGCGGTCGCCCTCGGCGACCTGGCGCTCGAACACCGCTTCGGCGGGATAGACATAAGCATCCATGAACGCCGTGACACGTTCGCGCAACGCCTGGACCTTGGGTGAATAGGCGAAATCCATGGGCAGTACCTTCAGTGGAAAGAGGATCTGATGAAGAGCCTAGATCAGCGAGCAAAATCCACCTAGTCTATTCTCGGCGTGTATAAACATTCATAACCAATATATGATTGACCCATAACACCAACAAGAGCAGCGCCCATGAACCTGAGCAAGGTCGATCTGAATCTGTTCATCGTCTTCGATGCCATCTACACCGAAGCCAACCTGACCCGTGCCGGGCAGATCGTCGGCATTACCCAGCCTGCGGTGTCCAATGCCCTGTCGCGGCTACGCGAGACCTTCAACGACCCGCTGTTCGTCCGTACCGCCCAAGGCATGGTGCCTACGCCCATGGCGCAGAACATCATCGGCCCGGTGCGCAATGCCCTGTCGTTATTGCGTGTGTCGGTGCAGGAAAGTCGCATCTTCAATCCCCTGCAGGCGAACAAGACCTTTCGCATCAGCATGACCGACCTCACCGAGGCGGTGATTCTGCCGCCGCTGTTTCAGCGCCTGCGCCGCCTGGCGCCAGCGGTAATCATCGAGAGTTTTCTCTGCAAGCGCCGTGAGACCACCAAGGAACTGGCTGCCGGGCGCCTGGACTTTGCCGTCGATGCCCCGCTCAACACCGACCCGCAGGTGCGCCACGTCAAGCTCATGCAGGATCAGTACGTCTGCGCCTTGCGCCAGGGCCACCCGATGGCCAAAGACAAACTCAGCCTGGACGACTACCTGGGGATGACCCACATCCATATCTCCAGCCGCCGCAACGGCCTGGGCTATGTCGACCTGGCTCTGGGCAAGATGGGCGTGCAGCGCAAGATCGCCCTGCGTTCGCAGCATTACCTGATGGCCTCGCAAGTGTTGCAACAGACCGACATGGTCATGACCGTGCCGGAGCGCTTCGCCCGCCGCCACCAGCTCAATTATCTGAGCCTGCCGGTCAACGATGTGCCACCGCTGGAAACCCACCTGTACTGGCATGAAAGTACCGATCAGGACCCGGCCAACCGCTGGATGCGCGAGCAGATCATTGAGTTGTGCCAGGCAGTGGTAGCGCAGGACGAGCGGGCACAGGCACAGGCTTGAGCCGCAATGCTTGACGTATACGTCAACCTGCCATTAGGTTAGCTCATGCCCTTTTCCCGAGCCTGACCATGAGCAGCCAGACCTACAGCATCTCCGACCTGTCCCGCGAGCTGGACATCACCACCCGTGCCATCCGCTTCTATGAGGAACAGGGCTTGCTCAGCCCCGAACGCCGGGGCCTTGAGCGCATCTACTCGGCCCGCGACAAGGTCAGTCTGAAACTGATCCTGCGCGGCAAGCGCATCGGCTTCTCGCTGGCCGAGTGCCGCGAACTGATCGAACTCTACGACCCGACCAGCGGCAACCTGAAACAGTTGCACAGCATGCTGGCGAAGATCGCCGAACGCCGCGCCCAGCTCGAACAGCAACTGCTCGATATCCAGCAGATGCAGCTGGAGCTGGACACTGCCGAAGAGCGCTGTGAACAAGCGCTGGCCGCCACCTTGAACAATCAGAAAAACAGCCATTGAGCCCTGAGGAACCGCGCCATGTCATTGCCTGAAACAGTCCGTCTGGTCGAAGTCGGTCCGCGCGACGGCCTGCAGAATGAAGCCCAGCCCATCAGCGTGGCAGACAAGGTCCGGCTGGTCGATGACCTGACGGCGGCGGGCCTGTCCTATATAGAAGTGGGCAGTTTCGTCTCGCCCAAGTGGGTGCCGCAAATGGCCGGCTCCGCCGAGGTGTTTGCCAACATCAAGCAAAAGTCCGGCATCACCTACGCCGCCCTGGCGCCGAACCTGCGCGGTTTCGAGGATGCCCTGGCAGCCGGGGTGAAAGAGGTTGCGGTGTTCGCCGCCGCATCCGAGGCCTTCTCCCAGCGCAACATCAACTGCTCGATCAGCGAAAGCCTGCAGCGCTTCGTACCGATCATGGATGCAGCCCGTGCAAACGGCGTGCGTGTGCGCGGTTATGTGTCCTGCGTGCTGGGCTGCCCCTATGAAGGCGCAGTCAGTGCCGAGCAGGTGGCGCCAGTGGCCCGCGAGTTGTTTGAGATGGGCTGCTATGAAGTGTCGCTGGGCGACACGATCGGCACCGGCACCCCGGGCGCCACCCGCCGCCTGTTCGAGGTGGTTGCCGCACATGTGCCACGCGCCCAACTGGCCGGACACTTCCATGACACCTACGGCCAGGCCCTGGCCAATGTTTATGCCAGCCTGCTTGAAGGGATCAACGTCTTCGACAGCTCGGTCGCAGGCCTGGGTGGCTGCCCCTACGCCAAGGGCGCCAGCGGTAACGTGGCCAGCGAAGATGTGCTGTACATGCTTCAAGGCCTGGGTATCGAGACCGGCATCGACCTGGACCGGTTGATCGACGCGGGCCTGCGTATCAGTAAGGTGCTTGGCCGTACCAGCGGCTCCCGGGTAGCGCGGGCACGTAACGCGCAGTAATCATCAGCGGTAACAGCCTGGTGGCGACCAGGGTGTTACCGCCCCCGCACTTTTCAGAAAAAAACCGGGTAACACGGAAACAAATCGACAGATTCCCCCGCCTCCCCTTCCTGCCAAAAAACTTAAACCATTGATTTTATTGAACTTTAAAAAGTTGGCACGGCACCTGCTATATCTTTGGTACAAGAACAATAAAAACTGTGACACACCCAATAAAAATAAGACGTAACGACTCTGACATAACAAGAACAACACGGCAGAGACGCAGCTAACAGATTTTTTTGGAGAAGATGTGCTTTTCCGGGGTTCGCCCCCGCAACCTGACACAAAACAATAAAACTACCCCAAGGTAGCGAAGGTCACGGTTGGATCAGCAATGATGAGAGTAGATCAGCGCTCAAAAAAATACGTTTGCTCTTGATCCCGAATGGGGATCGCCAGTGACAAGAGGCAACGGTCGCCAAAAACAACAACAGGCCGCCCTCCAATAACAAAAAAAGAGCACGCAACAATCTTTGAGGGGAGCTTAGGCTCCCCTCAGTGCTTCCTGCCCTCCTGGTTTTCGCCCTCATCATCCTTCTCGAACCGGTCCACCACCCAGGGCATCACGCCCAGCACCAGCAATGCCAACAGGGTGCTGATCACTGCCGTGGCCTCGCGGCCGATGCCGGCTGCGACACCAATGGCCGCCGTCATCCACAACCCCGCTGCCGTTGTCAGACCTTTGACGTGGTCAAGTTGCTGATGATGCCCTTTGAGAATGGTCCCGGCACCGAGAAAGCCGATGCCGGCGACGATCCCCTGCACCACCCGGCTCAGGGCCGCATCATCGACCCCGGCCATACGCGGCACCAACACGAACAGCGCGGCGCCCATCGCCACCAGCATGTGGGTGCGCACACCGGCCGCTTTGCCCTTCATTTCACGCTCGAACCCGAGGATGCCACCGAGTAACGCGGCCATCAGCAGGCGTATCGTCACCTGGGTCAGTTGCTTGGCGTCATTGAGGTCGGCGAACTCGGCCACCAGGGTCAACCAGACTTGATGCCACCAAGCGTCCATTGGCGTGCTCCACACAGGGACTGTTTCTCGATGGACCACCCGCCAGGCCACAAGTGCAGCACTGACCGCTGATCGGTCAGTGCCCGCATCAGCAGCCGATGCCCTGACTGTAGCGGGTGCGGTGGATGGTCGCAGGCATCTCAAGACTGGCGTCGAGGCCTCGATAATCTAAGGCTTTTGCGGATTTGGCGAAAAATCTGATACGGTTTTTATCGAAATATCTGAGCCTGTTATGCAAACAGATGCGGCGCCATAGTGTTCTGGCCTGATCGAGGCCTGATGAGCGACGAACCATGAGCGATAGAATTCCCGTCCAGATCGTTGAAATTGCCGAGCCTTCCGCCACCAAGAAGAAGACCGCCAGCAGCGACAGACAGATCCACACCCGCAGCTTCACCGGCTTGTTTCGTAACCTGCGCCTGGGTGGCGCGGGCTTTCTGTTTTTGCTGTTCTTCGGCACCGTCTGGTTGAACTGGAACGGTCGCCAGGCCGTGCTATGGGACCTGGCTGACAGCAAGTTCCACATATTCGGTGCAACCTTCTGGCCGCAAGACTTCATTCTCCTGTCGGCACTACTGATCATCTGCGCCTTCGGCCTGTTCGCCATCACGGTACTTGCCGGGCGGGTCTGGTGCGGTTACACCTGCCCACAAAGCTCGTGGACGTGGATCTTCATGTGGTGCGAGAAAGTCACCGAAGGGGATCGCAACCAGCGCATCAAGCTCGATGCCGCGCCCTGGAGTGTAAACAAGCTGGCCCGGCGCTCGGCCAAACACACCCTGTGGCTGGCCATCAGCCTGCTCACCGGCCTGACGTTCGTCGGTTACTTCACGCCGATCCGGCCGCTGACCGAAGAACTCTTCACCTTGCAGCTGGGCGGCGTCAGCCTGTTCTGGATCCTGTTCTTCACCGGCGCCACCTACATCAATGCCGGCTGGCTGCGTGAAGCGGTGTGCATGCACATGTGCCCCTATGCGCGTTTTCAGAGCGTAATGTTCGACAAAGACACCCTGGCCATCGCTTACGACCCGGCACGCGGCGAGTCCCGCGGCCCCCGCAAGAAAGACAGCGACTACAAGGCCAAAGGCCTGGGCGATTGCATCGACTGCCAGATGTGTGTGCAGGTCTGCCCGACCGGTATCGACATCCGTGACGGCCTGCAGATGGAATGCATCGGCTGCGCCGCCTGCATCGACGCCTGTGACTCGATCATGGACAAGATGGGCTATGCCCGCGGCCTGGTTGGCTACAAGTCCGAACACAACCTGCAAGGCGGCAAGACCAACTGGCTGCGCCCTCGCCTGCTCGGTTACGTCACCGTATTGGTGGTGATGATCGGTGCTCTGGTCATCGCCCTGCAGCAGCGGCCGATGGTGTCGATGGATGTGATCAAGGACCGTGGCCTGTTCCGCGAGAACAACCTGGGCCAGATCGAAAACATTTACACCCTCAAGGTCATCAACAAGACCCAGCAAGCACAGCACTACCGCTTGCGCCTGGTGGACGCCGAGGGCTTCGAGTTGCACGGCAAGACCGAGTTCACCCTGGATGCGGGTGAGATGAGCGAGATGCCGGTATCGGTGGCGATGCTTGCCGAACGGCCGCAAAGCAGCTCCCAAGAAATCGGTTTCGAAATAAGCGACAGCGACCAACCGGGTATTTCCAGTGTTGCCCACAGCCGTTTTGTCGCGCCTTTGAACCGCTGATCACATACACTTCGCAGCAGTCGAAACGTCCTGAGCCATGATGAAACGCTACGAAAAATTCGCCGACGACATTGCCGAACTGATTCGCTCCGGGGTCCTGGGCCCCGGCCAGCGCGTGCCGTCGGTGCGCTACGCCAGCCAGACCCACGGGGTCAGCCCGTCCACGGTGTTCCAGGCCTACTACCTGCTGGAGCGCCGCGGGCTGATCCGCGCGCGGCCGCGCTCGGGCTATTTCGTCAACGCCCATGCGCCGCGGCAGTTCAGCGAGCCGCAGATCATCGAGCAAGCGAATGAGTCCACCGAGGTGGATGTCAGCGAACTGGTGTTCTCGATTCTCGACTCGATGAAAGACCCGCAGACCGTCGCCTTCGGCTCGGCCTTCCCCAGCCCCCACCTGTTCCCGCTGCCACGCCTGGCCCGCTCCATGGCCAGCGCCAGCCGCGAAATGGATCCGCGCATGGTGGTCACCGACCTGTCGCCGGGCAATCCGCAACTGCGTCGACAGATTGCCCTGCGCTATATGGTCGGCGGGCTGATGCTGCCGATGGAGGAGCTGCTGATCACCAATGGGGCACTGGAGGCTTTGAACCTGTGCCTGCAGGCGGTGACCGAACCGGGTGACCTGGTAGCGATCGAGGCCCCCGCCTTCTATGCCTGCCTGCAGGTACTCGAGCGGCTCAAACTGAAGGCTGTGGAGATCCCCGTGCACCCGCGCGAAGGTATCGACCTTGGCGTGCTGGCGCAAACCCTGGCCAAACACCCGGTCAAAGCCGTCTGGTGCATGACCAACTTCCAGAACCCGGTGGGCGCGAGCATGCCGGAGGAGAAAAAACAGCAACTGGTCGAACTGCTGCGCCAGCATCAGGTGCCGCTGATCGAAGACGACGTCTATGCCGAACTGTACTACGCCCAGCAAGCGCCGAAACCGGCCAAGGCCTTCGATACCGATGGCCTGGTGATGCACTGCGGCTCCTTCTCCAAGAGCCTGGCGCCGGGCTACCGGATCGGCTGGGTGGCGGCCGGACGCTATGCGCAGAAAATCGAACGCTTGAAACTGATGACTTCGCTATGCGCCTCGATGCCGGCCCAGGCGGCGATCGCCGACTACCTGCAGCACGGCGGCTACGATCGGCACCTGCGCAGACTGCGCTATGCCCTGGAAGAGCAGCAGAGCGCGATGCTTGCCGCCATTGCCCGGCATTTCCCGGCGCAGACCCGGGTCAGTCACCCGTCGGGGGGGTACTTCCTGTGGCTGGAGCTGCCGGAGCAGATGGACTCGCTCAAGCTGTTCCAGATGGCCCTGGCCCAGGGCATCAGCATCGCGCCCGGGCCGATCTTTTCGCCGACCCAGCGCTTTCGCAACTGTATCCGCCTGAACTACGGCAGCCCGTGGACCGAGCAATCGGAACAAGCCATGGAGACCCTGGGCAGAATCGTGCGCTCGTTCTGAGCGCCCGACAGTGTGGGGGGGCAGGCTCAGCGCCCGCCGCCCAGATCGATGAAGCTGCCCGTGGAGTACGACGCCTTGTCGGATAGCAGCCAGATAATCGCCTCGGCCACCTCCTCTGCCTGACCACCACGGCCCATGGGGATGCCCGGCTCAAGCTTGCTGACCCGCTCAGGGTCGCCGCTGAGGGCGTGGAAATCAGTGAATATGTAGCCTGGGCGCACGGCATTGACGCGGATGCCGTCACCGGCGAGTTCCTTGGCCAGGCCCAGGGTGAAGGTGTCCAACGCCCCTTTGGAGGCCGCGTAGTCGACATACTCGTTCGGCGAGCCCAGCCGCGCGGCCACCGACGAGACGTTGACGATGCTGCCACCCTGCCCGCCCTGACGTTTCGACATCCGCTGCACGGCATGCTTGCTGCAAAGCATCGGCCCGACCACGTTGGTCTTCATCAACTTGAGCAGGCGGAACTCCGACATATGCTCAAGCTGACTCTTCTGGCCGATGGTCCCCGCGTTATTGACCAGCGCGGTCACCGGCCCCAGCTCGGCATCGACGCGCTGAAACAAGTGAATGATCTCGTCTTCGACACTGACATCGGCTTTGATCGCGATGGCTTCGGCGCCCAATTCGCGGACGTCGGCCAGCACCCGCTGGGCCGCCTCGTCGTCACTCAGATAGTTGATGCAGATGCGATACCCTTCACTGGCCGCCAGGCGTGCGGTCGCGGCGCCAATACCACGACTGGCGCCAGTGATCACGATGACTTTATCCATGGATACTCCTTTGCCCCAATGGCGTTTGCCCCTCAAGGCTAACGCACAGCAAGCCGGGCGTGAAGTTGCTTGAAGCCGCAGGCAGCGTCATCTTTGCCTGGGCTTGATATCCAACTTTTTCACTCGGGCTTTCGCTGTACCTGCTAGAGAAGCACTGATCGCCTCACGGTACTTGGCATACATATCCCGATCAAAACGATACAGCCCCCCTACCACGCTCAAGACCATATCGCGCTGGGTCTGTGTCCAGAAATCAAAATCGCGGGTTTCCACTGACAATCCGACATTCATGCCAAACACGACCAGGAGAATATCGCCCGACGGGGTCTTTTCGCAGGGCACGGCGACAAAATCAGACAGTGCCCCGCCATTCTCCCCATTGCTGAAGAAGCGGTCGGCATACTCGGTTTGTCCGATGCTGCCGATGGCGAACGCCACCATGTCGGCCAACGCAGCGCTACCAACATTCCCTACGACAGTAGCCGCGATGCCTTGCAGCTCATCGGCGGAAGTAATCACCCGCGGTGGCTCGGTTATCAGGCTCAACAACTGGCAACCGTGTTTTTCCAGGCGGTTTCGGTAGCGATCCATCCAGCTCTTCCAATGCACCTTGGCATCATAGGCATTGCTGGCAAACATGCGTGCCTGCATAAGCAGATCGAGTGCGTCCTGACGCTCTTCCTTGGTCATTCCTGACGCAAAAGTGATAATGGCATTCTCAGCCAGATAGGCTTCCAGCGATGTATTGAAGTCCATCGATTCCTCTCTGTCGCTTACCGTGTTTGTGAACCGACACAGTGGAATTTGCTGAACCAACAGAGCAGCTGGATTGGCTTCCGTGCCACCTGACAAATCTGTAATCTGCCGCTCAGATTTCTGACAGTCGTCGCTCGCTATGGTCATGCCACCCTCGCTTATGGATTGGCACCCCCATGCTTGCAAACCCGACCCGCCGCACCTTTGTCAAAGGCTTCGCCGCCGCCAGTACCCTGGCCGGACTCGGCCTCTGGCGCCTGCCGGCCTTCGCCGCTGGCTCGCCCTTTGGTAATGAACTGAGCGGCCGCGATTTCGAACTGTTCATCGGCCAGACCCCGGTCAATATCACCGGTCGCCCGCGCACCGCGCTGACCATCAACAACAGCTTGCCGGGCCCGGTATTACGCTGGCGCGAAGGCGACACCGTGACCCTGCGCGTACGCAACCGCCTGGACGAACCGACCTCGCTGCACTGGCACGGCATCATCCTGCCGGCCAACATGGACGGAGTCCCGGGCCTGAGCTTTGCCGGTATCGAGCCCGGTGGCGATTATCTCTATCAGTTCACCCTGCAGCAGAGCGGCACCTACTGGTACCACAGCCATTCCGGCTTGCAGGAACAGGCCGGGGTATACGGGGCAATCGTCATCGAGCCGAAACAGCCCGAAGCTCATCACTATCAACGCGACTATGTGCTGTTGCTCAGCGACTGGAGCGACCAGGCCCCCGACGCGCTGATGGCGACCCTGAAAAAGCAGTCCGACGCCTTCAACTACCACAAGCGTACAGTCGATGACTTCATCGATGACGTGGCCCTGCACGGCTGGTCGAAAACCGTGGCTGAGCGCAAGGGCTGGGCCGAAATGCGCATGAGCCCGACCGACCTTGCCGACATCAGCGCAGCAACCTACACCTACCTGCTCAACGGCCAGCCGCCGGACGGCAACTTCACCTGTCTGTTCCAGCCGGGTGAAACCGTGCGCCTGCGTCTGATCAACGGCTCGGCGATGAGCTATTTCGACTTCCGCATCCCCGGCCTGAAGCTGACGGTAATCGCCGCCGATGGCATGCCGGTGCAGCCGGTCAGCGTCGACGAACTGCGCATCGCCGTGGCCGAAACCTACGACGTGCTGGTGACCGTGGGCGACCTGCCTGCCTATACCCTGTATGCCCAGAGCATGGACCGCACCGGCTACGCCCGCGGCACCCTGGCCCGCAGTGCCGGGCTCAGCGCGCCGGTGCCGGCCCCCGACCCGCGGCCGATCCTGACCATGGCCGACATGGGCCACGGTGGCATGGACGCCATGGCCGGCATGGATCACAGCCAGATGGGTGGTATGGATCATGCCGCCATGAGCGGCATGCAGAGCCATCCGGCCAGTGAAACCGGCAACCCGCTGGTCGACATGCAGACCATGAGCCCCAAACCCAACCTCGCCGACCCGGGCATTGGCCTGCGCAACAACGGCCGCCGGGTGCTGACCTACGCCGACCTGAAAAGCACCTTTGCCGACCCGGACGGTCGCGAGCCGTCGCGCGAGATCGAACTGCACCTGACCGGCCACATGGAACGCTTCGCCTGGTCGTTCAACGGCATCAAGTTTTCCGATGCCGAGCCGCTGCGCCTGCGCTACGGCGAGCGCCTGCGCATCACCCTGGTCAACGACACCATGATGGCCCACCCGATTCACCTGCACGGCCTGTGGAGCGACCTGGAAGACGAACACGGACGCTTCCAGGTCCGCAAGCACACCCTCGATATTCCGCCCGGCAGCCGCCGCAGCTACCGGGTCAGCGCCGACGCGCTGGGGCGCTGGGCCTACCACTGCCACCTGCTTTACCACATGGAGATGGGTATGTTCCGCGAGGTACGCGTCGATGAATGAAGTTCTCAACCGCCCGCTGCTGGGCAGCCTGGCGCTGCTCGCCTTGCTGGCCAGTGAAGACGTCCGGGCCCAGGGCATGGATCATGGCGCGATGAACCACGGTGCCATGAGCCATGGCAGCATGAACCACGGCAGCACGAGCCCACCGCCCATGGACCATTCCGGCATGGACCACGGCGCCATGGGGCACGGCCAGGCACTGGACACACCGCGCACACCGTTGCGGCCGATCACTGACGCCGACCGCCGCGCCGCCTTCCCGCCCTTGCCCGGTCATCAGGTGCATGATCAGCAGATCAACTGGGCGGTGATTGTCGAGCAGCTCGAATACCAGAACTTCGAAAGCAGCAGCGCCCTGAACTGGAACGCCAACGCCTGGATCGGCGGCGATATCGACCGTCTCTGGCTGCGCACCGAAGGCGAGCGTGAACAAGGCGTAACCCACAAGGCCGAACTGCAGGCACTCTGGGGCCATGCCATCAGCCCCTGGTGGGAGCTGGTCGGCGGCCTGCGCCAGGACTTCAAACCGGCCAGTGGCCAGACCTGGGCGGCCTTCGGCATCCAGGGCATGCCGCTCTACGGTCTGGAGCTGGAAGCCACCGCCTACCTGGGTGAGCGGCAACAAACCGCGCTGCGCCTGGAGAGCAGTTACGCTATCCTGCTGACCAATCGCTGGATTCTCGAACCGTCGCTGGAGGCCAACTTCTATGGCCGTAACGACGCCAGCCGTGACCAGGGCAGCGGCCTTGCCGACAGTGAAATCGGCCTGCGCCTGCGTTATGAGATTACCCGCGGTTTTGCCCCTTATCTGGGCGTCAGTTTCAACCGGAGCTACGGCAATGCCGCCGAACAGATCCGTGACGACCATGGCGATATCGGCCAGACCCGTCTGGTCGCCGGTGTCCGCCTGCGTTTCTAGTATTGGAGAAGCATCATGTTGAGCAAGAAAATCGTCGCCTTCGGCCTGCTGGCCCTGAGCACCCTGGCCCAGGCCGGACAGACCATCGATGTCTACCGCGACCCCAACTGCGGCTGCTGCAAGGAGTGGATCAGCCATCTGCGCGATAACGGTTTCACCGTCAACGATCATGTCGAACCGAACATGAGCGCGGTCAAGCAGCGTCTGGGCGTGGCGCCGCGTCTGGCGTCGTGCCACACCGGGGTGATCGACGGCAAGTTCGTCGAGGGCCATGTGCCGGCTGAGCAGGTCAAGCTGCTGGCCAAGCGTTCCGACCTGCGCGGCCTGGCGGTACCGGGTATGCCAATGGGCTCGCCCGGCATGGAAATGGGTGACCACAAGGACGCCTACCAGGTAATCGGCCTGACTCAGGACGGTCGCGACGAAGTGGTCGCCAATTACTGATCAGCGCTGAATGTTGAGCGAGTGGGCGCTGTTTTTCAGCGCCTTTGGCGCGGCAACCCTGTTGCCGCTGCAATCGGAAGCCGTGCTGGTGGGCTTGCTGCTGCGCGATCCACAGGCGGTGTTCAGCCTGCTGCTGATCGCCACCGCCGGCAATGTACTGGGCTCGATCGTCAACTGGTTGTTGGGTCGTGGCATCGAACACTTGCGTGACCGGCGCTGGTTTCCCTTCAAGCAGGCGCAACTGGACAAGGCCCAGCAACGCTATCAGCGCTACGGCCAGTGGTCTCTGCTGCTGAGCTGGATGCCGGTAATCGGCGACCCGTTAACGTTAATCGCCGGGATCATGCGCGAACCTTTCTGGCGCTTTGTCGTGCTGGTCACGATCGCCAAGGCCGGGCGTTACGCCGTGCTGGCCCTTCTGACCCTGGGCTGGCTGGGGCGCTAGCGCCCCCAGATCTGTCTGAGCTGGATGCCGGTAATCGGCGACCCGTTAACGTTAATCGCCGGGATCATGCGCGAACCTTTCTGGCGCTTTGTCGTGCTGGTCACGATCGCCAAGGCCGGGCGTTACGCCGTGCTGGCCCTTC
>Ga0247827_10000081_pt1 | contig 44085 bp, 35 predicted proteins | sample 12C_Control_Day2_FD_194414 | JGI IMG/M metagenome (GOLD analysis project Ga0247827, IMG submission 194414) | Soil microbial communities from agricultural site in Penn Yan, New York, United States - 12C_Control_Day2 | ecosystem: Environmental > Terrestrial > Soil > Agricultural land | place... | reverse complement strand
CCCATTCATCGTCGAGCACCAACACCTGTGGAAACCAAGGCCGTTCACCTCATTACAGCTACCTTGGGAAGCCCAACACCCACAGCTCTCGACCTGGTTGCGCCAACGCCCTCTAGAAGACGCCGACGCCCAACTCGACCCCAGCCAACTGCCCGCCCCTTTCCCCGAGCTGGCCACCCAAGCCCAGCACCTGAGCGAACTCGGCGAGCTACCTGACACAGGCCTGCCCCCCGCCGGCCACCGCCTCGACGTCGGCGTGCCCGGCCGCAAATGGCAACAGATCGAAGCCTTCAGCCGCCGCCTGAGTTTTCGCCAGCACACCCAGCACTGGCTGGATTGGTGCTCAGGCAAAGGCCACCTCGGCCGCCGCCTGTTGCAGCCCGGCCAACAACTGACCTGCCTTGAATACGATGCCGCGCTGGTCGCAGCCGGCCAGGCTTTGAGCGATCACCACCACCTCCCAGCCATCCACCAGCATCAGGATGTCATGGCCGCAGACAGCGCCCGTCACCTGGATGGCAACAAAAGCGTGGTCGCCCTGCATGCCTGTGGCGATCTACATGTCCGCCTGCTGCGGCTAGCCGCCGAGCAGGGCTGCCAGCACGTCGCCCTGGCCCCCTGCTGCTATAACCGCATCCAGGCCGAGCACTACCAGCCGATGTCCACAGCCGCCAGTGCCTCGACCTTGCAGCTGGATCTTGATGACCTCGGCCTGCCCTTGAGCGAAACAGTCACCGCTGGCGCCCGCGTACGCCGCCAGCGAGATACCTCGATGGCACGGCGACTGGGTTTTGACCTGCTGCAACGCGAGCAACGCCAAAGCGACGACTACCTGCCAACCCCGTCCCTGCCCGTCAGCTGGCTGGAAAAGCCCTTTGCCCACTACTGCCGTGACCTGGCCGAACTCAAGCAACTGACGCTCAGCGGCGAACCCAACTGGGCTGCATTGGAGGCTGCCGGCTGGCAACGCTTGGCGCAAGTGCGCAACCTGGAGCGGGTGCGCAACTTGTTCAGACGGCCCTTGGAGCTGTGGCTGGTGCTCGATCGTGCGCTGTTCCTGCAAGAACAGGGTTACAACGTGCAGGTTGGCTTGTTCTGCGAGTACCCACTTACCCCTCGCAACCTGATGCTAATGGCCGAGCTAAAAGCTGGAAAAACCTGTGGATAAGTCTGTGCACAAGCTTTTGATGAACACTGCATAATTTCGGATCCAAGGTGCTATTTAAAGCCTTCCGCTTACCCTCTCGGATCTTCAAACCCAGCAAAAACAGGCCTTTGCGCAAAGACCGGTGGTAACGACCAACGGTATGCCTTCAGCGCAACGCTGGCATGCCCCTTGTGCATAAGCGTTTTGCGGCATAGCGCGAAATGGGAGCTGGCAACGTGCCCACCGAACAAATCCACTGGGTTACAATTGCCATCACTGCGCACCTTGCACTCAGAAATAACCAGACCTACGAACGGACTTCGAAATCGTGATCCAAGCCAAACCCCTCGCCCTGCTGAGCTTCGCCCTGGCCCTCGGCGGCTGCGCCAACAACGCCCCCACGCCAAAAACCACTGACCTGGGCTGGAACACCCCCGGCATGCAGCTTGGCGGCGACCATGGCCTACCGCTGCGCGCCGAGACGCCTTGCCGCAAGCGCGGTTGCGACAACGACAAGCTGTTTTTCAACCCCGCCACGCCCGAGCCAAGCGTCAATACCATCCACCGCGGCTGGTAGGAAATTTCTCCTTTCGGCGCGGTAACTTAGGTCTTTATACAAAGATCGCACGGAAGGTATTTACAGCGGCCAACCGATCGCTATAATGACGCCCCTGTGCCGGTATAGCTCAGATGGTAGAGCAACTGACTTGTAATCAGTAGGTCCCGGGTTCGATTCCTGGTGCCGGCACCATATCCAGCTCCATCGCGTTCCACCGAATGCCTTGGAAGCCCCTAAAACCCGCCCTTTGGCGGGTTTTTTCGTTCCAGGACCCTCCGTCGGGATCCAACTAAATACCCCATCCCCGGGGGTATTTTTAGGGTACAGCGTCTTGCCTGCATGGAGAACGTACCCTTATGCCACGCCTAGCCGTTCCTCTCAGCGACCTCAAATGCCGTACTGCGAAACCTCGTGAACGTGCCTACAAGCTGTTCGACGGTGGCGGCATGTACCTCTTCGTGAAACCCAATGGCGTGAAAACGTGGCGATTGCGCTATTTCAAGCCCAGCGGCAAAGAAGGCACGCTGATCATCGGCAACTACCCCATCATCTCGCTGGCCGTCGCGAGGACCAAGCGCGATGAAGCCAAGGCCCTGTTGATCGACAACCTCGACCCTATGGAAGAGAAGAAGAAAGCGAAGGTAGCGGCTCAACGAGCTTCCCTGCTTTTCGAAACCGTCGCCCTGGAGTGGCACGCCGAAATGTCCCGGCGCTGGACAGAGGGACACGCCAAGACCGTCATGAGTCGGTTGCGCACCCACGTCTTCCCCCTGATAGGCCAACGCCCCATTGCTGAACTCGATACTCATGATCTGCTTGAGGTAACCCTCCGTATCAAAGAGCGCGGCACCATGGACGTTGCCCTTCGCGTGCAGAACTATCTCTCCACAATCATGCGGGGTGCGAAGCGGGCGCGGCAGGTCAGCCAGAATCCGGCGCTCGATCTGGCAGGGTCGATCCATGCCCCGCGTACCGTGCACCGCCCTGCCCTCTCACTCAACCGCCTCCCCGAACTACTCAGCCGAATCGACAACTACAACGGCCGTGAGCTAACCAAGCTGGCTGTATTGCTGACGCTGCACGTGTTCGTGCGCTCCAGCGAACTGCGCTTTGCGCGCTGGGATGAGTTCGACCTGCAAAGGGCGATGTGGGAAATCCCGGACACCCGTAAGCCAATCGACGGCGTGCGCAATTCCACCCGTGGCACCAAGATGAGCGGTGACATACAGATGGTGCCGCTCTCTCCCCAAGTCATCACGATCCTTGAACGGCTGCGCGGCTTGAGTCGCTTCTCCGAACTGGTGTTGCCCGGTGACCACAAGTATTGGAAGCCAATGTCGGAGAACACGGTTAACCAGGTGCTGCGCAACGTTGGCTACGACACATCCAAGGAGGTATGCGGGCATGGATTCAGGACCATGGCCTGTAGCGCCTTGCTGGAGTCAGGGCTGTGGACAGACGCAGCCATTGAACGACAGATGAGCCACAAAGAACGCAACCGCGTGCGCGCCGCCTATATCCACAAGGCCGAATTTCTAGAGCAGCGCCGGCTGATCATGGCGTGGTGGAGTAACTACATCGATGCCAACCGATCGGGGCATGTCACTCCGCATGAGTTCGCCCATCCAGCTGGCGATAACATCACCTCCTTGCCAAGTGGGCGTGGCGCATTCAGTCGTCGGTGAACCCTCCAGAACACCGTTGGCCGCTCTTTAATTCGGGTCCATCCAAACAGGGCTGCAAAGCCGCCCTGTTTGGATGGACCTCGCTTTGCAAAGCTAACAACCGAGACTAATCCTTTGGATACCACTGATTTCCACCGGTGGATAATTTCATGCACAAGTCCAGATGCCCCGTGGATTCTGGCGTTGACCAAATTTATCCACAGGCGTAGAACTGAGGGTGCAAACGCTGTCTTGGACAGCACCCAGGTGACCAGAACCTTGAAGGTCACGCCGCTCTCGCGGTGGTTGTCCCCCCAAATGGCGATTCGCATCCGGCAGCTCGCCCGGTCACCTCCCCGGTGATGGATGCCTACTTCACATCTTGGCCCTAGTGCGCCAGACAACACCTCCTACTTCGCTGCCCTGCAGCAACCTATCCGCTTGGCCGAATCTTGCGCCAACCTGCGCCCGTCTCTTTCTCCTGGAAAGAGACGGGCGCGTCTAACACTGCTGCAGCCCTCATCGCATTTGGCTTTGCGGCAACTTCACTCGTGACAATCGGCGTGACAAACGCCGATGTCGCCAGCAACAGCGATGTAGATGATGGTGCCGCAGACCAGGGAATGGACTGCACCTGACTGACAGTCAGGCATGCCCCGGTCATCGCACCGCTGCGTTCTCCCGGCTCAGGATCTCGCGGCACTGGTCTCGTCAGCCAATGCAGCCTCCGCCCGCCCACCGGTAACGGTGTTCAGGAGGCCAGATCATGAGATGCCCTTGCTCCCGGACGTAAGGAGCCGCCAGTCCCGCGTTAGAGGACATCCCCACAGGTCGCAGGGGCCTTGATCCCTGATAACACTCAACATTCTTGGCGGGATGACGTGGGGCGAGGATCGGAGAGCAAACGATGAGGAGACCGACATGGCATTGGTGGGCAGACGCGATGGCCGCAATTTCGGCTATGGCAGGCAACTGAGCTATGCAGGGCCGCAGGCGTTGAAAGACATATTCGGCGGCGGCCACTACGGCAAGGTGAAGGCACACTATGATCGGTGGCAGGCATTCGTGAAGTGGTGCCGCTCCGAACAGGGGCTCGGAATCAATGATGCGCGGCAAATTGATCGGAAGGTATTGGCGGACTATGCGGCGTATCTACGCGACATGGTCGGACGCGGTGACCTCGCCGTCAGCACCGCACAAAACCGCCTATCCAGCGTTAATAGGACTATGGCAGCGCTTCGCGGTGATCAGTATGTGAAATTGCCCAGTCCGAGCAAGGCATTGGGTATGCAGCGCACCGGAGTTCGACACTCGGTGCCTCAGGCCCAAGACCGCGAACAAGTTAAGCAGATTGTCGATGCGCTTTGCAGCCATCATCAGCTACGGGCTGCCGCGATCGTTCTGTTGGCGCGGTTTACCGGCATGCGCTTGCGTGAGGCTATCCTGGCCGACCTGCCACGGCTTAGCCGTGAGGCTGAAGCCTGGGGCAAGATCAACATCCAGAACGGCACTAAAGGCGGCCGCGCCGGCGCCTCGGCGCCACGTTGGATTTCGGTGGACGAACATGTTCGAGCTGCGCTTGGGTTTGCACGGCAGGTGTCACCTGCAGGTAGCCGCAACCTCATTGCACCAGACGAAAGCTACCTGACTTTTCTGCAGGAAATCGTCCGACCTGCGCGGGGCATCCTGCATGCATATAACCTCAAGGGCTTCCATGAGCTACGGGCTGCGTACGCATGTGAGCGTTACGAGCAAATCACCCAACATCACGCGCCTATCAACGGCAGCCAATGCTGCCGGTTAAATCAGCACCTTGACCGCGAAGCGCGGAGGCAAATCAGTTATGAGTTAGGGCACGGTCGGATCGATGTAGTCGCTGCCTACATTGGAGGACGGACATGAACAAGCCATTCGATATAGAGCTATTCTTGGCTGGTGTGCTGACCAGGTCAAAGGAGACACGAAAACGGCACTTACAGCAGGCGAAGTTCATTCAAGCTGAAACCGCGGATCGCTGGCAACGAGAAAATCATTGATTATGGCAACGGAAACACGTCGTTTGGTTTTCCGAGTCTCGGCTTAGCCAGCATAGCAAATTCACATGGTATGAATACGTCTTGGCCGTGCGACTGATTGTTCTCCAACTAAAGAGATCATGAATATACCCGCAGCATTAGCAATAACATCTACAATACAATATACACCAAGAAAAATAAAAACCCGCTTTCGCGGGCTTTTATTTTTCTTGGTTCGAAGCTCGTAAAAGCATCGGAAGAACTAGTTTTGGCATATTCATACGAAGAAGCTGAGAAGTCACATACTCGCGCCAGTAAGGCCAAACGTGATAAGATACGTTATTTAGAGCAAAAGTATCTAGTGCTTCTTGATCATCTATGATAGAAGCATCTGTAATGCTATAGTCCGCTTCCATCGTAGCTTCGACAAGCGCAAGGACTTCTGGTTCGTCGACACCAGCTTCCACGTCATCCTTACAGACAACTCTTATCCCAAGCTCCGATGTAACCCTAAACATCTGAAGCAGGCCATCTTCACCTTCACCCTCAATGACCGCCGAGGCTGTGACAAAATTCTTGGTCTGAAAGCTAAGATTTTCGCTCCGAGCATCAAACTTCGGATCAAAATCAGGATTGAGATTACATGTAGAATTGGTGACAAACACATCTACAAACTTTAGCGACGCAATCGCTTTATTTAACGCTTCTGTATTCATGCTGCTTTCGGTGCAGAGTAAGTATTTCCACCGACAATTCTCAAAGAAGATTGCCGTATCGTTTTACGCTCAACATGTGCATTTGAAACCGCATAACTCATCGCAACAGACTGATAATAACCCTTGCTTGTTGCATCTTGCCCAACATCAAATCCATGAAAATCAGACAGAACCGAAACCAGCAAAGAATTTAGACTAACGTCCTCACTTTCAGCTACGTGAGTCAGATATCTATGCAGAGTTTTCGGAAGGCGCAAAGTTACTCTACCGCTGTAATCTTCAATCGTAGTAATCGGAGGCGGCATATGTTTCCCAGTCGCTTCCATTTCAGCAGCAGTTGTTTCAATACTATCAATGACTAGCGCGTATGCTTCTTCGTAAGAGTCAGCGTACTCTTCCAAGTAAGGAATTTCTTTTACGCGCGCTTGGAAGCACTCTTCACCTTCAAAATTCCCTTTCCGAATTTCGATGGAGTAGCTGCTTGCATCAATCATTTATTTCTCTCCAAATTGTCGAGAAGGTCCTCATAGTCGTTCAGGACCTTTATCACCTTACCCACGTACGGGGGCTTGATGACCGAATCCTTTCCATGGCCACAATCATAGCTAGAGGAGGTAAATCCCTTCAGCCCATGATGGAAAAATAGCTTATGGTTCACCGTTTTTCCTTCCTTGATCGTGAAGCCGAACCCTTCCAGAATGGTTCTCATTTCGCCACATCTGACGTTTGCTTTGCGGGAGCGAAGGTCAGCAACGACGTCAGCGACTTTACAACACATGTGACACCGCCGGTAGTGTCAGCTCAAAAAAACTCATCGAAATCCTTCTCATTTGCGATTAGGTATGGGCTGTGCCATCAGATGCGCCATCATAAGGCACCAGCCGAGCAAAAAAAAACTGCCAGCTCAGGCAGAGCGTTCGCAGATTGCTCGTCGAGCCCGACGTAGTAACCAAGGCGCTGCCAGCCTATCAAGCCCTGTAAGCCAAAGCGGCTCTAGAATCTGCCTCTCGAAGTAGAGGGCTAACAACGCCAACGTCGTGCTCAGTGGTCGAAAACTCTCCACCGCCACCTCATCCTCGGTTGCCGCGATTGCAGGCCTCTGCAAGGAATAGCAAAGCTCTACCTGGACTCGATAGGCCATTCCAGTTCCCGATTCGATTCCACTAAAAGCCATAACTAGCTGATTTTTTTATAGATACCCTATGAGGTACGTCAAAAAATCCACCAAATTCCAGTCGCGCCAAAATCGGGGCCTCACAGCCAACAACCGTTCGTCTGGTGCCGCACCATACACAACATCAAAGGCTCACCTTCGGGTGGGCCTTTTTTGTTTTCCGCTGCCCCGCACTTCAAACAACTCACTCGAGCACACGCTCAGCCGCCTAACGATAAACCTGCTCCCGAACACGTTTATCCACAGCGACCCAAGGCGAAAATCCGCTGCATGAGCAAGCGTGGCTAAAGGCTCGCCGACGGAGCGCTATGCCATTCACGGCCCAAACATTCTCACAAAGCGCCACCTACAGATGACCACAAATCATCTACCCCCTGAACATCAATCCTTTGTCACCCCTGCGCCCTGTGCCTTCTAATGCAGAACAGGTTTCATACAGACCAAGCACAGGGACCCCGTCATGATTCTGGGAAGCACGCTCGAACAGTGGTATGCCCGTTTTCCGTTGATCCGCGATCTGGTCGCGCTGCAACAGACCACCTGGTTCAACCCCGGCGTAGCGCCGACCGCGCAAGCCCTGGCCGACGTAGGGCTGACTGCGGCAGATGTGGCCGATGCCAGCGCGAGGCTGACGCGGTTCGCATCCTACTTACAGCGCGTCTTCCCAGAAACCCAAAGCAGCGGCGGCATCATCGAGTCCGACATTATGCCGCTGACTCGGCTGCAGCCATTGCTAGGCGAGCGCTACAAGCAGACCTTGACCGGTGCGCTATGGCTCAAGCGCGACAGTCATCTGCCTATTTCAGGCTCGATCAAGGCGCGCGGCGGCATCTATGAGGTGCTCAAGCATGCCGAAGACTTGGCCCTGGCCGCCAAGCTGATCACGCTCGATGACGACTACGCGCTGCTCGACAGCGAGCGGGCGCGAGCGTTCTTTGGCCAGTACACGATTGCCGTCGGCTCGACCGGCAACCTGGGGATGTCGATCGGCATCATGGGCGCCGCGCTGGGATTCCAGGTGACCGTGCACATGTCGGCAGATGCCAGGCAGTGGAAGAAGGACACGCTGCGCGCGCACGGGGTGACGGTGGTGGAGTACGCCAGCGACTACAGCGTGGCGGTTGCCCAAGGGCGCCAGCAAGCCGAGGCCGACCCTGGCTGCCACTTCGTCGACGATGAAAACTCGGTCAACCTGTTCCTCGGCTACTCGGTGGCCGCCGAGCGCCTGAAACTACAATTGGCGGCGGCGAACATTCGCGTCGATGCACAACACCCGCTGTTCGTTTATCTGCCTTGCGGCGTTGGTGGCGCACCCGGGGGCGTGGCCTTTGGCTTGAAGCTGGCGTTTGGCGATGCGGTGCATTGCCTCTTCGCAGAGCCGACCCATTCGCCCTGCATGCTACTGGGCGTATACACCGGGCTGCATGACCAGGTGAGTGTGCAGGACTTCGGCATCGACAATGTGACTGCCGCTGATGGCCTGGCGGTGGGCCGCGCTTCGGGGTTCGTCGGCAAGGCCATGCAGCGTTTGCTCGATGGTTTCTACACGGTCAGTGACGAGGAACTGTACAGTTTGCTGGCGCTGATGGAGCGCAGCGAGGGTCTGCGTCTTGAGCCTTCGGCACTGGCCGGTGTGCCCGGTATTGCCAGAGTCCATGCTGAGCAGCAGGGTTACCGGGTGCGCCTGGGGCTGGATCGCCAAGCCATGGCCAACGCCACCCATCTGGTGTGGGCAACCGGGGGCAACAGGGTGCCCGACGATGAAATGCAGGCGTATCTGGCCAAGGGCCGGGAACTGCTGGCCCAACCGCAAGCTTGAGGGAAACCGTGCTCAACCTTCCGCCACGTATCAGCTCCCGGCTGAACAGCAGCCAGTTCGCCAACCTGCATACGTTTCTGGTGGCGGCTCGGCACCTGAGCTTCGCTCGGGCAGCGCAGGAGCTGTGCATCACCGCCAGTGCCGTGAGCCACAGGATGAGTCGGCTGGAGGAGGCGCTGCAGATGAAACTGTTCCAGCGCCTGACCCGCCAGGTCGCCCTGACCGATGAAGGCGAGAGGATCTTCGCGATACTTCAGCAGGCGATGGGCGACTTGTCCGAGGCGCTTGAGCCCTCGTCCCACGCCGACGTCGCTGGATCGATCGCGCTCTACGTGAGGCCGTCCATCGCCCAATGTTGGCTGGTGCCGAAGCTGGCTGATTTCATCGAACGTTACCCTTCTATCGCGTTGGATCTGCGCGTGGGCAATGACAATGTCGACTTTCGCACGCGCAAGATCGACCTGGCCCTGTACTACGCCAATGGCGAGTTTCCTGGGTTGACCAGCCACAAGCTGATGCACGAACACCTGGCGCCGGTGTGCAGCCCTGAATACGCACAACGCCATGGCTTGATGGAAAACCCGCAAAACCTACAGCACTGCACCACCCTGCACGACTCCCTCGCCTGGGATCATGCCGCCTACGATGCGGAGTGGACGCTATGGGCCGCGCAACACGGCCTACTGGCAGCCCTCCCCAAACGCAGCCTGACCTTCGATCGTTCCGACCTGGCCGTGACAGCCGCCATCCACCACGCCGGCATCGCCATCGGCCGGCAGCAGTTGGTGCAAAAGCATGTGGATAGCGGCGAGCTGGTGCTGCCTCTGGGTGGGTTCTGCCGCTCAGGCCACTACGATTACTACCTGGTGCATCCGGTGCTCGATAGCGTACCTAAGCGGTTAGCGGTATTTATGGATTGGCTGCGGGAGTGCGCCCACTACTCATCCACACACCATGAACAATCATTGATGACCCAGCACCGAGCTTGGCCGAAAGCCACGTGTCCTCAGAACGACGTACTCACCGTCACCGCCAGATTACGCGGATCGCCATAGATCGCCCCCGCATAGAACCCGTAGCGGGTGTAGTAGTGCTTGTCGAACAGGTTGTTGGCATTGAGGCTCACCGCCGTGTCATCGGTCAGCTGGTATTTGGCCATGGCGTTCCAGATTGCGTAGCCCGACCAGTTGACGTCGGTCGCGCCCGAGCTCACACCATTGACCGGCTGCCCGGCCGGGCTTGAGATCGCGCGGATGTTGCTTTGCGCAGTGACACCCGCGCCGACGGTCAGGCGCTCAAGCGGGCCGGATAGGCGATAGGTAGTCGAGGCTTTGAACAGGTGCGCGGGGTCGCTGCGCCCGTCACTGTCGATGCGCCGGAAATGCAGGTAGGTGTAGCCGGCATAGACGTTCCAGTTCGGCGTCAGCGCGCCAGCGAGCTCCAGGTCGATACCGTCGGTTTCCTGGCCAGTGCCGGTGGTGTAGGCATCACCGCCGGTAGGCGTGGACTGGCCGTCGTCGAGCACCGCTTTGTTCTGTTGCTTGGTGCGAAAGTAAGCCGCAGAGGCGTTCAGGCGGCCGTCGAGCCAGGCCGCCTTGATGCCGGTCTCATAGCTCTGCCCGCGGATCGGCTCGACCTTGCTACCACTGACGGTCTCTTCGCTCTGTGGGTTGAAGATGTCGGTGTAGCTGGCGTACAGCGAGTAATTGTCGTTGAGGTCATACACCACGCCCAGGTAAGGGGTGACGATGCCGTTGTTCTGCTGGTTGCTGCGCACGCCACTGACGTTGCGGGTGGTGGCCGAATAGTCAGTGCTGCGCACCCCGGCAATCACCGACAACGGATCGCTGATGCTCAAGCGGGTGGCGGCGTACAGGCCTTGCAGGCGGGTGGTGGTCTTGCTGTGGCGGCCGGTCCTGGAGGCGAGCATGGCGTAGTCGCTGTCCACGCCATTGTGCCAATCGCTCAGCGGCAAGCCATTATTGGCGCGGAACTGACAGCCTAAGGCCGGGGCACTGACGCGATCATCGCTGAGCATGGTGCAGGTGTATTCCGGCGACCAGGCGACGGTGCGGCTGTCGTTGTAGCCGACCATCGCCTGATGGGTGCGGCCGAACAGCTGGAACGGGCCAGACAGATCGATCTGCGCCGACTGCTGGGTGGTGTCGCTGGAGCTGTGCAGGCCATTGAGCACAGCGCCGCTGCCGTCCTGCTCCCAATAGCCGCCATAGCTGCCCCGGCCCGCCGAATTGACCTTGGCCAGGCCGCGGTGGTTGAGCGCCTCGGTTTCACTCTGGGCGACTTTCAGGTCCAGGCTCCAGTCGTTGTCGAAGCTGTGCGCCAGCGAGCCGAAGGTGGTGCGGGTGGTGTATTCGCCAAAGCTCCAGCTGGGGACCACGTTGGTGCTGCGCGGCAGGTCGGTCTTGCTGCCGTCGCGGTACCAGATGGGGATGTTGGCACCCCAGCCGCCGCCGACCACTTTGTTGTACTCGTACTGGTAGCCGGCGCCGAGGGTGGTGGCGTCATCCAGGTCGAACTCGAAGTTGGCTAGGGCGGCGCGGGAGCGCTCGGACTGGTTGTCGCGGAACGAGTTGGCATCCTGCTGGGTCATCACGAAGCGCGACCGCAAGCGGCCATCTTCGGACAGCGGCAGGTTCAAGTCGGCGCCCAGGCGGCGTTTGTCCCAGCTGCCGTAGGTGGCATAAGCACTGCCGCCGAAGGTTCTGCTCGGCGCTTTGCGGATCAGGTTGACCGTTGCGGAAGGATCACCGGTACCACCCAGCAAGCCATTGGCGCCACGGACGATATCGATGCGCTCGTACAGGTCCATGTTCAGCGCATTGCCGCCGCCGCTGAAGTCAGAGCCGCCGAAAAACTGCAGGCCATCCACCTTCCAGTTGGAAATCGAGTAACCGCGTGCGCGGAAATCGGTACGCCCGCCCACTTCCATCTTGCTCGCAGTCACCCCAGGGGTGGTGTCGAGCGCCTGCTCGATGGTGTGGATATCGCGGTCATCCATCTGTTGCCGAGTAATGCTGGTGACTGACTGCGGGGTCTGGCGCGGGGTAAGCTTCAGGCCCGTTGAGCTGCGCGTGCTCTCGACGGTATAGCCAAGCTGACCCGCTTGATCGGCCGGCAGCAGAGCGCTGTCTTCGATCTGCGTGGCATCCAGTTCCAAGGGCTGGTTGTCGGCGGCCAGGGTCTGGGCGCTGAAGGCCGCAGCGATGCATAGAGCAAGCGGAGTAAGGCGGCTAGTACCGCGTACTGAAGGTGACATGGCGTGGCTGATGCTCTGAGTCATTGGGAAAGCTTCGTATTCGCAGATGATTTTTTGATACGATTCTAGGCCTGCGCCCTCTGCGCACCATGGCCGGCATGTACGGGCATGTAATCGAACGTAACGAGCACTGCTGGCGCTCCCCGAACAGGTACTTGGCCCATGAGCACCACCCTGCTGGTTGTCGACGATGACGACGAAATCCGCGAACTTCTCTGCGACTACTTAAGTGATGCTGGCTATGCGGTACTGGCCGCCGCCGATGGCGAGCAGATGCGCCAGCAGTTGGCGCGGCACAAGGTCGATCTGGTAGTACTGGACGTGATGCTGCCTGGCGAAGACGGTCTGAGCCTGTGCCGCCAGTTGCAGGCCCAGCCGGGCCTGGCAGTGATCATGCTGTCGGCCAAGGGCAGTACCTTTGATCGCATCATCGGCCTGGAAGTGGGCGCCGATGATTACCTGGCCAAACCTTTCGAGCCACGCGAACTGATCGCCCGGATCAAGGCCGTGCTGCGTCGCCCGCAGCGCCTCGAACAGGCCGTAGAGGCACTCGCCCAGGACGAGCAAAGCTTTGCTGGCTACCGCCTGGACCACATCAAGCGCCTGCTGACTTGCCCCGATGGCCAGGCGCTGTCCCTGCCCCGCTCCGATTACCGGGTGCTGCGCGAACTGCTCGATGCCAACAACCGGGTGGTCTCGCGCGATCTGCTGACGCGCAGTGCATTTGGCCGCGACCACCTGCCTGACGACCGCTCGGTGGACATGTGCATCAGCCGCCTGCGCCAGCAGCTGCGGCGCAGCCCGGATGGCGCGGTGCAGATTCTCACCATTCGCAACGAAGGCTATCTGCTCACCGGCGCCCAGCGCTGACATGCGCCTGCCGATCCCACTGCGCCGCCTGTGGCCGAAGACCCTGTTCGGCCAGTTGCTGCTGATCATGGTCAGCGGCACTCTGGTGATCCAGCTGATGTCCAGCAGCATCTGGTTCGACGTGCGCTTCGCCCAGGTCATGGAAGCGCCGGTACGCCTGATCGCGGCCCGCAGTGCGCCACTGATCGCCCAGGCCGACTGCCATGCTGGCAGCCTGCAGTTGCCCAATCACTACCAGGTACGCTGCGCCGAGTCCGAGCCTGTCGCGCGCACAGACGAGCGCCGCGGCCGACACCGGGTCGAGTTGCTGCTAGATCAAGCCCTGGCATACGAACTGGGCCGCGACGCACACGCGCGCCTGCTCAAGGTGCAACTGACCGATGAGCTCGGCCAGCCGATCGTCTGGCGCAGTCTGTTTGGCCTACGCACCGCCCAGGCGCATATCCAGTTCGCCGTGCCCCTGGCCGACGGCCACTGGCTGACCATCGACGGCGAGGAACTGCAGGGCTGGAGTGGCGAGTCGGCCTGGGTGCTGATCAGCGACTACTTGCTGAGGGTGTACGCCTTGCGCATCGTCGCGGTACTGCTGGTATGCCTGATTGCCGTGCGCCTGTGCCTGCGCCCGCTACGCCGCCTAGCCGATGCCGCGCGGGGCTTGGGTAGCAATCTGGAACAGGCGCCGTTGCCGCTGGACGGCCCAGAGGAAGTACGCCAAGCAGCCCAGGCCTTCAACGCCATGCAGCAGCGCTTGATTGCCATGGTCAACGACAAAGCCTACTTCCTCGCAGCGGTGTCGCACGACCTGCGTACGCCGCTGACGCGCATGCGCCTGCGCCTGGAACGGCTTGAGCCGGGCGAACATAAAGAGCGACTGCGCCAGAACATCGTGCAGATGGACGAGATGATCGGCCAGGTCCTGGATTACCTGCGTGCCGGCGAGCAGCAGAACCTGCAGCAGGTGGACATGGACCGGTTGCTGGCTCGCCTGTGCGCAGACCTCGCAAGCGCTGAAGAGCCGCTGCCGGTGCATGGCCAGGCGGGGATGATCGAGGTCGACGCGCTGATGCTGCAACGCTGTTTGCAGAATCTTCTGGTGAATGCGCTGCGTTATGCCAAAGAGGTTTCGGTCACGCTGCAGCCGACTGCAGACCAGGTTGCCATCCATATCGATGACCACGGCCCAGGTATTGCCGCTGCGCAGTTGAGCACCATCACCGAGCCGTTCGTACGTGGCGAGAACTCACGCAACCAAGCCTCGGGAGGTTACGGATTGGGGCTGAGTATCGCTCAGCGAATCGCAGCCAGCCATGGCGGTGATTTGATCGTAACCAATCGCCCCGAGGGTGGCTTGCGAGTCAGCGTGCTACTGCCCAGATCTCGAGCCACGCCGTAGAAGTGTGATGACGCTCAGTTACCCTGAAGCACTTTCAGCGCGGCCTCGGCTAGAAACCCAGAGCGGCTTTTCTGCTCAGGATGATTCTTCACATAAGCGTCGATTCGGTTGAGCAAATAGGCCGGTAATGTGATGTTCAGTTTTTCTGCCTTGCCTAGGTAGCGAGTGATGTCGATATCGATCAGTGCCCAGGTGCAGCCGGCATAGGCCGGATCAGCGGCGTGCACCGTCACTTTGCGGGCTTTGGGGATCTCCTGTTGGTCCTGGGCAAGCAGCTCCAAGTGGCCTTCGATGGCCTCACGAGCCATGGCCATGGCGTCGTCCAAATCCTCGCCTGCCGAGTAACAGCCAGGAATATCCGGGACTTCCACGCCCCAGGCATGGGCGTCGTCACCGGGAAAAATCGCGATAGGGAACAGCATCGGGTGCTCTCCATGGTCAGCTGGCATAGCCGATCCGCGCCTGCCGCAGAATGCTGGCTGCCGTCTTTGGCAGCAGATCTTTCTTTGGATGGGGGATGGTGACCAGCCCGGTCTTGTGTGGATGCTTGAAATGGTGGTGGCTGCCACGCGTGCGCACCAGATACCAGCCATCTGCTTGGATGACGCAAATCAGTTCGCGGCTGTTCATGAACCTTCCTTGGCTGCCGCAGTGGTTATTATACCCACCGATACGCAACTATCAACACCATACCCACCGCTTGGCGGTGGATTGCTCACAAGCAAGTATGGTGAAGGCGGAAATGAGAGCCGAAAACAAGTGATGCGGGATCTTGCCGAGTACAGGTCGCAGCTCAGCGCTGGCGCCGTAACTCCACCAACCGCCGACGCATTTCGCGATGCCGCTCGCTATTGAACACCCATGCCGCCAACAACGGCAGCGCCAGCAGAATCGCCAATAGCACCGCATTCAAACCGCTTCCCAACAGACTCAATGCCATCAGCAACGCCACGAACGGGACGGGTAAAACAACCCACATGGCCCACTTGAGGCCGCGGATCATCGCGAAGTGCCCAGCGCAGAGCAACAGCGCTAGCGTTGCCGTGCCCATCAGGGTGTACAACGGATTATCCGGATGATTGCGCCAGTGACTATCGATCCACATAGCCAGTGACAAAGCCCCCGACATCACACAGGTGAAAAAGCCCAACAAAAACGTTGGGAAGTAACACCGCATGAAAGCCTGGAACTCGCCAAACTTCATCATCACTCGAACTCCTCATAGAGGCCCACGGCGATGCTTTGCACCGTGGCACTGCCGGCTAGACCAAAAGTGGCACCAAGAGAGTCGCGCAACAGCGTCTGGGTGGCATGGTTGATCTGCGTGGGCGTGTAGCGCTTGGTCATCGTGCCTGCAGCCTGCTGTAACTTGAGCTGCTTGGGCGTGAGACTGGGATGCTTGATCGAAAGCAGCTCATCGGTGAGCGCCTTGCGCTGCTGCCGGCTGAGTGATCGGGTCAGTTCAAGCCAGCTGCGCCCGGTCGAGGCCTTGTGCACCTGAAGGTATTTGAGCGTGGTCAGCCCCGAAGCCCCGACGCCCAGCAGCGACGCGCCATCGAGCACCTTGGAAGCCGCCTGGTACCACTGGTTTTCATCCAATGCATCGTTGGCGGCCGGATTGGTCACTTCGCGCACCGTACGGATAACCCCAATGGCGCACTGGGCAGTGCTGGCTGCAGCTGCTGTACCGCCGACATAGGTCAGCACCAGGCTGGTACCTGCAGTGAACGGCGCGGCGATGGTACCGCTGAAAACCACCCACCAGCCGATGAATGCACCGGCGCAGGAAAGCGAGGTGTTGATCGCTTCCTTGACCACTCGCGACTCACGCGGATTGTTTTGCAACTGCTCGGTGTACTGCGCGGGGGTCTGGTATTTGTTGATTTCCCGCAGAATCACGCGCTTGGGCCTGATGCTGCAGATCGGCTGGAACTCACGCAGGGTAATGACATTGAAGTCAGCGTCAATGTACACAACCCCTGCCCCAACGATGCGGGGGTCGGCATCGATCGCGGCGAACATTTTCGGCAAGTTGATTCGTGCCTGGATTCGCTGACGCGCGAGAAACTGCGAGGTATTACCCAATGGGTTTGCCAAAAGGTCTGTCACGAGTGCTGTCCTTGCAGAAGTAGGCGGGCGTGCCTCATAGGGAGGCGGGCTTGCCCCGCGATGAGTCCGCGTCGTGACGGACTCGATCGCGGGCCAAGCCCGCTCCCACGAGGTACTTAACTGCCTTGAAGATCAGGCATCAAACGTTCGGGCAAGGCACCGGCGCCCAGTCACCCATGTCTGGGTTGCGGCACATACCGTTGACCTGATCCTGGCCAGCCTTGGCCACTTGCTGGGCCTCGGTTTTCTTGCTGGTGGCGTTCTGCAGGGTCTTCTCGGTAGCGACGGCTTCTTTCGGCACGTCAGGCAGCTTGGTCTTCTTCACCGCCTTGGCCTTCTTGCCGGTGGTCGCGGCTTTCGGCGCTTCGGCCGCTGCCACCACGGTCACATCGGCGCGCTGTACACCCACCTGCTTCAGGTCCTGCTCGTAGGCTTGGGTGTAGTTGTTGAGGTTCTCACCCAGGCGACCGCTGACAGCGCTGATCAGGTTGTTCGACTCTTGCAGGCCAGCGACGATCTCGGCCAGGCGCTTGCGCCCTTCGGTGTCATTGATGCGGTTGGCCTTGCGCCCGTCCATGAGGTTGGCGAACTCGCGCTGGTAGCAGCTCTGCGAAGCCTTGGCGTAAGTGGTGGTACGGTCCATGTCGGCCGCGCTCTTGTCGATGTCGGTAGCGTACGAGGCGATGCGCTGCTTATCGTCGCTGATCTGTTTCTGACGCTCGGTGTAGTAGCCCGCCGCGCCACCGACCAGGGCACCGCCTGCGGCACCAATGGCGGCATTGCGGCCGCGCTTGTCACCGTCGACCAGGGCGCCGGTCAGCGCGCCGCCGACCGCGCCGAGCAGGGCACCGGTGGCGACCGACTTGGTCATGTCGGAGTCGGTGGAGCGCAGGTGCTGCACAGGCTCGTAGCAGCTTGGGTAGTACTCGACCTTGGTGCTGGCACCGACCTTGGAGACCGGCGAGCCAGCACAGCCGGCCAACAGTACGGTGCTGAAGCCTGCGGCCAGGAGCAGTGCGGTACGGGCCTGGGTGGCATTGATCAGAGCGTTACGGGTGAAAAGCATGGTCAGGTTCTCGCTTGGGTTGTACAGGTCCGGGTGGCGTCATGCCGCCCGGGATGGCTTGCTTGCATTGCAGTCGTTCAAGGGCGCGGGGCGGCCGATGCCAGCAGCTCCTTGAGGATCGTCGCCGGATCGGCCCGCCGTTGCTGGCGGTACTCCCCGACGTGGCGGACGAACAGGGTGGCGCGGCTCTCCAGGCTCTTGCCCAGGACCGGCTTGAGATTGAGTTCTTGCTTGACCCGCTGGAACTGCGCCTGGATCACCGCGTCGGTGTAGCGCGTACCGCTGGCCAGGTTGTCGATATAGATCGCCACCGCGCCATCGAGGGCGCTGCGGCCGTTGGCGATGGCGGCGCCGTACATGCGCGCGCTGGTCTGATCGCCAGCCGCTTGCGCCTTGGCCTGGGTGTTGCGCAGGTTGGTCAGGCGAATGTTGTAGTTGTTGATGGTTTCGGCCACCAAGGCTGCGGACTGGATCAAGTTGCCGGCGGCCTCCTCGCGCTGCTGGGCGATCAGCGAGACGTTGCGCTTGAGCTCTTCATTGACCAGGCCCAGCTCGGCTTGCAGGCGCGGGTCGGTGGCGCTGGCGATGATCCCGTCCAGGCGCTTGGTCGGGTCCTGAGCGTCATCGATGGCATCGGTCAGGCTGGCCAGGCGACCCTCCTTTTGCCACTGCTCGAACAGTTCCTGATAACGCGAACGCGGCGCCGACAGCGCGCCAATGGCCAGGCGAAAACCGGTGGTCTCGTTGCGCTGCTCGGTGCCGTCGGCGCCAAACAGCGGGTACTCCCGGCGCATGCCAGTGAACAAAGTGCCCTCGCCTTCCAGGTAGTTGCCGCCCTTGACCACGAAGCCGCCATAAGCGCCCTGGCGGCGCCCGGCATGGACCAGCTGGAACGACTCCTGCACCATCTCCGCAGCGTTGCCGATCACATCGAACAAGCCCAACGGGTTAGGCAACTTGGTGCCGATTGGCAACAGTCGCGCAGCCTGGCCTGTGCCGCCGGCGACCTGGTTGAACACCGCCCAGTCGGCCAACGGCCCTTCGCTGTCGCTGCCCTCGACTTTGCGCGGGAACAAGCGGCCCTCCAGCTCCTGGCGACTGACCAGCGAGCCACCGCGCGCGGCGAACTCCCACTCCACCTCGGTCGGCAGGCGCACGAAGCCAGTGCCGCCATCTTCGGCTTTGCTACCACGGCCACTGACCGGCAACAGCGCGCGGTGATGCTGCATCAGCCAGGCGCTGTACACCGCAGCGAAACGCTCGGCCTCAAAGCGCGACAGCTTGACCTTGGGCAGGCGCCCGGCCATGTCGGTGACTGGCGCGCACGCCGGCGGCTGCTCGCCACTGGCCAGCGCCTGGGCCTGGGCCATCACCTGGGCATACTGGCGGGCGGTGACTTCGTACTTGCCGATGAAATACATCATCGGTTTGAGCGGGCTTTTCGCGTCGACCTTGGGCAGGTTCGGCGAGACCTGCTGTTGCCACTGCGGGGCCAAGTCGGCCAGGCTGAACTGACCGTTGATGAAGTCGCGCCGATAGCCAGAAATGAACGACTGCTTGTAGCCCGCCTCGCCTTCGCTGAAGGGGTAACCCAGGCTCACCTCACGATCGTCGAGGCTGCCTTGGGCCAATACATAGACAGGGCGGAAGACGATTTCGCCGCCACAGGGCAGCGGCAGGCTGACATCTCCGGCCAAGGGTTTGGGGTTGTCCAACTTGTCAGCGGCGAGCGGCTGGCCAGTTTCAGCCTTGGCAGCTGCCTTGGGCTGTTCATCCTCTGCCTGAGAGCAGGCGCCCAGGCTGAGGGTGGCTAGGATCAGGGCCAGCGCCCCGAGGCGAAATTCAGACATCACGGATTCCTTCGCAAGCTTCGATCCGCGCCACCCGCCAGCCACCCAGGGCGGCAGCCAAGGTGCTGGCCGAGAGGACGGCGAGCAGCGCGACGAGGTAGTGCAGGGGCAGCAGATGGCTGGCGTACTCGCCCGGCACCTGGGTGAACATTCGGTTCAGGCCGAGCTCGGCCAGGGCATACAACAGGCCGCCAAGGGCCGCGGCGAACACCCCGCTGTACAACGCCTGGAGCACCACGAACAGCAGCAGTGCGCCAGTGCCGAAGCCAAGCAGGCGTAGCACCGCCAACTCGCGCTGCTTGCGCTCGACCGCCGCCACCGCGCCTGCGCCGATGGCGGCGGTAGCACCAACGACAGCCAGGGCCGCGATGATCCAGAACACCAGGTCAAGGTTGCGGCTCAGCGACTGCACCTGGGCGATCTGCGCCGCCTGGGTCGACACCAGCCATTTGCGCTCGGCAAAGTACTGGCGCAGCGGCTCGACATCGTTCAGCGAGCGGGCATACAGGCGAAACGCCGGATACACCCGCTGGGTGGCATTGGCCTCGCGCTCACCGGCCCAGTCCAGGGCAGGCACGGCGCGGCCATCGCGATAATCTTCGGCGGCCTCCAGCAGCGTCAGCGAGGCAAATAGTCCATCGCGTTCAAAGGCTGCCAGCGGCAACACCGCCAGCACCTGCAGCTCGCTCTGGCGCCATTGCAGCTGCCCCGCCTGCTGGCGGCTGAAGCTGGCCAGTAGCGAGTCACCGGCCTTGACCCCAAGCTTTTCTGCCGCAGTGAAGCTGAGCACCGCTTGTTGCAGGCCGGTTGGCACTGGCGCCCCTTGCAGCAACGGGTCACCGTCAGCGGTGGGAAGCATTTCCACCGTCACCGCACGGCCCTGTGCCGGTAGCCGCAACTCGGCTGTCGCGGCGATCTGCCGGGTCCGGGCAATGGCGAATGCCACCTCCTCGCGGGTAGCCAGATTGGCGATGAACGCGGCATCGAAACGACCACCGCCCAAGGGGATGATTTCGCGCACGCCAGGATCGCGCTGCAAGCGCTCGGTCAGGCTGCCGACCAAGCCGAACTTGAGTCCGAACAGCACCAGCAGCGGCGCAATCACCGCCACCAGCGCCAACACGCTGCAGGCCGACAGCCGTGCATCGCTGCGATAGTCCTGCCAGGCCAGGCTGGCGATCAGCAGCGGGCGCATCAGGCGGCCCTGCCCAAGGTCGCCGTGACACCACCATCGGCATCGCGCCGACAGCTCATGCGCAGCACCCGCAGGCCAGCGTCACGGGCCAGCTGTTCGTCGTGCGTGGCGATCACGCAGGTCACCCGGCGTGCCTCGGCCTGACGCAGCAACAGGCCCATGACCCGCTCGGCGTTGAGCGGATCCAGCGCCGCCGTCGGCTCATCGGCCAACAGCAGCACCGGCTGATGGGCCAGGGCGCGGGCGCAACTGACGCGCTGGCGTTGGCCGAGCGACAACGCCCCCGGGCGCTTTTCCAACTGGTCGTGGACATCCAGCGCTTGCGCCAGGCGCTCGACACTGCCGTCCTCGTCCAGCCCCAGCAGTTGCCGAGGCAGGCGAATATTGCCGCGCACATCGAGAAAGCCCAACAGCCCACCGGCCTGCAACACATAGCCCAGATGGCGGCTACGCAGGGCGGCCAGACGGTCGAGTCGACGACTGCGCCAGAGCGCGGCGATATCTTCCTCGCGGCCATCGAGGGCGAGGCCGAATGCCTGCGCAGCATCAGGCTCGAGCACCAGCGCGAGCAGGTCGAGGAAGGTGCTTTTGCCACAGCCACTGGGGCCGACCAACGCCACCCGCTCACCCGCCGACAAGCACAGCCGCTCGATCTCCAGGCTGTAGCGCTGGCTACCCTCGCCACGCGTCTTGCTCACCTCGTGCAGGTTGATCATCACGGCAGCGTCGACAGCGGGACACGGTACAAGGCGTCACCCGGCTCGGCGTTGCCGAAACGCACCCAGTTGGCCATGTCGTTGTGGAAGGTTTCGTAGAGACGGATCTTCGAGTCGAGCTCGTCGATGAAGTCTTGCTGCTCGGCGACCGACAGCGACAGCCATAGGTCCTGGCTCATGCTCAGCGACTTGCTGCGGTAAGGCAGCCCTTCCAGGTACTCGCCGAGCACACCGCTCTGGGCCAGATTGGTGCCCTTGCTCAGTGCCCCAGGATCGCGGCTCATGTAGGCACTGGCGCTGGCGATTTCATTGAAGAAATCGCCAGGCGAGCTACGGGTCTTGCGCGCGGCATCGACGATCAACTTGAGCGACTGCTGCAAATCGTTGAGCTGCAGCTTGGTCAGCATCACGCACACCTGCAAGGTGGGCAGCGCAGGGTTGGTCAGGTCGCGGTCGGCGGTCCAGGCGCTGACCAGTTGCGGCGCCTGGCTGGCGCTTTGGCGGCCAAGGAAATCCATGTGCATGGCATAGCCGATGGCCTGCGACTTGGCAGCCAGGCTCGACGCCGAGGTCAGCAATGGCACCGGCTGGGGCTGCTGGCTACGCACCTGGTGGACCAACTCGGCGAAGGTCGAGCCGATCTCGCGCACGCGCTCGCCAAAGGCGTTGACGTCACCGCCGGGCACCGACACATACAGGTCGCCGATCTGCGGGTTGCTGTCGGCCGTCAGCACCCGGTACTGCTGCTCGGCGCCTGCATGATTCTTCTGCCCCGCCGGGGTGCGCAAGTGCAGGGCGTAGATCTTGATCTGCTTGCTCAAGGCGGCCTGGCGCACCTCGGCCTCGTTCATCTGGGTGCTGCTGTAGGGGTCGTTCTTGCGCAGCGCGCCGGCATCGCTGACCAACAGCACGATGCGTCCGCCATAGCCGTTCCAGTCCATGCCTTCAACGGCCTGCATGACCCCGGCAAAGGCATCTTCATTGAACGAGTGACTGGACACGCTGGTGGCCTTCACTTGCGCCGCAGCCTTGAGGAAGCGCGCCGGATCGCGGCCCTGCTCCAGGCTCACCAGGGTCTTGCTCAGGTAGTCCAGCCCCGGGGTGCGCTTGGTGCTATTGCGAAAGCCGATCAGGCCAAAGCTGACGCTGTCCAGCTCGCCACGTGCAGCCAACTGCTGTTGCAGCTCGCTGACCACTTGGCGCACGCGGTCGATGTAGGGCTGCATGGAAACCGAGGTGTCCACCACCAGCACGATACCGGTGCGAAACGCCTTGCCATCGGCACCCGCCACCCCGGCGGCCTTTGGCGCCGTGTCGCGGGCGCTGGCGCCGGGGTCGATCGAGGCGATGTTGAGTAGTTGCACCGGCTGGCCCTGGGCATCGAAGCTTTCGCGGAAATCGAAGATCGGCATCAGGTAGAACTGCTCTTGCGGCACGGCGCTGGCAGTCGGCTCCAAGGCCATGACCTGCGGCACCTGGTCGGGATGGTTCTGCGCCTTGAGCAACTGCTCGCGCGCCTGGCCGGTGTCATCGAGCAGGCGCTGCACGTCGTCGGCATTGCGCATGAACATCACCGGTGAGCGGCCGGAACGCTCGGTGAGCTTGAGCACCAGGCTTTGTTTCCAATCGCTGCTCGCGCTGGCCGGCAACCAGCCATCGCGCTGACCATCGCTGGAGCTGCCGACCTCGATCCACGGCTTACCGTCGACCTCCTTGCGTTGGTAGACATAGAGCACGCTGAACGCTGGCAAACGCTCGCCAGCACTGCCGCCAGGCTGATCGAGCAGCTGCGCGCCGGGCTGGCTGAGCACACGCTGGTACAGGGTCTTCTTGCCGGGCATCAGCAAAGGCCGCTGGTCATCGACGGCGGCGAGCGGTGTGCGCTCAGGCGCAGTTTGACCGGCTGTCTGCGCCACTGGCGATTGCTCTTGCGGCGCCTGCGCTGCGGGCTGCTGGTCGCCGCCAAGCAGCCAGAAGAACGCGCCACCAAGGCCCAGCGCAGCGGCAATGGCCAAGGCCAGGACCGCCTTGGCGGGTTTATTCGATGCCGATTTGGCAGCTGGCGCAGGGGCGCGGTCGACAGTGGCGGCGCTAACCGGCTCGGGCGCTGGCGGCGCCTTGGGGATCTCGATAGACACCGGCGTCAGCCCGGCCAGATCTGGCTTGGCCGGTGCCACTGGCGGCAGCGGCAGCGGGCGGATGACAGTGCTGTCAGTACTTTCTACCGGCAAGCGGTCAAGCGCTGCCAGCAAGGCGGCAGCGTCGGCGAAACGCTCATTCGGGTCCTTGGCCAGCAGCCCGCGCAAGATGTCCTGGTAACGGCCATGCTCGATGGGCAGTTCCGGCAGTGGCTCGGTGAGGTGCGCCAACGCCGTGGACAGCGCATCGGTGCCGTTGTACGGCAGCTTGCCGACCAGGATTTCATACAGCACCACGCCCAACGCGTAGAGGTCGGCGCGGCCGTCGATCTCAAGCCCGCGGGCTTGTTCCGGGCTCATGTAGCTGGGTGTGCCCACAGCAAACCCAGCCTGGGTGAACTGGGTGCGATCATCCAGCGACTTGGCGATGCCGAAGTCCGACAGCACGGCGGTGCCATCGGCGCGGAACAGGATGTTGGCCGGTTTGACGTCACGGTGCACCAGCCCCTGGGCGTGGGCATAGCCCAGCGCCTGGGCGATCTGGCGCACATACAACAGGCCCTGCTGCGGCGTCAGGCCGTCAGCGATGCGCTCCTTGAGCGTACCGCTGGGCAGAAACTCCATGGCCATGTAGTACAGCTCGCCCACATTGCCGATGTCGTGAATGGTGGCGATGTGCGGATGCGCCAAGCGGGCCAGGGTACGGCCTTCGCGCAAGAACCGCTCGCAGAAGGTCGGGTCGGCGGCCAGGCTCGCGGCCATGACCTTCAACGCCACCTTGCGCTGCAGTGAGCGCTGGGTGGCCAGGTAGACGCTGGCCATGGCGCCTTGGCCAATCTCGCCGTCGATGTCGAATCCGGGGATGTGCATGTCCATGCTCTGTTCAGTTCGCCTTTACGACCACAGCGGTGATGTTGTCCGGCGCGCCACGGGTCAGGCCCAGATGGACGAGGCTGCGCACCACTTGGTAGGGGTCGGCGTGGCCGAGCACTTCGGCGATCTCGTGATCTTCGGCGGTCTTGTTCAGGCCATCGCTGCACAGCAGGTAGGTATCGCCCGGCTGCACCTGCAAGGTGACGGCCTGCAGCTCCAGGTGATCCTCGACGCCAATGGCGCGGGTGACGATGTTGCCGCGTGGGTGCACGCGCGCCTCTGCCTCGTTGAGCAGGCCACTGTCCTGCAGTTCCTGGACGTAGCTGTGGTCGTGGGACAGGCGCTCGATGCTGCCATCGCGCAGGCGGTACAGCCGACTGTCGCCGGCCCACAGGCCAATCGCCTGGTCACCGCGTGCGGCCAGCACGACGACGGTACTGCCCATCATCGCCACGCCCCGGCGCAGCGTTTCCTCGCGCACCGTGCCATTGACCCAGGCCAGCCCGTCGCGCACCTCATCGACAAATTCGCCCAAGCCGTCGAGCATCGGCAGACTGCGCAGGCTGTCCACCGCCAGGCTGCTGACATAATCGCCCGCCGCATGCCCGCCCATGCCGTCGGCCACCGCCCACAAGCCCGCCCAGGTCAATTCCAGGCAGGCGTCTTCGTTGATCTTGCGGACCATGCCGACATGGCTGTAACTGGCCGCGGTGTAATGCATGGCGGTCATCTGCAATCTACCTCGTTGCCCAGGAGATACCCGGCGAAATCCTCACTGCGCGGCAACCCCACGCAGCGCATCAGGCCGGCGGCGATCCGCTCCGAACCCCTGCCCCACCACAGGCTCATGCCCTCGCAGGCACACTCGGCCAGGGCCAGTGCACGCCCTTCAGGGGTGGTGACGTGCAGCCTGCGCATCCCAGTGAACGAAGCCCGTGCGCCCGGCAGCTGGGGGCTGGCACCTGGGAAAGGCCGCAAGGCCGCCTCGAACTGTTCAAACGAAGCCTGCGGCTCAAGCGTTGCCAGCAGATCGCTCTCCACCTGCTCGAACCACTCATCCCCCCCAGACACTGCGGCTGCCAGCGACTCCCCCGGTGCCAGTAGCTGCGCCACAGTCAGCGGAAAATAGCGCCCGACCCGGTCGATGCTCGGCATTACCACGCCGACCACCGGCGACTCGCCGCATACCCCCGGCGCCAGGGCAAAGCGCCACAGTGGGCTGACCAGATACGCCTGCAACCACTGCTCGCCCAACTGCTGCTGGCTGGCCTGCAGCCCCGCCGCCAGCCATTGATCCCAGGGCTGGATGAAGCTCTGCGGCAAACCGCGACTGACAAAATCGCCGCGACTGGCGAGCTTGCCGTAGAAGCCGAAATCGTTCACAGGCGCTCCGGCAGGCTGAAGCCACTGACGCGGCTGCGGAACGGGTTGAACGCGCTGCTGGCGCGCAGCTCGTACGAGACACTGGCACCATCGACGCGCAGACGCAGGTTGAAGCGCTCAGGCGAGCCGGCGGCGACCAGGTCGGACTGATCGAGCAGGCGGAACCAGGCCCACGGCCCCTCCATGGTCAGCCCGGAGCGGCCGCTGGCGGCAGGCGGCGAGATCGACAGCCGGACCACGCCAATGCTGTTGGGATTAGGCCATTGCAGCGCTACCGGCCGGCTCGGGCCGTGGTCATAGCTGACCTGCTGGCCATCCAGATCGAGCAAGAACTGGGTGATCGAGGCATCCATCGCCACCGGTTTGAGCTCGAAGCGTACCCCCGGCTGCATGCCGCCGCTGGCACGGAAGTAGGCATCGCGAATGGCGGCGGCGCGCTCGAAGGTGGCCAGGACGTTGCTGTTGATACCCAGCTTCTGCGCCGCCCCCGGCTGCCAGCTCCACGGCGTCGAGGAGGTGTTGACGTAGGGTTGCAGGTATTTGCGGAAGTAGTTGTCCATTACCCCGCCCACCCCAAAGAACTGACCAAAATCTTCCAGGGTGGCATCGCGCGCACTGCCGGCCACTAGCGGATAACGGCCACTGAGCGACTGGCGGTAGACGTTGAGCACTTCGCTGTTCCAGGCGGCATTGAGCTGGTTGCGCACCCCACCCATGACAATGGTGTGGGTCGAGCCGAGCACCGAACTCACCAGGTTCTGCACCACCTCGGGCTGACGTGCAGCGCCCAGGGCGACACGCTGCGCAGCGGCCTGGGCCTGGTTCTTGGCTTCGCCCAGCAGCGCGTCGCCACTGGCGCCAACCATGGCGCTGACCTGCACGTACAGGGCATTGAGGTCGCTGAGCAGTGCATCGATGGCCGCTGGCTGGCCTTCGCTGGTTTCCACCAGGGTGGCCAGCTCGGCGAAGTGCGCGGTCACCGGGTCCAGCTCACGCGCGGCGGGGTCGTCGCTGGGTAGCGGCGCATCACCCAACAGACCGCCCAGGCGCTGACGCAGCTGATCGACCCCGGCCTGCTCGGCCTTGGCCTGGACCTTGTCGAGGCTGGTCGGCTGCGCCAGGTTGGTTTGCTTGGCCGCCGCCTGCAGCAACTTCTTCATCGGCGAGGTCGGACCGGACAGCACCCGCAGCACATCTGCGGCCTGCCCGACACTGGTGATCGGCACGAAGTCGAGGTCGGCCAGCAGCGCATCCCAATGGCGGATATAGTCCTGGTAATACAGTTGCAGCACATCGGCGGCCAACCGCTTGGCATCGCCCGACTCGCTGGCCTCGCGGCCCAGCACCCAGCGCTCTTCGGCCAGCGTCTCGCTGTGCGCAAGGCTCGCAGCGAGAAACGCCTTGCGGTAGCCCTCGACGGAGAAGATGCCCGGCAGCGGCTCGTCCAACGGCTTGCCGCTCTTGCGTCGGAACACCAGCGCCGCATCGCGCCCGGCAGCGTCGCTGATGCGAAAATCGCTGACCCCAGCCGGCAGTTTCTGCCGCTTGACCCGGTCATAGACGCGCTGGGCTACCGGCAACTGCTGCAGTTGGCGGCGCACGTCCTCGACCAGGCGTTGGTCCAGGCGGGCATTTGGCGGCCGGCGCTCGAACAGCGCCTGCAAGTGCTGCTCAAGGGCCTGGCGCTGCTCGGGCGCCAGGTCGCGCGGCAGACTGCGCTCCCAATCGAGGCTGATCCAGGCCTTGATGAACTCAGGGTCGTAATGCTCGCTGTCGGCGAGCATCAGGTAAGCCTTGAGGCCCTCGTAGAGGTAATCGGACGGGCCACCGGCATACAGCTGCTCCTCGATGCGTGTCACCAGCCGGGGGGCGAACACAGCGATCAGCAATTTGAGATAGACGCTGTTCGATTCGCCTTCGAGCATATCGCCCTGGTACAGCCCCAGGCCCTCGGCCCAGCTCGGCGGGTTGTCGGCCAGGCCGCGCACGGCATTGAGCAGCCCCAGCACTTCAAGCACGTTGCGCTGCGCCGGGCTCAGCGCCTGCACACTCCTGCCCAACGGCTTGAGCCGGCTGTCGACTTCGGCGATGTACTGCTGGTTGGCGCGATAGCTGAGGGTCCACAAGGTGCCGACCACCAGCACCAGGGCCACGCTCAGGGCCAACGCGCCGCGGGCGATCCACTTGCGCCGGCGCTCGACCTGCGGGTTGCTGCCGACCAGCCCGCGCTCGGCGAAGGCTACGGCGCTGAACAGGCGCTCGATGAAATAACTGCGGCCGGTACCGCTCTGGCGGGCCAGGTGGGCACGATCCAGGCCCATGCTCTGGGCCATGCTGCCGATCAGCCGGTCGATCGGGCTGCCTTCCTGGGTACCGCTGGTGAAGTAGACGCCGCGCAGCAGCGCGCGGTCTTCGAAGGCGTTGGGTTTGAACACGCCATCGAGGAAGGTCTTGAGGTTGCCGCGCAAGGCCGCGAACTGCTGCACGAAGCCGTACACCAAGTCACGCCTGGCCGGGTCGCGCTCCTGTTGCAGGCGCTCGACCAGACGCTGGTTGAGGCGCTGCTCGAGCAATGCGAACTCGCTGCCGAACTGAGCCAGCGGGCCTTCGCCGTGCTGGCCGTCGTCCAGGCCAAAGGTCATGCCCCAGACCTGGGCGCGCTCGTCCTTGCCGAGGTTGTCGAAGAACTCCATGAAGCCCGGCACCAAGTCGAGCTTGGTCAGCATCAGGTAGATCGGGAAGCGCACGCCCAACTGGCTGTACAGCTCCTGGATCCGCGTGCGGATCGCCACGGCATGCGCGGCGCGCTCGGCCTCGCTGCCCAGCAGCAGGTCAGACAGGCTGATGGCGATGAACGCGCCATCGATGGGCCGGCGCGAGCGCTGGTTCTTCAGCAGGTCGAGAAAGCCCAGCCAGGCCGCCTTGTCGACTTGCGCGTGGCTGTCCTGGGTGGTGTAGCGGCCAGCGGTGTCGAGCAGCACCGCCTGGTCGGTGAACCACCAGTCGCAGTTGCGTGTACCGCCCACACCACGAATGGCGCCCTCGCCCATCTGCGCCGCCAGCGGAAAGTGCAGGCCGGAATTGACCAGCGCCGTGGTCTTGCCCGAACCGGGTGGGCCGATGATCACGTACCACGGCAGCTCATACAGGTTGCGCCGCTCATCGCCCCCCAGGCGGGCCTTTTTCAGCAACTGCAAGGCTTCGTCCATGCGCTGGCGCAGGGTCGCCAGCTCTTCGGCGGTGGCGACGCTGGCAGGGTCGGGCGCGCTCTCTGCGGCCAGGCTCTGGATCACCTTGGCCGCCTGCCGGCGGGCCTGGACGATGCGCCACAGGCGATAGCCGAGCCAGCCGGCGAACAGCAGGATGATCAACACCCAGCGCGGCGCCGCTGGCACCAGCACATCGAGCAGCGGGCCGACGAACCAGATGATCAGGCTCAGGGCCAACAGGCCCAGCAGCGGAATCACCCAGCGGATGACAAAACTGAAAAACGCCTTCACTCGACGCCCTCCGCCAAAACGGTGATTTCAACCCGGCGATTCTTCGCGCGGCCTTGGGCGCTGTCGTTCGACGCCAGCGGTTCGGTATCGCTCAGGCCTTGCGCGGTGAAGCGCTCAGGCTGGCCAGTACGCGCCGCGAGGATTTCGCGCACTTGTTCGGCGCGGGCTTGCGACAGTGCCCAGTTGGAGGGGAAGCGCAGTGTCGCGATCGGTCGGTTGTCGCTGTGCCCGGAGACCCGCACGTTGCCCTTGACCTTGGCTACGGCCTCGGCGATGCGCAGCATCAGCGGCTCGAAATCGCCCTTGATGCTGGCGCTGGCGGAGGCAAACAGTTCATCGCCACGAATAGTCACCACCGAGCGGTCGACCGCATCCTCGACACTGACTCGACCGGCCTTGATGTCGTCTGCCAGGAACCCCGCCAGGCGCGGGCGCTCCACCGGTTTTGCCTGGACCACTGGCCGGTCCATCGCCTGCACCGGGATTTCCCCCAGCGCATGGATGCCACGAAACACCGGCTCGGCATCGGCGGCCAGCTTCAGGCGCAGGCCGAACAGCACCAGCAACAGCAGGGCCAGGGCCACCGCCAGGCCAACCCAGGGCGGTACGAACTGCGCCAGGCGATCACGCGTCACCGTCACCCCACGCCAATGCGGCGACAGTTCGCGCTCGACCTCACCGCGGGCACTACGAATCGCCGAGGCGGTGCGTTCGCGCAGCGCTTCCAGTTGCGCCCGGCCGCCGTTCATCACCCGGTAGCGACCTTCGAAACCGAGGCTGGTGCACAGGTACAACAGCTCCAGCAGGTTCAGCCGCTCACGCGGGCTCTGCAGGCAATGTTCGAGCAGTTGAAACACCTTCTCGCCGCCCCAGGCCTCGTTGTGCACAGTGATCAACAGGCTCTGCTTGCTCCAGTCACTGCTGCTGCCCCAAGGCGTGCTGAGCACCGCCTCGTCGAGCGCGGTGCACAGGGCATAGCGCGCCAGCAGCACCTCGTTGCGCGCCACCCCGGCAGCCTCGGCGCGCTCCTCGAACTGGCGCAGGTAGGCCAGCAGTTGCGCGCGCAAACTGGCCGGAGCCGGATGCGCAATGGTGTTGCGCAAGCGGGTGAGCAGCGCCAGCAGCGGACCCGCCGCCTGCTCCAGCGGATTGAGCCCCTGGGCCTGGCCCAGCGCCAGTGGCTCGGCGGGCAGGTTCAGCGGCGCCGGGGCTGGCTGGGCCGCTGCGGCCGGTTGCGGGCCACGGCCACCGGGCCTGGGCATGAACTGGGTGCGGTCGAACGCCTGCGGATCGTCGGAGTGCATCGCGGCTTATCCTCGAATGGCCCAGAAGGCCAGGCTCAGGCCGGGGAACTCGCCGGCGACATAGAAGGCGAAACCACCGGAATGCTGCAATTGCTTCCAGTGCTCGCTGCCGCGGTCCAGCTCAAAATAGGTCGAGCCGGCATGGAACGGGATCTGCCGTGGCGCCACCGGCAACGGCAGCAGGCCGATACCCGGCAGTTGCAGGTTGACCATGTCGCGGATGTGCTCCACCGAGCCGACCTTGCTCTGCTGGCCGAACCGGCTACGCAGGGTCTCGCTGGGCACATCGGCGCGCACCACCAGGATGAAGCTGGCGCTGTCGAGCAGGCTGCGGTCGGCGAGCATGGCCACGTGGATGCCGTAGGCCTTCTCGATGATCGGGATGGCTACCGCCTTGCTGTCGATCAGCATCGACAGCGCTTCGCGCAACGCGCTCATGACCGGGGTGAAAGTCGCCGCAAGATCGTCGTGCTGGTACACCGGATAGCTGGCCGGACGCCGGCCTTCACTGCAGAAGGTGGCGAATTCACCGGCCAGGCTGACCAGCTCGCTGTACAGCCGCTCGGGGTGCAGCGGGCTGAGCTGGTTGAGGTGCTCGAGCAGTGGCTGGGCGCGGTTGACCAGTTGCAGCAGCATGAAGTCGGCAATTTCCGAGGCGCCGCCGTTGGCCGAGGCCACCACCCGCCCGGCCAACGCTTCGCCACGCTGGTGCAGCAGGCCCAGCAGTTCGCTGCGAAACCCCGAGAGCAGGTTGTTGGCACTGACATCCAGTAGCGGCGCAATGTAGTTGTCGTCGAGCACCAGGGCGCGGTCGGCGCGCTTCTCACGGATACGCACCACACCCAGCGCGGCATGATCGCTGACCCCATCGACCTCAAGCAGCAAGCGCAGGGCGCGGCTGCCCAAGGCCAGCGGCGCTCGGTTCTCGAACGGGGCGTTATCGTCACGCACCTCGCTGATACGGCTGACGTAGCGCGCCCCCTCGGCAGCTTCGCCTTCATCGACGGTATCGCGGGCGCCAGAGCGCTTGAGCGGCAGGCCCAGGTAGATCAGGCCATCGCGCAGGTCATCAGGAATCTCCAGCGGCGGCGGCGGCAGGTCATCGCGAGGGATATCGAACGGCGTGCCGTCAGGCAGCAGGCCGCGGGCGCTGAGGATCGCCAGCTTGCCCTGGGCCAGCAGGCCCTGGTCGATCAGCAGCTCGGAGAAACCCCAGGCAGCGCAGGACAATGGCCGGCTGCGGGCATCGATGAAGTTCTCCAGGTAGCGGTCTTGCTGCTGGAAGTGCTGGGTCGTGATGAACATGCCTTCCGACCAGACCACGCGATTGTTCCAGGACATGGGTTCTCCGATTGCCTAGCGGGCAGACTCAATGGGTTGGACGGCCACGGCGCTGCGCACGGCGCGCACATCGAGGCTGATCTGATAATCGCGCGGTGGCACAGGGAGCACGCTGCGCCACTGGGCCTGGTCGATTTCGCGGTAGCCGACCACCAGGCCAATCTGGCGGGTGGCCGGGTCAAGGGGGCGCTCGACGCTCAATTGTTCACCGGGCTGCAGCAGCACCTCGTCCTGGTCGAGCAGGTCGGCGGCCAAGGTCGCCTGGGCGCGCTCGGCCAGGGCGAAGTAGTCGGCGCGGGCAAACGCCGCGCTGTTTTTCAGCTCGTAGATACGCACCCGGACAGGCGCAGGTACACCGCTGGCACCTGGGTTGAGGCCTTCGGCGGCGCTGAAGTACAGGGTCACGGCATGGCCGGCGGCGGCCTGTTCGGCCACTGGCGCTACGCTCGCATCCTTGCTGCAGGCACTGAGCAGTGCGAGAGCCGCGACTGCGATCAGTCTTGTTGCATTCATCCTCGTCCTCATGACGTCTTGGTGTTCTTCCTGTCCTGCTGCGTGTGCCTCAGGAGCGTTGCAAGCGAGCGCTGTGAGCCTCGTAGGCGCGGCTGAACTCGCGGCCGAACAAGTCTTGGAAATCGTCCTCGGCCTCGCGCGAAATCTGCCCGTAAAGTTCGGTGAACTGCTGCCAGCAATGGGCTTGGCGCGAGCCACCGAACAGCTTGGCCAAGCCTGCGGCCGGGGCTAGACGCGCCTCCAGGCGAGCAGGTTCGAAGCGCGTCAGCAGGTGCTTGATCGCGGCTTCCACGCCAGCCATCACGGCCAACTGATGGGCGCGCAGGTCATCGAAGCTGTCGCGTACCGCCTGGTCCGGAGCGAGAAACGCCTGATTGCCATGACGCAGCAGCAACAGCAGGGCTTCGTCAGCGTTGGGGGCGAACTTCAGGGGGTTGTTCTGCACCGGGGCGATGGAGGTCTGTTGCATGCGGAACTCACCCTTGAGGCTGCTGCGTGCACGCAATACGTCGATCAGCCCTTCGACCATCAGCCGGTAGCTGCGGCCGATAGCTTCCATCTGCGCCGTGGCGTCACCGCCATCGATACGCAGATGCTCGATGCCCGCACCACGCAGGAAGGCCTGCAGCAGCGCATCGCCATCGACCGCCTGTGCCGCTGCACGCGGCACAGGCTCAGGTGCCTGCTGGGGCAGCTCTGGTGGCACAGGCGCAGTAGTTTGCGCTGGCGCCAGCGGCGCAGCGGCCGGGGCAGGCGGCACAGCTTGCGCCAGTGCAGCAGCCGGCGGCAGGTCATCGAGCAGGTGCCAGTCCGCTGGAATCACCCCTGGCCCAGCAGGTGCGGGCGCAGCCTCTGCTGGCGCGGGTGGCGCCACCGGCGTGGGTGGACGGAAATCGTGTTGCTGGGCTGGCAGGTGATCGGCTTGACTGGCCGCAGGCACGGAAGATGGGCCGAGAAAGTCGAACAGATCCGGCAGGGTGTCGTGGCTCGACGCCCCCTGCAAGAACGCCGCAGGTGCCGGGGCAATCGGTGAGCTGGAGGCACTCGCCTGATTGGCCATCAACGCTTCGAAGCTCTGCGCTTGCGGCTGTCCGCCATCACCCAGGGAAAAGCCCGCATCGACCCGCGCCTGGATCTCGTAATCGCCAATCCGAATAACTTCGCCATCCATCAATGGCTCACTGTTGCCGCGGCGCAGGCGAATCCCGGCGTGAACTAACTCCACACCGTTTGTACTGTTATCGGTCAGATAGTATCGGCCATCCCTGAATTGGATGACGCAATGTTGTGAAGATACCAAGCGTTCAGGATCGGGCAGTACCCAGTCATTATCAGGGCCACGACCAATAGTGATGGCACTACTTTCCACGACCTTCTCCGAGCATTGTCCCGGGGTGATCTTGTGGTAACTAGTAATTGTTAGGCAAAGTGCCACCACGCCTCCTGCATATATTGCAACGCTCGATTCCATTCATTTGAGTGTTTCAGCACAATCGTCCAAAAAACTCAGTAAACCTATTGAATTTCCTGGGTATTCTTGCGGTTCTTTGCGCTTGGATCGTGAATTCTAACCACACGAAACTCGCACTTTGCTGGCAGTCGACCAATGGCGCTCAACACCTGCCAACTCGATCACACCCCCACTCGAGGGCGGCTAGCTTACCTTGACAGCAATTTGGAAATAAACCATAAATGCGCAACTTGAGAGTGCCAAAGTGATATCACTGTGATGTCAACTTCGCATTCTTTGACAAGTTTGTGCGCCAGTTCACATAACGCAACTCGCGCCAATCAAGCCCCCACCACGGGCCGATATGGAGATCGAATTCTGGTGAACTCGCCGTTGCTGCTCGCCGCTGTTTGCGCAGACTTTCCTTGCGGCGAAGACCTCGAATACGACCCGGACTTCCTGCAACTGGAGCGCGATGCCCAGGGCCGGCCCGAGCGTGTCATGGGCGATGCCATCCAGCCTGCCGAGCCACCACAGTGGCGTGCTATCGAAGCGTCTTGCAGCGCGTTGCTGCAACGCAGCAAAGACCTGCGCATCACCCATTTTTTGCTGCAGGCCAACCTCGCCCTGCACGGCTTGCCAGGCCTGGCCGCCAGCCTCGAACTGATCCGCGACTTGCTCGATGAGTACTGGCTGCACGTGCACCCGCAGCTCGATGCCTCCGACGACAACGACCCTACCGTGCGCATCAACGCCCTCGCCGGGCTGACCTGCGATGCCAACATTGCCCTGCTGCGCGAAGCCGTGCTGGCCCGCTCGCGCGCCTTTGGCCCGGTGAGCCTGCGCGCGGCACTCAATGCCGCCGGTGTACAGCACTTCGCCAGCGAGCAGCTGAGCGTCGAAGAACTGGCCGCGGCCCTGCGCGACGCCGATCCCGAACAACTGGCCCAGACCCGCCAGGCCCTGGCCGCAGCCCGCGAAGCCTGCGAGGCCATCGAGCGGCGCGTCAGCGATCAGGTCGGTTCGGCCAGCGGGGTCGACCTCAGCGCCCTCAAGCAGCCACTGCGCCAGGCGCAGCAAGTGCTTGGCGATTACGCGCCAGGCGGCGAACTGCCACTGAGCCAAGCCCAGAGTGGCGCTGACGACAGCCCAGGCAGCGACCAGCAGAGCGAAGCGCAGCCTGCGCAAAGCCTGCGCCCATCAGCTCGCCCCGGTGAGGTCAGCAGCCGCGAAGAGGTGCTGCAAAGCCTTGACCGCCTGCTCCAGTACTACGCCCGTCACGAGCCATCGAGCCCGTTGCCGGTGCTGCTGCGCCGGGCCAAGAACCTGGTCAATGCCGACTTCGCGACCATCGTCCGCGACCTGATCCCGGACGGTCTCTCGCAATTTGAAAACCTGCGCGGTCCCGAGGCCGACTGAGCCCCACGCGCACCGCTTAACCGACGCCCGCAACAGACGAAGCCGCCGCACCGGCGACCAGGAGGAACAACGTGGCGAACACCAGCTCCCAGAAATTCATCGCACGCAACCGTGCGCCGCGGGTGCAGATCGAATACGACGTCGAGCTGTATGGCGCCGAGAAGAAAGTCCAATTGCCGTTCGTCATGGGCGTGCTCTCGGACCTTGCCGGCAAACCCGCCGAGCCGCTACCGGCTGTGGCCGAGCGCAAGTTCCTGGAGATCGACGTCGACAACTTCGACTCGCGCCTCAAGGCCATGCAGCCGCGGGTAGCATTCAACGTGCCCAACGAGCTGACCGGTGAAGGCAACCTGAGCCTGGATATCACCTTCGAGAGCATGGACGACTTCAGCCCTGCAGCGGTGGCGCGCAAGATCGACGCGCTCAACCAGCTGCTCGAAGCACGCACCCAGCTGGCCAACCTGCTGACCTACATGGACGGCAAGACCGGCGCCGAGGACATCATCCTCAAAGCGATCAAAGACCCTGCCCTGCTGCAGGCCCTGGCCAGCGCGCCAAAGCCTGCCGACGTTGACCCAAGCGCCTGAGGAGACCGCCCATGAACGATCCATTGCGCGACACCCAGTCGCAACCGGCCACCACCCAGGAGCCGAGTGAATTCGCAGCGCTGCTGCTGCAAGAGTTCAAGCCCAAGACCGAGCGCGCCAAGGAAGCCGTCGAGAGCGCCGTGCGCACCCTCGCCGAACAAGCCCTGGCACAGACCAACCTGGTCTCCAACGATGCCATCGGCTCGATCGAGCAGATCATCGCCGCCATCGACGCCAAGCTCACCGCCCAGGTCAACCAGGTCATCCATCACCCCGACTTCCAGCAGCTGGAAAGCGCCTGGCGTGGCCTGCACTACCTGGTCAACAACACCGAGAGCGACGAGCAGCTGAAGATCCGCGTGCTCAACATCTCCAAGAACGACCTGCACAAGACCCTGAAGAAATTCAAGGGCACCGCCTGGGACCAGAGCCCGGTGTTCAAGAAGCTCTACGAAGAAGAGTACGGTCAGTTCGGCGGCGAGCCTTATGGCTGCCTGGTCGGCGACTACTACTTCGACCAGTCGCCACCGGATGTCGAGCTGCTCGGCGAGATGTCCAAGGTGTGCGCCTCGATGCACGCGCCGTTCATTTCCGCCGCCTCGCCGACGGTGATGGGCATGGGTTCGTGGCAAGAGCTGTCCAACCCACGTGACCTGACCAAGATCTTCACCACCCCGGAATACGCCGGCTGGCGCTCGCTGCGTGAATCGGAAGACTCGCGCTACATCGGTCTGACCATGCCGCGCTTCCTCGCACGCCTGCCATACGGGGCCAAGACCGACCCGGTGGAAGCTTTCGCCTTCGAAGAAGACACCGACGGCGCCGACAGCAGCAAGTACACCTGGGCCAACGCGGCCTACGCGATGGCGGTCAACATCAACCGTTCGTTCAAGTACTACGGCTGGTGCTCGCGCATCCGTGGCGTTGAATCGGGCGGCGAGGTACAGGGCCTGCCGGCGCACACCTTCCCCACCGATGACGGTGGCGTGGACATGAAGTGCCCGACCGAAATCGCCATTTCCGACCGCCGCGAGGCAGAGCTGGCGAAAAACGGCTTCATGCCGCTGCTGCACAAAAAGAACACTGACTTCGCCGCGTTCATCGGCGCCCAGTCGCTGCAAAAGCCGGCCGAATACGACGATCCGGACGCCACCGCCAACGCCAACCTGGCTGCGCGCCTGCCGTACCTGTTCGCCACCTGCCGTTTCGCCCATTACCTCAAGTGCATCGTTCGCGACAAGATTGGCTCGTTCAAGGAAAAGGACGAGATGCAGCGCTGGCTGCAGGACTGGATCCTCAACTACGTCGACGGCGATCCGGCGCACTCCACCGAGACCACCAAGGCCCAGCACCCATTGGCGGCTGCCGAAGTGGTGGTCGAGGAGGTCGAGGGCAACCCGGGTTACTACAACTCGCGCTTCTACCTGCGCCCGCACTACCAGCTCGAAGGGCTGACCGTGTCGCTGCGCCTGGTTTCCAAGCTGCCATCGGCCAAGAGCGCCTAAACCTCGCTATGGGCGGCACCGCCGCCCTCTAGCACTGCCAAACGACGCGACATTCCGGAGACATCATGGCTGTAGATATTTTCATCAAGATCGGCGACATCAAGGGCGAGTCCATGGACAAGGCCCACAAGGACGAGATCGACGTGCTCAACTGGAGCTGGGGCATGTCCCAGTCCGGCAACATGCACATGGGCGGTGGCGGCGGTGCCGGCAAGGTCAATATCCAGGACCTGTCGATCACCAAGTACGTCGACAAATCCAGCCCGAACCTGATGGCCCACTGCTCCAGCGGCAAGCACATCGACAAGGTCAAGCTGACCGTGCGTAAAGCCGGCGGCGAAAGCCAGGTCGAGTACCTGATCATCAACCTTGAAGAAGTGCTGATCAGCTCGCTGAGCACCGGCGGCTCGGGCAGCGATGATCGCCTGACCGAAAACGTCACCCTGAACTTCGCCAAGGTCACCGTCGACTACCAACCGCAGAAGGCCGATGGTTCCAAGGAAGGCGGGCCGATCAAGTACGGCTGGAACGTGCGCTCCAACGTCAAGATCTGATCTGGGCGTCGGCCTTTTCGCGGGCAAGCCCGCTCCCACAATGGCCATCGGTTGCCCCTGTGGGAGCGGGCTTGCTCGCGAAGCAGGCGACGCGGTCCCGAATTGTTCCAGCGGAGTTTTTCCGTGGTAGCCAACATCGCCGCCCGCGACCTTCTGCAACCCTCGTTACTGGATCGTCTGACCGACGACGAGCCCGGCAACCTGCAGGAAGCCGCCGACAAACGCGTGCTGTCCTTGCAACAGCTCAAGGCCTCGGTGCTGCGCGACCTGACCTGGCTGCTCAACACCACTTCGCTGCTCGACACCCAGGCGACCCTGCACACACCAGCCGGCGCCTCGGTGATCAACTACGGCCTGCCCGCCTTGGCCGGCAACAGTGCCTCGAATATCGACCTGGCCGCCCTGGAGCGCATCATCCACCAGGCCATCGCCACCTACGAACCACGCATTCTTGCCCACACCTTGAAAGTGCGGGCCCAGGCGGCACCTGGCGAGATGAACGCCAACGCCCTGAGCTTCGAGATCGAAGGCGACCTGTGGGCGCAACCGGCCGCCCTGCCCTTGCTGCTGCAGACTGACCTGGACCTGGAGTCGGGCCATGTGCGCGTGGCCCCCGCCGACCGCCGGAGACGTGCATGAACCCGCGCCTGCTCGAGCTGTACAACCAGGAGCTGCAGCACATCCGCGAAAGCGCGGCAGAGTTCGCCCAGGAATACCCAAAGATCGCCGGGCGCCTGACCCTGTCCGGCATCGACTGCGCCGACCCGTATGTCGAGCGGTTGCTGGAAGGTTTTGCCTACCTGACTGCGCGGGTGCAGTTGAAGCTCGACGCCGAATACCCGACCTTCACCCACAACCTGCTGGAAATCGCCTACCCGCACTACCTGGCGCCGACGCCGTCGATGACTGTGGTGCAGATGCAGACCGACCCCGACGAAGGCTCGCTCAGCGCCGGTTTCCAGCTGCCGCGGGGCAGCGTGCTGCGCGCCAACCTTGGCCGCGATACGCAAACACCCTGTGAGTTTCGCAGCACCCAGGACGTCACCCTGTGGCCCCTGCAAGTGGCCCGCGCCGAGTACTTCGGCAACCCCGGCGCGGTGCTCGGCAGGCTTGCCAGCAGCGAGCCCAAGGCCCGCGCCGGGCTGCGCCTGACCCTGCGCAGCGGCGCTGAAGTGCCGTTCGCCAGCCTGCCATTGAAGCACCTGCCGCTGTACCTCAACGGCGCCGACGAAACGCCGTTTCGTCTTTACGAGCAACTGCTGGGCAATGCCTGCGCGGTGTTCGTTCGCCAGCCAGGGGCTGACTGGGTCGAGCGCATCCCCGTCGAGCAAGCCTTGCTACCCTGCGGCTTCGATGACCAGGAGGCGGCGCTGCCGGTGGTGCCCCAGGCGTTTCAGGGCTACCGCTTGTTGCAAGAATACTTCGCCCTGCCACAGCGCTTTCTGTTCGTCGATTTCGCCGGCCTGGAGCGCGCGGTCAAACGCTGCAGCGGCCAAGAGCTGGAGCTGCTGATCTTGTTCGAGCGCTTTGACCAGAGCCTGGAAAGCAGCGTCACGGCCAACCAGTTCGTGCCCTTCTGTACCCCGGCGATCAACCTGTTCCCGCGTCGAGTCGACCGTATTCACCTGAGCGACAAGGTCAACGAACACCATGTGATTGCCGACCGCACCCGGCCAACCGATTTCGAGATCCACTCGCTGCAACGGGTTACCGGCCATGGCACCGGCGCTGATCAAGAATTCCTGCCGTTCTACGCCGTACGCGATCCGTCGCGCTATGGCCGCGAGCAGTCCTACTACATCGTGCGCCGTGAGCCGCGCGTGCTGTCCAGCGAACAGCGGCGCAATGGCACCCGTTCGAGCTACATGGGCAGCGAGACCTTCGTCAGCCTGGTCGACGGCCAACAGGCGCCCTATCGCCACGACCTGCGCCAGCTGGGCATCAGCGCGCTGTGCAGTAACCGCGACCTGCCGCTGTTCATGAACATCGGCGACGGTCGTAGCGACTTCAGCCTGGCCGACAGCGCCCCGGTGTCGGCCGTGCGCTGCCTGGCCGGGCCGAGCCGCCCGCGCGCCAGCCACGCCCACGACAACCGCGCCTGGCGGCTGATCAGCCAGCTGTCGCTGAACTACCTGTCGCTGACCGAGCAAGGTCAGGGCGCAGCGGCCCTGCGCGAGTTGCTCCGGCTGTATGGCGACAGCCAGGACAGCGCGCTGCAATTGCAGATCGACGGCCTGCGCGAGGTCAGCAGCAAAGCCTGCACCCGGCGCCTGCCGATGCCCGGGCCGATCGTTTTCGGTCGTGGCCTGGAGATCACCCTGGCGTTCGACGAGAACGCCTTCCGCGGCACCGGGGTGTTTCTGCTCGGCGCGGTGTTCGAACGTTTCCTCACCCGTTACGTGTCCATCAACAGCTTCACCGAAACCGTGCTGCGCACCACTGAGCGCGGCGAGATCATGCGATGGAAAGCCAAGCCCGGACGCCGACCGACCCTGTGAACACGCTCGATGCCATGCAGGCCGAGCCCTGGGAGTACGATTTCTTCCAGGCCCTGCGCCGGCTCGAAGCAGAACACCCCGACCTGCCGCGCTTCGGTCATTCGCTGCGCCTGGCCGATGAGCCGGTGCGCCTTGGCCAGCGCCTGGACTGCGCGTTCGCCCCGGCAACCCTGGCCTCGGTAAGCCCGGCTGAAGAACAGCGGCCTGCGCGCCTCGAGCAGTTCTTCTTCGGCCTCGGCGGCCCCAACGGGCCACTGCCGCTGCACCTCACCGAGCACATGCGTGAACGCCAGCGCAATCACGCCGACCATACCAGCAAGCGCTTCCTGGATATCTTCCACCACCGCCTGCTGAGCCTGTTCTACCGGGCCTGGGCCGAGGCGCGGCCAACGGTCAGCCACGACCGCCCGGGGGATGACTACTGGGCCGCGCGCCTGGCCGCCCTGAGCGGCCGTGGCCTGCCGGCCCTGCAAGGCCAGGGGCCGTTGGCCGATACCGCCAAGCTGCATTTCTCCGGCCACCTGGCCGCGCAAACCCGCTACCCCGATGGCCTGTGCAGCATCCTGGCCAGTTACTTCGGCGTGCCGGTGAAACTTGAAGAGTACGTCGGCCAATGGCTTGAGCTGCCCGAGCGCAGCCAGCTCGGCGTGCGCGCCAATCGCCTGGGGGGGGATCTGTGCCTGGGCCGCTACGTCTGGGACCGCCAGCACAAGTTCCGCCTGTGCCTGGGCCCGCTGACCCTCGACCAGTACCACGCCCTGCTGCCCGGCGGCAGCGCATTCATCGAACTGGCCGCCTGGGTCGCTGAGTACCAGGGCCACGAGCTGGACTGGGATTTGAACCTGATTCTGCAACGCGAGCAGGCTCCCGCCCTGCAACTCAATGCAGGCCAACGCCTGGGCTTCGATACCTGGCTCGGCCAGCCAGCACGCGATGCCAACGATCTCAAGCTAGCCCGGTATTACGCCGAGCAGCCACTCACACCACCGGGTACAAGGAGTCAACAACATGGGTGAAATCAGCCGCGCCGCGCTGTTCGGCAAACTCAACAGCGTCGCCTACAAGGCGATCGAAGCCGCCACCGTGTTCTGCAAGCTGCGGGGTAATCCGTACGTGGAACTGGCGCACTGGCTGCACCAGTTGCTGCAACTCCAGGACTCGGACCTGCACCGCATCGTGCGCCAGTGCAACATCGAACCTGCGCGCCTGGCGCGGGATTTGACCGACGCGCTGGACCGCCTGCCACGCGGCTCGACCTCGATCACCGACCTGTCATCGCAAGTCGAGGAAGCAGTCGAGCGCGGCTGGGTCTACGGCAGCCTGATGTTCGGCCAAAGCCAGGTGCGAACCGGCTACCTGTTGCTGGGTATCCTCAAGACACCAAGCCTGCGCAACGCCCTGCTGGGGCTGTCCAGCGAGTTCGCCAAAATCAAGGTCGAGGCCTTGAGCGAGCGTTTCGATGAGTATGTCGGCGACTCGCCCGAGAACAACCTGGGCGCCAGCGACGGCTTCACTGCCGCCGCTCCCGGCGAGGCCAGCGGCGCTGTGGCGCCCGCGGCAATGGGCAAGCAGGAAGCGCTCAAGCGCTTTACCGTCGACCTCACCGAGCAGGCCCGCAGCGGCAAGCTCGACCCTATCGTCGGCCGCGACGAAGAGATTCGCCAACTGGTCGACATCCTCATGCGCCGCCGGCAGAACAACCCGATCCTCACCGGTGAGGCTGGGGTTGGCAAAACGGCGGTGGTCGAAGGTTTCGCCCTGCGCATCGTGGCTGGCGACGTACCGCCAGCGCTCAAGGACGTCGAGCTGCGCAGCCTGGATGTTGGCCTGCTGCAGGCCGGCGCGAGCATGAAAGGCGAGTTCGAACAGCGCCTGCGCCAGGTGATCGAGGATGTCCAGGCCTCGCCCAAGCCGATCATCCTGTTCATCGATGAAGCGCACACCTTGGTCGGCGCAGGCGGCGCAGCCGGTACCGGGGATGCGGCCAACCTGCTCAAACCGGCACTGGCGCGCGGCAGCCTGCGCACCGTGGCCGCGACCACCTGGGCCGAGTACAAGAAGCACATCGAGAAAGACCCGGCCCTGACCCGCCGCTTCCAGGTAGTGCAAGTGGCCGAGCCGAGTGAAGACAAGGCGCTGCTGATGATGCGCGGCGTTGCCTCGACCATGGAAAAACATCATCAGGTGCAAATCCTCGACGAAGCCCTGGAGGCCGCGGTCAAGCTGTCGCACCGCTACATCCCGGCGCGTCAGTTGCCCGACAAGTCGGTCAGCCTGCTCGACACTGCCTGCGCACGCGTGGCGATCAGCTTGCATGCGGTCCCGGCCGAGGTCGACGACAGCCGCCGACGCATCGAGGCCCTGCAGGTAGAGCTGCAGATCATCGCCCGCGAAAGCGCCATCGGCGTCGACACTGCCCAGCGCCAGACCAAGGTCGAGGCCAGCCTGAGCGAAGAGCGCCAGCGCCTCACCGAGCTGGAAAGCCGTTGGACCGAAGAAAAAGCCCTGGTCGATGAGCTGCTGGCCACTCGCGCGCAATTGCGCGAACACGTCGGCGTGGTCGATCAGGAGATCGACGTTCAGGGCAGCCATGCCCTGCGCGAGCAATTGATCGACCTGCAACAGCGCCTGAGCGCGCTGCAAGGCGAGTCACCGCTGATTCTGCCAACCGTGGACTACCAAGCGGTGGCTTCGGTGGTCGCGGACTGGACCGGCATTCCGGTCGGACGCATGGCGCGCAACGAAATCGAGACGGTGCTCAACCTCGACAGCCACCTGGCCAAGCGCATCATCGGCCAGGACCACGCCCTGCAAATGATCGCCAAGCGTATCCAGACCTCGCGCGCAGGCTTGGACAACCCGAACAAGCCGATTGGCGTGTTCATGCTCGCCGGCACCTCTGGGGTAGGCAAGACCGAGACCGCCCTGGCCCTGGCCGAAGCGCTGTATGGCGGCGAGCAGAACCTGATCACCATCAACATGAGCGAGTTCCAGGAAGCCCACACCGTGTCGACCCTCAAGGGCGCGCCACCCGGCTATGTCGGCTACGGCGAAGGCGGGGTACTGACCGAGGCGGTGCGTCGTCGGCCGTACAGCGTGGTGCTGCTCGATGAGGTGGAAAAAGCCCACCCGGATGTGCACGAGATCTTCTTCCAGGTGTTCGACAAGGGCGTCATGGAGGATGGCGAAGGTCGCCAGATCGATTTTCGCAATACCCTGATCCTGCTCACCACCAACGCCGGTACCGAGCTGATCGCCAGCACCTGCAACGACCCGCAAGCGCTGCCCGATCCCGAGTCGGTCGCCAGCTCGTTGCGCAAGCCGTTGTTGGAAATCTTCCCGCCGGCGCTGCTAGGCCGGTTGGTGACCATCCCTTACTACCCACTCAGCGACGCCATGCTCAAGGCCATCACTCGCCTGCAACTGGAGCGCATCCGCAAGCGCGTGGAG
>Ga0247827_10000076_pt1 | contig 45782 bp, 42 predicted proteins | sample 12C_Control_Day2_FD_194414 | JGI IMG/M metagenome (GOLD analysis project Ga0247827, IMG submission 194414) | Soil microbial communities from agricultural site in Penn Yan, New York, United States - 12C_Control_Day2 | ecosystem: Environmental > Terrestrial > Soil > Agricultural land | place... | reverse complement strand
CGGGTGGCCTTTGTCGTTTCTGGGGGAGCAAGATTGCTGTTGGCTGATCTGGCCTCTTCGCGGGCAAGCCCGCTCCCACAGTGCACATGAAGTCCCTGTAGGGGCGGGCTTGCCCGCGAAGAGGCCGGATCAGCCAACAGAAAATCGATCGGTTCAATAGAATTTTTAAGCCTTACCCCTTTCCCAGTCCTGCGATAATTGCCCGCGTCCTCGGTCGCGCAGACGACAAACACATACGCACATCGGACAAGCAGCACTGTTACAGTGCGTTTTCCAGGCAAAACGTTTAACCTACGCGCTCACTCTGTGCCCGTGCCCCAAAAGGGAACGACACGCTAAACGGGTCTGGCCTATCAAGCCGGGCAGCATTTCCCTCACCCATGGGGAAATCCCTTCTCGAATCCCGATTTCAGCAGTGTGGTACGACCCTAAATGAAAGTGTTAAAAGGCCAGGATATCCTGGCACTTGGCTTTATGACGTTTGCGCTTTTCGTAGGCGCCGGCAATATCATCTTCCCGCCTATCGTCGGCCTGCAGTCCGGTCCGCACGTGTGGATGGCAGCCTTGGGCTTTTTGGTCACCGCGGTCGGCCTGCCGGTCATCACCGTGGTCGCCCTGGCCAAGGTCGGCGGCGGCATGGACGCGTTGAGCAGCCCGATCGGCAAGTTCTTCGGCGGCCTGCTGGCAGCTGTCTGCTACCTGTCGGTAGGTCCTCTGTTCGCCACCCCGCGTACCGCTACGGTGTCGTTCGAGGTAGGCGTGGCGCCGCTGACCGGTGAAAGCCCGTTGGCCTTGTTCATCTACAGCCTGGTGTACTTCCTGGTGGTGCTGGCAGTGTCGATGTATCCGGGCAAGCTGCTCGATACCGTTGGCCGCTTCCTGGCGCCGCTGAAGATCATTGCCCTGGCTGTGCTGGGCATCGCTGCTTTCGCGCTGCCAGCGGGGACCATTGGCGAAGCGCAACCGGCCTATGCTGCCGCAGCCTTCTCCAAGGGCTTCTCCGATGGCTACCTGACCATGGATACCCTGGGCGCCCTGGTGTTCGGTATCGTCATCGTCAATGCCATCCGCTCGCGCGGTGTCGAGTCGCCGCAGCTGATTACCCGCTATGCCATCATTGCCGGTCTGATTGCCGGTGTCGGCCTGGCCCTGGTGTACATCAGTCTGTTCCGCCTGGGTGCTGGCAGCCACGATATCGCGGCGGATGCCACTAACGGCGCAGCGGTATTGCATGCCTATGTGCAGCACACCTTCGGATCGCTGGGCAGTGGCTTCCTGGCCGTGTTGATCGCGCTGGCCTGTCTGGTAACTGCGGTAGGCCTGACCTGCGCCTGCGCCGAGTACTTCAGCCAGATCCTGCCGCTGTCGTATCGCGCCTTGGTGGTGATCCTGGCAGGCTTCTCGCTGCTGATCTCCAACCTGGGCCTGACCAAGCTGATCATGTTCTCGATTCCGGTGCTGACGGCCATCTACCCGCCGTGCATCGTGGTAGTGGGCTTGAGCTTCGTCAAAGACCTGTGGAACTCGCCGACGCGCATTCTGGCGCCGGTGATGTTGGTCTCGCTGGTATTCGGCGTGGTCGATGCGATCAAGGGCAGCAGCCTGGCTCACGTGCTGCCAGACTTCATGGCTCACCTGCCGTTCAGCAATGAAGGCATGGCCTGGCTGGTGCCTTCGGTCATCACCCTGGCCGGGGCCGTGGTCTGCGACCGCATGCTTGGCAAGCCGCGCGAGGCCATGGCCTGATGGATTGAGACCAGGAGGCAGGCGCCGGCCACAAGCCGAAGGGCGCCAGCAAATGGTTGAGACCAAAAACCCCGTATCCGTCAGGATGCGGGGTTTTTTTCTGGTCGGTCCCCACTCAGGCATCTGCGCAGATGTCGTGCGTGGGAGCGGGCTCGCCCCGCGATAAGGCCCGCACGAGCAAAGCAGATTATTCTCTCAAGTACGTGCCTTTTACCGAATCCAAACGTCGAAAACCGGTCAATATCCTTCTTTGCACCTGAACGGTCGAGAACCCTGCATGAGCTTCATCCAAAGCAATTTGAGCAATCTGTTGGCGGTCTGCTGGTTCGCCCTGTGCTGGGGGGGCTACACCCGCTACGCCATCTGGAAGGGCCGCGACACCGCTTGCCTGGCCAGTGTCCTGCACCTGTACCGCGAGGACTGGATGCGCCGCATGCTCCTGCGCGACAACCGCATCGCTGATGCCAGCGTGATTGGTAACCTGGAGCGCAACGCCTCGTTCTTCGCCTCCAGTACCCTGATTATCCTGGCCGGTATCCTCACCGTGCTTGGCGCCTCGGATCGGGCATTGTCGCTGCTGGCCGACCTGCCCTTGGTGCAGGAGGCGTCGCAGGGCGTCTCGGAGATCAAGCTGCTGAGCCTGGCGGCGGTGTTCGTCTATGCCTTCTTCACCTTCAGCTGGTGCATGCGCCAATACAACTTTGCTGCAGTACTGGTCGGTTCGGCGCCGATGATCGGCGAACGCCTGGTCAATGAACTGGAGCGCAAGGCGTTTGCCTCGCGCGCGGCGCGGGTGTTGTCGCTGGCGGCCAACCAGTTCAACTTGGGCTTGCGCTCTTATTACTTCGGCATGGCCATGTTGACCTGGTTCATTAGCCCCTGGATATTCATGGGCACTACGATTGGCGTAGTGCTGATTCTTTATCGCCGCGAGTTCCATTCGGATGTGTTGGACGTGATGGTGTTCACACCGACCGAAAGTGCACCGATCGATGCGGCTAAAGAAAGTTCCATTGCATCGACTGAAACGATTAATCCTTAAACTTCAGGCACAAAAAAACCCGACAGTGTCGGGTTTTTTTGTTTATACCGATTACTGCTTAGCTGGCTCGGTTGGAGCCGGGGTAGCAGGTGCGGTTTCTTCAGCGGCTTCTTCAGCAGCTTTTTGCTGCGCTTCGGCCTGATCTTTGGCGGCTTCGGCGTTTTCCTTGGCAGCCTCGTTCATTTTATCCTGAGCTTCGCCCGCTTTTTCCTGGGCTTGCTCAGCGTGTTGCTGTGCGTCCTGGGCTTTGTCTTCACTTGCCTTGTCGCAAGCGGCCAGACCCATGGCAGCGGCCAGCATCAGAGCAAAAGCAAAAGGTTTACGCATGGGGGTGTCTCTCCTTGGTGGAATAACTTACTTGTTCCTTCGAGCTCAAGTAAGTGGAATAAGTTCCGCGAAGATTACAGATATATAACGCCCCGTTCTACATAGACTTTTCACTGATTTTGTGCCGCTGACGAATCAGTACAAGGAAATCGCCCGATGAGCGACACGCCCTTGATAGCCATGGCTGAGCGCTTTCTCTCAGCATTGAAACATTGTCAGGTTTTGCAGATGCGCGTGCATCGCGCTGACGCCAGTGGCATGACCCTGGTAATGCCCTGGTCGCCAATGATTGTCGGCAACCCCCAGACCGGCGCCGTGCATGGCGGTGCGCTGACCACGCTGATGGACACCACCTGCGGCATGGCCACGCTCTGCGCGCTGGAGCAGTTCGAGGTGTGCCCGACCCTGGATTTGCGCATCGATTACATGCACCCGGCCGACCCCGGCAAGGCTATCCACGGTCACGCATACTGCTATCGGGTGACCCGTGATGTGATCTTCACCCGCGGCACGGCCTATCAGGATGACCCCGAGCAACCCATCTGCCAGGTGGTCGGCACCTTCATGCGCCTGGGCCAGGAGGTCAAAGGGGGCATCCGCTTTGGAAACAGCTTGAAGAAGGAGCAGGGCGTATGATCCCCCGCGATGTTCGCCAGCGCCTTAACGAAGCGCACGCGGCGGGCGACTACCGGCCGCTGCTGGCATTGATCCCTTATGCAGGCCTGATTGGCATCGAGTGCGAACGTCGCGGCGACGAGCTGCTGTTCCGCCTGCCGGCCAACCCGGACAACGTTGGCAATCCGCTGTTGCCGGCGATTCATGGCGGGGTGATCGCAGGCTTCATGGAGCTCAGCGCCGCGCTGTACCTGCTGATCTACAGCGAAAGCGTGAGCATTCCCAAGATCATCGATTTTTCCATCGATTACCTGCGCGCCGGCCACCTGCGCGACACCTTTGCCCACTGCCAGCTGTGGCGCCAGGGCAGGCGGGTGACCAACGTCGCCATCACCGCCTGGCAGGCGGATCGGGACACGCCGATCGCCACCGCCCGTGCGCATTTCAAGATCGAACCAGAAAAGCCCTTGAAATAGTCAGGCCAGCCCCCATCTGCTTGTCATCCCGCCGTAAAAGCAGGCCAATCGGGCCGCTGGGCGACAACTGCCATCAGATCGGAGTTTTGAAGACCATGAGTGTGGAGACACAAAAAGAAACCCTGGGCTTCCAGACCGAGGTAAAGCAACTGCTGCACCTCATGATCCACTCGCTGTACTCGAACAAGGAAATCTTCCTGCGCGAGCTGATTTCCAACGCCTCCGACGCCGCTGACAAGCTGCGTTTCGAGGCCTTGGCCAAGCCTGAGCTGCTCGAAGGCGACGCCGACCTGAAGATCCGCGTCAGCTTCGATAAAGACGCCAACACCGTGACCCTTGAGGACAACGGTATCGGCATGAGCCGTGAAGACGTCATCGCCCACCTGGGTACCATCGCCAAGTCCGGCACTGCCGACTTCATGAAGAACCTCAGTGGCGATCAGAAAAAAGATTCGCACCTGATTGGCCAATTCGGCGTGGGCTTCTATTCGGCGTTCATCGTCGCCGACAAAGTCGACGTCTACAGCCGCCGCGCCGGCCTGCCAGCTGCCGAGGGCGTGCACTGGTCGTCCAAGGGCGAGGGTGAGTTCGAAGTCACCACCATCGACAAGCCACAGCGTGGCACCCGTATCGTCCTGCACCTGAAAAAGGGTGAAGAAGAGTTCGCCGATGGCTGGCGTCTGCGCAACGTGGTCAAGAAGTACTCCGACCACATTGCCCTGCCGATCGAACTGCCCAAAGAGCAAGCCGCAGCCGCTGAAGGCGAAGAGCAACCTGCGCAAGAGTGGGAAACCGTCAACCGCGCCAGCGCCCTGTGGACCCGTCCGCGCACCGAGGTCAAGGACGAGGAGTACCAGGAGTTCTACAAGCACATCGGCCATGACTTCGAGAACCCGCTGGCCTGGAGCCACAACAAGGTCGAAGGCAAGCTCGAATACAACTCGCTGCTGTACGTCCCGGCCCGCGCGCCGTTCGACCTGTACCAGCGCGAAGCGCCACGCGGCCTGAAGCTGTACGTGCAGCGCGTGTTCATCATGGACCAGGCCGAGTCGTTCCTGCCGCTGTACCTGCGTTTCATCAAGGGTGTGGTCGACTCCAACGACCTGTCGCTGAACGTCTCGCGTGAAATCCTGCAGAAGGACCCGATCATCGACTCGATGAAAACGGCCCTGACCAAGCGCGTGCTGGACATGCTGGAGAAACTGGCCAAGAACGAGCCTGAGCAGTACAAGGGCTTCTGGAAGAACTTCGGCCAGGTGCTCAAAGAAGGCCCCGCTGAAGACTTCGCCAACAAAGAGAAGATCGCCGGCCTGCTGCGTTTCGCTTCGACCCATGACGACAGCGGCGAGCAAAGCGTGTCGCTGGCCGACTACCTGGCGCGTGCCAAGGAAGGTCAGGACAAGATCTACTACCTCACTGGCGAAACCTACGCGCAGGTCAAGAACAGCCCGCACCTGGAAGTCTTCCGCAAGAAAGGCATCGAAGTGCTGCTGCTGACCGATCGTATCGATGAGTGGCTGATGAGCTACCTGAGCGACTTCGACGGCAAGAACTTCGTCGACGTCGCCCGCGGTGACCTGGACCTGGGCCAGCTGGATTCGGAAGAAGACAAGAAGGCCCAGGAAGAAGTCGCCAAAAACAAGGAAGGCTTGGTCGAGCGTCTGAAGACTGCCCTGGGTGACAGCGTCGCCGAAGTGCGTGTTTCGCATCGTCTGACCGATTCGCCGGCGATCCTCGCCATTGGCGAGCAGGACCTGGGTCTGCAGATGCGCCAGATCCTCGAAGCCAGCGGGCAGAAGGTGCCGGATTCCAAGCCGATCTTCGAATTCAACCCGGCTCACCCGCTGATCGACAAGCTCGACAACGAGCAGAGCGAAGACCGCTTCGCGGAGCTTTCGCACATCCTGTTCGATCAAGCCGCGCTGGCGGCTGGCGACAGCCTGAAGGACCCAGCGGCCTACGTTCGTCGCTTGAACAAGCTGCTGGTCGAGCTGTCTGCTTGAGTTAGTTGCTAGGAAAGCCCGCTTCGGCGGGCTTTTTTCATGGTGCAAGGAGGAGTTTGATGAGCAAGGTAATCGTCGAATCGCTGGTCTATCACCTGTCCGGCAAGACCTATGAAAGCCGCTTGGTGTATGAGCCCGGTGCGCTGGGGCGACCAGGCCTGGTGATGGCGCCGAACTGGATGGGTATCGGTGAAGGTGCCGAGCGCATTGCCAAGGAAGTTGCCGAAAAGGGTTATGTGGTATTGATCGCTGACCTGTATGGCCAGTCGGTGCGCCCGGCCAATGCCGATGAGGCAGGCAACGCGATGATGCCGCTGAAGAATGATCGCGGTGAGTTGCGCAAGCGCATGAAAGAGGCGTTGGATCAACTGCTGGGGCAGTCCAAGGCGCTGCTGGAGCCGGGTAAGGTGGCGACCTTCGGTTTCTGCTTTGGCGGTTGCTGTGCGCTGGAGTTGGCGCGTACCGGGGCTGATCTTAAGGCTGCCGTGTCGTTCCATGGCACCCTGGATACGCCGAACCCAGAAGACGCCAAGCGCATCAAGGGCTCGGTGCTGGTGCTGCATGGTGCCTCGGACCCCTTGGTGCCGCGTGAGCAGTTGCCGGCGTTCGAGGAAGAAATGAATGCCGCCAAGGTCGATTGGCAGTTGCTCAGCTATGGCGGTGCGGTGCATTCGTTCACTGATCCGAATGCCAATGTGCCGGGCAAGATGCAGTACGACCGCAAGACCTCGGAGCGGGCGTTCAAGGCGATGCACAACCTGCTGGCGGAAGTGTTCAAAGGTTGAGTGTGCCGGGGCCGCGCAGCGGCCCTTCGCGGGCAAGCCCGCTCCCACAGGGAGGGCCGCGCTGTGGGGTCAGCGGTGAGCTAGATCAAACGCCCTGTTGGGGGCGGGCCAGGCCGCCGAACCGCCGCGAAGGAGTGAAAAATAGCCCCAACGCTTTTAATAAAGCTCTTTGCGGGTCTAACTTAGCTCACCACTGATCTGCGCAGCGCCGCTATCCCTGTGGGAGCGGGCTTGCCCGCGAAGGGGCGCGCAGCGGCCCCAACTAGCGCGGTAACTCGATCCGTTCGATTTCCCCAGGCACCACCGGCCAATCCCCAGCAGCCCAGCGCACCCGGGCCTGTTCGATCAGCGCCGGATCACTTGCGACAAAATTCCAGTTCATCCGCCGTGGCCCATCCAGCGGCGCGCCACCGATCAGCACCAACTGGCATTCGCCCTCGGCATACAGCGTCACCTCTTCACCCTCCGGCAACACCAGTAGGCTGCACGGCTCGACCTCCTGCCCATTGAGCTGCAACTCGCCATCGAGCAGGTACAGCGCCCGCTGGGCATGCTCGCTCGGCACCAGCAGGGTTGTCGCCGGTTGCATGCGCACATGGGCGTACAGGGTAGGGGAGAGCACGGGCACCGGCGACTCCAGGCAAAAGCCGTTGCCGGCAATCAAGCAGATGCGCACGCCCAGCGCTTCACTGACCGGCAGGCTCGCCGCGGGGTGATGACTGTAGCTTGCCAGGCCCTGCTCATGCTCACGTGGCGAGGCCAGCCATACCTGCAGCCCATGCAGGCGCGAGCCGTTGGCAAAACCCTCCGCGGGCGTGCGCTCGACATGGGCGACGCCGCGCCCGGCCGTCATCCAGCTGACATCGCCAGGCAAAACCCGCTGATCCGAGCCCAGGCTGTCCTTGTGCAGGATTTCGCCCTCGAACAAGTAGGTCAGGGTCGACAGGCCAATATGCGGATGCTGGCGGATATCCATGCCGCTGCCAGGCGCATAGTCGGTCTCCAGCATATGGTCGAAGAAGACGAACGGGCCGACGCTGCGGCACTGCGCCGAAGGCAGTGGGCGCAGGATCGGCTGGCCCTCGACCGATTCGGCGCGCGGACGGATGATCAACGGGCTGCTCATGTTCGGCTCCAGGCGGCGCGGTAAGTGCCCACCAGCATAACGGGTTGTGGTCGATTGCTGAACCGCGGCGAGCGCGCGCGGGTCTACTCTGTTCGAATCAGGATAAGGATGCTGCCATGATCGCCAGAACACTGGCTGCCGTGCTGGTTTCGGGCCTGCTCTGCCAGGTGGCCCAGGCCTGCGACTACCGCTACAGCGATGCCCACCTGCACTACGTCGACTTCTTCCAGGAAACCGAAGGCATGCCGGCCTTGCTCGAGGCGATGGACCAGGCAGGGATCGATCAGTCGATGATTTCTGGCGTTTCGGTGGCCAAGAAATGGCATGAAGACGAACCCAAGCGCCCACGCTATTACGCGGGTGACGACGCCGATGCGTATTGGTACAGCGCCACTGATATCTATGTGGCGGCTGCTCTTGAAAAGTTAACGCCGCAGCAGCGCAAGCGCTTCCATCCGTTTCTGACCGGCTTCAATCCGGTGGACAAGAATGCTGTCAGCCATATTGAGCGCATGCTTGAGCTGTATCCGGGGCTGTGGCAAGGCATTGGCGAGGTGTTCACCCGCCACGATGACCTTACTGCCCTGACCAGCGGCGACACGCCCAGGGCCAACAACGAGGCGATGACGCGCATCTATCACCTGGCGGCTGAGCGCGATCTACCCGTACTGATTCACTCCAACATCACCTCCAAGCGCGAGCGCAACCCGCTGTACTTGGCCGAGATCGAGGAGCCGCTGCGCAATCATCCGCACACCCGCTTCATCTGGGCGCATGCGGGTACCAGCATGGAGATTCATCGGCACCAGACGCAGATGGACTTTCTCTTGCCAGTGCTGACCCGAATGCTCAAGGATTACCCCAACTTGTACATTGATCTGTCGTGGAGCGTACTAGAGCCGTACTTGCTGGATGAGCAGGGCAAGCCGCGCCAGGCGTGGTTGGCGTTGGTCGAGCGCTATCCTGATCGGTTCATGCTTGGCTCGGATGTGGTGGGCCGGTTTGGCACCTTGGGCGAGCAGCTGCATGGCTTTGATCCGTTCCTGGATGCATTGCCCGAGCAGGTCGCGCAGAAGGTGGCGCGGGAGAATTTTCTGGCGGTGTTGCCCAAGGGGCATTGAGCTGGCTGTACCGGCCCTATCGCGGGGCAAGCCCGCTCCCACGTAATGCGCGTACAGCCACTTAATGCGCCTAGATCCACGTAATGCGGGTACAGCCACGTAATGCGCGTACATCCACGTGGGAGCGGGCTTGCCCCGCGATAGCGTCGGCACAGCCCCAGCAACGCCACAAACAAAAAACGCCCCGAACCAGTCGGGGCGTTTTCGCTAGAGCGCTAAGGTCTTACTTGCCTTCCCAACGCTTCAGTACCAGGGTGGCATTGGTGCCACCGAAGCCGAAGCTGTTGCTCATGACCGTATCGATCTTGGCGTTCTCGATGGTTTCGCGCTGGATCGGCAGGTCAGCGACCTCTGGGTCCAGCTCATCGATGTTGGCGGAGCCGGCGATGAAGTTGTTTTCCATCATCAGCAGGCAGTAGATCGCCTCGTGCACGCCAGCGGCGCCCAGCGAGTGACCGGACAGGCTCTTGGTCGAGCTGATCTTCGGCGCTTTGTCGCCGAACACTTCACGCACACCTTTCATTTCCGCGACGTCACCGACCGGAGTCGAGGTGCCGTGGGTGTTCAGGTAGTCGATCGGTGTGTCGACGGTGGACAGTGCCTGCTGCATGCAGCGGATGGCGCCTTCACCGCTCGGTGCGACCATGTCGTAGCCATCGGAGGTCGCGCCGTAGCCGACGATTTCGGCGTAGATCTTGGCGCCACGGGCCAGGGCATGTTCCAGCTCTTCGACCACCACCATGCCGCCGCCGCCGGCGATGACGAAACCGTCACGGTCAGCGTCGTAGGCGCGCGAGGCCAGCTCAGGGGTGTCGTTGCGCTTGGTGGACAGCGCGCCCATGGCGTCGAACAGGAACGACTGGCTCCAGTGCTCTTCTTCACCGCCGCCGGCGAAGACGATGTCCTGCTTGCCCCACTGGATCTGCTCCAGCGCGGTACCGATGCAGTGGGCGCTGGTGGCGCAAGCCGAGGAGATCGAGTAGTTGATGCCCTTGATCTTGAACGGCGTTGCCAGGCACGCCGATACAGTGCTGCCCATGGTCCGGGTGACACGGTATGGACCGACGCGCTTGACGCCCTTCTCGCGCAGGGTATCCAGCGCTTCCATCTGGTTCAGGGTCGATGCGCCGCCGGAGCCTGCTACCAGGCCGGTGCGTGGGTTGGAAACCTGCTCTTCGGTCAGGCCCGAGTCCTTGATCGCGTCCTGCATCGCCAGGTAGGCGTAGGCAGCCGCGTGGCCGACAAAGCGGAACACCTTGCGGTCGATCAGTTCTTCGAGGTTGAGGTCGATGGAACCGGAAACCTGGCTACGCAGCCCCATTTCCTTATATTCCGGGTTGTAGCGAATGCCCGGACGGCTCTTGCGCAGGTTTTCGGTGACGGTCTCTTTGTCATTGCCCAGGCACGATACGATGCCCAGACCAGTGATAACGACGCGGCGCATGCGAATAACCCTTAGAAATTGTCAGTGGAGGTGAACACGCCGACCCGCAGGGCTTCGGCGGTGTAGATCTCGCGGCCGTCGACGCTGACCGAGCCATCGGCGATGGCCATGTTCAGCTTGCCCTTCAGGACGCGCTTGATATGAATGTTGTAGGTGACTTTCTTGGCGGTAGGCAGCACCTGACCGAAGAATTTCACTTCGCCCGAACCCAGGGCGCGACCGCGGCCCGGCAGACCCTGCCAGCCGAGGAAGAAACCGACCAACTGCCACATGGCATCGAGGCCCAGGCAGCCCGGCATCACCGGATCACCTTCGAAGTGGCAGGCGAAGAACCACAGGTCCGGAGTGATATCCAGCTCGGCGACCAATTCACCTTTGCCGAACTTTCCGCCTTCCTCGCTGATATGCGTGATGCGATCGACCATCAACATGTTCGGGGCGGGCAGTTGCGCGTTACCTGGGCCGAACAGCTCACCGCGACTGCAGCGCAGCAGGTCTTCCCGAGTAAAGGCGTTTTGTTTGGTCATGCGAGCTCCTCAATAATCCCCATGCGGCAGGGGATGAATCTTCCCGGCCATCCCAGAGCACTATGAGCTCAAGGCGGCAGCCTACAGGTAGACTATTGCGTTGTGGTGAAAGTCACAGCGCACCTGGCAAATGAAGTACAGGTGTTCACTGAAACCAGTATTTTCAGGCCCAGCGGCGGTCCTGTCTAGTCTAAGACTGCCGCACTTTAGCATTTATCGCCAGTCGCGGCTGTCTGTCCGGGTAACCAACGCTGCAGGATCCGCTGCAGGTCCGTGCGTTTGAAGGGTTTGCTCAGGTAATCGTCCATGCCAGCCGCCAGGCAACGCTCGCGATCGCCCTGCAAGGCACTGGCGGTCAAGGCGATGATCGGTAGCCCGGCGCCTTGGCGTAGCTGACGAATGCGCCGGGTCGCTTCATAGCCGTCCATCAGCGGCAGGCGGCAATCCATCAGTACCGCAGCGAAGCGCTGCTGGTCGACCTGCTCTACCGCCTGCGCGCCGTCCATGGCCACGCTGACCTCAAAGCCGAGGCTGCGCAGCATCGCCTCGATCACGCTTTGGTTGACCGGGTTGTCCTCGACCAGCAGGATCCGCCCGCCAGCCTCGCCTGGCTGGCCCTGCGCCGCGCTGCCTGGGAGCAGGGCGGCGGGCTTGCTGGCCAGGGCCAGGGGCATTTCCAGGGTAAAGGTCGAGCCCAGGCCCTCGCGGCTCTCGGCGCGCAACTGGCCGCCCATGCGTTCGGCCAGGGTGCGCGCAATTGCCAGGCCCAGGCCAGTACCGCCGTAGCGTCGGGAGATCGAACTGTCGGCCTGCTGGAAGGCGACGAACATCATTTCCAGGCGGTCGCTGTCGATACCGATGCCGGTGTCGCGTACCGCGCAGCTGAACCAGATCAACTGGCGGTCGAGCACCTGCCAGCGCGGCTCGACTTCGACCTGGCCGCGCTCGGTGAACTTCAAGGCGTTGCCGATCAGGTTCAGGAGGATCTGGCGGATGCGTGTCGGATCGCCGACAACTTCCAGCCGGTCCAGGCCTGTCGGCAGTTTCAACTGCAGGTCCAGGCCGCGCTGCTGGGCGCTGTGCTGGAACGACTGCACGCTGCTGCTGATCAGCTCGCCCAGGTTGAAATCGATATGCTCCAGCTCAAGGCTGGTGCGCTCGATCCGCGAGAAGTCGAGGATGTCATTGATCACCTTGAGCAGGTGCCCGGTCGATTCGCTGGCCACTGCCGTGTAGTCAGCCTGCTCGTGGGTCAGCTGGGTGGTTTCGAGCAATTGCAGCATGCCCAACACACCATTCATCGGCGTGCGCAGTTCATGGCTCATCATGGCCAGGAAGTCCGACTTGGCGCGGTTGGCCTGTTCGGCCTCTTCGCGGGCCTGGATCAACTGCGCGATTGCCTGCTTCTGTTCTTGGCTGGCCTGCTCCAGGGCACTGGCCAGGTTGTTGATGTGACGCGCCAGATGGCCCAGCTCGCTATCATCTACCACCGGCACCGGGGCATTGAACTCGCCCTGCTGGATCGCCTTGACCGCGTGGCCCATGTCGCTGATGGGCTTGGCCAGGCTCATGGCCAAGCGGCGCGCGAGGAGGAAGGTGAACAACAGGGCGAACAGGGCCAGGATCCCGGCCTTGATGACGATTTCTTGCTGGCGCTGGCTGAAGGCGTCGTCCGACATGCCGACGATTACCCGGCCCAGGTAGTCATCGCCAATGCGCGGCATCGGCGTCTTGCCTTGCTGCAGGAAGTCGTTGTCCAGGCGGATCTGCTGGAGGCGGATCGGCGCCTGGAACACTTCCACGCGCTGCGCGCGGTTGGCGCTTTCATCGGCTTGCTCGACATACACCAGGATATGGTTGCGGCTGTCCTGCACTTCCAGAAAACGCACGTGCGGAATGCTCAAGGTCGCGCGCATCAGGCTTTCCAGCACCTCGTTGTTGCCGGAGATCACCCCGTACTCCGAGGCCGGCGCCAGCTGGTTGGCGATCAGCTGGCCGGTGTGGTTGAGCTCCTGGCGCAAGTCCTGGATACGCACGAAGGTAAAGAAGCTGATCAGCAACAGCGTCAGCAACAAGGCCGGGCCGAGGCTGATGATTTGCGTGCGGGTATGGATGTCCCAGCTCAGGCGCTTTCTCATGGGGTGGGTTCTCCTTCGGCCAGGGCCAGGGCGGCGGCCTTCGGATCAATCGGCTCCAGGCCCAGGGCGCGGGCGACCTGTTGGTTGCCACTGACGCCAAAGTGCGAGGGATACAGGCTACGCGGCCAGCGCGCCGGGGGCTGGTCGAGCAGCCGGTCGAGCACCGCCAGCCAGTCGTCCTGGTCGCTGTAGGTGCTGGCCAGGGCGCCAGCGCGAACGAAGCCGACGTTGGGGCCGATCAGTGCCAGCTGCCGGCCATAGCTGCTGAGCAGGACGTTCTTGGCGGTCTTGGAGTTGTACAGGTCGGGGTCATCGATCCCCAGCAGCACGTCGCTGTTGCCCAACAGGTGCTGCAGCGGGCGGCTGTCACGCAGGTCGGGCCAGTCCTGGGCGACTATCTCCAGGCCCAGGGGCTGGGCGGCCTGGCGCAGTTCGTCGAGCAGAAAGCGGCTTTGCTCCCCGTACAGCACGCCAATTCGGCGGGCCTGGGGCAGCAGCAAGCGTGTCAGGCGCAGTTGCCGGGCCAGCGGCGGGTCACTCCAGAGCAGGCACAAATAGGCCGGACGCGACTTTCCCAGGCGCTGTTCAACTTGCACCCGGCTGACCCGCATGGCCAAAGCCGGCGGCCCGGCGGTTTCGCCCAGGCGCCATTCCAGCGCGGCGTTGTCGAGCAGGATCAGGCGAATATCGCTTTTCAGCTGGCTGGGGCGGGGCAGCTCGGCCACGCTTTGAAAGCGCACCTGGTCATGGCTGCGACGGCTTTGCATGGCCTCGACGAAATTGCGGATGCCGGGCTGATCGTCACCCCCGACCAACAGGATCTCGCTGGCTGACAGCGTCCCCAGTGGCCATAGGCAGAGCAGCAGCAGGCGCAGCAGACGCAGCATCAGAACTCCAGCTCCGCGCTGACGCTCAGGCGGTGACGGCTGTCGTAACGGTTCTGGGGCAGGGTGATCGGCTCGTCGTCCAGACGCTGCTGCCAGAGTGCGGCAAGCTCCAGGGTGGTGCCCTGAATGCGCAGGCGCTTGGCCACGCGCAGGTCGATGCGCTCGAAGCGATAGTCGTTGAGGTTGGCATCGCCATAGTAGAACAGCGCGCTGGACCAACCCGCGCCCCAGTCACGCATCCAGCCAGCCGAGCCGCTGTTGCGTGCGCTGTTCTGGCTGTCATTGCGGTTGCTGGCCCAGGCGTCGACGTAGGCGTAGCTCAGCCGTAGGCGATCGCGCAGGCTCGGGCGCCAGTCGACCTGCGCCTCGGTGCCACGAAAACTGGCCTTGTTGGCGTTGCTGGCAATGTACTGGTTGTTGCGCAGCGGTTCACTGATCATTCCGGTGATCTCGTCGTAGAACAGCTTCACATCCATGCTCAGGTCGATATCGCTGAAGTTACCGTTGTAACCCAGCTCGCGCGAGCGCATCCGCTCCTGGTCCAGATCGCCCGGGCCGCGGGTCTTGACGAAGTACTCACCATTGCCCATCCAGGGTTGATAGGGCGTCAGGTTGTTGACCGTGTAGCTCCAGTTGACGTTGTTCTCGAACATGTCTGGCGAGCGCACCGCCTCAGAGTAGACGGCCCGCAAGCCATGCCGCGGGGTGATCAGGTAATTGACCGCGACCCGTGGCGTCAGCGAGCTGCCGGACAGGCGACTGTCTTCGAACATCGCCCCGCCTTGCAGGATCCAGTGTTCGTCCGCGCGCCACTCCAGTTGGCCGAACAGGCGCCAGGTCTGATCGTCCAGCGTGCCATTGAAGTAGGTCTGCGAGTCGGCTTTGTCATAGCGGAAATTGGCACCACTGAGCAGGCGCAGGTTGTCGGTCAGGCTCAGGGTGTCCTGGATCTCCAGGTCATAGCGGGTTTCCCGGGTGCTCTGGTCGACATCGCCGCACACCACCTGGCTGCCACCCTGGCTGTCCCACTGCTGTTTCACCTGGTCCCGCAACGCCTGTAAGGCGGGGTTGCTGTTGCCCGGGGGATTGGTGATGTTGCGTGCCACCTGCTCGGCGTAGTTCGAGTCCATCTGCCACAGACGAGTCAGTTCCTGGCTGAACGAGAGTGCCGCATCACAGGCCCGCCACACCTGCTGGCGGTCGAAGTGCTGCGCCGAACCCTGCACGTACAGGCTGTGTTCGGGGTTGATATCGATGCTCCAGCGCAGCGAGCCCGCGTAGTCCTTGGCGTTGACATCAGCGCTGTCGCCGGCGCGGGTGACGAAGGGGAACACCGGTTTGTAGGTGTAAGGCCGCTGGTTGCTGCCTTCCTTGGCCGCCAACTGCCACTCCAAGGTCTGGTTGGGCGCGAGCATATGGCTGACATTGAGGTTGATCCGGTTCAGCCGGCGGCTGTCGCGGTAGTCACGGCCGTACTGGTCTTGATCGAAACCGTCATCTTGCTGGCCAGACAGCGACAGGCGCAGGTCGCCACCGTCCCAGCCAAGCCCTTGGCTGGCATAGAAGTCATTGATGCCATCTTCACCGCGGGTCATTTTCAGGCGCGTGCCGTGGCTGTCGGCGGGGTTGCGGGTGAGGATGTTGACCACCGCCATCAGCGCGTTGGCGCCGTAGCTGACGGTGTTGGGGCCGCGAAACACCTCGATCCGCTCGATATCCTCAAGGGCTACCGGGATATCGCTCCAGTCCACCGTGGCCAGGCCTGCGCGGTACACCGAGCGGCCATCGATCAACACCTGCATGCGCCGGGCTTCGCTGACGTTACTGCCGTGGTAGTTGACCGTCGGCTGGTTGCCGGCGCCATAGCCGATCATCATCCCTGGCACCAGGCGCAGGAGCTCGGGAATATCCCGGGCGCCGCTGGCGCGGATCAGGTCGCTGTCGAGCACGGTCATGCTGCCCGGCACCGCGGCTGGGGATTGTTTCAGGCGGGTGGCGGTCAGAACTTGCGGCAGGTCCTGGTTGTCGATGAACAGATCGTCGGCCACAGCAGGGCCGCCGAGCAGGGCAGTCAGCAATAGCAGGCGAGGAACCGGTGGCGGGCCAGGAAACACGGTACGGCCTTGTATCAGTGTTGAAACAGGCATGTTAACTGACCTTGCGGGTTTTTCCAGCGGCTCAGGTCAAGGCTGAGTACTGTGTTGGCTTGTTCACGCATGCAGGCTGCCTGCAACTTCGCAGCTTGCACGCGTCTGCCACTGGTTCTGACGCACACGGGCCGTATAATGCAGCGGTTGCCACTTAACTTATGGCTTTAACGGATTGGATATGACTGAACAGCAACCTGTTGCGGTGCTGGGAGGCGGCAGCTTTGGCACCGCCGTGGCGAACCTGCTGGCGGAAAACGGCAACCCGGTACGCCAATGGATGCGCGATCCGGACCAGGCCCAGGCCATGCGCGTCAATCGCGAGAACCCGCGCTACCTCAAAGGCATTCGCCTGCAGGACGGCGTCGAGCCAGTCAACGACCTGCTGGCTACCCTGCAAGCCGCCGAGCTGATCTTCGTCGCCCTGCCATCCAGCGCGCTGCGCAGCGTGCTGGCGCCGCATGCCGAGCTGCTGCGGGGCAAGTGCCTGGTCAGCCTGACCAAAGGCATCGAGGCGCAGAGCTTCAAGCTGATGAGCCAGATCCTCGAAGAGATCGCCCCGCAGGCGCGCATTGGCGTGCTGTCCGGGCCGAACCTGGCCCGCGAGATCGCCGAGCACGCGCTGACCGCCACCGTGGTCGCCAGTGAAGATGAAGCGCTGTGCCAGCGCGTACAGGAGGTGCTGCATGGCCGCACTTTCCGTGTCTACGCCAGCGCCGACCGCTTCGGCGTCGAGCTGGGCGGTGCGCTGAAGAACGTCTACGCGATCATCGCCGGCATGGCTGTGGCGCTGGGCATGGGCGAGAACACCAAGAGCATGCTGATTACCCGTGCCCTGGCCGAGATGACCCGCTTTGCCGTGAGCCTGGGCGCCAACCCGATGACCTTCCTTGGCCTGGCCGGGGTCGGTGACCTGATCGTCACCTGCTCTTCGCCCAAGAGCCGCAACTACCAGGTCGGCCATGCCTTGGGCCAGGGATTGTCGCTGGAACAGGCCGTCAGCCGCTTAGGCGAAGTGGCCGAAGGGGTCAACACCCTCAAGGTACTCAAGGCCAAGGCCCACGAGGCGCAGGTGTACATGCCGCTGGTGGCCGGTTTGCACGCGATCCTGTTCGAGGGTCGCACGCTCAACCAGGTCATCGAGCACCTGATGCGCGCCGAACCGAAAACCGACGTCGACTTCATTTCCACCAGCGGTTTCAACTGAGCCGTCAGCGGCTCTGACCAGAGCAAGGAGCAATACATGAACGATACCCCCGAGCGCGCTCAGCGCGAGTCGATCATCCTGCGGGTGCTGTGGATGCTGGTGTTCCTGGTGGTCTGGCAGCTGGCCGAGCTGCTGCTCGGCGGCCTGGTCCTGGTCCAGCTGATCTACCGGCTGATCTATGGCGCGCCCAGCGCCAGCCTGATGAACTTTGGCGACAGCCTCAGCCAGTACCTGGCGCAGATCGGTCGCTTCGGCACCTTCCATACCGATAACAAGCCATGGCCGTTCGCCGACTGGCCAACCCCGCGCACCCCGGAAGGCGAGGCGCCGCATGCCGTCGCCCCAGCGCCCCATCCGGTGCGTGACGAGGAGCCCAAGCTGTGAAGCTGTGGGTGCTACGCCACGGCGAGGCCGAGCCGCGCGCCAATACCGATGCCGAGCGACGCCTCACCGCCCATGGCCGCGAGCAAGTGTTGCACAGCGCTGCGCGGCTGCTCGGCCAGCCGCTGCAGGCGATCATCGCCAGCCCCTATGTGCGCGCCCAGCAGACCGCCGCACTGGTGCATGACACCCTGGGCTTCGCCGAGCCGGTGCGCACCGTGCCCTGGTTGACTCCGGAAAGCGATGTGCAAAAGGTTATCGGTGAGATCGAGCGGTTGGGCCTGGAGCATGTCTTGTTGGTCAGCCACCAGCCGTTGGTTGGGGCGCTGGTCGGCATGCTCGAGCATGGCCATGGGCAACAAGCCGCGCCAATGAGTACCGCCAGCCTCGCCGAGCTGGAAGGCGATTGGCCGCTGGCGGGCCTGATGACCCTACGCGCCCTTAGCCACCCAGGCTGATCCCTGGCAACTGGTAGTTTTGTCAGTTGCTTTGGCGTTGGGGGCGTTGCTAGCGTTGCCGGCACATCAAGCGGGCAGTGGGCCAGGGAGCATTGAATGAGCAGTCGGCGTCTGGAGTTGGTGCAGTCGGTAAAGCCGCAGGCGGCACTGGATAAGCTCAATGAGCGGGGCGTCCCGGATTTTGCCGAGCACCGTTTGTTGCAAGACTGCGCAGATGCCAGCTTCAACCTGTTGCTGCGCAAGTTCGAGGGCCAATACGAACTCGAACAGCTGCGCCAGGCCAGTATGCGCATGGCGCACCTGCTGCAAACCAGCTGCCTGGCCTTGCGCAGGCTCCAGCTCAGTGAGCGCGATAAAGGCCTGGCGCGTGAGGCGCTGGAGTATCAGCTGGCGTATATGCACGCCTGTCTGCGCCGCTCGATGGCCAGTTTCGATTGACTTCGATGACCTGATCGCCCTTGGCGATGACCTATCCAAACGTTGCCGCCACCGCCGCGCTTGCCGACAATGGGCCATCATTCCCCCAGCAGAGCAGCCGGCCATGTCGCAGCAGATCTTCTTCGCCCATGCCAATGGCTTTCCCTCGGCCACCTACGGCAAGCTGTTTGCCGCACTGGCGCCGGACTACCAAGTCCAGCACCTGGAGCAGCATGCGCACGATCCGCGCTTTCCGGTCGATGATAACTGGCTAAACCTGGTCAATGAGCTGCTCCATCACCTGGCCCAACAGGACGCGCCGGTCTGGGGCGTCGGCCACTCGCTGGGCGGCGTGCTGCACTTGCATGCGGCGCTGCGTTGCCCGCAGTACTACCGCGGCGTGGTAATGCTCGACTCGCCCGTGCTGACCCGCGCCGATCAATGGGTAATCCGCGCGGCCAAGCGCTTTGGCTTCATCGACCGCATCACCCCGGCTGGGCGCACCTTGGGCCGGCGCGAGTCGTTCAGTGATCGCGACAGCGCCCGTGGCTACTTTGCCGGCAAGACCCTGTTCCGCCACTTCGACCCGGATTGCCTGGAAGCTTATCTGGAACACGGCCTGCAAGCAGCGCAAGACGGCCTGCGCCTGCGCTTCGATCCGGCCACCGAGATCAGCATCTACCGCAGCATTCCCCACCTCAGCCCAGCTCCGGCGCGCCAGTTGCAGGTGCCGCTGGCGATGGTCCGCGGCGAGCGCAGCCGGGTGATCCGCCGCCACCATGCCTTGGCCGTGCGCGGCATGCCCCAGGGCGAATACCACAGCGTGCCGGGCGGGCACATGTTCCCGCTGGAGCGCCCTGACGATACCGCCAGCCTGATCAAGGGCCTGTTCGATCGCTGGAGCCAGGCATGAGCGCGCAGGTCGAGGAAATCCGCCTGAACCTGGGCCATATCGAACTGGCCGCGCACCTGTTCGGCCCCGCCGACGGCATCCCGGTGATCGCCCTGCATGGCTGGCTGGACAACGCCAACAGCTTCGCCCGCCTGGCACCCCGTCTCAAAGGGCTGCGCATCGTCGCGCTGGATTTGGCCGGGCATGGCTACTCGGAGCATCGCCCGGCCGGCGCCAGCTATGCGCTGGCCGATTACGCCCACGACGTAGTGCGGGTTGCCCAACAGCTCGGTTGGGAGCGCTTCGGCCTGCTTGGGCACTCATTGGGGGCGATCATTTCCGTGCAACTGGCCGGCGCCTTGCCTGACCGGGTCAGCCATTTGCTGATGATCGACGGCGTCATTGCGCCGACCGGCGTCGAGCAAGACGCAGCCGAACGGCTAGGCATGGCGCTGCAGGCCCAGTTGCGCCTGGATGGCAAGCGCAAGTCGGTGTACGCCAACCTGGAGGAGGGCGTCGAGGCGCGCATGAAAGGCATGGTCGCCGTCAGTCGCGAAGCCGCCGAACTGCTGGCCCAGCGCGGCCTGATGCCGGTGCCCGGCGGTTACAGCTGGCGCAGCGACAGCCGCCTGACCCTGCCATCGCCCGTGCGGCTGAGCGAAACCCAGGCCATGGCCTTCGTCAAACGCGTAAAGTGCAATGCCTGCCTGGTGGTGGCCGCCGATGGCATGCTTGCCCGGCACACGGCGTTGCTGGAACAGCTACCCTTTGAACAGGTTTCACTGCCAGGCGGCCATCACCTGCACCTGAATGACGAGCACGGCGCGACCCTTGTCGCAGACTGTATCAATCGCTTTTTCGGGTTTCCTTGACTTGCACCGGACAAGTGTCGAGGCTTGGCGGGTTGAACAGGGAGACAACCATGTACATGCCAGACATCCATCCATCGATCACCGGCGCTGCGTGCGGCATGGGTGGCCGATGAGCATTCGAATCGTCATCGCCGCCTGCCTGGGCCTGGCCAGCCCGATAGTGTGGGCCGGCACGCTGCCGGTCCCGTTGGACGGCAAAGTTGTCGATGAGCGCCCTGCGGTCGAGCAGGAGCGCGTCTATCCGATGGGCGCATTGCGCAAGATCAGTGGCCGCCTGCGCGTTGAAGGCAAGGTCGAGAGCCGTGGCCAGGTCAATTCCGTCACTTACCTGTTGCCCACCGAGCGTACCGCGCGCGAAGCCTTCACCAGCGCCCGCGAAGCGCTGCAGCGTGACGGCGGCTACCCGTTGTTCTGGTGTGAAAAACGTGACTGCGGCGAAGCCAGCCTGTGGGCCAATGAAGTGTTCAAGAACGCTCGGCTCAATGGCGGCGACGACCAACAGGCGTTCATCCTCCTGCGGCGCTCGGCAGAAGAGGCCAACACCCTGGTAGCGTTGTACAGCGTCACCGCTGGCAACAAGCGCGCCTACCTGCATGTGGAAGAGTTCGTTGCCGAGCAACCGCTGGGCGAACTGCTGCCCACCTCGGCTACGGTGATGCGCGAGCTGCGCGACACCGGCAAGCTCGACTACCCTGATCTTGCTGAGCCCAAGGATGCCTGGGTGACCCTGCTGAGCCGCAGCCTCAACCTCGACAGCACCCTGCGCGTGAGCTTGAGCGGCGAGCAAGCCGAAGCCTGGCGCGAACAACTGGCCAAGGCCGGTGTGCGTAGCGCGCGCCTGGAAGTGGGCACGGCACCGACAGAAGGCTTGCACCTGGAATTGATCCGCTGAAAGTGAGTCACCATGGCCAACAATGATCGCCTGCTGGTCCAGATCCTCCTGCTGGCGCTGCTCGGTGCCGGCTTGTGGGTGATGGCGCCGTTTATTTCCGCGCTGCTGTGGGGCGCTATCCTGGCGTTCGCCAGCTGGCCATTGATGCGCCTGCTCACGCGCCTGCTCGGCGGGCGCGAGACCCTCGCCGCCAGCGTGCTGACCACGGTGTGGATCTTGCTGGTGGCGCTGCCGCTGGTGTGGCTGGGGTTCAACCTGGCCGATCATATTCGTGATGCCACGGCTTTCGTGCGCGATGTCCAGGTCGATGGCTTGCCCGACGCACCGAGTTGGCTGGGCGGTATTCCCTTTGTCGGTGAACGGCTGGTGGCGATGTGGGACTCCGTCGACCAGCAAGGCGCTGCGCTGATTGCATCGATCAAACCGTACCTGGGCCAGGTGGGCAACTGGCTGCTGGCGCGCAGTGCACAGATCGGCAGCGGCGTGCTCGAGCTGACCTTGAGCCTGGTGTTCGTGTTCTTCTTCTACCGCGACGGGCCACGTCTGGCGGCGTTCGTCTTGCGCTTGTTGCAGCGGTTGATCGGCGAGCGTGCCGAGTACTACATCGACCTGGTGGCCGGCACCGTGCAGCGGGTGGTCAACGGCGTGATTGGTACCGCGGCTGCGCAAGGGCTGCTGGCGATGATCGGATTCCTGATCGCCGGGGTCCCTGGCGCTATCGTGCTTGGCCTGGTCACCTTCATGCTCAGCCTGATCCCCATGGGGCCACCGTTGGCCTGGATCCCCGCGACGGCCTGGCTGGTGTGGCAGGGGGAGTATGGGATGGCGGTGTTCCTCGGTATCTGGGGTACCTTCGTCATCAGCGGCGTGGATAACGTGCTCAAGCCCTACTTGATCAGCCGCGGCGGCAACCTGCCGTTGGTGATCGTGCTGCTTGGGGTATTTGGCGGGTTGATCGCATTTGGCTTCATTGGCCTGTTCATCGGGCCGACCTTGCTCGCAGTGGCCTACAGCCTGCTGCTGGACTGGAGCCGTAGCGCCGGGCAGCACACGCCACAGCGCTGATCCGGCCCGCACAACGCCTGGAGGAGCGTAATGCTGTTCACTTAAGATTTTGGGGCCGCGTTGCAGCCCTTCGCGGGCAAGCCCGCTCCCACAGGTATAGCGCCGCTCGGACGGTCAGCGCCGTACCTGTAGGAGCGGGCTTGCCCGCGAAGGGCCGCAACGCGGCCCCAAAGCAGGCGACAAGGGCCTTAAGTGAACAGCATTACTGGGGCGGGACAAGCCCGCAGGCTCAGCAGCCGCTAACAGCAAACTGCTGGTCTTTACGCATTCTTTATGGCTTGAGCCACCCCGCGATCTCGCCCCTTTACGGCCCTCCCTCGGACAATTTCCCCAAAGCGGCCAACGCCGCAATTCGGGGAGATCGCTCATGAATATGCTCGATGGGGTGTCACTGCTGCTGGCAGTGGCGTTGGCGGTTTACCTGCTGGTGGCGCTGTTGCGCGCCGATCGCAGCTAGGGAGCGGCCATGCACAGTTATGATTTCGCGTTGTTGCTGGCGTTCTTCGCCATTGTGCTGCTGCCAGCACCGTGGCTTGGAAGGTTCTACTACAAGGTCATGGAAGGCCAGCGTACCTGGCTGTCACCCGTTCTTGCGCCCGTGGAGCAGGGCTGCTATCGCCTGGCGGGGGTGCGCCCCGAGCAGGAGCAGAACTGGAAGCAGTACACCTTGGCGCTGCTGGCATTCAACCTGGCCGGCTTCCTCCTGCTGTTCACGGTGCTGCTGTTGCAGGGTTACCTGCCACTGAATCCGCAACAGCTACCCGGCCAGGAATGGTCGCTGGCGTTCAACACGGCGGTGAGCTTCGTCACCAACACCAATTGGCAGGCCTATAGCGGTGAAGCTTCGGTCAGCTACCTGAGCCAGATGCTGGGCCTGACCGTGCAGAACTTCGTCAGTGCCGCCACCGGTCTTGCCGTGCTGGTCGCGCTGTGCCGTGGCATCGCCCGGCGCTCGTCCACCACCCTCGGTAACTTCTGGGTCGACATGACCCGCGCCACCCTCTACGGCCTGCTGCCGCTGTGCATCGTGCTCGCGCTGCTGCTGGTCTGGCAGGGCGTACCGCAGACGTTCGCCGACTATGCCCACGCGCTGACCCTGCAAGGCAGCGAGCAGACCATCCCACTGGGCCCTGCCGCCAGCCAGATCGCCATCAAGCAGCTGGGCACCAACGGCGGCGGCTTCTTCGGCGTCAACTCGGCGCACCCGTTCGAGAACCCAACGGCCTGGAGCAACCTGTTCGCGGTGGCCTCGATCATCCTCATCCCGGTCGCACTGGTGTTCACCTTCGGCCACTACGTCAAGGACCTACGCCAGAGCCGGGCAATCCTTGCCTGCATGTTGGCGCTGTTCCTGATCGGTGGCAGCACCGCGCTGTGGTCCGAATATCAGCCCAACCCCGCAATTGAGAACGCTCAGGTGCAGCAATCGGCGCCGATGGAGGGCAAGGAGAGCCGCTTCGGCACCACCGGTTCGGTGCTATGGACGGTCACCACCACCGCCGCCTCCAACGGCTCGGTCAACGCCATGCACGACAGCCTCAACCCGCTGACCGGCATGGTCGCGATGGTCAACATGATGGTCGGCGAGGTGATCTTCGGCGGCGTCGGCGCCGGGCTCTACGGCATGCTGCTGTTCGTCTTGATCGCAGTGTTCCTGGCCGGGCTGATGATCGGCCGCACTCCGGAATATCTGGGCAAGAAGCTCCAGGCCCGCGAAGTGCAGTTGCTGGTGGCGACGTTGTTGGTGATGCCCGTTGGCGTGCTGGTGCTCGGCGCCATCGCCGCCAGCTTGCCAGGCCCGGCCGCTGCCGTAACCAACCCCGGCGCGCACGGCTTTAGCCAGCTGCTCTATGCCTATACCTCCGGCACCGCCAACAACGGCTCGGCCTTCGCCGGCTTCGGCGCCAACACGATCTACCACAACCTGATGATCGCCCTGGCCATGCTCATCGGCCGCTTCGGCTACATCCTGCCGGTGCTGGCCCTGGCGGGAAGCTTGGCGGCGAAGAAAAGCGCGCCGCTGGGGCACAACAGCTTCCCCACCCACGGCCCACTGTTCACCAGCCTGCTGCTGGTCACCATCCTGCTGGTCGGCGGCCTGACCTTCTTGCCAACGCTGGCCCTGGGCCCCATTGCCGAACACCTGAGCCTGGGTTTCTGAGGAATCAACCATGAACATGCCCATTGCTGAAGTCAAAGCGCCGCGCGTCAGCGCCGACCAGACCCGCCTCGCCGCGTTGTGGCGGCCGGCCCTGATCCAGGCGTTGGTCAAGCTCGACCCACGCCAGCTCAAACGCTCGCCGGTGATGCTGGTGGTCGAACTGACCGCCATCCTCACCACCCTGCTGTGCTTCGCGCCGGACAGCGGCGTGAGTACCACGGTGGCGGTGCAGATCGCCCTGTGGCTGTGGTTCACCGTGCTGTTCGCCAACTTCGCCGAAGCTCTCGCCGAAGGCCGTGGCAAGGCCCGCGCCGACAGCCTCAAGGCCGGCAGCCAAGGGCTGCAAGCCACCCGCCGCAACGCCGCTGGCCAGTTCGAGCAGGTTGCCGCCAGCGAGCTGCGCAAGGGCGACGTGGTCAAGGTGATTGCTGGTGAGTTGATCCCCGGTGACGGCGAGGTGATCGAAGGCATCGCTGCGGTCAATGAAGCGGCCATTACCGGTGAATCAGCGCCGGTGATCCGCGAGTCCGGCGGCGACCGCTCGGCCGTCACCGGCAACACCCGGCTGGTGTCCGACTGGCTGCTGATCCGCATCAGCAGCAACCCCGGCGAGTCGACCCTAGACCGCATGATCGCCCTGGTCGAAGGCGCCAAACGGCAGAAAACCCCCAACGAAATCGCCCTGGACATCCTGCTGATTGGCCTGACCCTGATCTTCCTGATCGTGGTGGTGACCTTGCAGCCGTTCACCCATTTCGTGGGAGGGAGCCTGCCACTGATCTTCCTTGCCGCACTGTTGGTCACGCTGATCCCCACCACCATCGGTGGCCTGCTGTCGGCGATTGGTATCGCCGGCATGGATCGCCTGGTGCGGTTGAATGTGATCGCTCGCTCCGGTCGCGCCGTCGAGGCCGCGGGTGATGTGCACACGCTGATGCTCGACAAGACCGGCACCATCACCTTCGGCAACCGTCGTTGCAGCGCGCTGCACGCGGCACCCGGCATTAGCGCCAAAGAGCTGGGGGAGGGCGCCTTGCTTGCGTCGCTGGCCGACGATACTGCCGAAGGCAAGTCGATTGTCGAGTACCTGCGCCAACTGCACGACTTCATCGAGCCCTCGCCTGAGCAATTGACCCCCATCGCCTTCAGCGCCGAGACCCGTCTCTCTGGCGTCGACCTGCAACAACACCGCTACCGCAAGGGCGCCGTCGATGCCGTGTTGGCCTTCGTCGGCATGCAGCGCCTGGAGATGCCCGTGCCGCTGGCCAAGGAGGTCGAACGCATCGCCCAGAGCGGCGGCACGCCATTGCTGGTTTGCGTCGACAAACGCCTGCTCGGCGTGATCCACCTCAAGGACGTGGTCAAGCCCGGCATTCGCGAACGCTTCGCCCAATTGCGCAAGCTGGGCATCCGCACCGTGATGGTCACCGGCGACAACCCGCTGACCGCCGCCGCCATTGCCGCCGAGGCCGGGGTCGATGACGTGCTCGCCGAAGCCACCCCAGAGAAGAAGCTCGCCCGCATCCGCCAGGAGCAGAACGACGGCCGCCTGGTCGCCATGTGTGGTGACGGCGCCAACGATGCCCCGGCCCTGGCCCAGGCAGACGTCGGCATGGCCATGAACGACGGCACCCAGGCGGCCCGCGAGGCGGCCAACATGGTCGACCTGGACAGCGACCCGACCAAGCTGCTCGACGTGGTCCAGGTGGGCAAAGAACTGCTGGTCACCCGTGGCGCGCTGACCACCTTCTCGATCGCCAACGACGTGGCCAAGTACTTCGCCATTCTTCCGGCGCTGTTCGCCGCGATCTACCCGCAACTGGGCGTGCTCAACCTGATGCAACTGGCCAGCCCGCAGAGCGCGATCCTTTCGGCGATCGTGTTCAATGCGCTGATCATCATCGTGCTGATCCCGCTGGCCCTGCGCGGCGTGCGCGTGCAAGCCGCCAGCGCCGCCCACCTGCTGCGGCGCAACCTGCTGATCTACGGCGTGGGCGGGATCATCGTGCCGTTTGCCGGGATCAAGCTGATCGACCTGCTGCTCAACGCATTGCACCTGGTGTGAAGGAGACCAACATGACTGCTTATGTACGCCCGGCCTTGAGCCTGGCCCTGCTGATGACCCTGGTGACCGGTGCGATGTATCCCCTGGCGGTGACCGGGATTGCCCAGCTCGCCTTCCCCGAACAGGCCAATGGCAGCCTGGTGCGCGACGCCCAAGGGCAGGTGCGCGGGTCTGCCTTGATCGCCCAGCAGGCCACGGGCGATGGCTGGTTCCATCCACGGCCTTCGGCGGCAGGGTATGCCACTGTGGCCAGTGGTGCGAGTAACCTCGGCCCGAGTAATCCGGCGCTGGCGCAGCGGATAACGGCCGATGCCAGTGCGCTTTACCGCGCAGATCTTGGCCCGGTGCCGCAGGCCCTGCTGACCACCTCCGGCAGCGGTCTGGACCCGCACCTGCCGCCAGCGGCGGTGGCCTATCAGATCCCGCGGGTGGCAGCGGCGCGGCAAGTACCGGTAGAGCGCTTGCAAGCCCTGCTCGAAGAGGCCACCCTCCACCCATTGATCGGCCCGCCAGTGGTCAACGTCCTGGCCTTGAATCAGGCCTTGGAAAAATGGCCACATTGATAGTGGGGGCCGCATTGCGGCCCAAGTCCGACTGACCGCCGCAAAAGTGAAGGATGCAACATGAGTGATTCCGCCCGCGCCGACGCGCTGTTGGCGGGCTTGCCCCGCGAAGGCCGCGGCAGGCTCAAGGTATTTCTCGGCGCCGCCCCTGGCGTAGGCAAGACCTACGCCATGCTCCAGGCCGCCCACGCCCAGCAACGCCAAGGCGTGCAAGTGGTCGCTGGGGTGGTCGAAACCCACGGCCGCGGCGAAACCGAAGCGCTGTTCGCCGGCCTGCTCCAGCAACCCTTGCTACGCAGCGACTACCGCGGGGTAACCCTGGAAGAAATGGACCTCGACGGCCTGCTCAAGGCCGCACCGCCGTTGGTCCTGGTCGACGAACTGGCCCACACCAACGCCCCCAACAGCCGCCACGCCAAACGCTGGCAAGACGTCCAGGAACTGCTGGCAGCCGGCATCGACGTCTACACCACGGTCAACGTCCAGCACCTGGAAAGCCTCAACGACAAAGTCCGCGACATCACCGGCGTGCAGGTGCGCGAAACCCTGCCGGACTGGGTCCTGCAAGAAGCCTTCGAACTGGTCCTGATCGACCTGCCGCCGCGCGAGCTGCTCGAGCGCCTGCGCGAAGGCAAGGTCTACGTCCCCGAGCAGGCCCGCGCCGCCATCGACGCGTTCTTCTCGCAAACCAACCTCAGCGCCTTGCGCGAGCTGGCCATGCAAACCGCCGCCGCGCAGGTCGATGCCGACCTCGCCCACGGCTACCGCCAACGCGGCCAGGAAGCTCCGGCCTTGCGCGGCCGGCTATTGGTCGGTGTCGACGGCGACGAGCAGGCCGAGCGCCTGGTGCGCCACGCCAGCCGCGTCGCCCAGCGCCGCCACCTGCCGTGGAGCCTGGTCCATGTCGATAACGGCAAGCTGCGCGACGAGAATGCCCGGCAACGCCTGCAAGCGGCCCAGCAATTGGCCGAACGGCTGGGCGGCGAGGTGGTCTTGCTGCGCGCTGGCGAAGTCGCACGCACGCTGATCCAGCACGCCAGCGAGCGCCGCGCCAGCCTGGTGCTGGTCGGCCAATCGCGCGACCGCTGGCGCCGTCGTCTGTTCGGCGCGGGCGTGGCTACACGTCTGCTGCGTGAAAGCCATGGCCTGGAGATCAACGTGCTCGACCGCGATGTGCAACCGGTAGCGGCGCGGGCGGTGGTCAAGCGTGTGTGGGTCTGGCGCCATTACCTGCTGGCGCTGCTCTCCACCGCGCTGGCAGCGGGTCTGGCTTGGGCGGTGTCCAGCGTGTTGGCGCTGCCGAACATCTCGCTGGTGTTCCTCGCCGCTGTATTGCTGGTCGCAGTACGCAGCAGCCTCGGCCCGGCACTGGCCTGCGCCGCGCTGTCGTTCCTGACCTATGATTTTCTGTTCATCCCGCCCAACTTCTCCTTCAGCATCCAGCGCGAAGAAGACGTGCTGACCCTGGTGTTCTTCCTGCTCATGGCGGCACTGACCGGCAACCTTGCCGCGCGTCAGCGTCGCCAGCTGCAAGCCCTGCGCGAGACTCAGGCGCAGACCAACCAACTGCTCGACCTGTCGCGCCGCTTGACCGTGGCCACCGACCGTCAGGCCGTGCTCAACGCCGCCAACCAGCACCTCGATGGCTGGCAAGACGTGCAGGTGTGCCTGATGGAGCGCGGTAGCGAAGGCCTGCTGCAGGTCGCCAGTGGCCAGCCGCCGGCGCTGACCGATAACGAACGCGCCGCGGCCGACTGGGCCTGGCAACATGGCCAGGCCGCCGGCCACGGCAGCGACACCTTGCCCCATGGCCGCTGGTGGTGGTGGCCGCTGGCGGTCGAAGACCAGCCGCTGGCCTTGCTGGGCGTGCGCCCGCGTACAAACGACAGCCTGAGCCCCCAGCGCCGCCGGCTGCTGATGGCCCTGGCCCAACCGCTGGCCCAGGCCCTGGCCCGCGCGCGCCTGGGCGAGCAACTGGAAGCGGCGCGCCTGCACGGCGAAACCGAACAACTGCGCAGCGCCTTGCTCGCCTCGGTCTCGCACGACCTGCGCACCCCACTGACCGCCATGCGCGGCAGCATCGACAGCCTGCTGGCGCTGGGCGATGCGATCCCTCCCGAGGACCGTCGCGAGTTGCTCGAAGGCACCCGCAACGAAGCCGAGCGTCTCGATCGCTACATCCAGAACCTGCTCGACATGACCCGTCTCGGCCACGGTGGTCTCAAGCTGGCCCGCGACTGGGTCGCCCCGGCCGACATCGTCGGCAGCGCCCTCAACCGCCTGCGCGTGGTGCTGGCGCCACTGCGGGTGAGCACCGACGTACCCACTGAGTTGCCGCTGCTGTTCGTGCATGCTGCGTTGATCGAGCAAGCATTGGTCAATGTCCTGGAAAACGCCGCGCGCTTCTCACCCAACAACGGCCGCCTCGAACTGCGCGTACAGGTGCGCGACGAGCAACTGTGCCTTGTCGTCAGCGACCAAGGCCCAGGCATCCCGGTGGCCGAGCGCGAGAAGATCTTCGACATGTTCTACACCGCCGCCCGCGGCGACCGCGGGGGGCAAGGCACTGGCCTGGGCCTGGCGATCTGCCAAGGCATGATCGGTGCCCACGGCGGTAGCATCCTGGTCGGCGAAGGCATCGATGGCCAGGGCACCTGCATCACTCTATGCTTGCCGCTGCCCACCCAACCTGAAACCGAAAGCCAAGACTCATGAGCCAAGCCGCCACCCTGTTGGTCATCGACGATGAGCCACAGATTCGCAAATTCCTGCGCATCAGCCTGGTGTCCCAGGGCTACAAAGTGATCGAAGCCGCCAACGGCGCCGAAGGCCTGGCTCAAGCCGCGCTGGCCAAACCGGACCTAGTGGTGCTCGACCTCGGCTTGCCTGACATGGACGGCCAGCAGGTGCTGCGCGAGCTGCGCGAATGGAGCACGGTGCCGGTGATGGTGCTGTCGGTGCGCGCCAGCGAAGTGCAGAAAGTCGATGCGCTGGATGGCGGCGCCAACGACTACGTGACCAAGCCATTTGGCATCCAGGAGTTTCTCGCGCGCATCCGCGCCTTGTTACGCCAAGCCCCACAAGCCGAAGTAGGGCAGGCGACGGCCAGCTTTGGCCCGCTGCTGGTCGACTTCGCCTTTCGCAAAGTGACCCTCGATGGCGTCGAAGTGGCGTTGACTCGCAAAGAGTACGCGCTGCTGGCCCAGCTGGCCGGGCACCCCGGTCGCGTGATCACCCAGCAACAACTGCTCAAGGACATCTGGGGCCCGACCCACGTCGACGACAGCCATTACCTGCGCATCGTCGTCGCTCATGTACGGCAGAAGCTCGGCGATGACCCGACTGCGCCGCGCTTCATCATTACCGAGCCTGGGGTTGGGTATCGATTGGTCGCGCCTTAAGCTGCAACCTCTCCCCTCAGTCTCTGTGGCAGTGGTTTATCCGCGAACAAGCTGGCATGGCCACCATCCCCTTATGGCGAGGGCTAAGCCCTCGTTCGCGGGTAAACCCGCTCCCACAGGGTCCCTGCTAAGGCAATGAGCTTGCATCTCTGCAGTGGGGGTCAGTCGACCGTTGCATAGTGCCGACGGGTCATGAACAACACCACGCCAATTGGCACCGCAAAAGAGGCCATCAAGCCCAGGTCAAAGCCCAGCAGGTGGGTTTGGTTCAATGCAATGCAGCCGACAGCGCCAAGTACCACCAGCGCCACTCCGAGCCACTTGCGCAGCGGGTACGGCTTCACCCACCAATGCAATACAAAGGCCAGCGCTACGACGATAACTGTCTGGATAACTTCGGACATGAGCAGCTCCCGTCAGGCCCTGATGAGCAGGGATTCAGTCGTGCGTTGAGGACCAATGCCGCCATTGACCTGCGCCTCGATGCTGACGATAACGTCGCCAGCATGATGGGTGCTTAGCGCGCCATTGACGTACGAGCTCACGCCCGTCTTTGCCGCCAACCCCGCGACGAAGCCGGCAGCGGGGCCGGCCAAGCTACCGGCGGCTCCGGCAGCGCCCCCAGCGGCCGAGCCGGCGGCATTGGCGATGCCGGTGCGGCGGGTGTTGAGGGCATCGGCCTGTTGCCGGGTCAGCGGCTTGGAGATACCGACCATCATCAGGCACGGCCGGTTCTTGGCCTGCATCTTGTCGTAAATCTCCACGACCTTGCTGTTGACCTGGTAATGGGCGCTTTTCGCCTCGCCAAAATGCAGTTCGCGCAGGTTGCCGCGCTCATTGTCGGTAAGGGTGATTTGCGAGACGGTGAAGATGATCCCGTGCTGGGCCATGTATTGGAAAGTCCTTTCGAACTTCATTGCGCGCATCCTTTCGAGCAGAAGGGCGCCGATTCTCTACAAGACACGCTGCAGATGCAACCCATGTCCACATCTGTCCCGACACGCAAAACCTGTAGGAGCGGGCCTGCCCGCGAAGAGGCCAGCCCTGCCAACCTCCACCACCAGGCAAACCTTGCTCCACACCCGCCCAACCAAACCTCAGTTCATCATCCCCCACTCCGCGTCATCCATCAGTGCCTTGGCCAGCGCGCTCAAGTAATGCGAAGCCCAAATCAACTGCGGGTTATCTTCCATCACCCCGGTAATGGTCAGATCGCGCACACAGCCCATCAACTCCGAAGCCTGCTCCCGCGCATGCTGGCAAGGGATCCCCGGCTCAATGCAAAACAACGGCTGCGTCAGCCCCTCGCCCTGATAGAACTTGGTCTTGCCCACAGTAGTGTTAACGCTAGTGTTCTGTTCAACGCTCATTTCAATCTCCCTGATTATCTACCTGCGCCAGCCTCTTGCGCAGCGACAAACCTGACACAGCGCAACCCCACAGCCATTGCAAAACCCTGTGGGAGCGGGCTTGCCCGCGAATAGGCCAGATCAGCCAGCAACGCTCTAAAGTCTCAATGCACAGCCCGCGCCTCAGCCGGCATCTGCACCTGAATCAGCGCCGATTCAAGCAACTCCCGCAGCGCCTCAAGCTCATGCATCGAGGCCATCATCAAAGCCGAGACGGGGGACTTGGGCAGTAAGGTAATTGCGTGATGCGCCACAGTCTGAGCGCACAGGGCGTACTCGGTGGCTTGGAGGAGGGTGTCTTCGAGAGAGTGAAGGTTGTGGGGTGGATCGGGAACGATCTTAAGCATGTGCAGCTCCTGTATTTCGGTCAGGTGCTACCACCGACTTGCTGTCAAACAAGTGGGTGGCAGCTGTGCATGGGTTGCCAGACCGGTGAAATACAGGAAAACCGGCGCACGCGAACGTGCCCCAAGCACAGCTGCCATTGAGCTGCAGCAATGCCCTGAATTTCGTTGCGGCCTGTCAAAGCCGATCGCTGCTTTTCAGCGACCGGCCGAGACTAGAGCGCTGTCTGAGCGACCGCAACGGAAAAAGGGCGGCGGGAGTATGTTTGGGAAATGGACTACAAGGAAGGGGTTTAATCTGATTTTCTAGCGCCATCTTAGGGCTCGTGGACGCTCAAGGTAATTCACAAGACCGCCCAATGTTTAGTCAACATCTCAAGGCTGTAGATGGCAGCATTGGACTCAAAGCTGCCAATCAACTGCTGTGTGTTTCGCGGCTGCTCAACCAGTTGACCAAGCATGGATCAAAGCAGGTATCGATTATGCAAAATCTCAAGGCTATTAAATGGACTCTCTGGGCTCTGGTGGTCGTTTGTTTCGGGCAGATGCTGTACATCTATGCATCCAGCCCGGCACGACCAGACCCTGACCGAGTCGTAGCTGTCACACCGGTGGGTGAAGGCGGTGCCATCTATGAAGTCCTTTATGGCTCAGGGGGCGCGACTGTCCCCTACGTTTATCGGTACTTTGTAATGGACCTTCAGGCCAGTGAGGAGGCAGTCTTAAAAAAAACAAAAAAGGCTACGCCCTTCCTGGTAACACAAAGTACTGGTGCAGTTCGTGGTGTTGAAGGCATCACGGTGAAGCTGCGCACCAGTGAGACTATCTACGACTTCCACAATAGGGCCTACTTCAAGACCCACGGGGAGCTGAATATCGTGAAGTTCGATCTTCACGCTACGCTTCCGTAGGCCAGACCTGCTGGACAAAGTTTTTGAAGCCCATTGCGGAACAAGGCTGCCCACTGTGCCAGTGTTGCCCTCGTGAAGGTGGTGATACGGCATCAAGGAGCGGCCTTGTTCCGATTGGTAGGGCAAGGGTGGTCATTAATAGTTTGCTTGAATAAATGCAGCTGGTAGCGGCTTCCGAAGATCTTAAGTTAGGCTGTAATTAGATGCAGAGTTTCTACAAAACCTATACAGCCGCCTCAACCTCCAAAAACGCCGCCTCCAACAACTGCCGGGTATACGTATGCTGCGGCGCATGAAATATCGCCTGCGCATCCCCTTGCTCCACCACCTGCCCATGCTTGATCACCATCAACTGATGGCTCAACGCCTTGACCACTGCCAAGTCATGGCTGATGAACAGATAAGTCAGGTTGTACTTGAGCTGCAGCGAGCGCAGAAGCTCTACCACCTGCCGCTGCACGGTCCGATCAAGCGCCGAGGTCGGCTCATCGAGCAGAATCAACGCCGGCTTGAGCACCAACGCCCGGGCAATGGCAATCCGCTGCCGCTGCCCGCCGGAAAACTCATGCGGATAGCGGTGGCGAGTGCTCGGATCGAGCCCCACTTCCTGCAACGCCGCGATGATCGCCGCCTCTTGCTCCTCAGCCGTGCCAATGCGGTGAATCCGCAAGCCTTCGCCAACGATATCCGCAACGCACATACGTGGGCTGAGGCTGCCGAACGGGTCTTGGAACACCACCTGCATTTCCCGTCGCAGTGGTCGCACTTCTTGCTGATTGAGGCTTTCCAGGTTCTGCCCGTGGAAGCGGATGCCGCCTTGGCTTGAGATCAAGCGCAAGATCGCCAGGCCCAGGGTCGACTTGCCCGAGCCACTCTCGCCGACGATGCCCAGGGTCTGCCCCTGGGGCAGGCTGAAGTTGATGCCATCGACCGCTTTGACATGATCGACGGTGCGCCGCAACAGGCCTTTCTTGATCGGGAACCACACGCGCAGGTCATCGACTTCGAGCAGCGGCGCGCCCACCGGGTTTTGCGCGGGCTGGCCGCTGGGCTCGGCGTTGATCAGCATCTGCGTGTAGGGATGTTGCGGGGCGCTGAACAGGGTGGCGCACTCGGCCTGTTCGACGATCTTGCCGCGCTGCATCACGCACACCCGATGGGCGATGCGCCGCACCAGGTTGAGGTCGTGGCTGATCAGCAGCAGGGCCATGCCCAAGCGTGCTTGCAGCTCCTTGAGCAGGTCGAGGATCTTCAACTGCACCGTGACGTCGAGCGCGGTGGTCGGTTCGTCGGCAATCAGCAGCTCCGGCTCGTTGGCCAGGGCCATGGCAATCATCACCCGCTGGCGCTGGCCGCCGGACAGCTCGTGGGGCAGGGCCTTGAGGCGCTTGCGCGGTTCGGGGATGCCGACCAGCTCAAGCAGCTCCAGGGTGCGCGCGGTGGCTTGCTTGCCGGTCAGGCCTTTGTGCAGCAGGAGGATCTCGTTGATCTGCTTTTCGATGCTGTGCAGCGGGTTCAGCGAAGTCATCGGCTCTTGGAAGATCATCGCGATGCGGTTGCCGCGAATGCGCTGCATGGGCTTTTCGCCCAGCTGCAGCAGGTCTTTGTCGCCATAGTGGATGCTGCCGCTGGGGTGGCGGGCAAGTGGGTAGGGCAAAAGGCGCAGGATCGAGTGGGCCGTCACCGACTTGCCCGAGCCGCTTTCGCCGACCAGGGCCAGGGTCTCGCCTTTGCGGATGTCGAAGCTGATGCCGTCGACCACGCGGTTGACCTGGTCACCGCTGAGGAACTCGACCGCAAGATCACGGACTTCGATCAGGTTGTGTTCGCTCATGTCATTTCCTCGGGTCGAAGGCATCGCGGGCGGACTCGCCGATAAATACCAGCAGGCTGAGCATCAGCGCCAGTACGGCGAAGGCGCTGATGCCCAGCCACGGCGCTTGCAGGTTGGACTTGCCCTGGGCGACCAGCTCGCCCAGCGAGGGCGAGCCGGCGGGCAGGCCGAAGCCGAGGAAGTCCAGCGCGGTCAGCGTGCCGATCGCGCCGGTGAGAATGAACGGCATGAAGGTCATGGTCGAGATCATCGCGTTGGGCAGGATGTGCCGGTACATGATCGCGCCGTTGCGCATGCCCAAGGCGCGGGCAGCGCGCACGTATTCGAGGTTGCGCCCACGCAGGAACTCGGCGCGCACCACATCGACCAGGCTCATCCAGGAGAACAGCAGCATGATCCCCAGCAGCCACCAGAAGTTGGGTTGCACGAAGCTGGCGAGGATGATCAGCAGGTACAGCACCGGCAGGCCGGACCAGATCTCCAGAAAGCGCTGGCCAGCCAGATCGACCCAGCCGCCGTAGAAGCCCTGCAAGGCGCCAGCGATGACGCCGACGATCGAGCTGAGCACGGTCAGGGTCAGGGCGAATAGTACCGATACGCGAAAGCCATAGATGACCCGCGACAGCACATCGCGGCCCTGGTCGTCGGTGCCTAGCCAGTTATCCGCCGAGGGCGGGGCGGGCGCCGGGACCTTGAGGTCGTAGTTGATGCTCTGGTAGCTGAACGGGATCGGCGCCCACAGCACCCAGCTGTCTTTTTTCTCCAGCAGCTCGCGGATGTACGGGCTCTTGTAGTTGGCTTCGAGTGGGAATTCGCCGCCGAAGGTGGTCTCTGGATAGCGTTTGAATGCCGGGAAGTACCACTCACCGTCGTAGCGTACGGCAATCGGTTTGTCGTTGGCGATCAGTTCGGCGCCCAGGCTCAGGCCGAACAGGATGATGAACAACCACAACGACCACCAACCGCGGCGGTTGGCCTTGAAGCGCTCGAAGCGCCGGCGATTGAGAGGGGACAGGGCCATGTCAGTGCTCCCGGCTGGCGAAGTCGATGCGCGGATCGACCAGGGTGTAGGTCAGGTCGCCGATCAGTTTCACCACCAGCCCGAGCAGGGTGAAGATGAACAGGGTGCCGAAGACCACCGGGTAGTCGCGATTGATCGCCGCTTCGAAACTCATCAGGCCCAGGCCGTCGAGCGAGAAGATCACCTCGATCAGTAAGGAGCCGGTGAAGAAGATGCCAATGAACGCCGAGGGGAAACCGGCGATCACCAGCAGCATGGCGTTGCGGAACACGTGCCCGTACAGCACCCGTGGCCGGCTCAGGCCCTTGGCCTTGGCGGTGACCACGTACTGCTTGTTGATCTCGTCGAGGAAGCTGTTCTTGGTCAGCAGGGTCATGGTGGCGAAGTTACCGATCACCAGCGCTGTAATCGGCAGCACCAGGTGCCAGAAGTAGTCGAGCACCTTGCCGGTGGTCGACAGCTCCTCGAAGTTGTTCGAGGTCAGCCCGCGTAGCGGGAACCAGTCGAAGTAGCTGCCGCCGGCGAACAACACGATCAGCAGGATGGCGAACAGGAACGCCGGGATGGCGTAGCCGACGACGATCGCCGAGCTGGTCCAGACGTCGAAGTGGCTGCCGTGGCGCACCGCTTTGGCGATCCCCAGGGGGATCGACACCAGGTACATGATCAGCGTGCTCCACAGCCCGAGCGAGATCGACACCGGCATCTTCTCGGCGATCAGGTCGATGACCTTGGCGTCGCGGAAGAAGCTGTCGCCGAAGTCGAGCTGGGCGTAGTTCTTGATCATGATCCACAGCCGCTCGGGCGGCGACTTGTCAAAGCCGTACATGCGCTCGATCTCGGCGATCAGCGCTGGGTCCAGGCCTTGTGCGCCACGGTAGTTGGAGCCGGCCACCGAGACTTCGGCGCCGCCGCCGGCGATGCGGCTGGTGGCGCCGTCGAAGCCTTCGAGCTTGGCGATCATCTGCTCGACCGGGCCACCGGGGGCGGCCTGGACGATGATGAAGTTGATCACCAGGATGCCCAGCAGGGTTGGGATGATCAGCAGCAAACGGCGCAGGATATAGGCGAGCATGTCAGTTCGCCTCGCCAGGTTGTTCGGCGTCTGCCGGCTGTGCAGGCTGCGCGGTCACTGCCGGGGTGACGTCGGGTTTGATCCACCAGGTGTCGATGCCAACATCATATTTGGGCGATACCTTGGGGTGGCCGATGTGGTTCCAATAGGCCACGCGCCAGGTCTTGATGTGCCAGTTGGGGATTACGTAGTAGCCCCACAACAGCACCCGGTCGAGGGCGCGGGCGTGGTCGATCAGGCTCTGGCGGGAGTCGGCGTTGATCAAGGCTTCGACCAGTTGGTCGATGGCCGGGTCGCGCAGGCCGATGAAGTTGCGGCTGCCGGGGTTGTCGGCGGCGCCGCTGGACCAGAACTCGCGCTGTTCGTTACCTGGCGAGCTGGACTGCGGGAAGCCGCTGACGATCATGTCGAAATCGCGCGAGCGCAGGCGATTGATGTACTGCGGGACTTCGACGCGGCGAATGCTCAGCTCGATGCCCAGGTCGGCCAGGTTGCGCTTGAACGGCAGCAGCACGCGCTCGAACTCGGTCTGCGCGACCAGGAACTCGATGCTCACGGGTTTGCCTTGGGTGTCGACCATCTTGTCGTTGACGATCTTCCAGCCGGCGTCTTGCAGCAGCTTGTAAGCCTTGCGCTGTTGCTCGCGGATCATGCCGCTGCCGTCGGTGACCGGGTTGTGGAAGGCTTCGCTAAAGGCTTGCTCGGGGATCTTGCCGCGCAGTGGTTCGAGGATCTTCAGCTCGGCCGGCGAGGGCAGACCCTTGGCGGCCATTTCCGAGTTTTCGAAGTAGCTGCCGGTGCGGGTGTAGGCGCCGTTGAACAGCTGCTTGTTGGTCCACTCGTAATCGAGCATCAGGCTCAGCGCCTGGCGTACGCGAATGTCCTGGAATACCGGGCGGCGCAGGTTGAAGACAAAGCCCTGCATGCCGACCGGGTTGCCGTTGAGCAGCTCTTCCTTGATCAGCCGGCCTTCGCGCACCGCTGGCACGTTGTAGGCGGTGGCCCAGTTCTTCGCGGTCATTTCCAGCATGTAGTCGAACTGGCCGGCCTTGAGCGCTTCGAGGGCGACGGTGTTGTCGCGGTAATAGTCGAAGGTCATGGCGTCGAAGTTGTAGAAGCCGCGGTTGATCGGCAGGTCTTTGGCCCAATAGTCCTTGACCCGCTCGTAGCGCACCGAGCGTCCGGCCTTGACCTGGGCGATCTTGTACGGTCCGCTGCCCAGCGGGATTTCCAGGTTGCCCCGGGTGAAGTCACGCTCGGCGTACCAGTGCTTGGGCAGTACCGGCAGTTGGCCGAGAATCAGCGGCAGCTCGCGGTTGTTCTTGTGCTTGAACTTGAACAGTACAGTCAGCGGGTTCTCTGCCACGGCTTCGGCGACGTCGCCGTAGTACACGCGGTACAGCGGCGCGCCTTTGCTGACCAGGGTGTTGAAGGTCCATACCACGTCGTCGGCGCGCATCGGTTGGCCGTCGTGAAAGCGCGCTTCGGGGCGCAGGTAGAAGCGCACCCAGCTATTGTCCGGGGCCTTTTCGATCTTGCCGGCCACCAGGCCGTACTCGGTGAAAGGCTCATCCAGGCTTTGGCGCATCAGGGTGTCGTAGATGCTGCCGATGTTTTCTGCAGGCACGCCCTTGTTGATGAACGGGTTGAGACTGTCGAAACCGCCGAAGCTGGATTGGCGGAAGGTGCCGCCCTTGGGCGCGTCGGGGTTGACGAAGTCGAAGTGCTTGAAGCTCGCCGGGTACTTGGGCGGCTCATCGTACAAGGTCAGGGCGTGTTGCGGCGCGGCCATTGCCGTCACGCTCAGGCAGGCGAGCAGCAAGCTGCCAGCCAGGCGGCGCAGGCTGTGGGTCGGCATCATTTGGCTTTCTCCGAAGTCTTGAGCCACCAGCTGTTCAAGCCCAGGGTGTAGGGCGGCGTGGTGACGAAGGCGAACCGGTTGCGGTAGGCCAAGCGGTGATTGTCGAGATACCAGTTGGGAATCATGTAGTAGTGCCACGACAGTACCCGGTCCAGGGCGCGCGCAGCGGCAACCTGGTCGTCGCGGGTACGGGCGGCGAGCAGGGTGTCGAGTAGGTGGTCGATCACCGGGTCCTTGACCCCAGCATAGTTCTTGCTGCCCTTGGTCGAGGCTTGGCTGGAATGAAAGTACAGCCACTGCTCAAGGCCGGGGCTCAAGGTCTGGTTCAGGGTCATCAGAATCATGTCGAAGTCGAACTGGTCCAGCCGTTGTTTGTACTGGGCGCGGTCCACGGTGCGCAAGCGCGCATCGATGCCGATGCTCGCCAGATTTTCGACATAAGGTTGCAGGATCCGTTCAAGGTTGGGGTTGACCAGCAACAGCTCGATGCGCAGCTGCTTGCCCTTGGCGTCTACCAGGCGCTGGCCATCGAGCTTCCAGCCCGCCTGGGCGAACAGCGCCAGGGCCTGGCGCAGGGTTTGCCGGCTGACGCCGCTGCCGTCGGTGTGGCTGACCTTGTACGGCTCGGTGTAGAGCTTTGCCGGCAGTTGCTCGCGAAACGGCGCCAGCAGCAGCCACTCCTTGCCGGTCGGCAGGCCGGTGGCGGCAAACTCGCTGTTGGGGTAGTAGCTGGTCGAGCGGCGATAGGCGCTGCTGAACAGGGCGCGGTTGGTCCACTCGAAGTCGAGCATCAGGCCCAGCGCCTGGCGCACCAGCGGGTCGCTGAAGGTCGCCCGGCGGCTGTTCATGAACAGGCCTTGGGTCTGGGTCGGGATGCGATGCGGGATCTGCGCCTTGATCACTTCACCGCGGCGCACCGCCGGGAAGTTGTAGCCGTTGGCCCAGTTCTTGGCCTGGTGCTCGATGTAGATGTCGAACTCACCGGCCTTGAACGCCTCGAAGGCAACGGTGGCGTCGCGATAGAACTCGTATTCGACGCGGTTGAAGTTGTACTTGCCGCGGTTGACCGGCAGATCCTTGCCCCAGTAGTCCTTGACCCGCGTGAATACCAGGCGCCGGCCTGGCTGCACTTCAGAAATGCGATACGGCCCGCTGCCCAGCGGTGGCTCGAAGGTGGTTGCCTTGAAGTCGCGCTTTTGCCAGTAGTGCTTGGGCAACACCGGCATTTCGCCCAGGCGCAGGATCAGCAGAGGGTTGCCAGCGCGCTTGAACACGAAGCGGATGCGCAACGGCCCGAGGATATCGACGCGTTGCACTTCCTGCAGGTTGGTGCGGTACAGCGGGTGGCCGTCCTTGAGCAGCGTGCGGTAGGAGAACGCCACGTCCGCCGAGGTGATCGGTTTGCCATCGTGGAAGCGTGCTTCGGGGCGCAGGTTGAACACCACCCAGCTGCGGTCCTCGCTGTACTCGACCGAGCGGGCGATCAGGCCGTAGCTGGAGGTGGGTTCGTCGCCAGACGGGTCGTACATGCCGGTGCCGACCATCAGCGTCTCGTTGAGCTCGTTGATGCCGTACTGCAGGAAGTTTGGCGTGGTGACCGGGCTTGAGCCTTTGAAGGTGTAAGGGTTGAGCGTGTCGAAGGTGCCGAATGCCATGGCCCGCAAGGTACCGCCCTTGGGCGCTTGCGGATTGACCCAGTCGAAGTGGGTGAAGGTGGCCGGGTATTTGAGCGTACCGAACTGCGCGTAACCGTGGCTTTCGCTCACCATCGCGCCTGCGGGAAAGCTCAAGGCCAGGCTGAATGACAGCAGGAGGGGACGTATCAAGTCGGCATCCGATCCAGAGGGCTTTGGGCTTTGGTCGGGCTACAGTAACAGCTTGGCGGGGTTGGAAAAAGAGTGCTGGGAGCGGAGAGGGCGCAGCGCTATTGGGTGCTGTTGCTAAGGTGGGGCTGCAAAGCAGCCCCAATTGCATCAATGGCCCAGGTAGACAGTCAGGGTCTGGCCGGGTTTGAGCGCATGGCCGCTACGCGGATTCCAGCGTTTGAGGTGCTGCATCTCGACATTGAAGCGCTTGGCCACCAGGTACAGCGAGTCACCCTTGCGTACTTTGTACTGGGTCGAGCGCTGCTTGGACGACGCAACCCGGTTGCCGGCAGCCGAAGGTGCATTACCGCCGCGCAGGGCCAGAACCTGGCCAGCTTTCAGGCGGTTGCCCGAGAGCCGGTTCCAACGCTGGATGTCCTTGACCGAAACCCGATTGGCCTTGGCAATGCTGCCCAGGTTGTCCCCGCGTTTGACCCGGTAGCTACGCGCTGCAGGCGCCTTGGCTTCAGCCACCGCAGCCTCGAACACCGCTTTACGCGGCTGCAGGCTGACCAACTGCTCGGGGTTGAGGTTGGACAGGCTGGCCGACAGCAGCTGGGCCTTGGCGGTAGGCACCAGCAACTGCTTGGGCCCATCGACCGTCATGCGCTTCTTGAACGCGGGGTTGAGCTGGATCAGTTCGTCTTCGTCCATGTTGGCGAAGGCGGCGACCTTGGACAGGTCCAGGCGGTCGTTGATGGCCACGGCCTCGAAGTAGGGCTCGTTGGCGATCGGGTTGAGGTTGACGCCGTAGGACTCAGGCGTCGACACCACCTGCGACAGCGCCAGCAGCTTGGGCACGTAGTCGCGGGTTTCCTGCGGCAGCGGCAGGTTCCAGTAATCGGTCGGCAGGCCAAGCTTTTCGTTACGCTCGATCGCCCGGCTGACAGTGCCTTCGCCAGCGTTGTAGGCGGCCAGCGCCAACAGCCAGTCGCCGTTGAACATGTCGTGCAGGCGGGTGAGGTATTCCAGCGCAGCATTGGTCGACGCGGTGATGTCGCGGCGGCCATCGTAGAAATTGGTTTGACGCAGGTTGAAGTGGCGCCCGGTGGACGGGATGAACTGCCACATGCCAGCGGCGTGGGCCCGCGAGTAGGCCATCGGGTTGTAGGCGCTTTCGATCGCCGGCAGCAGCGCCAGCTCAAGCGGCATGTCGCGTTCTTCCAGGCGCTCGACGATGTAATGCAGGTACAGGCTGCCGCGCTCGCCGGCGGTTTCGACGAAACGTGGGTTGCTGGCGAACCACAGGCGCTGCTGTTCGATGCGCGGGTTGACGTCGATGCTGTCTTGCAGGGCAAAGCCCTGGCGCATGCGCTCCCAGACATCCTGGGGTGCTTGCTCCTTGGGCTTGACCATCAGCGGCGCCGGTTTGTGCTTGATCCGAGCCTGGTAGTTGTGCGCGCGAACGCTTTCGGATTCGTCAACCTGACGGGTGCTCTGGCAGCCCACCAAAGTGGCGGCCAGGGCCAGCGCACTGATCTGTGCGAGGCGCGTCAAAGCGACGGATTGCGAGGTTCTGCGGCTACGGGAAGACATCGGCTGGGACGGGTATCCGGGCAAAAAATTTCGGCGATTCTAGGAACCGCTTTCCGCCCGGTCAACCTTTGAGGACCAATTGCGATATATCTTGAGGTTATCAAAAGCCGTCTTTCCAAGACCTCAAGGCAGCAAAAACAGCGGCTTGGCCTACGTTTGAAAGACCCTTCCATTCGTCTGCTTTTTGTTTAACGGATGTTTCAGCGGTACGCAGGAAGGGGTTGGTCAAGCGTTCCAAGCCGATCGTTGATGGCAATGTGATGCGATCTTGCTCACGCAGGCGGCTAACCTCGGCAAAGCGTGCGACAACGTGCGGGTTTTCTGGTTCTACAGCCTTGGCAAAGCGCAGGTTGCTCAAGGTGTATTCGTGGGCGCAGTACACTTGGGTTGCGGCGGGCAAGGCGGCCAGCCGCTCAAGGGAGTTGTGCATTTGCTCTGGGGTGCCCTCGAACAAGCGGCCACAACCGGCCGCGAACAGGGTGTCGCCACTAAACAACAGGGGGGTGGGCGTCTGCGTGGTGAAATAGGCAATGTGTCCCAGGGTATGGCCGGGCATCGCCATGACCTGGAAACTCAGGCCCAGCGCGGTAACCTGGGCATTGTCCTGCAGGGCCAGGTCGCGGCCGGGGATGGTTTCGGCAGCCGGGCCGCAAACGCGCGCGCCCGTCATCTGCTTGAGTTGTTCGACACCGCCGACGTGATCGTGATGGTGATGGGTGACCAGGATGTCGGTCAGCGCCCAGGTGGGGTTGGCCTTGAGCCAGGCCAGCACCGGCGCGGCGTCACCGGGATCGACCACCGCGCACTGGCGTTTGGCAGTATCCTGTAACAACCAGATGTAGTTGTCGGAGAAAGCGGGTAGGGCATCGATCTGTATCATGGTGCGGATCCGAATCATCTGGCGTGGGACATGAGGGCATCTTAGCCGCGATGGCGCGGCGGGAGAACCTTGGAGGGAAAACGCAATGACCGACCAAGCCTTTGCCCAGGCCGATCCTGACTGGATCGAACTGATCAGCCTGGCCCGCGACTGGTTCCAGGGCCCCCTGGGGCAATTGATGCTGCGCGAGGAAGAAAAGCTGCTCGAAGACGAGCTGGCGCGCTTCTTCGGCGGCTACCTGGTGCATTACGGCCCCTGCGCCGAACCCCCGCCCAGTGCTCCGCAGGTGCATCGCAACGTGCGCCTGGGCGCGCCGCTGCCAGGGGTCGAGATCGTCTGCGAAGAACAGGCCTGGCCGCTCTCCGAGCACGCAGCCGATGTGGTGGTGCTGCAGCATGGCCTGGACTTCAGCCTGTCGCCGCATGGCCTGCTGCGTGAGGCGGCCAGCGCTGTGCGCCCGGGTGGCCATTTGCTGATCGTGGGCATCAACCCGTGGAGCAGCTGGGGCATGCGCCATTTCTTCAGCCATGGGGCGCTGCGCAAGGCGCGCTGCATCTCGCCGTCGCGGGTCGGCGACTGGCTCAACCTGCTCGGCTTTGCGCTGGAGAAACGCCGCTTCGGCTGCTATCGTCCGCCGCTGGCCTCGCCGGCCTGGCAACAACGCCTGGCCGGTTGGGAGCGGATGGCCGGTGGTTGGCAAACCTCTGGCGGCGGGGTCTACCTGCTGGTGGCGCGCAAGATGGTGGTCGGCCTGCGGCCGCTGCGTCTGGAGCGGCGCGAGCCAATGGGTAAGTTGCTGCCGTTACCGCTGGCCAAGGTCAACCGCGAGGCAACTAGCCAGCGTGAGCGCCATCCCGGTCGATAATCCACAGCGAGTTAAGGCAGTACATGAGCGATAGCATCGAGATCTACACCGATGGCGCCTGCAAGGGCAACCCTGGCCCGGGTGGCTGGGGGGTGCTGATGGTCTACAAGGGCGTTGAGAAGGAATTGTGGGGCGGTGAGCTCGAGACCACCAACAATCGCATGGAACTAATGGCGGCGATCGAAGGCCTGCGGGCGCTCAAGCGTGAATGCGAGGTGGTGCTGACCACCGACTCGCAGTACGTGATGAAGGGCATCAACGAGTGGATGGCCAATTGGAAGAAGCGCGGTTGGAAGACCGCGGCCAAGGAGCCGGTGAAAAACGCTGACTTGTGGCGCGAGCTCGACGAGCAGGTCAACCGACACAAGGTCACCTGGAAATGGGTGCGCGGGCATATCGGCCACCCTGGCAACGAACGCGCCGACCAGTTGGCCAACCGCGGCGTCGACGAGGTACGCGCCAAGCGCTGAGCTGGGGTACAATCGCCGGCTTTCCCTTGAAGTACCAGTTGGAGCCACCCGCGTGGAGCAGCAGAACAGCAGATTCGTCGTCCTCGATACCGAAACGACCGGCATGCCGGTCAGTGAGGGGCATCGGATCATCGAGATCGGTTGTGTCGAAGTCATGGGCCGGCGCCTGACCGGGCGGCACTTCCACGTCTATCTGCAGCCCGACCGCGAGAGTGACGAAGGCGCGATTGGCGTGCACGGCATCACCGATGCATTCTTGGTTGGCAAACCACGTTTTGCCGAGGTGGCCGAGGAGTTCTTCGAGTTCATCCAGGGTGCCCAGCTGGTCATCCATAACGCAGCGTTCGACGTTGGCTTCATCAACAACGAGTTCGCCATGCTCGGTCAGCACGACCGCGCAGACATCTCCAAGCACTGCGGCATTCTCGACACCCTGATGCTGGCGCGTGCGCGCCATCCGGGCCAGCGCAACAGCCTCGATGCCTTGTGCAAACGCTACGGCATCGACAACTCCGGCCGTGAACTGCACGGCGCCTTGCTCGACTCCGAGTTGTTGGCGGACGTTTACCTGGCGATGACCGGCGGGCAGACCAGCCTGTCGCTGGCTGGGCATGGCGCTGACGGTGAAGAGGGTGGCAACAGCACTGGCAGTGAGATTCGCCGTATCGTCGGACGCCAGCCTGGGCGGATCATCATGGCCTCGGCTGAAGAGTTGGAAGCGCATGCCGAGCGTCTGGCAGCAGTGGCCAAGTCGGCGGGTGGGCCGGCGTTGTGGCAGAGCCTGACCGAAGGTTGATCGAGCCCGGCGGGGGTGTCAGGGCTGGCCTCTTCGCGGCAAGCCCGCTCCAGGCTCTCGGCTTATGCACGCTACGATCCCTGTGGGAGATTCTATGGTTATGGGCAAGCCAATTTCATAGCTCTGGTGATGTATTCGCCCTGATTTTTCATCAGGG